>Ga0074045_10002391_pt1 | contig 17398 bp, 15 predicted proteins | sample BogForMeECP23OM2_FD_94442 | JGI IMG/M metagenome (GOLD analysis project Ga0074045, IMG submission 94442) | Bog forest soil microbial communities from Calvert Island, British Columbia, Canada - Bog Forest MetaG ECP23OM2 | ecosystem: Environmental > Terrestrial > Soil > Wetlands ...
GATCCCGTCAAAGAGTCCATCTCTCAGCTCATCAGGAAGGAGATGAAAAAAAACGACATCATCGGCCTCAGCATTGCACTAGTAGATGACCAGAGAGTTGTATGGGCGCAGGGATTCGGATATTCTGATGAGAGGAAAGACATAGCCGCGACGCCAGAGACGGTGTATCGAATCGGTGGGCTCACCAAAATTTTTACGGCCATAGCAACAATGCAGCTTTCCGAACAGAACAGGCTCAATATCGACAAGCCCCTGAAGACCTACCTGCCTGATTTTTCGATCCGGACGCGCTTTGACGACGAGACGCCCATAACACTCCGCGATTTGATGACACACCACTCGGGCCTGCCTTCCGACTACCAAAAGGGGATGTGGTGTAAAAAACCCGCTTCGTTTACAACAGTTGTAAATCTGATCAAAGATGAATATGCGGCATATCCGCCGGGTTTCATATTTTCCTATTCCAGCATCGGTTACGATCTTCTCGGTCACGTGGTGGAGCACGTAACCGGACAGGATTACGGTCTGTACATCCAGGGCGCGCTGCTACAGCCACTCGGTATGCGCCATTCCGGTTTCACCCCGCCAGCGGTAACCTGGCTTTTATCAACAGGTTATTACAAGGGAGAGGAAATGGATGAGCCGCCCCTGCGTGATATCCCGGCTGGAGGGATGTACTCGACGGTGTTGGATCTGAGCCGTTTTATGGAAATGATATTTGCAAACGGCATATCGAACAACCGCCAGATTATCAAGCCGAACACGCAGGCGGAAATATTCAGGCCGCAAAACGCGAATGTACCGCTAGACTTGGGGTTCCGTGTCGGACTTGGATGGATGCTGGGCGGTCTCGGCGAGGTCGAAATTTTTAATGCGGGGCCCGTTGCTCACCACTCAGGCGCGACGCTGCTGTTTCGCAGCCAGATGATTGTGCTGCCCCGACACAAGCTGGGTGTGGTTGTCCTGTCAAACTCGTCCACAGCTGGACGCATTGTAAGCAAGGTCGCTGTGCAGGCGCTGGCGTCGGCACTCGAGTCCAAGAGTGGCATTAAGCAGCCCCTTCCGGAGAAGCCCACTGAAATAGAGGATATATTGCCTCAGGAGATTCAGAAGGCTTATACCGGAAGCTATGCTTCCATAGTTGGTATTGCGGAGATAATACCGAAAACTAACCGTTTCAATATAGAGGCATTGAACCGAACGTTTCAGCTTGTGCCCCACGCCAATGGAAGATTTGGTGTAAAATATTTACTTCTAGGATTGTTTCCGTTTAGTTTGGCCGAACTTGACTATTACGAAGTATCGCACGCGCGAATAGCGGGCCATGAAATACTCAAAGCAAGCACGAGAAGCGGTGACCTGCTCATTGCTGAAAAAATATGGTTAGTGCCGGTCCCGGAAGCATGGCAAATGCGTGTCGGTAGGTACAAAATCGAAAACCCGGGCGACGATTTTCTACTCTTCACCCAAATTGCAATCCGCTTCAATAATGGTTTGCTTCTTGCAGAATGCAGCTTGCCGTTTTTTTTCAAAAGCACCTTCTATTTTCCTCTTAAACCGATTTCAGATACCGAGGTAATTTTAGCTGGCTTGGGAGGTCGCACCATGGGTGAGACGCTCAAGGTTGTAAACGTCAAGGGGAAAGAGATGCTGTCTTACTCAGGATATCTGCTTGGCAAAGAGGAGTAACGCGGCTTCGGGAACCGAGCTCAGGTAACGAAATGAATTTTTCTAATTCAGCAGGTAGGAGGATCGAGCTGAAGTAGAATCCCTGCCCCATTGTCACATTTCAGGAGCCTTAAGATCTTGCATTGTTTCACTGTTTCGACTCCTTCTGTGATGGTTTTCAGATTCAGGCTGTGGGCCATTCTGATGATTGCCGTGACAAGCGACATGGTATAGGGACCTGCGGCAACATCCTTAACAAAGGAATGGTCGATCATGACATAGACCACGGAGAATTATTTTAGGTAGCTAAAGGACGAGTAACCGGTGCCGAAGGCGTCGATGGAAATGGCTACCCAGATGACCAATTTATTTGCTAACGTTGAACCAGCGGCCTGCACTTTTCACTTGTTAAAATCAGGGCTTCAACTACGCAGTATTTGCAACGTTTTGAGAAATGTGGTATAAAAGTCCTGGACAGTATAGACCGGTTCTCAAAACGCATGACAGATGATTTAAAGACTCTTGCGGCAAACGTTGCCCGACTCTCACAGTTCTTAACGAGCGATCGGAAGAGCCTTCCTCGGGCCTATCTCAAGGATGCCGGTCTGCGAACAGCCTATATTTCATACTTTCTGCCGACAAATACCCAAAAAATACGCATTCCTCTTCAGGACCTTTCACGGCGGCCAGGTAATCTTTTGTCACAAGCAAAGTTACGCATTCTCGACATCGGCACAGGCCCCGGCACGGCCCTGCTCGGTGTGATGGACTTTTTCTTGGGACAGGAGAACTCTCCTGAGCTGGAGTGTACGGCCGTGGATCCGGTGGCGGAGAACCTAAAAGAGGCGGAGGCCTTTTTCGCAGCGCATCGAGATAAAATGAACATTCGCGCTACACTGAAAACAATCCGGGCGGACATCGAGGGCGTGGAAAACTTTTCGGATGAAGGTTTTGATATAATCATCCTCTCGAATGTTCTGAACGAACTGTTTTCTCAAGACGCGAGGAGGATTGATAAACGGATTGGTATCCTGAAAAATATCTTAAGCCATGTCTTGACCGACACGGGCAGTTGCATTATCATCGAACCGGCATTACGGGAAACCTCGCGTGAATTGCTCAGGGTCCGGGACGGACTTCTGGTGCACGGATTTCGCATATTTTCGCCCTGCTTATTTAGCGGTAACTGCCCTGCGCTCATGAATCCGAAGGACTGGTGCCATGAGGATATTCCGTGGCAACCGCCTGATGATATAAAGGAAATCGACAGACTTACAGGACTCCGGAAAGACTCACTCAAGTTCTCCTATCTTGTTCTCAGAAAAGATATCTTCTCACTGTCGGACGCATGCGGCATGCACGCGGTCCGGATCGTGAGCGAGCCTCTCATTTCAAAAGGTAAGGTGGAATTTTATATCTGCGGCCGTTATGGCAGACGGCTGATTACACGGCTTGACAAGGACAGGACAACTAAAAATCAATTGTTTGAAACAATGCATCGCGGAAACGTGATCAGCTGCGAACAGTTAATCGATGAGGGGAACCGACTGAAAGTAGAAAAAGCGACGAAAGTTTGCTGCTTGTTTTAAGAAGGGGATTGACATCAGAGGTCAATCACTCTATATTTTTTACCATATTCACATTCCTATCATCTAGCACGCTATGAGTAGATACAAAACACCGCAAAAACCAGGATCAAAATACATCACACCGGAAGGCAAAAAGCGCCTGAGTGATGAATTCGAATTTCTCTGGAGAAGCAAACGTCCCGAAGTGACTGCAGCCCTGGCTGCCGCAGCAGCAGAGGGCGATCGGTCGGAGAACGCGGAATATATCTACCGGAAGAAACAGTTGCGCGAGATAGATGCCCGCATCTACCATCTGAAGGAACGTCTGGAACATATCACAGTGGTGAACAGCAAGCCTGACGATGAGTCCCGGATATTTTTTGGCGCTTGGGTGCGGCTTGAGGACGAAGGGGGAACAATCTTCGATTATCGAATAGTGGGTCCCGATGAGTTCGACCCTGCTGCAGGTCTGATCAGCATGGACTCGCCGCTGGCCCTGGCGTTGATGAAAAAAATGGAAGGTGACAAAGCGGTTGTGAAGCGGCCGAAAGGCGATGCGCTTTTCACAATCGTGCGAGTTCAATACACTTCCTTCGAAATATCGAACGAGAGTTAAACGCGTAGAACCGACAAGCAAGCTGTTTTCATTTCACTTCAATTTTTTTGCCGTGCACGGAGAACCCATGACCGCACCACTTCGCGAAATTCTTAAACGCACGATTCCCCGTATCAAAGAACTCATTCCAGCTCTGGGTTTGGGCACCTATCGCATGTTCGATATCGGCTCTTCGAACGCCGAACGAACGCAGATCTGCGGCGTGTTGCGGCTTTTTGTCGAGTCGGGAGGACGGGCTGTTGATTCATCTCCCATGTATGGCAGCACTGATCCGGTAGCAGGCGGCGTATCGAAGAACTAGGGATTCGAGACTCGCTTTTTATCATGAAAAAGCCTAGACCACGGACCATGGGTTGAAGGAGGAGGGACGCATCCGGTACACGGGTGTTATGTACTATTCTTCGTTAGCGTATGACGCGGTGGAGCGGGTGGTGACTGCCAATCGTCTGGATTTTATTCAGATAACGTACTCCATCATCTCTCGCGAAGCGGAGAAGCGGCTGCTGTCCCTGGCAATGGACTGCGGCATCGACGTAATCGCCAGCCGTCCTTTTGCGTAATCCGGTTTATTTCACGAATTACACGCAGGCACATACCTGCATGGACTTAGTTCTGCCTGAAGTTTAACCTGTACCATCCTGTAGCGACCGGCGTGATCCTGTCCACGGGAAACCGTGTGCACCTTACTGATAACATGCAGGCGGCGTCTTGCACGTTGCCTGATCAACGAACAAGAGAAAAGATGGCTCGCTATGTTGAAAGCGCTGGAGGAGGGAGCAGCTGAATCTCATATTTCTTTTTAAAGACGACTTTACAGACCGTCAAAATCGCGTACAACTCAAAGGCCGCCGCCTCGCTCACGTTTGCGAAGTACTTCGGGCTTCAACCGGTGATGAGCTTTGCGTCGGAGTCGCGGGTGGTCGCATTGGTATTGGGAAGATCATCCATCTCAGCCAATGGGTCCTTGAGATGGATGTGCAGCTCTATCGGTCTGCTCCGCCCCCGCTTCCGCTCACGCTGGTGCTTGCTCTTCCAAGGCCCAAGGCTTTGAAACGGGTGCTTCGGTCCGTAACCGCCTTGGGAGTGAAACGGATCATTTTACTTAACTGCTTTCGTGTAGAAAAGAGCTACTGGCAGAGTCCAGTGCTGAGCAGTAATCTTCTCCAGGAGCAGCTGATTTTGGGTCTTGAGCAGTCGCAAGACACGCATCTCCCCGAAGTCCTGCTCAGACCCCTGTTCAAGCCCTTTGTCGAGGACGAGGTGCCAGGTCTCATCAAGGGAACACTTCCCTTTGTGGCGCATCCGACAGCTTCTACTTCCTGTCCACGTGATATAAAAAAAGCAACTACCCTGGCCATTGGTCCAGAGGGAGGCTTTATCAACTACGAAATGGACAAGCTCATTCAGTGCGGGTTTACGCCCATCCATATGGGCGCCCGACTACTGAGTGTTGAAACTGCTGTTCCTGTGTTGATTTCACGGCTGTATTAGGTTATGAATGAATTAAGATTTTTTTAGTCGATTTAAGCTGCTTTTATCTGTGGTAAAGTCTTTGATTTTTTTGGTTCTGGTTTTTCTTCTGAATGGCTCTTCTTGTATCCATTAAAAAAAGGGTAGATTAAACCATGATTCCAATCACTCGTGCCATCTCCATAGATGAGAGCGAGATCCTTCTCCATTTCATCCGTGCATCTGGTCCGGGTGGCCAGAACGTGAACAAAGTGGCCACAGCGGTGCAGCTCAGGTTCGACGTGGGAAATTCTCCCTCGCTCTCCGATGAAGTTCGTACGCGTCTTATCCGTCTCGCAGGCAGACGCATCACCCAAAACGGCATTCTCATTATTGAAGCAAGACAGTTTCGCACCCAGGAACGGAATCGTGAAGATGCGATTGAGCGGCTTGTTAATTTAATCATCAAGGCCGTGGAAAAGCCGAAGCTGAGGAAGCAGACAAAGCCTTCAAAAGCGGCAAAGGAAAGGCGGATAGAACGCAAGAAGCAGAGAGGCACTATTAAAAAAATGAGAAGGACAAATCCGCGTTTTGATTAATTATTGCTAATGATAAAAAATCAGGACAGGCAGCTGACACGGCGGCATGCTTTTTTATAGGTGAATAAAAGACAGACGAAGGAGACAAACCGCGCTTATTTCAAATAATTGCAACTTCTTGTTCACCATTTATATCTTTTCTTCACCCATTGAAAGTTTCTTGTTATTATTATCGATTCTTAAGTGTTTTTTTTAGAAAAGCCTGACTGTTATTCTAAAGCTCTTTTTTCAAGCTATGGAGCATACCTGGGTAATGAAAACGAACGTGCTATTTGTAAGTTCTATTGCAATTATGATGGCATGTATTATAAGCCGATACTCAATTATGAAATGTGCAGAATCGTACAACATTTTTCAAGTGACCAGGTTGTCTCGGGGAGGCGATTCTTATGTACAATAATAGTGAATTTGCGTCGGTATTTTTTTGTCTGATTTGCTTACACGAATCAATTCGTCAGAAGATATTGTTTTGACGGAGCACAAGGAAGAACTCGCAAAAGGTCTGGAAAAAAAATTACAGGATCTGCAGCAGGTAAGGGAGTTCGACTTCAGGGAGATCGGAGACCATCTCTACGACGGAATTTACATTTCAGACGGGAAGGGAAAGACGATCTATGTGAATAAGGCGTATACGAGAATAACCGGCATTCGCGCTGAAGAAGTTGTAGGCAAGTATGTGGTAGACCTTGAAAAGGAGGGCTATTTCAAGAATGTAGTAACTCCTCAAGTGATGAAATGCAAAAAGCAAGTGAATGCGCTGGCTGAAAGTTCCAGGAACGGGACAAAGATGCTGATTACCGGAAATCCAATCTTTGATGAGCGGGGTAATATTAAAAAAGTTGTAGTTATAGACAGAGAAATAACGGATTTGCTGGAAATGCGGGCCGAACTGGAAGCCTCGCAACAAAAAATGCAAGCCGTAGAAGAAGATAAAAACAAAAACCAGCAGGAAATCGAACACTTGCGAAAGCTGCATTTAACCTGAAACCTGCGTGAAAATCGGCTAAAATATCAGTTTGCCGTTTTTCTGACCAGCATATTTACCAGAAAACGTAATTTTTAAATTAATCTGACCGCGTTTCATGACATAATCTTAACCTAACTAAAAGGTAGGTTAACGTGATAACCTTTTTATCAGGCTCATTGTACCACCGAACCGCATGTTTACAGCGATATTTTAAAGGACATAGCATCATATTTTGCTAAATGGCGCAAGATTCAGGTCTAATAACGCCTGTTTTAAAATCCTTTACTCTCATGTTGCCGCACAACCGATGTTTTCTGAAATGCGTTTTCGGGTCGGCGTTCTTATTGTTCTATGCAATTTAAAATATACTAATCTCTGCCTTCCCGTCTGCAACAAGAACAGCCTTTAAAGAAACATTCGTTATCCCTACAGCTACAGGCCGCAGGCGATAGATTTTCCCGCTGATGCTTACATATCTATTTATCTTGCGGTTTAGCCCATCAGATAGCAGGTCTTTTACCATATCAATTTTGGCGCCGATAAACCATTTTGCTTGGTCTGCGAGGTTATCGCGCAGACCGGTATGCAACAACCAGTCGGCGGCTTTTGTTAAAACCTTTTTTGTTTCAACGGTATAATCCAGATTGTTTATATACAGAGTCGTTGTAGACTCGTCATATGCCGGAATGCCGGTTAAATAAATCGTACCGCTTGCCGTTCCTTTTACATGAACTTCTCCCACAACCAGGTCATTGGAACCGTATATTTTTATTCGTTCAATGGTAATGGTCTTGCCGTTAACATAATAGGTTTTGCCCTCCAGCTTCTTTGTGAGTTCCTTGCTGATAAAATCAAAAGACAACTCGTTGTCCAATGAAATGTGAATGCCGTTTTCCGGAAGCCCTTGGACCATTGAGAAGTTCGGTGAAGGCTGTGGGCTCGTTTTAGGAATTTCGCCACTTACCAGTTTCGGTCTGGCAGCGAACCCTACAATGAGTTTTGCGGTGTCGCCTTTTCGTGTAGGAGTTGCAATTTGGACAGCCTGAGGATTGAGGAAAAGCGAGAGGTCATAATTCAGTTTAATTGGGTTCTGCAGTGCATCCCAGACTTTTCCGAGCGCCATCCGCAGATAGATGTTATTTAATAAGTCTGCATCAATAGAAGTCGTTTGACCATTGAGAAAGTCCTGAATATTGCCGGTGATATTATTTTCCTGGTTAAGTTTGTTCAGTGTTCTGTTTTTGGACATCAACCGGTTAAGCTTGTCCGACAATGCAGTCATGGATATATTAATCGGTATATTGATGATAGATCTCTCGGCTACAGGTTCCGACAAAGGCGTTACCGGACTTTTAGGTGAGGTGATTTTAAAGGTCGCGCAGCCGGAGAGAGCAAAATTTAATATCAAAATGCCTACAAGAGTTACTATCTGTTTGATATGCATACTCCTTTAATTCTCGATATAGTTTTCGACAGGGTTATGTCACTTATTGAATCTGATGATGAGCTAAACGAAAACTGAATTTACGCCTCTGTTTTCCAAAGCATTCCCTGACAGATTCCCATGCTATTTCTTACAAAAAACGCGCGGCCTTGGCATCGATTCCGCAGGCATAGGGATTGCCAGCCGCCGACTTTTTGTAGGGTGAAGCGTATATCGTGCATGCAGACAGGTACGTTCCGAGAAGACTGGGATGCCGCTTGTCGGTGTTATAGAAAACGATCGGGAATTCTTGCTGAATGCCTTTGCGAATCCCAAGCCAGCGGGAATTACGAGCGCGTCGTTATTGTTTCCTGCCATGGTGTATTGTTCAGCCACTTGAGCTGTCATTTTCGGCTTGTCGGCATATGCCCACGTCATAAATAAAACCGGCTTAGCCCCCTGCTTAACCACCGTCTGGCAGTGTTTCCGTACATATTCGTGAAAAACGTCATTCAGCTGCGGATGAATCAAGCACTGGCTGCAGTCATTCATGATGGCCACGTCAAATGGTTTGTCAAGTTTGTTAAAGACGATTTCGTTGTCACCCACAAAAGAATATGAAGCGACTCCTCCTGGTTAACAATATGACTCGACATCATGCCAGTTCAAACCACCACCGCTGATTGTTATGGATGTGCTTCGATATTGCTTTAGTTTGGTTGTATCTGCGGCAGTCGAAAGCCCTAAAACATATCGGTGTGTGCTGTAGTTGTAGTAATAAAGACTGTTTCCGATATACAAGATCGTCTTGGGTTGTTCCAACCCGATGTCCCTTATTTTCGGAGTTGTTTGTGCTTGAGCATGGCTTGCATAGAAAAGTGCGAAGGTCAAAGAAAGAATCGTCACTATGGTCAGAATCTTAAAGATAGAGATAATCATAATATTCCACTTTAGTTTGATCCGCCAGCAAGGATGGGCAAAAATAAAATGTGGTCCCCTTCTTTGAGTTTTATTCCAAGTCCATCAGACATGTTCTGGACAGTATCATTCAATACTATCGTCACCTCGCTGGAGAGACTGTGCGTCTTCGGGTCGAACACTGACTCAGGAAAATCGCGCATTTTGCTGGCCAGCCGATTAAGCACGCTGTACAAAGTGTCTTCTTTGATAAGTGACTCTTCAATGATCATGGGCTCAGGGCCAGTCCAGCCAAGCCGGTCCGACATCCAGAATTCTAATTTTATTGTTCCAGGCTGCATAATAATTATTCTCTTAAGAAAACCACGGAAAAACAAAGACACGGAGATAGGACAACGTTATAAAATTTCGGCGCTCCACCTATGAAGCCACAAAGGCATCAGGGACATCAGAATGATCCGATTACCTCTTCCAATCCCAGCGATTTCAGGGTATGAGGAAGGGGCCTGCCTGTTATAGCATCCCATCCCATGGATTCGTAATACGTTTTCACCATGAAGTCAAAGAATGGTTTGATCGGCCGGCCTTTTATCGGCCCATCGACCGGTGTTATGCTGTACCGGACAGACGGTCTTTCCAGCTCCGGTTTGAGACCGTGGCGGAAATTAAAGACTCTAAGCAGGTTCACGATTCTCCGTCCGATGATCATGGAACTCTGCAGGTCCAGGTTCCACCCTGTCACCGCGTTCACGGCTTCCACGGTCAGTTTCCTGTTTGTGCAACAGAAAGCGCAGATACCCAGGCAGTCCACAAATTGCAGCCAGCCGTTTTCCTTTGCATTGATCACTGGAACTTCCCAGGGTGAAAATTTGTCAAACACCGGAGGGTTACCCTGCCGCTCCGGAAAGACTCCTCCTCGGGATGCCTCGATGGTGCTTGTATTGGATGTGCAGGTATCCAGCATTTCGCACCATCGACCGCGATGATCGTGGCTTCTGGGTGACGCCCCTTGCTGGGTATAAATTGCCCACTCAGCAGCCTCTCCCCCGATTTTTTCCGACGCCTTTTTTACCCCTTCTGCCAGAAGGTTCCCGATACCCTGCCGATGTGCAATCATCTGGAGCATCTCTTTAACCGCTTCTACATTTCCCCATTTCATGTCCAGACCGGACAGATCGTCTTTGCTCAGGACGCCTTTCTCATAGCATTCCATGATCCAGGCAATCGTCCATCCTGCCTCGTTACAGTCTATGCCCATCTGGTCGGTGAATTGGTTGAGCATGACTGTGGCTCCCGGGTCTGTATTACCGATGACCGATCCCCAGGTGGCAAGCGCCTCGTACTCCGGTTCCTCACCCTCGAAGCCTGTGTACGGGCCTTCTGTTACCGTACAGGTTTTGCTATGGAGAAGCCGGCACGCCCAGCAGGGGTTGTTCTTTATCTTAAAATGGGTCCGCAGATATTGCCCGTCGAATTTTTCGTGTTCAGGAAAAATATTGGTCGTATAGTTCTTCACGGGCAACCATCCGCCTAACGCAGCTGCAGAGAACCCGCCCCCCGTACCGAATTCATAAATGCGTTTTGACCCTTTTGTTTTGGAATCTTCATGCAGTTCTTTGGCTAATCGCTCCACTGCAGCTATGTCTTTTACAGAAATCTCTGCACTGCCGCGTGCCACTGCAACGGCCTTCAACTTTTTGGCGCCCATCACCGCACCAAGGCCATTATGGGCGGCCACATGACCTCCGTCGCCAGAGATCATTGCAAAACGAACCAAGTTTTCACCTGCGGGCCCGATGCACTGCACGCTTCCTCGTTTGCGCAGACCTAATTCCTCTAACAGAATTTTCTCAGTTTCGAACGTCCCCTTTCCGGCAAGATGCCGTGCATCCCGGATCTCGGCTTTCCCGTCATGAATATAAAGGTAAACCAGATGGGAAGCTTCGCCCTGGATCAGGAAGCCATCAACTCCGGAAAATTTCAGGCAAGCCCCAAAAAAGCCGTTGGCCTGAGAGCTGCCGGCAAGATTGGTCATCGGACCCTTGGAGACAACGGAAAAAGTGCCGGTGCCAGATATTCTCGTAGCGCCCAGAGGACCTGAAAAGAAGATGAGTCGGTTGCGGGGATCGTTCCATTCCACCCCTGGGGGGACCTCATCATAAAGATATTTGATTCCCACCCCGGTGCCCCCGATATATTTTTCCACAATATCATCACGCAACGCCTCTTCCCGAACCTGCCCTGCGTTTAGATTGATCCGCAGAAACTTATCCATATAACCGTCTTTAGTTTTCAATTGTAAAGCCCCCTTTACAAATCTTAACAAGCGTTTTAATATACCACAAATGGCAGGTTTCATAAAGCAATTCCCGTATCCGATAAATGCTGATTTCGATTCCAATTCAGCATTGCTCAGGGTATAGTGTGCTTGCGAAAAAGGAAAGTGGCTAATTGATGCATGATACATGATACAGGATTCACGACCCCTGATGGATTACCGCTTTTATCCTGCATTTTGAATATAGCATCTTGCATCAAGATATGATGGAGTGTGGCATGGCATTGGTCAGTTTGCAGGACATAAAAATCAGCTTCGGCAGCCCGTTGCTGCTTGAGGGGGTCGATCTTTCCATCGAAAAGGGCGAGCGGGTCTGTCTTGTGGGCAGGAACGGCACGGGTAAGTCCACGATCATGAAGCTCATCACTGGAGAGATTAAACCCGATAACGGTAGCGTCATTTATCAACAGGGCGTGTGTATCACGCTGCTGACGCAGGAAGTTCCTCACGACGTGCAGGGTAGCGTGTTCGATATCGTATCGAGCGCGTTCGGCGCAGAGGGGAAGCTGATTGCCGAGTATCATCATGTCAGTAGCAGGTTAATCCACGATCACGGCGATACGATCATAGCTAAGCTAACGAACATTCAGCATAAGCTGGAAGCGATGGACGCATGGCAAATGCAACAGCGCGTGGAAACAATCCTCTCGCGGTTTGACCTTCGGGCGGATGACGAATTTTCCAGACTATCAGGCGGCCTGAAACGAAGGGTACTGCTTGCGAAGGCGCTGGCAGGCGAGCCGGACCTTTTGCTTCTGGATGAACCCACGAATCATTTGGATATCAACGCCATTGCATGGCTCGAAGAGTTCCTGCTCGAATTTGGCGGAACATTGCTCTTTGTGACACATGACCGCAGGTTGCTTCAGAGGCTTGCTACACGGATCCTTGACCTCGACCAGGGAAGGCTCACGAGCTGGCCGGGTAATTACCAAATCTACCTCGGGCTTAAGCAGGCAGCGCTCGATGCCGAGGCAGTGGAGAATGCGAAGTTCGATAAAAAGCTTGCCGCTGAAGAGGTCTGGATCCGGCAGGGCGTCAGGGCACGCAGGACGAGAAATGAAGGCCGTGTGCGGGCGCTCAAGGAACTGCGAAGGATTCGGAGCGAGCGGCGAGAGGTCACGGGCACGGCGCGTATGCAGATGCAGGAGGCGGAGCGCACGGGCAAGCTTGTGATCGAAGCGCAGCATGTGAACCTTGGCTACAGCAACCGTCTGGTTGTTCGGGATTTTTCAACAACCATCATCCGGGGAGATAAGGTCGGCGTCATCGGGCCGAACGGTTCAGGCAAGACCACACTGCTCAAGATATTGCTGGGCGATTTAAGGCCGCAGATGGGCTTAATTCGTTTCGGTACGAAACTGGAGGTTGCCTATCTCGACCAGCACCGCGAACAGCTTGAGGATGAGAAGACCGTACAGGACAACGTGGCGAACGGCAGCGATCACGTCACCATCAACGGCAACAGGCGGCACGTTATCAGCTATCTGCAGGATTTTCTGTTCGCGCCCGCGCGCGCGCGCAGCCCCGTGAAGGTCCTATCCGGCGGAGAGCGGAACCGTTTGCTTCTGGCCAGACTCTTTGCAAAACCTTCCAACGTGCTTGTGCTTGATGAGCCCACGAACGATCTGGATATTGAGACACTTGACCTGCTCGAAGAACTCCTGATGGACTATCCCGGTACGGTGCTGCTCGTGAGCCATGACCGGGAGTTCATCAATAATGTTGTCACGAGCACTCTGGCGCTCGAAGGAGAAGGTCGGGTGAATGAATACGTGGGTGGGTATGACGACTGGCTACGTCAGAGACAACCGAAGGCCGAGGCCCCGGTTGTCCAGTCCAAATCAGAGCAGAAAAAAGACGCCCCCCGTCCTCAACCAGAAAAAAAACGCAAGCTTACTTTTAAGGAGCAAAAAGAGCTGGACACGCTTCCAAAGCGCATCGAAGATTTAGAAGCTGAACAGGAAAAGACTACTCAAACGATGGCTGACCCTGTCTTTTATCGTGAAAACGGGGCTAAAGTCACTGAATATACTACACGGCTTGAGGTGTTGAAAAAAGAACTGGCTGATGCGTATGCAAGATGGGAGGACTTAGAGGCGGTGAAGGGATAACAACTGATGATAGTTTCACAAACGTGTATCCGCGGCCGTCTGGAAATTGTGTGCTATTCCAGACCTTGAAAATACGGAGAAAAGACTTTAGACATCCAAGTGAGTTTTCATGGGTTAAACTCTAACAATTTAAGAGAGAGCTTACGTAGTTGATTTGGAAATCCAAAATATCGATAGATGTTTCCACCGTGAAGGCCGCCCGGCGGAAAATGCCGACAAGTCGCTTTAGACTAGGGGTGATCGTCCCGTCAACCTCATCAAAATGGTGCGGCGACCAAATTGACTACAATCGCGCGGATTAGTCTGACAACCCGCTTTCATGTGGCAAACACGGCACCAGCATCACCGGATCCTTGCCGAAGAGTTTGATAAATTCATCTGGGCCTAAAAGGTTGTTGCCCATGAAGACCATGTCCGGAGACTGGTTTTGGTCTAATACCGGTAAAAGGTCTACTACCTGGTTTTTACATACGACGATGAGCACGTAATCGTAGAGATCATTTGGATTCAGGCGGTTGATGACCGGTACTTTTGTAACGTTACGTTTATTCTTAAACGGGTCTTAGATAACACTCCCCGCGCCTCGTAGCTTCTCGTAACGCTTTCCGTGGGCGAGAACCGTCACGTCAATTCCCGCGTTGAATATGCCTGCGACGCAGACCGAGCCGTCACTCCGACTCCGATTACGAGTATCCTCGCGTTGTCCATAGCAATCCCGACCTCCGTATAAGTATTGGTATATCGTGTTATAAACTGGTATTGGCGGTATTTTCATTTCGTTCTACTGCCCAACGACCACAGGATTTGTGGTGTTATCGATTTTAGCAATAAACAGACCACACCACTCAAAGTATCTTGGACGAATATATGCTTGATGCCCTAGTTATTGACGATTGGGTATTTTATGGGTAGACATGCCGAATTGAGGGTTGAAGCTTTATGTGTTTCAAAAGAATTGCAACGACAATAGAACAAGAATGTACCCTTGCCACAATTTCGTAAAATTATAGATTAATCACGGAGGTTATACCCCCGTAGCTCTGCTACTGGGAACCTGATGGAAGTAGTCTTTATTTGGAGCTTACCGTAGATGAAAATATCTATTGTTGAAACACATTCTTGCGTTCTCTCAACATTTGAATGCCCGGCGAATAGCAAGACGTGTTAAGCCGCATATTGTGCAATCAGATTACGGTTTTTTTCTTTTCATCAAGTCTTCAAGAGCTGCAAAGGGTTTGTAAGTAGCAGGAGAATCTTTCCCGCCGGCTGTCATCGCGCTACCGAAGGATTCCTTATCTAGATATTCCTGGTGTTCATTATCATGGCAATAGAGGCATAGCAGCTCCCAGTTGCTGCCGTTCTGTGGATTGTTATCGTGGTTATGGTCCTTGTGATGGACCGTGAGCTCGCGAAGCTTTTTGCCAGAAAACTCACGCCCGCACCGCGCGCAGATCCACGGATAGAGCTTAAATGCCTGCTCGCGGTACCCCTGCTCGCGTAACTCCCGAATGCGACGTGCCTCGGCGATGATATCCTCATCTTTTTGCGTTTTCTTGGATGGCATATTCAGTTTTTTGCTCACCAGTTTTTAGCCACAAATATTATATAGTGGACGATGCATGAGTCAAGATTGATTTGAAAACCTGCATCACGCAGTCGGCCTTGTGAGCAGAAGATATGCTTATTGCGATATCATTGCGCTACTTGTCAAGCGAATGAAAAAATCTACGATTGCTTTTTTCACATCTGTTACAGTATCAAGGCAGTTGATACTTTCTCTGAACTCCGCGCCACCATACAGTCCTTTTGTGTACCAGCAGAGGTGCTTGCGCATTTCGCGCAAACCAATATTATCGCCGAGAAATTTAATCATGTCCCGCAAATGCCGAAGCATGATGGCCCGGCGTTCATCATAAGACGGCGGCAGTGGTACCACTCCCGTTTCGAGATACTGCCTCGCCTCCCTGAATATCCACGGGTAACCTTGGACGGCCCGTCCGATCATTATGCCATCGCACCCGGTTTTTTCCATCATCTTTTTTACGTCACTGGCAACGCGTACATCGCCGTTCCCGATCACCGGAATGCTGACGGCATCTTTTACCTGCTTGATCGCGCTCCAATCCGCAGGGCCAAAAAATCCCTGAACTTTTGTCCTGCCATGCACGGTCACCGCGACGATTCCAAGGGATTCTGCCGCTTGGGCAAGATCTATGGCAACGATGTTCCGGGCATCCCAGCCGAGACGGATCTTGATTGTTACCGGAATTTTCGAAGTACCAACGACTGCCGCAATGATCTCTTTGGCCAGTCCAATATCGCGCAAAAGTGCAGCACCGGACCCGCTCTTGAGTATTTTTGGCACGGGGCAGCCCATATTAATATCTATGAAATCCGCCGCGCTCTGCGATACAATGTGCGCCGCTTCCGCCATGGATGCGGGCTTTGATCCGAAAATTTGAAACACGACCGGACGCTCAGCCAAATCGGTATGGAGCATCCCGAAGGTACGCTTATGCTCTCGGATCAGCGCTTCAGCGCACACCATCTCGGAGAATACCAACCCCGCGCCGAGTTCCTTGCAGATCAGGCGGAACGGAAAGTCAGTGATCCCGGCCATCGGTGCGAGTACGAGGGGGTTCTGTCGCAGAACTTCGCGGATCGACATGAGACTATTATATCCAAATGATCCCAAAATGCGAGCCATTTCTGAACCTGACTTACGATGAGAGGCAGGTGATATTCCCTAGTGAAAAACGGGAAAATGTGGAAACTTTCTCAACGGGCATAAACAGCAGGGCTGGCCGCTGTTACACTCGCAACAGCGGCGCTCTGACGAAGAAAGATGAGAAAATTTAAGAAAAAGCAGGGGTCCGGAATGTCCGTCATGCTTATTAGTTCAACGGGCTTTCGAACGTTTTCAAATCCTGCGGCTGAACTCCAGCAGGTTCTATAAAACTGCTACGATGCGAATCAGAAAAACATAAGACTGAATCTTTATCAGGAGGTTCCTCTCCTCACGATGGTCATTCTCGGCAGTTTTCTTTGCTTGTAGTACTATCCCCACTGGTTTGCATGTGCGAAAGACGCCGGATAAGGAAGATATACGAACACATTTACCGTTTTGGTTAAGGCGTTGTATTTGTAACAAGCGTTCATAATACGCCATTTAGGTGTATTCGGTGATCATCATGTATCGCATCAGGCACGTCATTCCACCTTGGGAATCCTGCTACCCTCTGTTTTGCTCCCGCTATGAGAAAACGTGATGCATTTTTTATCCAAGACATACAGATCTGTGAACTGTCGGCTGTCCCCCTACGTCCCGAAGGTATGATGGCATTTAACGCAGACGCTTAAAAGCAGACTTACGATTCTTTGCATTTCGCGCTGGTTATGGTGGCGGGCGGCACGGTCAAGGGCTTCCAGTTTAGTGCGAAATTTCAAGTCCATATCGATAAAATCCGCAATTCGTGAAGAGTTTTTGGGAAGGGTGATGGTGCCAGCGCGAACTCCCTCAAGGGTCTTATCCATGGTGCCGTGCATAGAGAGTGTTGCTTTTAGCACTTTATCACTGTCACCGAGGGCTACGGCAGATACGATTCTACTGAATGCGAGGTCGTGGGCCATCATTTGTTCGACAAGCACATTCCGTACAGACTGTGTTGACAGGCCATGGGAATTCAACGGGTCATTGTTCTGTTCGGAAACTGCTTGCATCGGAAATATTGGAAAAAC
>Ga0074045_10002392_pt1 | contig 17398 bp, 21 predicted proteins | sample BogForMeECP23OM2_FD_94442 | JGI IMG/M metagenome (GOLD analysis project Ga0074045, IMG submission 94442) | Bog forest soil microbial communities from Calvert Island, British Columbia, Canada - Bog Forest MetaG ECP23OM2 | ecosystem: Environmental > Terrestrial > Soil > Wetlands ...
AGAGACCCGGCCTTCTCCTCTTCGCCGGTCTTTACGAGTCATGGTTTCCGACTAAAGATTCGCGTTCCTTTAACCACGGTAGGGAATTTCCGATGAGCTGCCTTGAGAGGGTCGCGCCCGCTACACACGCCGGCCAGGGTTCGATTTCTCCGGAAGCAAGGATCAATTCAGCTTCAAGCATGCCCGATTCCGACAACTACCCAGCGTGGGTGAGTGAAATTTGCGAGCGCGTGGTGGCGCGGCCCGCCGGGATCAAGGGTATTCGGGCCGTAGCACTTGGCGGATCCGCCGCCGGAGCGGGACTCACTTTCACCCAGGCGCCTGATGCTGCTTGCCTCCGACGATTCGCTGATCGCGTAGCTGGCGCCACCGTCGGCAGCATGCAGAACGATGGCCGGGAGTCTCTCAGGGGCTTTCCCTCGACATTTTGGTGTTCTTGAGTTAGGCGAGAAAAGGAGGGCGACCGCCACTGCGACGGTAATAGCTCAAATAGGGGTAGGTCATGCCAGCGTGTGATTGTTGCGGCAGGGACAAGCCTGACGTGAAAATCCGAGTCGGCTTGCGCGGCGTCGACAGTCGGGGCAAAGTCACCGCGAAGCTCTTTCACGGGCCTCTTTGCGATGATTGTCTCGCGTTGACGGGTAGATTCGGGTCCCCCGAACGGCGATGGTTGCTCCGTCAAATCATGCAAAATGGAACGGTCGGCCAAATCAGTAAAAGCCGGCGCTAATCTCGGCGCAACCAAGCTCAGCCGGATTGGCCAAAAAGTACGCTAAGCCCGCATAACTATCGGCGTTCACGACCCACTCGTGATGCTCCGTTCAGGGATCCCACCGTGCTGTAGTTGGCCCGGAACGGCTGTCTGCTTGCCTACCCGAGCTTCGGACCTTGGCGCGATGGCAGCGGTTCGCTCAATTTCGCGATAATAGCCAGAAAAATGGAGCCATTTCTCGAGGTTACAAAGGCTCGATTCGTCGAACCATGCAATGCCGGCCAATCGAGCGATTGCCGGATGGCGCCGCGTGGGAATACGAGCTCGAGTTCGACGGTTACCGCGCGCTCGGTATCAAGAGTGCCGGCGGCGTCATGTTGATGTCCAGAAACGAAAAGGGCTTCTCCGGGAGATTCCCGAGGATCGCTAAGGCGTTCGAGAAGCTAGTGGACGAGACAATCGTCGATGGCGAGATCATCGCGCTGGACGAAAGTGGCCGACCGTCGTTCAAGATGCTGCAGAACTATAATCACGCCGGGACGACATTGGGATTTTATGCGTTCGATCTCCTTCACCTGAGTGGAAGGAGCCTTCTTGGATGGCCGCTAAATGAGCGACGCGAGCTCCTGCGCACGAAGGTAATGGCACGCTTGCCGAACGCGATTCGTTTTTCAGAGACACTCGACGCACCTGCGGCGGAAGTGATCGCGGCGGTTCGAGCCCAGCGTCTCGAAGGCGCGATCGCGAAGCGTCGCGATAGCCTTTACGAGCCAGGCCGACGCTCGGGTGCCTGGGTCAAGCTGCGGGTTAATCAGGGTCAGGAACTGGTAATCGGCGGCTACGTCCCGAGTGGTCGAAACTTCGATTCCATCATCGTGGGATATTACGCGGGCCGCGAGCTGATCTATGTCGCTCAGATACGCAATGGCTTTGTGCCGTCAGTCCGCGAAGCGGTTTTCAAGCGCTTCCGCGGCCCGGACACGAAGCAATGTGCCTTTGCAAACCCGCCGCAGCGGGATCGGGGCCGCTGGGGTTATGGGCTGACCGCTGACAAAATGCTCGAATGCCGCTGGCTCAAGCCGCGATTGGTCGCCCAGATCGAATATGCGGAGTGGACCGAGGGCGACCATCTCCGTCACTCGAAGTTCGTAGCTTTACGCGAAGATAAGGATCCTCGGAAAGTCAGGCGCGAGACCGCCGGAAGATGAGGCCTTTCAAAGAGATAACCCGTAGCTCCATACACCGTCGCTAAATTTTTTCTTCTCGTCCACCCCCAAGAGTTAACCCACCGGCGCCTTTTTATACAGCTTCGTCGTAGTCATTCTTGGCCTTGGGTAGCGGCGAGCTTCTTGCGCATCAGTGCCTCGCGCGCCTTGACCAAGTTGGGGTTGCCGCGTTCGCGCATCTTCGCGGCCATCGCCTTGCCTCCCCACGTCGCGAGCATCGCGCGTGCCGCTTTACTGCGTAGCTCAGCCGGGACGTTCTCGCGTCCGAGCACCTCGCCCGGCCTCAGCCGTCGGCTGGCGAGGCGCCAGACGGCCTCGAACGCAGCCCCGTAGACGGCATCGTAGACCTCCTCTGGTCGGATCCATGGTGGAACAACATCCTCCGGAATGTTGATGACAAACGGAATGAGTTCGGGGGTTTTTGCTCCCTTTTACCTTTGCAAACAGGATCCCCATAGCGGCCGTCAACCGTCGTCGGGCGATGGTCGTGAAGGTCATGGGTTAAACCTGTGCGTTAATCTGCCCATGATTTTATCGCGATTTGCCTCCGTCAAAGCGAAGATATTCTGGTTATGCCCTAGCGTCGGGATAAATCGCACGCGTATAGCTCACAAAAACCCAATTGTTGCAAAGAATTTGGAGCGCATCAGCTAACAATTCACTATCGTCCACCAGCGCAGCTTAAGGCTCAACCACTTGGTGAACGGCCGGCTGACCCCAGCCCTAATTTGAACTCTCTTCTCAGGAACCTTCTGATCAATTTCGGGGTGCTTGACCCCAGCGGTAATGGTAGTCTGTGTCGGAGTTGGCTAGGGGGCCTACCACTAGCGGACCGAAACTCAGGACTCTCCCATGGTGATTTCAGTGTGCCAAGGCCGATCCTGCCCTTATCGCGATGCGGACACGGCGCAGTGTGGCAAAAGGGAAATCCACGGGTCCCTCGGTCCGGAAAGCCCTGGATGGCCTGGCGCCGGTTCCAGTTACTCCCGCCTCCCCGTTTACGCGGTAGCTTGACAGTCGGATAGTCGCTTCACTGTGGAAAACTATAGTACCACTTGGGGCACCTAGCCTTGACAGATCGGCGGGGTTTGGGGAAGGAAAGCTTGTGGACGTAGGATCGCGCAGAGCCTGGGTGGCTGAGGATGCTTGTAGCTTGGAGGAGGATCATGGAGCAGGAGGGCGTGAGGTGCGGAAGCGGGCATGAAGCGCGTACGTCGTGGCGGTCGCGTCTGGGCGACCAATGAGCATCGCTGAGAGTGCTCTTACCCGGAAAGTAACTCGGAGGAGCTCAGCACCTTGCACCGTCGGATGTCTGTTCGCAGCCATCGGCGGTTTCTCCCGCGCGTTTCAGGAAGTCGGCGCCGAAGTGGCGTGGGCGAACGAGGTCGACCGCTTTGCAAAGCAGACGTTCGAATTGAATTTTCCAGGGATTCGCTTCATCCATAAGCGCGTCGAGGATCTGAATGTCGGCGGCGATAATCTTCAACCCGTCGATGTCATGACCGCCGGCTTTCCGTGCCAGCCGTTCTCCGTTGCCGGAGAGAAGCTCGGGTTTAAGGACGAGCGGGGCCTGCTCTTCTTGCACATTATTCGGCTCATCAAAGAATTTGGACCCGACAAGCCGAAAGTGTTGCTTCTTGAGAATGTGAAAAATTTCAGAAGCCACGACAAGGGCCGCACGTTCCAGCGTGTCCAAGCCGAGATCCAAAAGGCCGGTTACTGGTTTTCGGAGAAGGACGCCAGGGTACTGAATACAGCAACCCATACTGTGATCCCCCAAAACCGCGAGAGAATCTTCATGGTCGCGTTAAGTTCAGATCACTTTGCGGCCAACACATTTGCCTTTCCCGAGCCGGTTCCTGCGTCCTCGCTTCGCGAAGTTCGGGAGTATCTCGATCTCGATCAGAAGGCTCCCGATCGGTTCTACTTCAAGCCTGGCGACCGTTATCATCAGCATTTCAGAGAAGCAGTGAGGCATGGGAATCCGGAAGCGGTATATCAGCTCCGACGAAACTATGTACGCGAAAACAAGTCGGGACTTTGCTTCACGCTCATGGCGAATATGGGAGATGGAGGCCACAACCAGCCGGTGATTGTGGATTCGTGGGGCGTCCGAAAGTTGACGCCGAGAGAGTGCGCGCGTCTCCAGGGGTACGAGGATTCTTGGTTCAAAATTCCGGAGCCTTTGTCAGTTACTCAAATCTGCAAACAAATCGGAAATTCGGTTACTATTCCACTTGTAACGCGCATCGCTCGCAATATAGTCGGTGCTCTTAGGAGCCAGCGCGGGCAGTACGCAGCATGACCATGCAGATTAAATGGACATTCGCGAAGAATGAGGGCGGTAGGGAGTCCGGACTTCACGATGCCGGGATTGAAACCTTCAAGGGGAACTTCGACCGCTATTTGGCCAGAGAGGTTATTCAGAACAGCCTTGACGCAAGGGCGGCCGCCAGCAAGCCGGTCAAGATGCAATTTAAGCTGCGAGCGCTCAAACGTAAGCAGATTCCTGATCTGGAGGGCTTGAAAACCTCTCTCTCTCGCTGCGCGAATTACTGGAAGCAGGATAAGAAGGCGTTCAAGTTTTTCAGTGAAGCAGAACAGCTTGCCACCGCAGACGAGGTGACGGCGCTTCAAGTGAGCGACTTTAACACGACCGGCGTCCGCGGGGGCGACAGCGACCGAAACAAGGACTGGTACAATTTGATCCGCTGCGCGGGTTCGTCCCCAAAAATCGGAGGTGAAGGCGGATCGTTCGGAATCGGAAAGAACGCCCCGTTTGCAGCGAGCCGAATGCGCACGGTGCTTTATTCGACAAAAACAGGAGACGGTAAGGACGCATTCCAGGGCGTCGCTATCCTTGCGTCCTATGCTCATCCCGACGGTGGTATCGCTCAGTCCACAGGTTTTCTCGGGGGGCCAAGGGCTCTTCAGTGCGGTCGTCGGAGGGCATTCCGCAGGCATTTCGCCGAACAGAAACCGGAACGGACATCATCGTGCTCGGGTTTCCGGAGACAGGGAGCTGGGGGGAAAACCTGATCTATTCGGTTCTCGACAACTTTTGGCCCGCTATCAATTTTGGCGATCTAGAAGTTGACGTAGGCGGGGTTCTTATCACGAAAAAAACTCTAGCTGAACTTCTTGGGCAGTTCTCGGTTAAGGAGGATTTCACCGCCCATCTGTACTACCAGGCCTTCACGAATCCTACGATCCAGCCCATTAAGAACGGGTTGCCGATACTCGGAGAATGCATTGTGTATCTACTCGCTGGCTCTGAAGTCATGCCCAAGACTGTGGCTATGACCAGAAAGAGCGGCATGCAGATTTACGAGAAGCAGTTTCGGTCCATCGTACCTTTCTGCGGTGTATTCGTTTGCAGGGATGACAGGGGGAATGCAGCGCTTCGAGAAATGGAGCCTCCGGGACACGACAAGTGGGATCCCGATCTCCCCGAAAAGGGCGCGAACAGGAAGGCGCACGGGGAACTCCTCGCCTTCATCAGGGACTGCATAAAGCGGCTTTCGCCCGCAGACGATACAAAGGCAATACCTGTCCCTGGCTTAAGCAAATATCTACCGGACGACGAAGAGACGCCGGAAGAAGCTTTCGACGACCAGAACACCGAGCAAAAGAACAAGGAGTCCTTCAATCGGCAGATCGCGCCCGGCAAAATTGAGGGCCGAAAGATTGAGCAGCGCAAGCAGATGCGGCCGGATGAATCCCGTCCGGATGAGCTGGACGGAGCGGAAGGGGACACCGGGGGAGGGACTGGCGGTGGCGACGAAGACCATGGCGGCAATAGTCCGGGCGGCGCTGATGGTGGCGGCGGCAGCAGCACTGGAGGTGCGGCTTCGAAGCCTGCCATACCAATCAGGTATCGCACCTTTGCCTCGGATGCGTCTGCCGGGATTTACAGGGTCAACATCGTGCCCGAATCGGTGCCCGATTCCGGACGGCTCAACATGCTAATTTGGGCCGTGGGCGACGACCGCAAGGTTCCAGCCGGGGTTAAATCGGCAAGGCTATTGGATGGCACGAGCATTCCCGTGGGACAGAGCGGACTTGTGGTGGGCCCTGTTAAAGTTTCGGCGAGCGGTTCCCTAAAACTGGAAGTGGTCCTCGTGGAACCGCTCCGTGTTGCAATGGAGGTCGGCGCGCATGAGGCTTAGCCGGAGATCGTATCCGCACCCGGTCGTGGGGAATCTGGACGACGTGCCAGGGGCGGCATTCCAGACGATCATCGAAATGTCCGCTGACCAAGACAATATCTACATCGACGCGACCGCCCAATGCAGCAGTGCAACCATTCGGAAGCTTATCGAAAAGGGGCGCGCAGCCTATCTGATTCATGCCGAGTGCACCAACACACTTTTCCGCCGCGGCTACAAGTTCGAGTCGGGATCGGATCGCATTGCCATTCCAAAGGATCAGCTGAATGACTCTGTCGAAGTGAACGTTTTTGCTGTCGCTACCCAGGATCTCGCTGACTACGTGGTCGAGAACTCACACGCAGATTATGCGGGCGCCAAATTTGAGATTCATAAGGGAGACATTCTGGCCGTTGGTGATGGTCGCACGTTCGTCGTTGAAAATACCCAGGACGCGCTTGGCCGAATTGGAACCATCATGCAAATCGATGCCGCGTCTGAGGAGGGCGATTTGCCGATGCGACTCGACTTCAACGGAAACAAGATTCGTATAATTCTCTCGAAGCCTGATTTTGAGACCTACAAGAAGATGCGCATCAACGAGGTGCTGTCGAATGTTCTGACGACGACCATTGTTTTGCCGGCCCTCGTCGAAACGCTCTCCTTCGTCGAGGGAGCCGAGCCAGACGAGTTGGAATCCCTGAAATGGTACAGGGTCCTCACTCGGCGCATCGAATTGCTAAACCTACAGAACGAAAGCGATAGACTGGCGAAAGTTCAAACTCTGCTTGAGCTGCCGTTGAAGCGTGCCTTCGTTTCGGCTCACAATCTGGCCGAAGCTGCATCTTAGATGAGTTTGCCCAATGAAGCCGATACCCGTTCTTCGAGAGGCGTTCACGAACAAGCTGCTTGGAACGATTCCCGATAACTTGAGCCGGTACAAGCAGGAGAAACCTTGGCTACAGGAGTTCGGTGGAGGAAGCCCATGGGAGCTTCCGACAAATCTCGTCCCAGCTCAGCCTCTAGACATCCTTGACCCGGAAGGCGACGACCTGAAGGACATTGCGAATGCCATTCGCATGTACTCGGCGTTCCCGACTCTTACCCCGCTCCAGGCGCGCGATCCTAGGCTCTGGACGCGCCTCACGCACGTCGAACTCTGGAGCTACATGCGCCGGCGGTGGCCGGTCGAGAGACACGTGGCCGACAAGGGACGGGCGACCCGATTCGTGGAGGCGCGTTACTTCGTTGCAAGAAACGAAAGCAGGTCTCTGCTTCGCAACGGGGCTGCGCGGCTCTGGTGGTCCGCCAAGGTGTCGTATGATTCCTCAAGGCAGAACCCATACGAACTCACGGGTATTTTGCTTTCTTCTCTGGATATTACACAGCAAATCTTGGAGCGCAGCTTGGGACGAGCACCTTCGGTTGTGCATGGATTTCTCGAATTTCTGCGAATACAAGGAGACAAGCTCCTGAGCGGAGGCGACAAGAACCGAGAGCGAATCCGGCGACTCGCGAAGTTCCTCAACCTAAGTGGTGGCGTGACCGTCCTCGACTGCCTTTCGGAAAGCGAGGTCGTGGCCATGCTCCACCAAGAAGATGCAAACATATCGGCGTTAACAGGGTAGGGTGACCGACGTTTTCACGCCCGAAGAGCGGTCGCGAATAATGGCGCGCATCCGCTCCCGAGGGAATAGAACCACTGAACTTCGCTTCGTCCGGCTGCTGAAAAAACACAAGATCACGGGCTGGCGACGCGGAAGCACGCTACCCGGCAAGCCGGACTTCGTATTCCGGAAAGAGCGCATCGCGATCTTTGTGGACGGAGATTTTTGGCACGGCAACCCACGAAGGTTTCGGATTCCTGACTCAAACGTCAAGTATTGGACCGCCAAAATTGATTCGAATCGGCGTCGCGATCTTGAGAACAACCGCAAACTCAGAAAACTTGGCTGGCGCGTGCGCCGCTTCTGGGAATCGGCGCTACGCGACGAGAAGACTGTATTGTCTCGACTAAAGCGCGCACTCGGATAAAGTTTGCGCGGGTCCGCGCGACGGCACCTCTGTCATGTGGGCCTTGCCCTATAAACAAAGCACGAGGTGATCGTCCAACTGAAATACCAAAAGCGCGCGCTATATTAGGAGTCTCGGCTTCCTTTCAAAATCCCGCCGACTGCTCACTTGCGGCATCTGGGACAGCTATGCGTAAGACTAAGATTTCAGCTATTTTGCTGAACGGTTTCGCTCAGCATGGTGGCGATGGTTACGAACGGTTTCGCTCAGCATGGTGGCGATGGTTACGGCGTTAGCCCAACTGTCCGTCGATCCAAGAGTGCGGTATGACTGGGGTGGCGTCAACTGCGCGCCGATGAAGTTCGATAGGCTCCTTACTGGTATATGTGAAGGGTAACGCGATACTTCCTCAAGAGCTATTGCGAACACTTTATTCGCGTCGCCCACATAGTGACGATAGTCTTCTTTTTGACAATTAATCTCAGATGCGAATTGCTCCCATATTGCGTCAGGGGAGCCCGACGAAATATTAGCAATCCTTGCCTCTCCAACTAGCGAACGTACCGTGCCAGAGGCGTAAAAGCTGACTTTGTGGCCTAGCCATTTTTCTGCAAATCGGCGACGAATTTCCACAGTCTTGCTTCCAGACAGAATTCTATGGGCATGCTGCGGTCTAATACTCATCAGAAGGGACTTCTCCAAGTTCCCATGCCCAAAATTGTTAAGCAACTTAACGAGCTTTGACCGGGCCGCTAGCCAGATGTTGCCAAACGAACTCGAACATCGTAATTCCTTTTCAAAGAGTCTATACTGTACATACGCTTCCGAAGCCTCGAGAAAGCCGAATGACTGGAAAAAGTTCGCTCGCTGCTTCCAGAGGGATTCGGGCAGCGTGAAATGAACCTCATGTGAATATTCGTGGATTTCAAACGCCATGAGAGTGAAGAATGCTTCGCCGATATTCAAATCTTGAAAGTCGTCGGCAAGCTTGAGATGGCAGAATTTGGAGCAGGTTCCACGCTTAACCACTGCAGACGCTACGGGTTTCTCATTATCATAGCCAACAAAAGCGACCCTTTCTCCAGTAGCTAGTCCTGGTACTACCTTTGTGCGTAACCACTTGTTTATCCCAGGATAGGCTTGTTCATTGGCTGATATCAGCCGACATAGATGCACGAAGTGGTCAGACTTGCCGACTGCTTCGCGTTCCGAAATGCGAGCTATTCGGAAGTCTCTCTGAAAGAGATCCCGTATCGATTGTTGCTTCAATGAGCGACCGCGTGTCGTATGTCTTATGTCCATTGTTGGAAATACTTTGACAGTTGGAGAGTTTGCGTCTCATACGACATGTTATCTGAGTTGAGGTGTGGGTCTTCAGACATCCGATAGAATTGAATGTGAGCCATCGTCTGGCCATCTTTTAGGCTAACGTCGAGATCATGCCCGCGAACCTCAAAGATGAGCGGAGTTCCGTCTTTGCCATCCTTCCTAAACCTACCGAAGCCAGGATGTACAAAGCCCGCGTAGTGGATCCGCATCTCACCGATAGTTTCGTCCACTGCTCTGCAATAAACAGCGAGCCCTTTAGGCAACCGAATTTTTTCCTTAGATCGCAGAATATAGAAAGCATCTTTCTTAATAGTTAGGCGCCCATTATTTTGGGGTGGCACTATCTGCCAGTATTCTTTCGGGTCTGGTTTATCTGCTACTAACCCTTTTTTTTCCCACAGTTCAAAGAAGGACTCGCCATCTTGCTTTTCTTGCAAGGCACGAAACGCAACAGCGGGAGTCTCGTCCTTCCCTAACCTCACAGGTTCCAAGTCGACCGTAAGAGAACTATTAACGTTTCCGCCACCCAACGCTGTTCGAGCGACCTGTTCACCGGTAAATTCGCAGTTCTCTGGGGAGCCGTAGATGAATCGAAGCTGCGATAGAGCAACGCCAGGCTTAACTTTAACACTGAAAGTGATGGGCGTTACTTCAAGGAAGAGGTGTCCGCTCGACTTAACCAGGCTATCGCCAGGGATAAATCCGTCATATGAATCCATATGGTCGAGGACGAGGCGAACCAATACGTCCATGCGGCCAACGGAACTCTTCGGAGTGGCCTGACCAAAGATTCTTGCCTTAGCTAATTCCGTCCGCTTCTCAAGGCGCTCTATGATTTCGAAGAGGTAGGTCTTGCCCCGCTTGAGCTTAAATGCGCCAGACTCATCTGGATCAATTTGCTTTACAAGTTTTTGCTGCTGAATTTGGTGGAGGTATTGATCGCCAAAGGGCTTGATGGAGCCCTCAACGGTCTCATATGCCTGGCTGCCTATATGTAAATCGACGGCTGATGCATCAATCGCTTGATCAGGGTCCTGAAGTTCGACCAGAAATCCCTGCTTTTCAAGCTCTCGAATTTGGTGGTTCGCTAATACCCCAGGAATCCAGTCCACCCATGGCTCGCTCATCCGCTCCCCCCGGCACATACTCGGAGTTTTCAATGCGGCAGAGCTTACCCCAGCGGTCTGCAAAAATGAAGCAGAGAAAAGTGGTACTTTCCCCAACTGCCGCGCCGACCCGAGAAGCCTGCCCGTCCTCAAGTCCACTTCAACGGTCGGCGCCAACCCATTTCGGCGACGGTTGCCACCGTGCCCGTAGGTGGCGCGCTTCTACGCTCCAAACGAAATGGCTAATCCTTCCAGAAATCCTTGAAGCGGCCAGATGCCAGCTCGGTATAGCGGACGGTGTGCTGAATGTTCTTGTGGCCCAGATAAAGCTGGATCGCCCGCGTATCCTGGCCGGCGTTGGCCAGATAATAGCCGGTGGCGTGACGCAGCATGTGCGGATGAACCGGAAACTCAAGTCCGGCGGCCTTCCCGGCTTCATTAACGACGTAATGAATCGTGCGCCGCGTCATCGGACCGCCGCGAAGCGACGTGAAGACGTAAGGCGTCGCGTCACCCTGCTCGCGCTTCCACGCGCGCAAAGCCCTTAGCTCCGGGCCGCGCAATGGATGCGTCGAAGGCGAGCCGTGCTTTAGTCTGGCGACGTGTAGCATGCCGGCCTTCAGATCTGTCTGATCCCAGCGCAGCCCGATCAGTTCTGATGCGCGGAAGCCGTGCCGGTAAGCCATCATGATCAGCAAGGTGTCACGACTGGCCAGACGGCCGTCGGCGTGGCGCGCGGCAACGATCATGCGTTCGACTTCATCGGGTGTCAGATATTCACGCGTGCGGCTCGCCTGATTACGTTGGCGGATAGGTGGCAGGTTCTCTCGCTTTGCCCATTTCGATGTTTGGTGCAGCGGAATAATTGCGGCCATTTGCTTTGCTCCGTCGAAGGTTGGACCGGGCCGCATTGCCTAAAATAACCCTTTTGGGCAAAGCCGGCCGGCCCGGTTGAAAGTGATTCACGCGGCCAACGCGCACGCGGTTTCCTGCGCGTTGCGATTCAGGATGTAATCGGCCGCCTTTTGCGCAGCCGCGGCAGCTACGATCACCAGCTTGGCGTCGCCTTTGAGCACCCTGATCCAGCTATTCAGATAGGACACGCTGTTATTCAGGGTGACTTGCTCGATGCCCGTATTGCCGGCGAGAAAGGACGCCCCCATTTCGGCGACGATTTCTTCCTTGGAATAGTTCGTATCGCCAAACTTGACGGCCTGATTCAGGGTGGGCCGGTTCAGCCGATGGCTGGCGCCGGTGCTATGCGTCAATTCGTGGAAGAGAACCGAGTAATAGAATTCCGGGCTGTCGAAGGCTTCGCGCCGCGGCATAACGACGGTATCGCTGCCGGCCGTGTAGTAAGCCTCGAAGCGATGTCCGCGGGTAATGGCAGTCGTGGCGCCATGCTCAAGCCGCGGCCGGTTGGGCATATTGGCGTAAATCGCTTCGCAAGCTTCGATGGGATTGAACGTCGGCTCGGGTGTCGCAGCGTCTTTGGTGTCCGCCGGAAGCCTGCAACCTTCTGTCTGCTCGGCATTGAAAACCGTATAGTACCGAAGCATCGGAAAGTTTTTCTCGTCGATTGAGCCGTCCGGCTTCTCAATCTCGCGGCTGAGCCATTTCCAGAAGACGATGGGCGAGCCATGCTCGCCCGCCTTGACGTGCCCACCAAGCGCCAGAGCCTCTTTGTAAGTGAGCCAGCAGGGCGAGCCGTAGGACTGGCTGCCGAGGATGAAGACGTTGATTCCGCGATAGTGCCGCTTGGTCACGGCGTTGCGCGGAAAGGCATCGCTGCCAGTCTGGCGATTTGCCCAAGGCTTATGCCACGGCACGGTACCGGCTTCGAGTAGCTTGACGATACGGTCTGTGATGATTTCTTCTACCTTCATTGATTTCTATCCTTCTGAGCGTTCAATAGGATAATTCCTTATGTACGCTCACAAGCATATATACACAAGCTTTTTCTTGCGGCATTAACCGATTTCATGTGAACGCTCACAAGCATAAGCCGTGCTTATGATGCTTGTGAGCGGTCAGAGGGATATGCTAGGCATAGAAGCGGAAGGATCGGTGGTGGTTTCTATGGATAGTCGCGACATGGGCAGGAAGCGATGGGAAGGGGTGAGCGAGAAAGATCGCAAGGCAGAAATGGCAAAGGTTCGGGCGAAGGTGAGGCTAACCGAAACCGAACGCGCAGAACGCGCGCGAGTAGCAAGCAATGCGCGATGGGCGAAGACGCGTGCAGCGAACCAGACCGACAAGCCGGTCGGCGGGACTAAAGCGCGAAAATCTCGCAAGGGTGGTATGGGGAAACCCTAGGCGGCACCCTTTTCGGCGCCCTCGGAGTTCCTAAAAGGGTAGGGTTTAACCTTCACTCCGAAGCGATTCACTTCAGAGACGACCAACGAGATAGAGGATTACCGCAACCAAACCGACGGTACCTAGACCGAAGCAGGGGCCCCAGGCCGTCGGGTGCCTTCGGGGGTCCTACCTGGCGAAACTACAGTGGCATAGTCTCCCTCCGATGCTAGACGACCTCAGGGGATTATCGGGGCCCTCTGCCGCGTCCACAAAACGCAACGCTGTACGCCCGCGACGGCGCTCGGCGTGACCCGATCACATATGGACGATTGACGAGCTTATACAGACGGCGCTTGAGCCGCCAGACACGCCACCGTTGCCGCGAAATCTGCAATTAGATTGCTCGCTTAGCACGAACTAGATCGCTCATTGATTAACAAAGGAGAGATTTGACAAATTCAACTGGATTAGTCTATCAAGGACTGACAAGGAAGGAATTATTTATATGTGTACGAGAAGCAAGATTGCGGCCGGTACTGTCGTTTTAGCTTTCGCGATCGCGGCTGCTGCGGCCAGCGCGCGTGCAGCGACGATCACGGAACTGAGTGAATTCGACTACCCGAGCACTGGGGCGAGCACCCTGCCTTACGGCATCAATAACAGCGGCGCGATCGTCGGGATCGTGGTCAACGGTACGATGGCGGGCTTCGAGCGTTTCAAGACGGGAAAGTTTGTCCCGCTCAGTGACCCCTCGGGCAATGGCCTCGATACGCAGGCGTTTGGCATCAACGACTCAGGTGCAATTGATGGCATCTACGAGAACGCAACCACTTCCGCGATTATCGGGTTCACTCTGACAAAGGGGGTTTACGCCGATTTCCTCGGCGCGCCGGCCGAGTGCAATTCGGCGCCGTGCGTCGGCTATCTGCTCGGAATCAACAACGGCAACAACTTGGCCGGCGTCTGGTTTCCCCCAGGTTCCGCGGTGCAGGCGTTTGCGGTTCTGGGCGGCGTATTCACACCGATCACGAGCTCCCTGCTGGCTACAGGCGCAGTGGCATATTCGATCAACAATAAATCAACCGTGGTCGTCGGCTACTACGTTGACTCGAGCTCCCTGGCACATGGGTTCTCTTACACGGTGGCGGGCGGTGCGATTAAAGAGTTAAACTATCCTGGCGGCACGCAAACCATAATCTTTGGCAATAATAATTCGGGAACCATAACAGGTTACTACATCGACGCCGGTGGTGTCGCGCACGGCTTGGCGCGCATTGCCGGGCATTGGGCGACTTACGACTTCGCGGGCGCGACTGGCACCACGCTCGAATACGTCAACGATAAAAACGTCGCGACCGGCCAGTACACGGACACCGCAGGTGTCACTCACGGACTAACATTACAGATCGCTCCATAACCTGTCGCATGACGGTAAGTCCAACTTCAAAATATCGGCCAGGATCTTCGCCAACAGAATTTTCTGCTCCGTCAACAGTCCTACGCTCCGTCGCTGCCACAGCCCAACCCGCCGGTTCAAGTGCCGCAGTGAAGCTCTGTCATTCCGCCGCGTTCGCCATTTTGGCTGGTTTCTAATCGTTTCGCCGCCGAATTTCGGCGCTGCTGCGGGCCAAAGCGTACCCTTCATGAGATAATGGACTTCGCCCACAAGGGTGGGATGGACTTCCTGACCGAATTTGCCGAGGCGAGCAGGAAAGACTTGGCCGCCCGCGCAATGGCAGTCCGGTGACGACACGGTTATCGGTTGTCGTCGGTAACGTCGGCTGAGTGAGTGGATGCGGGCAGTGCGAGCAACGCGGACGCTGCGCTATACGCCCGCGACGGCGCTAGGCGTGACCGGTCATATCTGGACGATTGGCGAGCTTATATAGGCTGCGCTAGAGCCGTCATACGTACCACCGCTGCCGCGTCCGACTAACGAATTGACGCTACGGCCAGCGCCGCCAAAATACCGGCTGATCGTTGGGCGTGGCGGGAAGGGAACCAACCAAGATTATTCACTTCATGAAGGATGGTGACGGACGACGTGACAGGCCAAGGAGAAAGAAAAAAGGACGGTCATTCCTGACCGCCCTTTAGGCTTCATGCAATTTGGCGTTTTCTATACATCGCGTCGGGCAACAACAATTTTAAAAGATAATCACGGGTTGTTTTCTTGGCCTTAGGGACCCGCTCCGCAGCCTCATCCAAAGAAATTGTGCCGTCAAGATAGTCCTTTACTGCGTTGTCAACCTCCGGTTCCTCCACCAACACTTGACCCGGCATCGTCTTTGGCATGTCCCATCCCTCCTGCCAGACATTCTGACAGGCCGATCATTTCAACGTGAGGCCTTAAGAGATCCGCCAATTCGGTCTCCCGATGAAACGCGTCTGGCTTGACGGAATCTACGTTAACGACGCCAATAGCGCAATGAGCGCAAAAAACCGGCATTGACAGGATGGAGCGGTATCGAGCATCGGAACGAAAGAACGATTTTAGGTCATCCGTCATGATGTTACGGACGTAAATGATCCGTCGTTCCCTTATCGCCATACCCGCACCAGGATTTGAATAAGGGACATCAACTTTGTAGCGATCCACATGTTGTCGTGCAAAGACTTTGAGCTTCAAAAGTTCAGAAGCATCGTTCGCAGCCATAAAATTAGACGAGATGTTTCCAGCATGGGCTTGTTCGTGGCAGTACTGCTCAACCTCGTCCACTATCATGGATAGAATGCCTGACTGAATCGCTTCAAGGGAGCTACTGCCTTGGCAATTCAGCACAAATTCTTGAAGCTGCTTCGAAGCCCCCGCAGTGGCTCTATCTAAAACCCGTCGGATTGCGACTTCTTGGTTTTCAGGATCGTAGAGCTTATAGATGGCGGATATTCCGACCAAAACTAAAGCCAGCCAAATAGGCCAATAATGGGGATATTCTGGGACCGTACTTGAAGTGTGACCAACGACTTTAGTTATCGTGCCGTGACTAGCAAGATAAATCGGAAGACAGAAATATCCGAGGCGAGCGATCATGCGGGGAATCTGAACCAAAACGTAGCCGACAGGAAGTTGTAGCTGCCGCCGTATTGGTTGAAGAGTGTTCATGAAGATCGTTTGTCAATTACAATAATCACAGTAAGTTATACAAGCCACGCCCGTGCTAGCACTAAGGGGCCGAAGCCCTCAGTGCTCTCCTAAGCCGGGTGCTAAACCGTTCCATGTCAAACTCCTGTTGCTGCGTATGCGAGGCTATCCGCTCGCCAGTCACGCGCTTGGAGCTTGCCATCATTTGGTGGAGGGGATAGACTAACTAATCGGAATGGTCCGTAGTCGGCCCCTTAGGGGCTGACGGCAAGCGTGACTTGCCCCGCTCGAACCCCCTTGGCGTCTCGTAAACGCTACTTGGGGTTCGGCACTTCTAAGGCCGCAAATTCTGTTTGGCCATATGTGCTCCGTTCACAAACTCCGGAACTCTCTCCTTCATTGTCCACGCCCCCGTATCTAACCGCTCAATCAAGCCTTTCTCTCGGTGCGTATTGAGCGACCAGCGAACGTTTTTGACATCGACGCTCAACAGCGTGGCGATTTCGTCAGGCCGTACTGGACCTGGAGCCTCTGAAACTGCTTTCAGAACACGTTGCGCGGTTGAATTAGGATCGGGCTGTTTGCCTCGCTTCTTTGTGGTCTTTGTACGTGCGGTAGTATCGCCATGACCGAGAAGGGCATTAAAGCGATCTATCGCGGCCTTGAGAGCCGCTCGCTGAGAAACTACTTCCTCAGCTGCTGCAAGGATTTCGTCGGGTGTGGCCATAACACTGGGGAGTATAACGCCACATTGGAGGCAAAGTAAAGGCGAGAGTACCACATTATCCACACCGAAGGGCTGTTTTAGGACCACGCTGTGGTGCGTTGTATTGGGAATTAACCCGTTCGTGTGATTTCGCCGACTTCAGCCGTAAGTTTCGGGAAAGGTTCAGTGTAAATGCGCTCCGTTTCGGGGCTGGTATTCTTCATCAGGAGATGGGTGACAGCCTTTTTCGATTCGACCATGATGTGAAGCGCTAGAAACCACTTTTCTAGCGGTAAATGGGAGTCCTGAAAAATGATTCCGAACTCACGCGGCGGGCTGACGCGGCATGCTAGGTGCCCCGGCCACCGCGCGAAATTCCCGGCAGCCAGCAGCCAACCTGCTCGAACCCTTATCGCCACAGCGCGAAGGTGAACCCGTAGCGCCAAGAAGCGGGCTTGGCCAGCGCTGGGATAGCTCGTTGACTTCAACCTCGTCCCTGCCCTCGTACCCGCATGCCCACCAGCAATAGAAAAAGCCGTTTCCCGATTCCCGTTCCCTTAGAAAGGAGGATCGGGAAGGAAGCGCCAACGACCGTCACCAAGGCGCTCGACACGGCCCCTTGCACGCAGGGAGGTGAGATGATTCGAGACGGTCTTCTGGCTAAGGTCCAACTCCTCGGCGATAGACTTGGGTGTCGAAATGCCGCCCTCACTCCTGGCCAGGGCCTGGACGATCCGCTCTTCGGCTGGGATCGCGGTCATTCCGGTGAGCCGCTCAT
>Ga0074045_10002393_pt1 | contig 17395 bp, 19 predicted proteins | sample BogForMeECP23OM2_FD_94442 | JGI IMG/M metagenome (GOLD analysis project Ga0074045, IMG submission 94442) | Bog forest soil microbial communities from Calvert Island, British Columbia, Canada - Bog Forest MetaG ECP23OM2 | ecosystem: Environmental > Terrestrial > Soil > Wetlands ...
CCGATAGTATTTTGGAAGCGGGGCGCGGGCTAGCCATCCGGACGGAACCGGAGCGCTAACTTCGGGGGATTGCGATTAAATGTACGAGCGGGAATTTAGTTGGCGTCAATTGTACCGATGACGTGGAAGGGACCCCCTCCACGCCATCGGTGCTTTGCTACAAGCGGAATTCATCGGAATGCGACTGCCGGTCAGGCAACGCGCTTGAAGCCGTCGTCGCCATTGTCATTCGCCGATACCCGAGGAGCCTCGGCAGCCGCAGTATTCCGGGGCAAGACTGCCTCGTTCGCGGCGATCAGGCGACGGAGCGCCAGCTCGACGATCTCCTTGCCCTTGAGCGGGGTGACGGTGCTGGGATGCCGCAAATCGCGGGGATTGTTCAGCCCCCAGATGAACCAGTTGGCGATCATCAGTACGGCGGTGATTCCGATCGCGAAAGTGATAACCGAAGTTGATGCGAATACCATATGCTTGACCTCCCGTCTGTTGAGCTGGGGAGGAAGCATTGTACGTGCCATCACGAAACCCTCGATTTTAAAGGATATTTGGCTGACAAGCTAGGAATCCTATCGAAATGCGAAGAACTGGCGTTCTCATCTTAGCGAAATGCGAAATACCTGACGGATGGAGTCTTATCGCACGATGGAAAAACCCTCGGACCCCGATTTTCATGTCGACCCGGCTTCTGCGATCCTAAGGCATTGTGAGTGCGGCGGATGAGACCTCGCGTGAGGCGGTTGAGGGCACGCTCGATCAGGTGCTTTACGTCAATGAGTCGAACGATTATACGGTCGCCGTCCTCGAAACCGACGCCCCCGCTGGGGACCTCGCTGGTCGGCGGCGGATCACGATTGTCGGCAGCCTCGGCGGCCTGGAGATCGGCGCCGGCCTCAAGCTGACCGGCCGCTTCGAGAAGCATCCGCGCTACGGTGAGCAGTTCCGCGTCGAGGATTACGAGGTTCTGCGACCGGCCGGGGTCGCCGCGCTGGAACGTTATCTGGCCTCCGAAATCAAGGGGGTCGGCCCGACCCTCGCCCGGCGGATTGCGGCCCATTTCGGTGAGACCCTGGCCGCCGTGCTTGATACCACGCCCGAGCGTCTGCACGAAGTCCGCGGCCTGCCGCGCCTGGTGGCCCAGCGGATCGCGACCGCGTGGCGCGACTCTTCGGGCCTGCGTGAGCTGACGGTCTTCCTCCGTGGTCACGGGATCGGCGCGTCCCATGCGCGGCGGATCCACAAGGTCTATGGGCGGGAATCGTTCACCACGATCCGCGACGACCCCTATCTGCTCGCCCGCACCGTCGCGGGGATCGGGTTCCGCACCGCCGACCGCGTCGCCGAGAAACTGGGCGTCCCGCGCAATTCGATTCAGCGCGCCCGCGCGGCCACGATTTACCTGCTCGAGCGGATGGCCGAGGAGGGCCACGTCTTCGCCCCGGCCAGTCATCTCGAAGCGCAGTTCCAGGCGACGCTCGAGATGGATCCCGCGCTGGTGCGCGCAGCGCTCGAGGATCTGGTGGCGAGCGGCGAAATCGTCGTCGAGGAGACGCCGGAATACGCCAGCGTCTACCTCAAGCGACTGCACGAGGCCGAAGTGACGATCACCGATCGCATCCGGGTGCTGGCCGCCGGTCAGCCGATGGGCGCCGCGACCGTCACGCGCGCGCTGCAGGCCGCGACCCAGGCCAGCGCCGGCTTCGAGCTCACGCCCGAACAACGTCAGGCGCTCAGCTTCGCGCTCCGGAGCCGTGTCACGGTGATCACGGGCGGACCCGGCACCGGCAAGACCACGTTGCTCCGCTCGTTGCTCGCGGCGCTCGACGCCGCCGGACTCAAGCCGACACTCGCGGCGCCGACCGGGCGGGCCGCCCGCCGCCTGTCCGACGCCACCGGCCGCGAGGCGCGCACCCTCCATCGGCTGCTCGAATATTCGCCCGACACGCAAACCTTCGTGCGCAACGAGTCCCTGCCGCTGCGCACCAATTATCTCATCGTTGACGAGGCCTCGATGATGGACGTCGAGCTGGCCGCCAGCGTACTGCGCGCGCTGATGGCCAATTCGTCACTGCTGCTGGTGGGCGACCGCGATCAGTTGCCCTCGGTAGGTCCGGGCAGCGTGCTCAAGGACGTGATCAACTCGGGGCTGGTGCCGGTCGCCCAGTTGCGCGAGGTTTTCCGGCAGGCCCGCCGCAGTCAGATCGTCGCCAACGCCCATCGGCTGAATCGCGGCGAGCAGCCCGAAAGCACCAACGACCCGGCGAGCGACTTCTTCTTCTTCGAGCGCCACGCCCCCGAAGACGTGCTCAGCACGATCAAACAGTTGGTGCAAAATCGGCTGGTCGGCCGCTTTGGGATCACCGACGCGCGCGATATCCAGGTGTTGACACCGATGAACCGCGGCCCGCTCGGCGTCCAGGCGCTCAACCGCGAATTGCAGGAGTTGCTCAATCCGCGCGGCCGCGAACTGCGGGCGGGTGACCGTATCTTTCGCGAAGGCGACCGCGTGATCCAGCTGCGCAACGATTACGAAAAGCTGGTCTTCAACGGCGCGATCGGCCGGATTGCCGCGATCGACACCACCCGCGGCAAGGTGGGCGTGCAGTTCGAAGAGGGCCATGCCGAATATGATCTGGCGGAGCTCGACGCGCTGGGCCTGGGCTACGCCATCTCGATTCACAAGAGCCAGGGCAGCCAGTACCCGGCGGTCGTGATCCCGATTCATCAGACCCACTTCCTGATGCTGCGGCGCAATCTGCTCTATACGGCGATCACCCGGGCCGAGCGCGTCTGTATTCTGGTCGGGACGCGCAGCGCGCTCGCGCAGGCCGTCCGCAACGAGGACGAACGCCATCGCTTCAGCCGCCTCGCCGAACGTCTCCGGATCGATTAGCCATCAAACTCCGAAATGGACTTGCCACTTATGACATGCTACAAGCCGATGAAAACCGAGCCCGCATGTTTGAAGGGAGTATGCAGAATGAACCGTTGCCCTGGCACTGATTGTGAATCAAATGGGTTTAGGTGGTCGAGCAAGCTTACCTTGGCACTGCTTATCTGGCTTTCCTGCAGCGTCGCCGGAGCCAGGTTGGCAGTAGCGCAGAGTGTGCCCAGCGGGACTCTCGAGCTGTCAGGGGGATCGGTTGCCGCGGGCATTGGATATACTTGGGGCCACGGTAGCCTCATATTTGACGGCAGGAAGTATCGTCTGAAGGTCGAGGGCCTATCGATCGTGCAAGTTGGTATCAGCAAATATACCGCTTCGGGAGCCGTTTATGGCTTGACGAAGCCTTCCGACATCAACGGAATTTACACAGCAGTCTCGGCGGGCGCGGCGGTCGCGGGCGGTGCAAGTGCGACCACCATGAAAAACTCGAAGGGAATTGTGATCCAGTGGGTAGCTACTCACCAGGGGCTTAACTTGAGCCTCAGTGCCAAGGGTGTGAGCATTCATTTGGAGTAGCAGTTCACGTCGCGACCGCTACTGCGTTGGTGCGGTGACGGCGAAATCGGCGGGGAGGTTGCAGCAGAGCCAGTAACTCGTGCCGGCGCGCGGATCCGCTTCGTAGGCCTCTAGCGACCCGTCGCCGTTGACCTTCACCGCTTCGTAGCTGGTCGAACCCGAGCCCCGGGTCGCGGCGAACACGTAGTAATGATCGGATTCGAGCGGCTCCGGCGGACCGCTGTCGGGAATCGACGCGACAAAGTGGGCGGGCAGTTCACCGTATTTCACTTCGGCGGGCGCGTAACGCTGCTCGCTCGCGCCGATCATCGGGACCCCGGCTAAAAACCCTTTTTCCACGCCGATCTGCCAGACGGTCACCCCGCCGTCGAAGCGGGCCGTGATCGCGTCTCCCTCCTTGGTCGGGATAGTCGTCAGCGGCTGTGCGCCCGAATACTTGGTGACAGTTAGCGAGCTCAGGTAGTCACCCCGATGCGCATAACTGACGTGAATTTTGGCCTCCGGCCCGGCCGGAGTCTCGGCGGCCGGGCTTGGCAACGCCTCGGACGTCGGCGACGTATTCTGATGCGAGGCGCATCCCGCAATAACTGCGAGCAAAAGCAGCAGGGCCCACTGGCGCAACGTCATTGAGGGGCCTGCCGCAAGCCCTGATCGCGCTCCATCCAGCCATCTTGTCTCACCGGGAGCGCTTGCCTCATCGCGAAAACTCGATCGGTTGCGGGAGACTGCCCCCCGCGTTGTACCCGTAGACCATCCAGCCACCGTAATCCGCACCTCGCGCCAGCACAGCGCTCATCATCAAGAGCAAGGCGAGAAACCCGATTCCGCCGCGCCGCGGCAGGGGCCGTCCCGCCACGCCCCAGACCAACGCCAGCAGGCTCAGCACCCAGGCCGTGATCATCAGGTACTCGTGATACTCGAGAATATTCTCGCGCACCGCAGGTGCGACCATCACCGCGTCGCCGGCCCGCAGTCCACTCCACACGGCCGCGGTCGCCCCCAGCGCGCCAAAGGCGAGCAGCCACAACGCCAACCAGGCCCAGCGATCACGCCGCGCGATCGCCGCCGCCAGGTAAACCACCGTCGCGCTGGTCAGCATCGCGATCGGATAGTGCACGATCAGCGGATGGAGGTTTTGCAGGACGGCCGCACCCGGCCAATTCATGACGAGGCGCAAGGCCGTTTCCATAGGCGACGTGCTCGGGCTATTTCACCGCTTTGACCGTCAGGTAATTCACGCCGCCTTTGCTGTAGGCGTCGCCCGTCACGGTCACTTCATCTTCCATTTTGCTGATTATGTCGTCGGGCAACGGCTCGTTGTTCTTGGGCGGCAGCAGCACGTACATATTATCGCTGCCCTTTTCGACGAGCGCCACCGGAATGCCCTTTTTCGCGCACTCGGTCGCGCATTTCTTGTGATCGGCGCCATGCGCGCCAAGCGTGATATAGCAAAAGCTGTCTTCGAGCGTGCCCGTCACGCTTTTTTCGGCGGCCAGGGCGGCGCCGGCCAAACCGACGCAGACGGCCAATCCCAGTGAGACTGCCAAGGTTTTTCTCATTATCCCTTCTCCTGATCCAAAAGGCTTCCTTCCGATCCGAGACAACCGCACGACCCTCATCGAGATAGCAGAAAGCGGCGGACACGGCGACTGCCCGCGACTCGCGAGGCATGCTATACGAGATCAGTAACAGGCTTTATTCGATTCGTAACGATCCCGGCCGCCCAGCCGGGAACCGCCCGAAGGGGTCGGCGAGGTTGACGCTAGCGGCGGACCGGACGCGCTTCGACGGGCGAGCCGATTCCGCTGACCCGCTCCTCCCAGCGCGCGCGCCGCGCGCTCGCGCCCGCCGGACCCAGCCGCGCCAGATGGCGCTCGAGCACCGTCTTGAGCTCAAGGTTGAGCCGCTCGATCTCGGCCTCCTCGGCGAGTTTCGGCCGCTCCTGCCCGTCGTGGATTCCGCGGCGGCGGCGGCCGTAAAGCTCCTGCAGGCGCAACTCGGCTTTAGCCAAGGCGGCCTTATATTTGTAATCGAGCCGGCGGAGCGATTCGTTCATTTCGGCCACCGCGCGAAACCGGTTGCGCAGCATCCACCATTCCAGCAGTGCGAGCGTCATCGCCCCGAACATCAGGGTCGCGAGCGCGCCGAGGACGTACGCGCTGCCGCGCCACCACGAGAGCCCGCGCAGGTCGTGCCCGGCTTGCCGCACTTGCGTCGTCAAGTCCTCGACCTCGGTACGGCGCAGACCCAGCTCCGCCTCGCTCTTTTGGGCGCGATTCTCAGCCGCCTGCTGATCGAGGGCAAGCTGATTGACTTGCGCCGTCAGCTCGCGCTCACGGGCGAGGCCCGGATTAGGAATACGAAGGCTCTCGCCCGCGACCAGCTCGGTCTCGCCGGTCACGTGATTGACCCGGCTCAGGTCGGCGACAGAAACGCCAAACTCGGCCGCGATCGAGCCGAGATTGTCGCCCGGCCGAAGCGTGTACGGGAAAGTCGCATGCGGCTGCAGCAGCCGCGACGGTGACGGGTTTGCGACGGCCGCGGGATTCGTCACGACCGGAGCGGTCAACGCGCGCGGCTCTGCGGCCGGAGCCGGGCTGGCCTGCTCAACGGTCTGGTGTTGCGGCGAGGCGCCGATCGGCTCTTCGGAGACCGCCCGAGCCACCGCTGGTCCCAAGGTGAGCACGGCACATACCACCGCGCTGGTCATCGCGACTTTGCCGCGGGCCTGCCACCTGCTCAACATGGGTCTGGTTTCGATCCGCGCCAATAGGTCTTAGGGTAATGGAAATCCGCCGTGATGCAAATGCAAAAAATTTCACCCAAAGGTGGCGATGCTCATCTTATTGTCCTCAAAGCCGGGCGCGAAGTCCGCGCTTGCGGCGCTTTTTGCTAGCGGTACGACTCCGAAGCATACAAAATGGAAAGTCCCGCATATGGGGCTGGGCACCAGGATTGCGTATCAGGGAGACCATGCGAATTCAGAAGGTGGTGGAAGGTTGGACAGCAGGGATTTAATAGCCGATGTAAGCATCAACTGGTCAAGAAAGCATGCTACACGCTAAAATAATTGCTCAAAGCCGGCCAAAATGGCTGCGATGCGGCACGGGTCTGATGATCGTGCTCATCCTCGCGGTGTCGTCCGCGCGCGCCTCCCAGGAAGCTCCGCTGGTGAAGGTCAAGACGACGCTGGGAGGGGCGCTCGCGATCCTGCATGATCAGCGGCTACCGGTCGACCAGCGCCGACGGGCGCTGCTGCAACTGGCCGAGCGCAATCTCGACCTCGCCCGGATGGCGCGGGAAGCCTTGGCGATCATTGGAATGAATTAACCCCGCCTCAACGTGACGAATTCGTTGGGCTGTTTGGCGCATTTATCGAAGCGGCGTACCTCACGCAAATTCAGGAATACGTCAAGCTGAATATCGCCGTCGGCAAGCAAACCGTTGTCAGCTCCGACTACGCCACCGTGGACGCGACCGTGATCCAACCGGAGGAAGACGATCTGCCGATCACCTTTATGCTCGAACGACGGGGGGACGACTGGCTCGTTTATGATGTGGCGGTCGAAGGCGTCAGTATGGTTGAGAACTATCGCGCGCAATTTAATCGTGTAATCAAGCGCGACGGCCTGGCGCAATTGCTGACCGACCTGCGGGCCAAGCAGCGACAGCTCATGGCTCTAGTCGCCAAACCTTGAAGCGGTAAGGCAACGCGCCTACGGCTGTCGGAACAGGGCGAGGTATTCGCGATTACCCGCCGCGCCGGTGATCGGCGATTCGAGCGATCCGGCACAATCCAGCCCGCGCCGCGCCGCATCCTCGAGCACTTCGCGCAGGGCGGCCTCGCGAAGTAGGTCGTCGCGCACGACGCCGCCCTTGCCAACCTTGCCCTTGCCCACTTCGAACTGGGGCTTGACCAGCGCGATTATCTCGGCCGGGCGCGTAACCAGGGTCAAAACCGGCGGCAGCACGAGCTTAAGCGAAATAAAGCTCGTATCGATAACCACCAGCTCCGGAAGATAGGGCAGGTCCTTCGGCACGACGTGGCGGATATTCGTGCGGTCCATCACACTAACCCGCGGATCGACACGCAGATGCTCGGCGAGCTGACCGTAGCCGACGTCCAGCGCGATCACGGCGGCCGCACCGCGCCTGAGCAGAACGTCGGTGAAACCGCCGTTCGAGGCGCCGACGTCGAGCGCGTAACGCCCCGTGACGGTAAGGCCGAAATGATCGAGGGCGGCGATCAGCTTGTACGCGCCGCGGCTCGCGTATTCGTGCGCGCCGGGAATTATCGCGATCGGGACCGCCGTGTCCACCTTGAGATCGGGCTTGGCCGCCGGGCGGGAGTTGACGCGCACCCGGCCCGCCATAATCAGCCGCTGGGCGGATTCGCGGCTTTCCGCGAGACCCCGGCGCGTCATTTCGACATCCAGCCGCGAGCGCCTCGGCGTCACGTCACGACGGCCCCGCGGGGCTCCGCTTCGAGCACGCTCATACGCTGGCCCTCCATCAGAATGGGGTGTCGTCATCATCCACCGTGCCCGCGGCGGTTTCGTCCCAGGGCTCGCCGTCGCCCTGATAGGGCGCCGTCTTGAGCTCACCCGCCCCGGTGCGAGTCAGAACTTCGACGCGGCGGTCCACCTCGTCAAGCTTCTGATTCAGCGTCCGCACCAGTCCGACGCCGCGCTCGAAGGCCGTGATCGACTCTTCGAGGGAAAGCTCGCCGGAATCGATCGACTCGACGACGGCCTCCAGGTCGGCGAGTTCGTCCTCGAATTTGCGCGTCTGCTTGCTCGCCATCGCTTGGCCCTCCCGCTAAAGATCCCGTCCTGCGACATTGGCGCGGATTCCGCCACGAGCGAGACGGATCCGCAGTTCTTCGCCGACTGCAACCTGATCCGCGTCGCTAACGACGCGTCCGCTCGATCGTTGGGTCACGACCGCGTAACCGCGCTCGAGCACGCGCAGCGGCGAGACCGCGTCGAGCCGTTGCGCCGCGGCGCCCAGCTGCGCCCGACGACCCTCGCTGGCCGTGCGCATCCCGGCGTCCAGCCGTTCGCGCAGATGCGCGACGCGCGCCCGCCGCGCGGCCACCGTCGCCCGCCAGGCGACCGGATTCATCAGACGCGCCGTCAACTCACGAACCTGACCGCGGCCCGCCTCGACCTGTGTCTGCAGGGCCTTGGCGAGCTCGGCCGTAGCGTCGTCGAGTCGTTGACGCGCCTGCCTGATCAGCGTCTCAGGGTCACGCAGACGCGCCATCAGATGAGCCAGATGACGCCGATGGCCGTTGATCGTCTGGCGCGTCGCGCCGGTAATCGACGCGCTGATCGCGTCGAGGCGCTGGCGCACCTCGGCCTTGATCGGCACGACCAGTTGGGCCGCCGCGGACGGGGTCGGGGCGCGCAGGTCGGCGACAAAGTCCGCGATCGTATAGTCGATTTCGTGGCCGACGGCGGAGACAATCGGAATCGTGGAACGGCGAATCGCGCGCGCGACAACCTCCTCGTTGAAGGGCCACAGGTCTTCGAGCGAGCCGCCCCCGCGGCCCACGATCACCACCTCGGCGCGCCCGTCGAAGCTTAGATCGTCGATCGCGCGCGCGAGCTCGGCCGCCGCGCCCGCCCCCTGCACGACCGACGGGCGGATAATGATATGCAGATTCGGATAGCGGTCGAGCAGGATGCGCAACAGATCGCGCAACGCCGCACCGCCCAGCGCCGTGACGATGCCGAGCGTGCGCGGCAGGCGCGGGAGCGGACGTTTGCCGGCCGCGTCGAACAACCCCTCGCGACTGAGCCGCTGCTTGAGCTGCTCGAAGGCCATCTGCAGGGCGCCGAGGCCACGCGGCTCGATCTCCTCGGCGTAAAGCTGCAACGTGCCGCGGACCTCATAGATATTCACCCGCCCGCGCACAACGATCTGCATCCCGTCGACCACGCGAAAGCGCAGCCGCCGGGAGGCCGAACTGAACATCACGGCGTTGATCGCGCCGCGGGCGTCCTTGAGCGTGAAATAGAGATGGTTGGAGGGGGCCATGCGGGCGTTCGAAACCTCGCCCGCCACCCAGTACTCGGCGAGCTGCACATCGAGCGTCTCGCGCACGACCCGCAAGAGCTGCGAGACGGTGAGCGCGACGCGCCGCGGCGTTTCCCGCAGCTCGAATTCGAGTTGCCCAGCCATCGTGATGCAAACTTACCAGATCGGACGCGCTTTGGCGCGATCGAGGCCAAGCGCGATAGTCAGCCCTGCCGTCGCACGTTGCAGCAGGTCGGCGGACCGCGCAATCCCTGCATTTTTATTGACCTGCGTTACGTAACGCAGTACGATCGGCGATGATCCGGTCGCTCCGCTACAAAGGACTGCAGCGTCTTCACGAGCACGACGACCAGCGGGGCGTGATTACGGAACACGCGGCCAAGCTGCGCGACATTCTCGCGCGGCTTGATGCGGCAAGTACGGTCACGGACATGGACATACCAGGTTTCCGGCTGCATGCGCTCAAGGGCGGATTGAAAGGTTTTGGGCGGTCACCGTGCGCGCCAACTGGCGGGTAATCTTCCGCTTTGTCGATGGCGATGCGACCGACGTTGATTATCTCGATTACCACTGAAGGGAGACCACGATGCCGATGAAGAATCCCCCTCACCCGGGCGGCTTTGTCCTGCGACAATGTATCGAACCTTTGGGGTTGACGATCACGCGGGCCGCCGCGGCGCTCGGCGTCACGCGGACGACCTTGTCAGAACTGGTCAATGAGAAGCGTGGAATTTCTCCTGAGATGGCTGTGAGGCTGTCCCAGGTCTTTGGCGGCAGTGCCGAGAGTTGGCTCACGCAGCAGGCACACTACGACCTTGCGCGCGTTCGCATCGACCTGAGCAAACTAAAGCGGCTCGAATTGGCTTAAGCTAGCTTCAGCAGAACCGCCTCGCACAGAACCGAAGCTCAGGGATTCGCCGAGGCCCCGGTTGCCGGGTCGCCGGCGTGGTCGGCCAGCGCCAGCTGCACTTTGTATTTGTCCCAATGCTCGAGAATGCTGATGGCCTTTTCGAGCTGGATATCCTTCATGCTTTTGTCCGGCTTACCCGCCACGCTCTTGCCGGGCTTCGCGGTCGTATCCGGTTGGGCCGGAGTTTCCGGGGCCGCGCTCGCGCCATTATCGTCAGCGGCGGGTTTTGCCGGAACGGCGGGCTTTTGACCGTTCTGGAAATGATGCAGCAGGTCGCTTTCATGAATCTCGTCTTCATTGAGCTCGATCCCCGGCGCCTCCAGTGCGGCGAGCGTCGGCTTCGGCGGTTCGACCACCACGTCGGGCGTGATTCCCACCGCCTGAATCGAGCGGCCGTTCGGGGTGTAGTAACGCGCCGTGGTCAGCCGCAGCGCGGAGTCGTCGTCGAGCGGCAGAATCGTCTGCACGGAACCCTTGCCAAAGGTCTGCGTCCCTTCGACCACCACGCGGCGCTGATCCTGCAACGCGCCGGCGACAATTTCGCTGGCGCTCGCGCTGCCGCCGTTAACCAGCACGACCATCGGATAGTCGCTGAAACTCTTCTTCTTGTGGGAGAAATATTTCTGCGCCTGATTCTCCGCCCGGCCCTGCGTGTAAACGATCAGGCCGCCGTCGAGAAAATCGTCGGAGACCGAGACCGCCTGATTCAGCAGACCGCCGGGATTATCGCGCAAATCAAGCACTAGCCCGCGAATCGCACCATGCTTGGCGAACTTGTCGAGCGCCTTCTCGACGTCGTCGCTGGTGCCGTCCTGGAAGGTCGAAATCCGGACGTAGCCGTAGCCTTCCTTAAGCTCCTTCGCTTTGACCGACTGAATCCGGATAACGTCGCGCGCCACCGACACGGTGAACAGATCGGGGATCCCCTCGCGATGGAGCGTCAGGCGAATCTTGCTGCCCTTCGGTCCACGCATCATCTTGACCGCGTCGGTCAGGGTCATGCCCTTGGTAAAGTCGTCGTTGATCTTGATGATCTCGTCGCCGGACTTGATCCCCGCCTTGTCGGCCGGGGTGCCTTCGATCGGCGAGACCACGGTCAACGCGTCATTCTTGATGGTTATCTCGATCCCCAGGCCGCCGAAGCTGCCACGGGTCTCGACCTCAAGGTCCCGATAGAGGTCGGGCGTCAGATAGGCGCTGTGCGGATCGAGCGACGCGAGCATCCCGATGATCGCGCCGTTGACCAAGCGCTGGGTCGAGACCGGTTCGACGTAGTTTTTCTGCACGATCGCGAGGACGTTGGCAAAGGTCTGCAACTCTTTGTAGGTATCGTCGGGGAGCGCCTGGGCCCGCTTGACCGTGAGATCGCCGACGACGACCAGGCACACCACGAGGGCGATTCCCATCGCCCATAACCAACGGTTTCGATCCTTATTTCCTGACATTCCTTGTCCGCCTGTGTTCTTGGGATCCCGTCGGGCAGCCGACGGTGATTGCTCCGCTCGGCCTTCTCAGCCCGGTTTGGCCTTGAGCAGATCCTCCAGCGCCTCGCGAATATCCTGATTCGCCCAATCATAAGGGCCCACGTGATGCGCCACGATACGTCCGTCGCGGCCGATTACAAAGGACTCAGGCAGACCGCTGACGTCGTACGCCTCGCCGACGTCGTTACGCGGATCGAGCAGCACCCGGAAGTTGAAATTGTTCTGCTTGATATAAGCGGCCACCAAGGTCGGGTTGGAGTCCTCGCTGACGGTCAAAACCACGAAGTCGGGAGCCTTCCGAAACTGCTGGTGGAGCGCCTGAATCGACGGCATCTCCTCGCGGCACGGCGGGCACCACGTCGCCCACAGGTTGAGAAACACCACCTTGCCGCGTAACTGGGCCAACGACGCCGGCTTGCCGTCAAGCCCGGTCAGCTTGAAATCCGGGGCGATCCGGCCCGCCGCCACGGTCGCCGCCGCTCCCCCATCCCGCCGGGCGAACATCGGTTCATCGGAGCCCGCCAGCCGGAAGATAATCGTGCCGACCCCGGCGACGAGCAGCAGGCCGGCGACGATCGAGAGCAGCTTGTCGCGACTCATGTCGACGCCCGCAAGGCCACGCCAGGTTCCAGCGCCGGCGCCCGACCCGCCAGCCAGAGCCAGGTCGCAACCCCTACGCCGATCATTACGAGCGAGAGCAGTTGCGCCTCACTGAAACCCCACAGCACCCGTGGGTTAATCCGCAAAAACTCGACGACGAATCGTTCGAGCCCGCCGAGGATGAAATACAAGCAAGCCTGCTGCCCGGCGAAGCTTGAGCGCGTCCGCAGCGGCCACATCACGGCGAAAATCGCCAGAAACAGCAACACCTCATAAATTGGCGTCGGATGGACCCGGACCGCCGGGAAAAAGCCGTCAACCAGCATCCCGTGCGCATCCAGCTTGAGCACCGTCGCTGGAATCAAGCCGCCGTCGGCCAAGTGCAAGTCGCCGTGCCAACCCACGATCGCCTTCGGAAAGGCCATCGCCCACGGCACGGTCGACGGCAAGCCCCAGTCGCCGTCGCCGGACAGCAGACAACCCATCCGGCCGAAGGCTTGGCCCAGTATCAATGGCGCCGCACACATATCAGCAACCGTCACAAAGCGCAGCTTGTAATAACGCCCAACCAGCCAGGCCGAAATAATACCGCCGATCAGACCGCCGTACCACACAAAGCCGGCGCCCGATAATAAGATCGACCACGGATGGGCCATGTACTCAGACCAATTGTCGACGACGTCATAAACTCGCGAACCGGCAAACCCCGCGAGCGCGCCCCAGACCACGATCGAATCGGCAAGCCCCGCGGGAAGCCCCCGCCGACGACATTCGAGCGTCAGGGTGAAGTCGCCGGCGAGAAAACCCAAGGCGGCCATCACTCCAAAACTGTAAATCGTTATGGGCCCGAGATGCAGGAAAACCGGGATCATCGCATCTACCTTATCGCAGCGCGCGTCGTCGCGCGATATCGCAACCGGGTTCGGTGATGGGTCAATTTGGGTTCTCCCACGCTGTCATTCCTCGACGCAGCTCGCGGACTCGCATGCCCGTTCCGCTTCGCTCCACTGATGTCTACTATAGGACGCTCGGATGCGTGCGATTGTTCAACGGGTCAGCCGCGCCGAGGTGCGGACCGCCGGGCGGAGCAGCCGGATCGGCCGGGGCTACGTGGTCCTCCTTGGGGTGGGGCGCGACGACACGACGGACGACGCCGACTTTATCCTCGATCGGATAGCCGGGATGCGGGTCATGGCCGACGCCGCCGGCAAGCTGAACCTGACGCTCGCGGCCGTCGGCGGTGAGCTGCTGGTCATTTCGCAATTCACCCTCTACGCGGATACGCGCCAGCGCCGCCCCTCCTTCAGCGCCGCGGCGCCTCCCGAAGAGGCACGGCGGCTCTACGACTATTTTCTCTCGCGGGCGCGGGACTGCGGTGTTAGGGTTGAGGCAGGCGAATTCGGCGCCCATATGCAGGTCGAACTGGTCAATGACGGGCCGGTGACGATTATCCTCGACAGTAGGGAACGTTAAGATGCCACGAGCGGGTTTTTACGCGATCGAATCCGGCAAGATCTCCTTCCGGCGCGACGGCAACTGGTACTCGGACGACGAACGTATCGATAATCCGCGGATCGCGCTGCTCTTCAGCAAGAGCGTCAAGCGCAATCCCGACGGCAGCTACTTTCTCCAGGTCGCCGAAGAGCGCGCCGCGATCACGGTCGAGGACACCCCGTACGTCGTGCGCACCGTAGAAGACGGCCCCGACGCCATTATCATCGTGACCAACGACGACGAGCGCGAACCACTCGATCCAACGACCCTCGCGGTCGGCCGCGACCATGTCCTCTACTGCCGGGTCAAGGCGGGCGCGTTCCCGGCGCGCTTTCTGCGCTCCGCCTACTACCATCTGAGCAGCCACTTCACGACGGAAGATGGCGGCGGTTTTGCGCTGGTCGTCGGCGGCCGTCGCTATCCGATCAAGCAACTCGCGTGACGTCGGATCCCCATCCTCCCGCGCCGCCCTTTCACGTCGTGTTGGTCCGTCCCGAGATCCCGCAGAACACGGGCTCGATCGCGCGGTCGGTCGCGGCCACGAAGACGCGGCTCCATCTGGTCGGGCCCCTCGGCTTTTCGCTTGACGATCGCTACCTGAAACGCGCCGGGCTCGACTACTGGCCGCTGGTCGACCTGCGCAACTATCCGGAGTGGGCCGCCTTCGATGCGATCCATCGGACGGCGGCGGCCAGCAACTTCAAGTATTTTTCCGCACGAGCAGAGCGAACTTATCTAGAAGCGAATTATCAAACAGGCGATTTTCTTGTCTTTGGCAGCGAGACCAAGGGGCTGGGTGCGGAGTTTCTCGCGACCCGCCGTGATTCCACTTACCGCATCCCGATCTTCGAGCCGGGCGTGCGCAGTCTCAATCTGTCGAACGCAGTCGCGATCGTGCTTTTCGAGGCATTGCGGCAGACCGGCTTGCTCAGCGCCCCGCCGCTCCGCTGATCGCAGTGGACAATTCAACTCTTCTTGGTCGAGCAGGAGCAGCCGCCGCCGCATCCACCGCCCTTGGCGGCTGCACCAGCCCGGCGCGGAACCTCGATCGCGTAGCCGTTCTGCTCGAGCTCGCCCACTGACAGCCATGTGAGTTCCGCCGCGATTGGACCGTCGCAACGCACGCAAAGCCGCTCGACCTCTCCCGAACTCCCCATCGTTATATGGGTGAGCACGAGCGTTCCACATGCCTCGCAATGTGCGGCGGGGAAAGGCGAGGGGCTGGGCTGAAGTTCGGGCATCTTCAGTTTTACTTATACCAACGACGCCTCTGAGGGAACGGGACGCGCATTGCCCGGCTGAGCCCGCGCGCTTGTCGCGCGGGACGCCATGATGTTATCGCTCGTACCCATCAGGAAGCGCAGCGAGGCGGCACGATGAGCGAAGCGGCAAAGAAACCGGGAATGCTGGCGGACGTCAAGGTGCTGGATTTCACCCAGTACCTGGCCGGCCCCACGATCACGCGCTTGATGGCCGAGATGGGCGCGCAAGTGATCAAGGTCGAGCAGGCCCCGATGGGCGACCCGTCGCGGCTCCTGCCCGCGATCAAGAACGGCCGCAGCGGCTACTTCGTGCAGCAAAATCGCGGCAAGCGCAGCCTCTGCCTGGATTTCGCCAAACCCGAATCGATGGAGTTGCTGCGCGCGCTCGTCCGCGAGGTCGACGTGGTGCTCGAAAACTACGGCCCGGGTGTGATGGACCGGCGGGGGCTCGATTACGCCTCGCTCAAGAAGATCAATCCGCGGATCATCATGGCTTCGATCTCCGCCTTCGGCAAAACGGGTCCGTACGCGCACAAGGTAGGTTATGATTTTATCGCGCAGGCCTTCTCCGGCCTGATGAGCATGACCGGCGATCCCAACGGCCCGCCGATGTTCGTCGGGCTCGGAATCGCGGATCAGGGCAGCGGCGTTCACGCCTTTGCCGCGATTGGCTACGCGCTCTTCTATCGCGAGAAAACGGGGATCGGGCAGCATATCGATATCTCGATGGTCGACGCGCTGTTCCATATGCACGAGGTCAACGTTCAGGCTTACGGCCTGACCGACGGCGCGTTCGTGCCCCATCGGATGGGCTCGCATCATCAACTGATCTGCCCGTGCGGAGCGTTCAAGGGTCCGCAGGGCTATATCGTCGTGCTCGTGCTCGATCGGCAATGGGCCGCGATGGCCACGGCGATGGGCCGGCCCGATCTGATCAACGACCCGCGCTACGCCACGGGCGCGGAGCGCGGCAAGAATCAGAAGGAGCTGATCCCGATAATCGAGGCCTGGATGGCCGCGCAGGGGACCGACGAGGCCGTGCTCAAGATCTTCGAGGAGCATCGGGTGCCCGCCGCTCCCGTGATGTCGGTGGTGGGCGCGCTCGATCATCCCTACTTCAAGGCGCGCAACATGATCCGCACCGTAACGGATCCGATTCTGGGCGAATTGACCATCACGGGCTTTCCGCTCAAGTTTTCCGAATTCCCCGAGCTCCCCACGATCGAGGCGCCATTGCTCGGCGAACACGGCGGTGAGGTGCTCAAGCAATATCTGGGAATGTCGGACGCGAAAGTTGCGGAGTTGCGCGCAGCCGGCGTGCTCGTCAGCGAGCGGAAGTAACGGGAGAGGAGAAAGGAACTGCCTCTTTCCTGTTCGCCAGAACCCGCTATTGTGGGTGAAGAAGAAACACGGATAAAGGATCATAGACATTTGGCCCGTCAGCTACTTGACCACGCGGACGCTCTACGGCGGGAGGTTGCATCTAGTCTCGCCCTGAAACGGAAATCCGCTCTGGGCCAGTTCATGACGCCCGCACCCGTGGCCAGGTTTATGGCTTCGCTGTTTCCGCCCACGACCCAGAAGACTTGCTGTCTGCTCGACGCCGGAGCTGGTGTCGGCGCTCTTTCGAGTGCCTTCCTCGATCGCTTGGCCTCTGCAGGAGAACTGAAGTTTCATAACGTGGAAATCGAAGCTTACGAGATCGACAACGTCCTGCGCGCGCATCTCGAAACCACGCTGGCAAACTACGCCGGGAGATTACCCGTCACCTACAAGGTGTCATCCGGCGATTTCATTTGGGAGGCCGCATGCAAAAGGTTCCAGGGCTCGAAGCCCTTCTCCCACGCGATTCTGAATCCGCCTTACAAAAAAATTAATAGTGCGTCAGAACACCGCTTCATTCTGCGGCGCGCGGGTATCGAAACAGTCAATCTCTACTCGGCATTTGTCGCATTATCGCTCGCACTGATGCAGCCCGGCGGCCAGCTCGTGGCGATCCTCCCACGCAGTTTTTGCAACGGGCCTTATTATCGACCTTTCCGCCAATTCCTTTTGCGCCATGCCGCGCTCCGGCACATGCACCTCTTTGCGTCCAGAAACAAGGCTTTCAAGGATGACGCCGTGTTGCAGGAAAACGTCATCA
>Ga0074045_10002394_pt1 | contig 17395 bp, 16 predicted proteins | sample BogForMeECP23OM2_FD_94442 | JGI IMG/M metagenome (GOLD analysis project Ga0074045, IMG submission 94442) | Bog forest soil microbial communities from Calvert Island, British Columbia, Canada - Bog Forest MetaG ECP23OM2 | ecosystem: Environmental > Terrestrial > Soil > Wetlands ...
CGCCGCCGTCCATTGGTCCGCCTTGCAGACCGCCTCGATCGCGGCCTCGCGGTAGAGGTTGAAGGACTCCCTCACATCGGCGCTGGCGCTGGTGAAGGGGGCGTTTGCCCTCTTCGAAAGGCCGGCCAGCCTGCGGTTGAGCATCTCGATCGCTATCCGCCTCTTAAGCTCGGCCGTGCGGCGCGCGGCCGTGTCGGGCTGGCGGCCGAGCGGGACCGCGCACGCGATCATCACCCGGGTGTCGGGCGCGTCGGGCTCCGCGTGGAAGAGCGTCTTGACCCCCTTGAAATCGGCTACGTGGCCGAGATCGACCGCCGGCGGCGGCCCGCTTCGCGGCGCGAGCCGCGAGAAGCCGTCGGCAATCTGCTTCTCGACCGCCGCGCCGTCGAAGTCGCCCACGGCGACCACGGCCATCAGGTCCGGGCGGTACCACGTGTTGTAGAAGTCGGCCAGCGCCTCGCGGCCGCACTTCTCGATCACGGACTCGCTGCCGATCGGAAGCCTCTCCGGCACCCGGGTGCCGGCCTCAACGAGCTCCAGGCGCGCGGCGAGGGTCCGGTAGTCCGCGGAGTCCCGGGTCCGGAGCTCGCCCACGATCGCCCGGCGCTCCCTGGCGAGCGCCGCGGGCTCGATGAGCAGGCCGCCGCCGAAGTCGGCCAGGATGCGCAGCCCCTCCGCGAGCGATGCCGGGGCGGCGTCGGGAAGCTCGAGCCGGTAGAGCGTGTGGTCGAACGAGGTCGCGGCGTTCGTGTCGGCGCCGCCCCCCATGCCCAGGCGCTGCAGCCGCTCGGCCAGGGCGGCGGAAGTATAGTGTGCGCTCCCCTCGAAGGCCATGTGCTCGAGGAGGTGGGCGAGCCCCCTCTGCGAGTCGGTCTCCTCGAACGATCCGGCCAGGACCAGCAGGCGCAGCGAGGCCCGGTTCCTCGGCTCGTGGTTCGCCAGGACGACGTAGCGGAGCCCGTTGGGCAGCGCCCCGTACCTCGCGGCGGGGTCGGCGCGAAGGTCGCCCTCGGCCTGAGGGAAGGGGGCCTCGGCCCCGAGGGCTCCGAGGGCGATCGACAGCGGCAGCGCGATGGTCCAGGCGAGGCGGCGCATGGGAAGACCGGCATCGTTGTCGCCTCCCGGGGGCGCACAAGTGCAAAAGAGCGGCGTCCGCGAATCTTGTTGAGGCATTGGCGGGTCATCTGGTTGTGTCTACAGGGGCGTTGTTCCCGCCGCCCGACCATGATTTGGATCTATAGGCTGCTTTTCCCGCTGATCCTGCTGACCACGGCGCCTTACTACCTGTGGCGGATGCGCAGAAGGGGCGGGTATGGCCGCGGGTTCTGGCACCGGTTTGGGCTGCCCCCCCGGCTCCCGAAGCGCAGCCCGGGGGTCCGCCGTGTCTGGCTGCAGGCGGTCAGCGTGGGCGAGATGCTGGCGGTGGAGCCCATCGTGCGCTCGCTCGGGGCCGCGGGCACCGAGGTCGTGCTGACAACGACGACGAGCACGGGATACCGGGTGGCCTCCGACAGGTATCTGCCCCATGTCAGCGCGATCGCCTACTTTCCCGTCGACTGGATGCCCTTCTCCTCGCGGGCCTGGGCGAGGATAGCGCCCGACCTCGCGATCGTGACCGAGGGCGAGCGCTGGCCGGAGCACATGCACCAGGCCAGGAGGCGCGGGGTGCCGGTCCTCTGCATCAACGCCCGCATATCGGACAGGAGCTTCCGGCGGCTCAGGCGGTTTCCGGCGGTCGCCGCGTTCGTGCTCGGGCCGACGACCCGCCTGCTGGCCGGCTCGGCGCAGGACGCCAGGCGCTTCCGCGACCTGGGCTGCCCCGCCGAGCGCGTCGCGGTGACCGGCAACATCAAGCTCGACGTGCAGATCCCGAGGCTGGACGAGGCCGGCCGCGGCGCGCTCCGGCTGGAGCTGGGCCTTCCCGCCGGCCGGCTGGTCCTGCTGGGATCGTCGACCTGGCCGGGCGAGGAGGCGGCGCTCGTCGACGCCCTGGTGTCCGTGCGCGCGCTGGGCGTCGACTGCTCGCTCCTTCTCGTGCCAAGGCACGCCGAGCGCCGGGAGGAGATAGAACGGCTTCTGAGGCCGACGGGGCTGTCGTACCACATGCGCTCGCTCGGCCCTGCGCCCGGCGCCGTCGACGTCGCGGTCGGCGACACGACGGGGGAGCTGCGCGCGATGACGCAGCTCGCCGACCTGGTCTTTGTCGGAAAGAGCCTCGCGCCCCACACGGAGGGCCAGACGCCCGTAGAGGCGGCTGCGCTCGGCAAGCCCGTCCTGTTCGGACCCGGCATGGGCAATTTCCGCGCCATTGCGCGCGACCTGCTGGACCGGGGCGCCGCCAGGAGCGTCGTCGACTCGGCGGACCTGTGCCGCGAGGCCTGCGCGCTGCTGCGCGATCCCCAGGCGCGGGCGGCGATCGCGGCCGCCGCGGCCTCATGGCGCGGCGACAACGGCGGCGCCGTGGAGCGCACGCTGGAGGAGATCCGCGAGGAGCTCGAAGGGGCTTCATTAGCGCGGCGCGATGGCGCTTCCAGCCTCAGTCATATGTCGCGGCCGGGCCCTTAACTCCCTTGCCTTCGCCCGCGTGGTTCGTTCATTGGTGGACTGACCGCGCCTTCGCGCGACCAGGCGACAAAGCAAACCACAACAGACAAAAGGACATCGTCCGCTCCCTCCCATGGCTGTAAAAGTAGCAATCAACGGCTTCGGCCGCATCGGCCGGCTCGTATTCCGCGCTCTTGTCGAACAGGGCCTCCTCGGTTCGACCTTCGACGTCGTCGCAGTCGGCGACATCGTGCCGGCCAACAACCTCGCGTACCTGCTCAAGTACGACTCCACGCAGGGCCGCTTCAAGGGGACGGTCGGATCGAGGAAGTCGTCCGCCGACAAGGCCGAGGATGACGTCCTGATCGTGGACGGCCACGACATCAAGGTCGTAAGCGCCAAGACGCCGGCCGAGCTCCCATGGACCGCGCTCGGCGTGCAGATCGTGATCGAGTCGACGGGCCTCTTCACGGACGCCGAGAAGGCGAGGGGCCACCTCGCGGCGGGGGCCAAGAAGGTCATCATCTCCGCTCCCGCCAAGGGCGAGGACATCACGCTTGTCATGGGGGTCAACGACTCGAAGTACGACCCGGCCAGGCACGCCATAATCTCGAACGCGTCCTGCACGACCAACTGCCTCGCGCCCCTGGTCCACGTCCTCCTCAAGGAGGGCTTCGGGGTCGAGGAGGGGCTGATGACGACCATCCACTCGTACACGGCCACGCAGAAGACCGTGGACGGCCCGTCGAAGAAGGACTGGAAGGGCGGGCGCTCCGCCGCGATCAACATCATCCCGTCGACCACCGGGGCCGCCAGGGCGGTCGGGCTCGTCTGCCCCGAGGTGAAGGGCAAGCTGACCGGGATGTCTTTCCGCGTGCCGACGCCGACCGTGTCCGTCGTCGACCTGACGGTGAAGACCGTCAAGGAGACCTCCTACAAGGCGATCTGCGAGGCGATGAAGCGCGCGAGCGAGACGTACCTCAAGGGCATCCTGGCCTACACGAGCGACGAGGTAGCCTCGAGCGACTTCATCCACGACAACAACTCGTCGATCTTCGACGCCGGCTCGGGCATCGAGCTAAACAGCCGCTTCTTCAAGCTGGTCAGCTGGTACGACAACGAGTGGGGGTACAGCTACCGCTGCGTGGACCTCCTCAAGAAGGTCGCCTCCGGCCTATGAGCTTCAAGAGCGTCCGCGACCTCCAGCTCGCGGGCAAGCGCGTCCTGATCCGGGTGGACTTCAACGTCCCCCTGGACAAGGCGACCGGCGCCATCACGAACAACCAGAGGATAGAGGCGGCACTGCCCACGATCAGGTTCGTGCTCGGGCAGGGGGCGTCGGTCGTCCTGATGAGCCACCTCGGCCGCCCGGACGGCCAGCGCATCGCGAAGTACTCGCTGAAGCCCGTCGCCGCCGAGCTCGCGAGGCTCCTCGGCAGGCCCGTCGAGTTCCTGGACGACTGCGCGGGCCCGGCCGTCGAGGCCGCCTGCGCGAAGCCGGCGCCCGGCTCGGTCATCCTCCTTGAGAACCTCCGGTTCCACATAGAGGAGGAGGGCAAGGTCAAGCTGGACGACGGCACCTCGAAGAAGGCCGACCCCGGCGCTGTCGCCGCGTTTCGCGCCAGCCTTTCCAAGCTCGGCGACGTGTATGTGAACGACGCGTTCGGAACGGCCCACCGCGCCCACTCCTCGATGGTCGGGGTCAACCTGGCGCAGAAAGCCGCCGGTTTCCTCATGGAGGCCGAGCTCAAGGCATTCTCCGCCGTGCTCACGAGCCCGCGCAGGCCGCTTCTGGCGATCCTCGGGGGCGCCAAGGTTGCCGACAAGATCCCGCTCATCCGCAACCTAATCGACAAGGCCGACGAGATAATCATAGGCGGGGGGATGGCGTTCACGTTCAAGAAGGTCCTTAACGGCATGGAGATAGGCGACAGCCTCTTCGACCCGGAGGGGGCCAAGATCGTCGGCGAGCTCGCCGCCAAGGCGAAGGCGCGCGGCGTCACCATCATCCTGCCCGTGGACTACGTCTGCGCCGACAAGTACGCCGCGAACGCCGCGACCCGGCCGGCCGACGACTCGACGGGCATCCCGAAGGGCTGGATGGGACTCGACTGCGGGCCGAAGTCCGTCGCTCTCTACGCCAAGGCAATACTCGGGGCGAAGACGATCGTGTGGAACGGGCCCCCGGGCGTGTTCGAGTTCGAAAGGTTCGCGGCATCCACGAAGGCGATGGCCGAGGCCATCGCCGAGGCCACGTCGCGCGGGGCGACGACCGTGGTCGGCGGCGGCGACACGGCGACGGCGGCCCGCAAGTTCGGGATCGCCGACAAGGTCACGCATTGCTCGACCGGGGGAGGGGCGAGCCTCGAGTACCTCGAGGGCAGGGTCCTTCCCGGCGTCGCGTTCCTCGAGTCCTAGGCAAGCATCCCCACAAAGTCCCCCTCCATGATCCGCAAGAAGCTAATCGCCGGCAACTGGAAGATGAACAAGACGTCGGCCGACGCCGTGTCGCTCGCCCACGAGATCGTCGTCTCGCTGGGAACGCAGTCGAGCGTCGAGGTCGTCATATGCCCTCCGTTCACCGCGCTCGAGGGAGTGGCCCGCGCGGTCGACGGGTCGCTGGTGAAGCTCGGCGCGCAGAACATGCACTTCGAGGGGTCGGGGGCGTTCACCGGCGAGGTGTCGGCTCCCATGCTGCGCGCCCTTTTCGCTACCCACGTCATCATCGGGCACAGCGAGCGCAGGACACTCTTCGGGGAGACCGACGAGTTCGTCAACAAGAAGGTCCTGTCCGCGCTCAAGAGCCAGCTCCGGCCCATCCTGTGCGTCGGCGAGACGCTCGCCGAGCGCGAGGCCGGCTCGACGCTCAAGGTCGTCCAGACCCAGACCGAGCGCGCGCTGGACGGCGTCAGCAAGGAGCTCGCCACGAACGTCGTGATCGCCTACGAGCCGGTCTGGGCCATCGGGACGGGCAAGGTCGCGACGACGGAGCAGGCCCAGGAGGTCCACGCGTTCATCCGCGGGCTCCTCACGAAGCTCTACGGCGACGTGGTTGCGCAGCGGATCCGGATCCTTTACGGCGGGTCGATGAAGCCCGCAAACGCCCCCGAGCTCCTCGCCCAGAACGACATCGACGGCGGCCTCATCGGAGGCGCGAGCCTCGAGGCGCGAAGCTTCATGGAGCTGATCAAGGCCGCCGCGGCGGCCTCCTGATTAGGGCGGCGGCCCGGGCGCTCCCTGCTGGCGCGGCGAGCCCGGGGAGCCGTACTTGCCCTTCAGCCGCTCCGTGGACTTCCTGAGCGCGTCGGCGGCGCAGGCCCCGAGAGAGCCGTCCGCCTGCCGGGCGAGCAGGGCCTCGACCTCCGGGATCCTCGTCCCCTCGCTGATCCTCATCGCCCGGTAGACCCGTAGCATGGCGACCCAGCCATCAAGGGGGTTCGGATCCTGCTTGCCCGATTGGAGCTGCGCCTTGATGCACCCGCAGACGTAGGCCGCGAGCAGGAGGCCGCGCTGGCCGGCGTTCGTCTGCTCGGACAGCCCCTTCTTCACGTCGCACCAGGGGACCGAGTCGGGTCCCAGGTCGACGACGACTTCGTCGCTCTCGACCGCGAAGCGCATGATCAGGTTCGAGGCCCTGGCCGCCGCCGCGTTCGACTCCTCGGGCGACTTGGACGCCGCGACGCCGCCGACAGCGTTCGCCTCGAACGTCTGGATCGCCTCCAGGGCCTGGGCCCGGGTCACCGCCCCGAGGGCGAATGCCGGGCACGCGAGGGCAAGCGCCGCGGCTGCGCGAAGGGGGAATCGGGGCATCGGGGGAAGGGGAACTCCCCAACGGAACCCGCAATCCGCGGATCCCGCAACGATCAATGTGTGCGCCCGAGCAGGCCCTCGGCCAGGGTGGTAAGGAAGCCGGTTTCGCCGGGCAGGAGCCTTAGGATGGCGACGGCCGACTCCGAACTCTCGCGGGCGATCCTGCGGGCCGCTTCGAGCCCGTGCACGGAGACGTAGGTGGCCTTTCCGGCCTTCGCGTCCTTGCCGGCGGTCTTGCCGAGCGTGGCCGTGTCAGAGGTCGCGTCGAGGACGTCGTCGACAATCTGGAAGGCGAGCCCGAGCTGCCTGCCGCCCGCGCGCAGGGTCTCGACCATGGGATCCGGGGCCCCGGCGCAGATGCCCCCCATGGCGAGAGCCGCGGCGATCATCGCCGCCGTCTTGTTCTCGTGGATGAACCTGAGCCCCTCGGGGGTCGCCTTGGCGCCGCGCTCAGCGATCAGGTCCTCCATCTGGCCCCCGATGAGCCGCCGGCTTCCCGCAGCCCCGGCGAGCTCGGCCACAAGCGCCGCGGAGAGGGCCGGGCTTCCGGGGTAGGCCCCGGCGAGGATCTCAAAGGCGAGGGTAAGCAGCGCGTCGCCCGCGAGGAGCGCCGTGGCCTCGTCGAACGCCTTGTGCGCGGTCGGCCTGCCGCGCCTGAGGCTGTCGTTGTCCATGCACGGAAGGTCGTCGTGGACGAGCGAGTAGGTGTGGACGCATTCGACGGCGACGGCCGCGGCAAGCGGATCGGCCCCTCCCGGCGCGTCGAAAAGCTCGGAGGCGGCGAGGACCAGGACGGGCCTCAGGCGCTTGCCCCCCGCCTGCATCGAGTAGCGCATCGCGGCGTGCAGCCGGCCGGACGGTTCGGTGGACGGGGGCAAAAGGCGGTCGATGCCCTCCTCGACCCGCGCGACCCTTAGCCTGAGCGCCTCGGCGAAGTCCATGGCCCCGAATTGAGCGCCAAGGTCGCACCGGTGCCGAGAACAAACTCGCCAAACGTGCGGGCTTAGCACATACAACCCGCGTACTACCCGATGCCCACGTACGAGTACGTCTGTTCAAAGTGCGGTTACCGATTCGATAAGTTCCAGTCCATGCGGGCGGAGCCGCTTCGCAAGTGCCCGAAGTGCTCCAAGGCGGCCCTGAGGCGCCTGGTCGGGAGCGGCGCCGGGCTCATATTCAAGGGGAGCGGGTTCTACAGCACCGACTACAGGAAGGCGGGCTACGCAAAGGCGGCGAGCACCGATTCCAAGGCGGCGAGCGCCGACTCCAAGGGGGCGAGCACCGATTCAAAGCCGGCTCCGGAAACGAAGCCTGCGGGCGGGGCAAAACCGGCGGGGGCTCCAGCCGCGGCCAGCCCCAAGGCCGCGCCCGCAGCGGGCGGCGCATCCGGCCGATGAGGGCGCTTTCATGAGTGCGGCAATGAGGACTACCAGCGGCCCATCCTGGTTCGAGGTCAGCCTGGGCGCGTTGCTCAGCGTGGCCCTGGGCATCGTCTTGGGCGCGATCTTCCTCGCGACCAAGCCCGTCAAGAAGCTCGGGGACACCTCGAAGGATGCGCTGCAAAGCAACGTCACCTATATCGAGGGCGTGCGCGGCTACTACACGGCGTCCGAGGTCGAGTCGAAGCGCAAGGCCTGGGTCGCCGGGGGCTCCGTGACCCTCGACGAGGCCGAGCTCAACGTCCTCTTCAGCGGGCCCGTCAAGCCCCCTCCGGCCCCGCTGCCGCCGAACACGCTGGTCCAGCCTCCCGCGCCGCCCGCGCCCAAGGAATTCGACAAGTCGATGCTCAACGTGCGCATAAGCGAGGGCAAGATCCAGTTCGCGAGCGTCTACACGATCAACGAGTATGGGTTCAACGGCACCGTGGTCGTCCAGGCGCGCGGAGGGTTCGCGAAGAACGGCGCGACGTTCGTGTTCGTCCCGGAAGTGTTCTATGTCGGCTGCTGCCCCCTTCAGCGGATCCCCTATTTCCGGGAGTGGCTCATGAACAAGCTCCTCTTCACGGATCCGGTGCCGGACGACATTGCCGCGACCTGGCCCAAGCTCGTCGACGTGGCCGTAGAGGGTTCCAAGCTGCGGTTGAAGATGCCGTAGACCGGGCCGAGTCTACGTGTCGAAGAGCCTCAAGAACATCGGGGTCCTGTCATTCCTGACCGTCATCTCGCGGATCCTCGGGCTCGTCCGCGACATGATGGCCGCATCCATCTTCGGAACGAGCCTGCTGTACTCGGCCTGGGTGACAGCGTTCAGCTGGCCGAACCTCTTCCGGAGGCTCCTCGGCGAGGGCTCGATGACGGCCGCGTTCGTGCCGACGCTCCAGGACGAGCTGCACGCAAACGGCAGGCAGGGCGCGTTCGCGCTTCTCTCCAAGGTCACGTCGTGGCTGATGGTGGCCACGGGAGGGCTCGTCGTCCTGGCGATGCTCGCCCTCGGCAATTCGAGGGCGCTCGGCGGGCACGAGGACAAGTGGTATCTTGCGGCTGACCTCGGGGTCTGGCTCTTCCCGTACATGGTGTTCGTCTGCGTCGCGGCGGGGTTCAACGCGACGCTCAACGTGCTGGACAGGTTCACGGAGCCCGCGCTTTCGCCGATCTGGCTGAACATCGCGATGATCCTCTCCCTTGCCGGGGCCGGCCTTCACTACGCCCGCACGCCGCTCGAGGAGATCCACTGGCTGTGCACAGGCGTCCTGATCGGCGGTTTCCTCCAGGCGGCGGTCCCCGCCGGGGTCCTCATCCAGGCGGGCTGGCGCCCGCGCTTCGACCTCGGGCTCTCTCCGCGGGTCCGGGAGATCGCGGCGCTGATGACGCCGGGCCTCTTCGGGACGGCGATCTACCAGATCAACATCCTGGTGTCGCGCCAGCTCGCCTTCGCGCTGAACGACTCGGGCGCGACCCTGCTCTTCATGGGCAACCGCCTGATGGAGCTGCCGATCGGGGTGTTCGCCATCGCCGTGTCGACGGTCGTCTACCCCCTGCTCGCGCGCCACGCCACGGAGAAGAACCACAAGAACATGGCGGAGGATTTCCGCAGGGGGCTGCGCCTGATCGTGACGATCAACATCCCGGCGGCGGTCGGCCTCGCCCTTCTGAGCAGGCCCATCGTCGAGTTGCTCTACGAACACGGACATTTCAACGCGACGGACGCCCGGAACCTGGCGAACCTGGTGGTCCTTTTCTCGATCGGCATGCCGTTCTTCTCGATCGTCAACCTGACCGTCCGGGCCTTCTACGCCGTCAAGGACATCGCGACCCCGGTGCGGGTCGCCGCGATCGACTTCTGCATCAACATCGTCGTCAGCCTGTCCCTCATGCGCTGGCTCGGGGTCCCGGGCCTCGTCATCGCCAGCACGACGGCCATCATCGCGCAGACGCTGCTTCTGCAGCGCGCGCTGGTGCGACGGCTGCCGGAGATGCGCTTCGCCCCGCTCTGGCCCACCGTGGCGAAGGTGCTTGGGGGCACGGCGGTGATGGTGTGCGTCGTCGGGGCGGGGTGGTGGGGCCTGAGGGCCCTGCCGATCGGGGAGAGGGCGGTCGACGCGATAGCCGTGGCCGGGCTCATCCCCCTCGGCGTCGCGGCGTACGGGCTCGCCATCTGGCGGATGCGGATCGAGGGCTGGCAGGAGATCGCCGCGTTGCTCGCCAGGGCGCCCCTTCTGGGGACGATTTTCCGAATGGGCCTTTGACAAATGGCGCGGGCTCGGCTCGTTCTGAGCCAATCCACATGACACCTGTTTCCACCCACACGGTTAACGACGCGCTCCACTGGCGCTATGCCACCAAGAAATTCGACGCGTCCAGGAAGATTCCCGCGGTCCTATGGGCCGCCCTCGAGCAGGCGCTCGTTCTGTCGCCGTCGACGATGGGCCTGCAGCCCTGGAAGTTCGTCGTTGTCCAGGACCGGGCCACGCGGGAGCGCCTGTCGGCGGCAGCCTGGGGCCAGAGCCAGCCGCTGGACTGCTCGCATTTCGTCGTCCTCGCCGGCCGCAAGGGCTTGGACTCCAAGGATATCGAACGCTACCTGGCGAGGGTGGCCGAGGTGCGCGGGGTCACCCGCGAGAGCCTCGGCGGGTTCGCGCAAATGCTTGAGAGCGGCACCGAGGGTGCGCGCAAGGACTCGACCATGGACGGCTGGATGGCGCGCCAGGTGTACATCGCGCTAGGGATGTTCATCATGGCCGCCTCGGTCCTCGGCGTCGACACCTGTCCCATGGAGGGGATCGAGGCGCCGAAGTTCGACGAGATCCTAGGGCTTTCGGCGATGGGGTTCGGCGCCCTCTGCGCGTGCGCCGCGGGCTACCGCTCGAGCGAGGACAAGTACGCGAGCCTTCCAAAGGTCCGCTTCAAGCCCCAGGACGTGGTCGTCCACGTCTGACGGTGGCCGGGACTCCATGCGCGCGGTTCGGATCGAGGCCGTGGGAAGGATCGCCCTCTCCGAGGTGCCCGAGCCCCGGGCCGGGGCGGGCGAGGCGGTCGTCGCACTCAGGGCAGCCGCGCTCAACCACCGGGACGTCTGGATCAAGCTAGGGCAGTACGCCGGGCTCAGGTACCCGTGCATCCCCGGCTCGGACGGCGCCGGCGTCGTCGCGGCGGTCGGCCCGGGCGCGGACCCATCCTGGATGGCCCGGGAGGTCGTGATCAATCCGGCCCTCGACTGGGGCGGGGCCGAGGGAGCGCAGGGTCCGGGCTTCACGATACTCGGCCTGCCGCGCGACGGGACGCTCGCTGCCGCGGTCGCGGTCCCCGCGGCGCAGCTCGCCGCTAAGCCGGCGCACCTGGCATGGGAGGAGGCCGCGGCGCTTCCCCTGGCCGGGCTCACGGCCTGGAGGGCGCTCATGAGCCGGGCCAGGCTCGCGCCCGGCGAGCGCGTCCTCATCTCCGGCACCGGGGGAGGCGTAGCGCTCTTCGCGCTCCAGTTTGCGGCCGCGTCCGGAAACGACGTCTGGGTGACCTCCGGCTCCGACGAAAAGATCGCCCGTGCTGTCGCGATGGGCGCGAAGGGCGGATTCCGGTACGACCGGGCCGGCTGGGCCGGCGGCGCGGCCAAGGAGGCCGGCCCGTTCGACGTCATCATCGACGGAGCGGGGGGGCCGGGCTTCGCCGACCTGATCGACGTGGCGGCGCCGGGAGGCAGGATCGCCTGCTACGGCGCCACGCGGGGGAACGTTCCCGAGGTCGCGCTCCGCAAGGTGTTCTGGCGCCAGGTCTCCATCCTGGGAACGACGATGGGCAGCCCGGCCGACTGGTCCGCGATGACAGCGTTCGTCGCGCGCCGGGGGCTCAGACCCGTCATCAGCGACGCATTCCCCCTTGAGCGCGCTGCGGAGGCCTTCGAGCTGATGGAGCGCGGCGGCCAGTTCGGCAAGATTGTCATCCGGGCCTGAATGGCGCAAAATCTCGTCTCGGCACTCATTCCGGCTTGGCGCGGACGCGTCCGCCGATGAGTCTCCACTGTCGGCACAGATGAAGATGGATACCCGGTTCCACGCGTGCATCATGGCGGGCGGAAGCGGCGAGCGCTTCTGGCCCATGAGCCGGGTGCGCGCGCCCAAGCACCTGCTGCGGCTCTTCTCGGAGCGGACGCTCCTCGAGGAGGCGGTGCTGCGGCTGACGGGCGTCGTGGAGGAGTCCAACATCTGGATCCTGACGAACGCGTCGCAGGTCCCGCTCGTCACGGAGGCGCTCCCCGGGTTCCCGCGCGCCCAGATCGTCCCGGAGCCCGAGAAGCGCGACACGGGCCCGGCTGCCGCGCTCGCGACCGGGCTTGTGCGCGCGCGCGACCCGGACGGCGTACTGGCGCTCCTGCCGGCCGACGCCCTGATCGGGAACGGCGCGCGCTTTTCCGCGCAGCTCGCGCAGGCGCTCTCGTGGGCGGGAAGGGAGGGCGGGCTGGGCCGGGCTCTTCTTACCTTCGCCGTCCCGCCGACGCACGCCGCGACGGGCTTCGGCTACCTGGAGCTCGGCGACGAGCTGGCAAGGGGAGGTGAGGGCAGCCGCCTTGTGCGCGTCATGCGGTTCGTGGAGAAGCCCGACGAGGCGACCGCTCGCGGCTATGTCGCCAGCGGGCGATACGCCTGGAACGCGGGGACGTTCGTGTGGGGGGTGCGCCGGTTCCTTGCCGAGGCCGAGCGCACGGCGCCCGAATTGGCCGCGTTCATCCGGGACTTTCCGGCCGGCGACCCCGCCAGGTACCTTTCCGAGCGGTTCGCGCGGCTGCCGAAGATCTCCGTGGACTACGCCGTCCTCGAGAAGGCCGAGTCCGTCGCGACGGTCCTCGCCGAGTTTGACTGGGACGACGCCGGGGCGTGGACGGCGCTCTCGAAGCGCCTGCCGGCCGACGCGTCGGGCAACGTCTCGCGGGGGCGGGTCGTCTCGGTTGGCACGAGCGGCACGGTCGCCGTCAGCAACGGCCGCGTCATCGCGCTGTGCGGGGTGAAGGACCTCGTGGTCGTCGAGACGGCGGACGCGCTGCTCGTCTGCCACAAGGATGCCGTGCAGAACATCAAGAACCTGATGCCCCTGCTCCCAAAGGACACGGTCTAGGCGCGGGGCGCCGCGAGGGCCCGATCCCGATGCTCCAGACGCTGCGCATCCGCAACCTCGCCCTCCTTGACCACGTGTCGGTGGAATTTGAGCCCGGCTTCGCCGCGCTGACGGGCGAGACCGGAGCCGGCAAGAGCATCGTGATCGGGGCGCTCGGCCTCCTTGCCGGGGAGCGCGCGGACAAGGCGATCATACGCCAGGGGGCCGCGGCGTGCGAGGTTGAGGCCTCGCTTTACTTCAGGGACCCGCGAGGGATCGACGCCCTGCTCGCCGAGCTGGAGCTGCCGGCATGCGAGGAGGGGCTCCTTGTCCTCAAGCGCAACGTGCCGCGCGAGCGGGCGCCGAAGATCACGGTGAACGGGAGCCTGGCCACCCTCGCGGCCCTGCAGCGCATTGGCGAGCGCTGGATCGACTTCCACGGGCCGACCGAGCCCAGGCACATGCTCAGGGAATCGTGCCAGCTCGGGCTCCTGGACCTCTACGGCCGGGCCGGCGCCGCGCTCGATGCCTACGGCGCGCGCTACAGGGCGTGGTGCGCCCTGCAGGCGGAGAGCGAGCGCCTGGCATCGGAGGCCAGGCTCTCGCCGGACGAGCTGGCGTTCGTGGAGGCACAGCTCGCCAAGCTCGACAGCCTCGACCTCTCCGAGGAGGGCGTGGCGGCGCTCGAGCGCGACTTCCAGCGGATGAGCCGCGCGCAGGAGATCGCGGCCCTGGCCTCGGCGCTCGAGACGGCGCTTTCGGGCGACGACGGGGCGATGTCCCGGGTGGCGGCGCTCGTCCGCGAGGCGCGGCGCCTCGAGTCGATCGATCCCGCGAGCAAGGCGCTCGCCGACCGCATGGCGTCCGTCTCAGCGGAGCTTGTCGACCTCGCGGGGGAGTACGCCTCTCTCTGGCGCGGGCTCCAGGCCGACCCCGACGGCCTCGGCGCCATCGAGGAGCGCATGAACGCGTGGCTCGAGGCAAGGCGCCGCCACGGGCCCGGCGTCGCGTCGGTCGCCGCGGCGCGCGAGTCGATGCGCCGCCGCGTGGCCTCGCAGGGCGACATCGACGGGGCGCTCGCGCGCCTGGACCGGGAGATAGAGGCGGCCGCCCGCGAGGCGAGGAAATCCGCCTCGGCGCTCCGGGCTGTGCGCGAGAGGGCGGCAAGGGAGCTGGCGAAGGCCGCCGCGGCCGGGATAGCCGAGCTCGGCTTCGACAAGGCGGACTTCCGCGTCTCGATCACTGACGCTCCCGGGCTCGGCCCCAAGGGCGACTGCGGCTGCGAGTTCCTCTTCTCGCCGAACGTCGGCGAGGCGCCGCTGCCCCTAAGCCGGATCGCCTCGAGCGGCGAGCTTGCGCGGGTGATGCTCGCACTCAAGGCGATCCTCGCCGACCTCGACTCCGTTCCTGTCCTCGTGTTTGACGAGGTCGACGCGAACGTCGGGGGCGAGGTCGGAAGCGTCGTCGGCGAGAGGATGGCGGCGATCGCGGCGCGCCACCAGGTGCTCTGCGTCACCCACCTGCCCCAGGTGGCGGCGCAGGCCACGAGCCACTTCGTGGTCCAGAAGGACCAGTCGGGCGACCGCGCTGTCGTGACGGTCGAGCCCATTCACGGCGACCGGAAGGCGCGGGTGGGCGAGCTCGCCCGGATGCTGGGCGACCGAAACGCGAAGAGCGCCCTGGCCCACGCGGAGAAGCTGCTCCGCGCAGGCTGAGCCCCGAGGATGAAGCTGGAGCCCCTCGGCGATTCGGCGGTGGTCGCGACGCTGGGCTCCGCGGCCGACGGCGCCGCGCTCGCGTCCGCGCGGGCCCTCGCGGGGCGGCTGGCCGGCGCGAAGGCAAGGGGGATAGTCGACGTGGTTCCGGCGTACGCCACGGTCACGGCCTTCTACGACCCGCTGCAGTTCTCCGGCTTCCCGGACGACGCCTTTGACTGCGTTTGCCGGCTGATCGAGTCCTGCGGCGCCGGGGCCGCGGGGGACCCTCCCGCGTCGGCCGGGGGCGCATTCGACATCCCCGTGTGCTACGGCGGGGACTTCGGGCCCGACCTCGACCTGGTCGCCCGCCGATGCGGGATCGAGGCCGGGGAGGCGGCGGCCCTCCACTCGGGCGCGAGCTATCTCGTCCTCGCCGTCGGCTTCACTCCCGGGTTCCCCTACCTGGGCGGGCTCCCGGCGGCGCTTCACACGCCCCGGCGCGACACGCCCCGAGCCCGGGTCCCGGCGGGCTCCGTGGGGATCGGGGGCCCGCAGACGGGCGTCTACCCGGTGGCATCCCCCGGGGGCTGGCAGATCATAGGGCGGACGCCGATCGCGCTCTTCAGGGCCGGGGGGAGCCCCCCGGCCCTCCTCAAGCCCGGCGACCAGGTCCGCTTCAGGGCCATCTCGCCGTCCGAGTTCGAGTCATGGAATTGAGGGTCATCCGCGCGGGGATGCTGACCACCGTCCAGGACCTGGGACGGCGGGGCCACATGGCGCAGGGGGTGCCGGTCGGCGGCGCCGTGGACCCGTTCGCACTGCGCGTGGCCAACCTCCTGGTCGGCAACCGCGAGGACGCGCCGGCCCTCGAGATCACGCTCACGGGGCCGGAGCTCGAGTTCGCCGAGGGGGCGTGGGTCGCCGTCTGCGGGGCGCGGTTCGAGGAGTTGCCCGCATGGAGGCCGATCCGGGTCGAGGCGGGCGCAAGGCTGAGATTCGGAAGGCGCACCCAGGGCTGCCGCGCCTACCTGTCCGTCTCCGGCGGAATCGACGTGGAGCCGGTGCTCGGGGGCCGCGGGACCTACCTGCCCGCGGGCTTCGGGGGGTTCAATGGGCGGGCTCTCAGGGACGGGGACATTGTCCGGCTCATGAGACCGGGGCTCCGGCCCAGCGGGCACTGGGGCATCGACGAGCGGATGCTCCCGCGCTACTCGCCGGAGCCGACCGTGCGGGTCGTGCCGGGGACCCACGCCGCGGAGTTTGGCGGGGCGCTCTATTCGGGCCGGTTCCGGGTCACGCCCGAATGCGACCGGATGGGAATACGCCTTGAGGGGCCCAGGCTGGCGCGCCCCGCGGAGGCCGACGCGTTCTCGGTGGCCGTGGCTCCCGGCACGGTCCAGGTACCCCCCGACGGGAACCCCATAGTGCTCCTTGCCGACGCGCAGACGCTCGGCGGATATCCCCGCGCCGCGCATGCGGCGGCGGTCGACACGCCCCTGCTCGCGCAGCTGGCGCCGGGCGACTGGGTGAGATTCGCGGCGTGCTCGATCGCCGAGGCGCACGCGCTGGCGCGCGCGCAGGAGGACCGGCTCAGCCTCCTGCGCCATGGGCTCGCCGGGAAACTGGAGGCCGTGTGAGCGTTCGCGCCTCCATCGATCTCAACGCGGACGTGGGGGAGGGCTGCGGCCGGGACGCGGAGCTCATAGCCCTGGTCTCCTCCGTAAACATCGCATGCGGCGCCCACGCCGGGGACGAGGCCGCCATGCGGGGGGCCGTGGCGCTTGCGCTCCGCCACGGGGCCTCGATCGGCGCACATCCGGGCTTCGCCGACAGGGGGCATTTCGGCAGGAGGGAGCTTCCCGTCTCCCCGACGGAGGCGGCGGCACTCGTTGTCGAGCAGGCGCTAGCTTTGGAGAGGATCGCCGACGCGCTCGGCGCGAGGGTGTGCCATGTGAAGCTCCACGGGGCCCTTTACAACATGGCCGCCCGCGACCGGCCCCTTGCGGCCGCGGTTGCCGACGCTCTGGCCGAGGCCGGCCGCCGGTCAGGTACGCCATGGGCGCTTTTCGCCCTGGCCGGAAGCGAGCTCGCGTCCGCCGGCAGGGCCCGCGGCCTTGCGGTGCTTGGCGAGGCGTTCGCCGACCGCTCGTACGCCCGCGACGGGTCCCTCCTGCCGCGATCGGATCCCGGGGCCCTCATTGCCGACGAGGACGCCGCCGCCGCCCAGGCCCTGATGATAGCGCGCGACGGGGCCGTGCGTGCCGCGGACGGTACCGAGATCCGGATCGACGCGGACACGATCTGCCTTCACGGCGACAGCCCGGGCGCGGTCTCGTTCGCCCGCAGGATCCGGCGCGAGCTCATGTCGGCGGGGATCTCGGTCCGGCGCACGGCCTGACCGCCTGTCAATTGGCGCGGGGCGTCCGGGGAGGAAGCCGTCACTGGCGGAGCCTCCTCTCCTCGGTCCAGGTCGTCGAGCGGCCCAGCCAGGTGATGCCGAATACGTATCCCTTCAGCAGGAGGGTTCCCGGCTGATCCTGGTCGCGCCGGATGAATCCGTCGTAGGTCTTGCCGTTCTTCGGGTCGTAGATCGTCCCCCCCTCCCAGCGCCTGGTCTGGTCATTCGCCCGGAACCCGCGCAGGATGACAAGCCCTAGGACGGGGTCGCCCCTGCGCAGGGGATCGGGATTGTTCCTGTCCAGCCGGCTCTTGTCGACTTTGAGCCAGACGATTTTGCCTGTGTAGGCCCCGTCCGGGCCCTGGGAAACGCTGACCTGGGCGCCGCCGTCGACCGTGAGGTAGAGGCCCGCAATGCCTTTGTCC
>Ga0074045_10002395_pt1 | contig 17394 bp, 14 predicted proteins | sample BogForMeECP23OM2_FD_94442 | JGI IMG/M metagenome (GOLD analysis project Ga0074045, IMG submission 94442) | Bog forest soil microbial communities from Calvert Island, British Columbia, Canada - Bog Forest MetaG ECP23OM2 | ecosystem: Environmental > Terrestrial > Soil > Wetlands ...
AAAGATCTCGATTCCGGTAGCTGTCGATGAGCTGGTTCGAGACGAAATCGGAGTCTCCGAAGACGACAAGTCGCGGCTCCCGCGACTTGTCTTTCGCCGCCTCTTGGTCCGCTCCTTTGGGGACGGAGGGCGTTCCTGCAACCGCGATGGTCACCGGTCCTGCCAGATCGTCCGGCCCGCGCTCCGCGATCCCTTTGTTGAAGAAGGTATCCAGGTCGCGCTCGGCCCACGAGTTCGCGCCCGACTTCACGAGCTCCGTGAAGCGGCCCTTGGCCTCGTCCGTCGGACGCACGCTCCGCGCGAGGTAGAAGAGAGCCACCTCGCGTAGCCCTTGGGTAATCGGGTGCTTTCCGTACTCCTGTGCGAACACCATCTCGGGCCGGCCAAGCACGCTGAGCTCGCGGTCCACGATGACATCGTCGCCTGCCCGGACACCCCATTTCACCAGGTCGCCAGGGAGATCGGTCTTGGCCCGCGGATCGAGCAGCGCAAGCACAGCCCCGCCCTGGCCGAGGTAACGCTCGAGCGCCGTGTGCTCCTCGGGCATGAGCGGGCGGGTCGGGCCGGCGATGATGACCGCCGCTGCATCGGGCGGTACCTCGCCCTTTGCCGGCAACAGGAGCTGTTCAATTTGGTAGTTCTCGCTCTTCAAGGCGTCGGCGGCCTGCGCCATTCCTTCTTTCCCGTCGGCACCCTCCCCCTGAATCGGCCGCTCGCCGTGACCTTCCAGGAAGTAGACTTTCTTTGAGCTGGCCCGCGTGAGCTTGACGAGGGCATTCGTGAGTTTCTCCTCGTTCAGATCGCCACGCATGATCTCGACCGCATCGGAGCCTCGTGCAACGCGCACGAGTCCTCCCGAGAGCTTCTCCGCGGAGATGCCGAACTTCTCCACGAGATCCGGCCGAGAGGTCGGATCGGCAAACTGCACCTTGAAGTGCGGGCTCACATAGGAGTAGCGGTCTAAGAGCTCGCGCACGGACGGCGCGTCGAGCGCGGCGATGAAGGCCGTGACGTCGACGTCTTCGTTCATCCCCGCGAGCACCTTCTGCGTCTGCTCGGTCAGCGAGTGGACGTGCTGCTCGCTCGCGTCGAAGCGTTTGTGGTAGCGCGTCGAGAGAAACCCGAGCATGCCGAGGATGGCGATTGCGAACGCGGTGGAGAGGATCGCACTCGTTCCGTACCTGCCCGCGCGCCGCGCCTCGCCCGAGCGTAGGCGTTCGCGCAAGGTGTCGAGGTTGGTGACGAGCGCGCCCAGAAGAAGAGCGACGCCGATAATCAGATTCCCGAACACCCACCACACTTCCCCGCCGAACTCGCCGCCCGCCGCGAGAAGAAAGACCGAGAGCAGCGCGAACACGATCGCCACGAGTCCCATCGGACCCAACAGGGATCTCATCGCCAGCGCACCGATTCGACCGCGGCTTTCGCGAGCAGGAGGAAGCTCCCGATGAGCACGGCGAAGTAGACAAGGTCTGTGGTGTCGATGAGACCCCTCATGAGCTGCTCAAAATGGTCGGAGGACGAGAGATAGCGTAAGAAGGCCGAGAGGCTGTTGGCCGCTCCCATGGGGCCGGCCGCCGCGCCGAGATCCGCCAGGAAGGAAAGCATCCACAGCAAGAGCAGGAGCACGACGCCGAGCACGAACGCGATCACCTGGCTTCGCGTGAGCGACGAAGCAAAGGCGCCGATGGCCGTGTAGGTGAGACCCACGAGGAGCAGACCCAAGAGGCCTGCCGCCGTCTTGGGTACTTCAGGGTCGCCGTAGATGAACAAAAGCACGGGAAAGAGAGCCACCATCGCCACCAGGATCACCACAAAGGCGGCGGCGGCCAGGTATTTGCCGAGCACGATCTCCCAGATCGTGACCGGGCTCGTCAGCAAGAGCTCGTCGGTCCCGTTCGCCTTCTCCGCCGCAAACAGGCCCATGGTGATTCCAGGAATTAGGAACAAGAGCACCACGGACATGACACCCAGGAAGGGCGCAATCACCCAGTCGTTCAGGTTCATCTCCCGGAGCTGATCCAGGAGCTGAAACTGCTGGTTCCGGATCAGCACTTCGCTGAACTGCAGCACACTCGACAGGAAGAAGAAGCCCGCGAGCACGGCAAACAGGGTGAGCACGACGTAGGCGACGGGCGACACGAAGAGCGACTTGAGCTCGCGTCCCGCGATGGTGCCGACGTGCTTCATGTGCTTGCCGGGGCGGGCGCGAGATCCCGCGCGGTGTGCTGAGCGAACACCTGCTCGAGGCTGCGGCCCCCCTGCGTGAGCTCGGTCAGGGGCGAATCGACCACCTTGCGCCCGCGGTGGATCAAGATGACGCGACGACAGATGGCCTCGACTTCCGGCAAGATGTGGGTGGACAGGATCACCGTGTGCTGGGTCTCGCCACCCTTCGGTGCCGCCAAGTCTGCGATGAGCCCCCGGATCTCGCGGATCTGGGTCGGGTCGAGGCCGACCGTCGGCTCATCGAGGATCAGCACGGGGGGCGAGTGGACGATGGCCTGCGCGAGACCGACACGCTGGCGGAAGCCCTTCGAGAGCGCCCCGATCACGCGGCGGCGCACCTCCGCGAGTCCGCAGCGTTCCAGCGCCCGCGACACCGCTTCCCGACGATCCTTGCGCGGCACGTCCTTCAGCTTTGCGACGAACAAAAGGTAGCCCTCGACGTCCATCTCCGGGTAGAGCGGAGGCGATTCGGGCAGGTAACCCACGCTGCGCCGCGCGGCGAGCGGATCCTCGAACATGTCGTGGCCGTCGATCACGGCCTGGCCGTCAGTCGGCGGCAAAAACCCGGTGAGGATCCGCATCGTCGTCGTCTTGCCGGCGCCGTTGGGACCGAGGAACCCCACCACCTCCCCCTGCGCCACGTCGAAGGACACATGGTCCACGGCGAGGAGATCGCCGTAGCGCTTCGAAAGATCCTTCGCGGCGATCATCGCGGGCTCCCCTTGGTGAGACCGTGCAAGAAGATGTCCACCACGGTGCGCGCCACCTTGAGGTAGTACTCGCTTTCGGAGGGGGCCTTCTCTTCAATCTTGATGAGGTCCAGCACGAGACTCGTGATCACAATCTCGAGGGCACCGATAAACACGTAGCAAGCCACGTCGGGGTCGAGATCGGGTCGCAGCTCCCCTGCATCTTGCCCGGCACGCAGAATGCGGGCCACGCTCTGGAAGAGGAGACCTACGGCGCGGATCTGTCCGGGCTCGGCGAAGCGCGAGGTGCGCTGCAGCTCGAGGACGAGCACCTTCACCCACTCCGGCCGCACGCGGTAGGCGTTCAGCATGAGGGCCGCGATGGAGACGAGCTTGTCCTCGACGGAGGTGTCGCGGGCGGCGATCTCGTCCACGAGCTCGAGGAAGCCGCTCCAGCGCTCATCGAAGATGGTGCGAAGGATCTCTTCTTTGTTGGTGAAGTAGTGGTAGACGAGGCCATAGGCGATATCGGCCTCGCGCGCGATATCGGAGACGCGACAGCCGTGATAGCCCTTGCGCGCGAAGACCTTGATCGCGGCGTCGAGGATCAGCGCCCGCTTGTCCCGCCTCACGCGAGCAAGACCAGGCGCGGCCGGCTGGAGCACTGCGAGCGGTTGTCGAGCCATGCGCTACGAACCCAGCGTCCTCTAAAGCCCGGGTGGGCGGCGGAATCTACCCGGGGTCGCGCTCGGGCGTCAAGCAATCGTATCCGCAGGTCCGCGCGCCTGCTTCAGTATCCGTTCACGCCCGCAACTCCCGCGGCGGCCCCGGGGCACCGCCGCTCTGTCCCGCCGCAGCCGCGAAGGATATGCTTGCCCTCCGTGACGGCAGCGACCCACACCCCTCGCTTCGTGTTCGCCCTGGCGTTTGCCCTGGTCCTGGCGGAGCCGGGCTTTGCAACGGACCAGTCGACGTCGCCCAGCCTTGCGCGCGATGCCCGCTCTCTCGCGTCCGACGCGACCCGGCAGGCCACCCTGCCGATCGTGTGTGCCCCGCGCCAGGGCTCGCCGGCCGGCGCGGCCGCGGGGTTCGGGCTCGCCATCGCAGGTGCCGCCGCGCTCTCCCGCCGGCGCACGGACAGGCTTCGCTGACCCTCGCGCCGCCCCTCTTCGCCAACGAGCCCACCCGCTTCGCGGCCGCTTGCGCAGCTCGAGGGCTCGCTTCCCGGAGGGCCCGACCGTGAAGATTGCGCTCGTGGTCGAGCGCTTCCGGCCGGCCGCAGGGGGGGTTGAAAACGTCGCGTGGAGTGTTGCTCACGGCCTCGCGGCGTCCGGAGACGAGGTGGTGGTCCTGGCCCGCGAGGCGGACCCGGCTTCGGCGGTGCCGACGGAACGCCTGCGGGTTCCCCGGGGCTGGCAGCCTTTGCGCGTCCTTTCCTTCTCCTACGCGGCCGCACGCGCTTCGGAGAGGCTGCGCCCCGACCTCGTGCATTCGTTCGCGCGCACCCTGCACCAGGACGTGTATCGTGCCGGCGGCGGCAGCCATGCCGATTATCTCGAGCGGCGCCATGGAAGCGCGGGGAGCCTCTTTCGCCGCCTCTCGCCACGGCATGCGACACTTCTGTGGATCGAATCCCGCATCTTCAGGGACTCCTCTCAGCTCGTGCAATGTAACTCCGAGATGGTCCGCCGCGAGATCCGGAGACGCTACCGCGTGTCCGACGAGCGAATGCTTGTGATCCCGAACCCCGTCGACCTCGAGCGCTTCCACCCCAGGCGCAGGGTGCCCCTCGATGCGGAGGGACCGGTCTGGCTCTTCGTGGGCGCGGGCTTCCCGCGCAAGGGGCTCGACACCGCGATCCGCGCGCTCGTCGCGGCGGGCGCGAGCCAAGCACAGCTGTGGGTGGTGGGGCGGGATGAGCCCGCCCCCTTCCGTGCCCTTGCCGAGCGTCTGGGAGTCGCAGACCGGGTGCGCTTTCTCGGCGCGCGCGGCGATCTTGAAACGCTCTATGCATCGGCCGCCGCGCTCCTCTTGCCCACGCGGTACGACGCGTTCTCCAACGTGTGCCTCGAGGCCGCAGCGAGCGGCATCCCCGTCGTGACGAGCGGTGCCAACGGCGCGGCGGAGCTGATACGACCTGCCCCGACCGTCGACGAGGCCGCTTCGTGCAGCTTCCCGGGTACGCTGGGTCCCGCGCAGGCCGGCTTTGTGGTCGAGGACCCGGAGGACGTTTCTGGCTTCGCCAAGGCGCTCGATGCCCTTGGCTCGCCGGAGCTTCGGGCGCGGCTCGGGCACGCGGCGCGTGTCGTCGCCGAACGGCACTCCCTTTCCGCGCACGTGGCCGCCCTTCATGACCTCTACGCACGGGTGCGACGCTGAGCGCCCGGCCGCGCTGGGAGAACGGTGCTCCTGCCGTGCGCGCCGACGTGGAGGCGTGGCTGCGGGGAGAGAGCGCCTCTGGCGCCCACCCTCCGGCGGAGGTCCTCCGGGACAATCCCCGCCGCCGCCTGGTTCGCCTTCCCGCTTCCGGTGGATGCAGCCTTCTCGTCAAGCAGTTTCGCCTCGGCACGGGGCGCCACGCCCTGCGCGAAGCGTTGAAGGAGTGGATCGGGCGCTCGCCTGCCGTGCGCGAGTGGCGGGCCCTCCTCGCGCTCCGCGCCGCGGGGGTTTGCGTCCCGGAGCCTCTCGCGCTCGCCCGCCTCGCGGACGGCGACCGCCTGCTCGTGCTGCGCTTCGTCGCGGGCCGCCCCCTGAAGGACGCGCTTCGCGCCCCGAAGAAAGAGCGGCGCCGCCTGCTTTCGCTGCTCGGGACGCGCATCGCCGCGCTCCACGCAGAGGGATACGTCCACGGAGATCTCCACCACGGGAACATCGTGGTGGGCGAGAGCGGACCGGTCCTGCTCGATCTCCAGCACGCACGCCGGTCACGGCGGAGGCGCCGGCGCCTGCGCGATCTCGCGCACCTCGACCATGCGCTCTCGTACATCGCGTCGCGGACAGATCGCTTGCGCATGCTGGCCGCAGCGCTCTGCCTCGCGCATCCCCTGGACGCTCCCGGGCGCGGGCTCCTGCGCGAGCTCGCAGGCCTCACCCAAGCACGCGCCATGGCCCATGCGGAAAGCCGCACCCGGCGCTGCCTTCGGCCTGGACGGGCCTACGCACGAATAAGTCATCTGTCATGGCACGGGCTGCGCGCAAGCGACGTCGTGCCTTCAGAGCTGATCCAGGCGCTTCGCACCCACGCCGAGGCAAGCTCGGCGCCGGCGGTCGTGAAGCGCGACAAGCGCGCCCTCGTGACCGCCGTCCGGCTCGGCACACAGGCCGTGATCGTCAAGGAGCACCGAGCGCGAGGTCTCGGGCGAGCGCTTGCCGATCTTCTGCGCGGCTCGGCGGCGTGGCGCGCCTGGCGTGGCGGCCACGGCCTGCTTCACCGCGGAATTGGAGCCGCGCGTCCCCTCGCCTTCCTCGAGCGCCGCGTCTTCGGAGTTCCCACCGCTTCGCTGGTGGTGCTGGAGGACCTGCGGCCCGACTGGCCCGCGGACTGTCCCCCGCCGGGCACCGACTTGGCGAGCGTCCTCCCGGCGCTGGGGCGGCTTGCGGTGACGCTCCGTCTGCAAGGCGTCGACCACGGGGATCTCAAGGGAGGCAACGTCTACCTGCGACAAGGCCCTCGTGGGATTCCTGAGGCACGGCTCATCGACCTCGAGAACGTCGTCTTCCGCCGGCGTGTGGGCGAGCGCAGCGGAATCCGGGCCCTGGCACAGCTCAACGCGTCGCTCCCGGACACCTACCCTGCGCCGGCGCGCTGCGCGGCGTTCGAGCTGTATGCACGCGCGGCTCCCTTCTCCGTCGGACGGGAGCAGGCACGCTCGTCGATCATCACGCAAAGCCTCGCGCGCAGACACCGCTGGACAGGGAAAGGCTGTGGAGAGGCCGAGAGAGAAATCCAACTGGCCGGGGAGGAAGGAACCCCGCGCTAGCGCGGGCTCAAGCCCGGTGCACCTTCAGCCACTGGAAGTAAGCGCTCGAGTTGGGAACGCGGCCCCCTTTGCCGAGCTCGTAGGAGAAGCTGCGCTCGCCCGGGGCGCTCCCGAGAATCCCTTTGAAGGACTCGATCTTTCTCGGCGGATCTTCAGGATTTACACCATGGAATACGAGCTCGACCCGCGGCCGCGTCTCGAGAACGTTCAAGACGAGAGCACCAAGGGTGAAGAGCTTGCCGATGCCCTCCACCGCCTCGACGGAGAAGCACGGAGTCTCGACTTGAGAGAGCTCGAATCCGTACTCAAGACGCATCGCTCAACCCTCGCTCGGGCGCGTTGGAGAGCGCAGCGTGACCGGCAGGGGTGGAGGTGTCAAGCCGCAGTGCGGTGCGCTGAATCAGGGCTTCCCGCCGCCCTCACCCGCCTGCTCGAGGGTCTTTAGTCGCTCCATCAGCTCTTCACGGCGGACCACGCCCTTTTCGATCAAGAGCTGGGTGAGCCCACGCAGGATGAGCCGGGTCGGGACCTCGCGCGGCTTCGCGCCCGCCGCGCCCTCCGCCGCTGCGTGGGGGGTGGCGTTTGCCAACCCGGCGAACAGTGCCGCCGGCTCATCCAGGATGAGCTCAGGCTCTGGCGCTGCTGCAGGCGGGGCGGGCCGCCGTGCTAGCGGGGGCGGGCTCGGGGCCACGGGTGGATCGAGCACGGGCGCTGTGTCCCCAGGTTCGAACAGTGTCTCCGCGATAGAGCTCGACTCTTCGGGTTCGCCCGTGCCACGGTGGCGATAGGTCCGCGCGATGGCCTCCCGCAGCTCGCTCGGCCCGACCAGAACCGGCTTCACCTTCATGCCGATCCGGAATGAAAGCTCATCGAGAGCTTTAAGGTCTGAGGGGTCTTCGATGCCGAGGTAGAGCGTGTTGGCCCCGCCCTCGCGTTTGGTGAAGAGGGGGAGGCAGCCATACTTCTCTGCGAGCTCGGCGGGGACGAGGCCCAGGGTTTCGGGCGAGGGCTTCTTGTCGGCCAGCCGAACGACCGGGACGTTCAAGACCTTGGAGAGCACGCGGACGAAGTCCGCCTCTTGGAGGAAGCCAAGCTGAACGAGCGCTCGGCCGAGGCGCCCACCCCAGCGCTGCTGCTGGGCAAGACCCGCCTCGAGCTGAAACTCGTCGATGAGGCCCGCTTGGACGAGGACTTCGCCGATCTTGGGTCCGCGCGCCATGGACTCGTCTCCACCTCGAGTCCATCGGCAGGCCCCTTCTAGAACCTTATCGGCCGAGAAGGCACGGCCCCGACCGGGGGACGCTAGGCCCGAGCCGGAGGCTCGGCAGAAGGCCTTGCTGCGGGGTCGGAGAGAAAACACCGGCTCCCGCCCTCCTGGACCGGATACAGGGGGGGAGTCTCCGTGCGACACCTCTCGAAGACGACCGGGCAACGCGTGTGGAAACGGCAGCCTGTGGGGGGGGTCGCGGGCGACGGCACATCGCCCCGCAGATGCACCGCCATACCACGTCGCCCGGGGTCGACCGAAGGGACGGCGGAGAGGAGCGCCTGGGTGTAGGGGTGCTGCGGATCGGCGAAGAGCGTTTCGGTGGCGGCGTCCTCCACGATCTGACCGAGGTACATGACGGCCACGCGGTCGGCCAAGTAGCGCACCACGCCAAGGTCGTGGGTGATGAAGAGGTACGAGAGGCCGAGCTCCACCTGGAGGTCTCGGAGCAGATTCAGAATCTGCGCTTGGATCGAGACGTCGAGGGCGGATACCGCCTCGTCGCAGATCAAAAGCTTTGGGCCGAGGGCCAGGGCACGCGCGATGCACACGCGCTGGCGTTGCCCCCCGGACAGTTCGTGGGGGTAGCGCGTCATCTGGCTGGGGTCGAGGCGTACGTGGCGCAAAAGCTCCGCCACCCGGTCGGTGCGCTCGCGCTCATTGGCTCCGATCCGAAAGGCGTTCATTCCCTCCGCCACCACGTCGCGGATGCGCATCCGCGGGTCGAGCGATCCGAGGGGATCCTGAAACACGATCTGGATCGCCCGGCGGTAGGGGCGGAGCGCGGGCTTCGGAAGCGTGAGGAGGTCCACGCCCTCGAAGCACACACGCCCTCCCGTAGGCTCGACGAGGCGCAGGATGGACCGGCCGACTGTCGTTTTGCCGCAGCCCGACTCGCCGACCAGAGCGAGCGTCCGACCGCGCGGGACGCTCAAGTCCACGCCGTCCACGGCGCGCACGTGACCGACCGTGCGCTGAAGCACCCCCGCACGAATGGGGAACCAGGTGCGCAGGCCTTCAACACGCAGGAGGACGTCCCCGCCGTTTTCGCTCACGCCGGGACCCCGCCCACGGGGGAAGAGCCCTCTTCTTGCGCCACGGCATGACACCACGCCGTGTGGTTCGCGGAGAGCCGGGTCGGTCCAGGATCGAGTCGTGTGCAGGGCTCGAAAGCCCGCGTGCAGCGTGGCGCGAAGCGGCAGCCCGTGGGCCACTGGCCTGGGGGCGGCACCACGCCCGCGATTTCGGCAAGTCTCTCGCCCCGCTGGGCGCGCGCGGGTATGGAACGCAGCAGGCCCTGTGTATAGGGGTGACGTGGAGCGGCGAGGATGTCGCGGCGCGTCCCCACCTCCACCAAGTGCCCGGCGTACATCACCGCAATCCGATCGGCGAGCTCGTTCACGATCCCGAGGTCGTGGGTGATGAGCAGGATCGCGGTGCCGAGCTGGTCGCGGAGCTCACGCAAGAGATCCAGGATCTGGCCTTGGATCGTGACGTCGAGTGCCGTGGTCGGCTCGTCTGCGATGAGGACACTCGGACGCGCAGCCAGGGCCATGGCAATCATCACCCGCTGCTTCATGCCTCCGGAGAGTTGGTGCGGATAGGCATTCAAGCGCGAGGCCGGATCGGGGATTCCCACCTGCTCGAAGAGCGTCAGGGCTCGGCGCCGAGCCTGCGTGGAGGACACGCGCTCGTGGAGGCGGATCGCCTCGACCACCTGCTTCCCTGCAGTGACGACGGGGTTGAGGCTCGTCATCGGCTCCTGAAAAATCATCGAGATCTCGTGGCCGCGGACCCGGCGCAGCTCGGTGACGGGCAACGCCCGCAGGTCCCGGGCGCCGAGGCGTACTGTTCCGCGGTCGATGCGGCCCGGTTTGGGCACGAGTCTCAGGATCGAGAGGGCCGTGAGCGATTTTCCGCAGCCCGACTCGCCCACGAGCGCCAGGGTCTCGCCCCGGGCAAGCGTGAGGTCGACTCCATCCACCACGGCCAAGCGGTGATTCGGCCCGGGAAAGCTCGTCACGAGGCCCCGGACGTCGAGCACCGTCTCCGGATCGTGACGGGGGGCGGGCGCAACCGGAGTGCTCACGCCCGCTCTCGCAGCGTCCGGGGGTCAAGGATGTCGCGCACGGCGTCGCCCAGCAGGTTCACGGCGAGGATGAGCCCAAAGAGCGCAACCGACGCCGACACCAGGTTCCACCAGATGATGGGATCGCGGGAGAGCTCATCGCGGGCTTGATCGATCATCCGGCCCCAGCTCCCGTCGATTCCGATCCCGAGCCAGGAGAGCACCGCCTCCGCGAGCACGAAGCCGGAGAAGGTCAGAACGAAGGTGATCACCACGAGGTGCATGAGATTCGGCACGATGTGGCGGAGCACGATGCGCGCATCGGAGGCGCCTAGCGCGCGCGCGGCGTGCACGTAGTCGAGTTCGCGCAGCTTGAGGGTCTCCCCTCGCACGACCCGCGCAAAGCCTACCCAGCCTGTGATGCCCAGTGCCACGCACACCTGCACGGGGCCCCGCCCGAGCACCATGATGAGGGCAATCAAAAGCAAAAGACTCGGCATCGACGCCAAGGTGGAGATCAAGAAGAAGATGACGTCGTCTACCCGCCCCCCGAAGTACCCGGCCACGACCCCGAAAAGGAGAGCCAAGGGAATCACGATCAGGGTGGTGAAGCCCCCGACCAGAAGTGCGACACGCGCTCCCTTCAGGGTTTGGTAGAGGACATCGCGTCCGAGAAGGTCCGTGCCCAGCAGGTGTCGGCCAGGATGGCGAAGGGGTGCACCTCCCAGGAACTCACGGTCGGCGAGGGGGGCGGAGTAGCTCTTCTCGCGATAGCGCTCATCGGGAAACAGGCGGTCGATGGCGCTCCGCGGTTTGTGGATCGAGACGGTGTCAGCGCCTTGCGTCGTACCCGCCGAGCTCCCGCTCACCCAGGCCAGGGAATCGAGGAGGCCAATCGCAACATACGCGAGCAGAACGGCGAGCACGATCGGCCGGCGGCGCACGAGCTCCCGTCCCGCGTCGCGCCATACCCGGCTTCGCCTCGCGGACGCGAGCGCCGCCGCCAGACCGCCCACCAGGACCACCACCACGGCGTTGGAAAGGAGATACGGCTCCACCGCCTCCTACTCCAACCGCACGCGGGGATCCACCAGCGTGTAGCTCACGTCGGTGAGGATCTGACCCAGGATGAAGAGCAGGGAGCCCAGATAGACCATGGTCCGCAGCGTCGCAAAGTCGTTCGCGTTGATGGCGTCCACCGTGATCGAGCCCAAGCCGGGGATCCCGAAGAAGGACTCGAGCAAGATGCTGCCCATTACGAGCGACGGGATTACGACCACGACCTGGGTCAGGATGGGGACCAGCGAATTACGCAGCACATGGTGAACGAGGATCCGGGCTTCTCCACATCCCTTGGCCCGCGCGGTCCGTACATAGTCTCGGCCGCTTTCCTCCACAAACACCGCCCGATAGAACCGGACGCTATCGCCGACACCCGCGAGCAGGCCCACCAGCACGGGCACGGCCAAAAACCGTCCAATCACCACGGGCGAGGGGTCGAAGCCCGAGATGGGAAACCAGCGAAGGACCCGGGCAATCAGGTACTGGCCTCCAATAATGTAGAGCACTGTAGAGATGCTCATGGCGAGCACGCACAAGACGACGCCCATGCGGTCGATGTAGGTTTCACGGAAAAAGGCCACGAGGAGGCCGAGTGGAATCGTGAGCAGGAGTCCCAGCGCAAAGAGCGGAAGAGTCAGCGAGAGGCTCGGACCCGCGCCGCTGCGCAGCCGCCGCCAGATCGGCGTGTCATCCGCATCGCTGTTGCCGAAGTCGAAGGTGAGCATGCGTCGAAAGTGATCCACCAGCATGCTGTCTGCGGGATGCTCTCGGTTCCAAAAGCGCGGCTTGTCGTAGCCGTGGTTCTTCTTCCACTGCTCGAGGGCTTGAGGAGGCGCCTTCTCGCCCACGGCCTTGCGCGCGATGTCGTCAGGGGTGGTGACCAGGAAAAAGAGCACAAACAGCAAAAAAAGGACGCCTAGGATGATCACAAGACTGTACGCGAGACGTCGTACGACGTAGGCCCACATCAGGTGGACCCACGCGGGGTCGGGGCGTTGCTCACTGTCGCTCCCGCAGATAGGTAAAGATTCCAGGCAGGATCACCAGCAAGGTGAGACCCGCCGCGGCGTAGGCAGGCCAACGAATGGGCTGGTTCCATGCGTTGCGCAGTTCGGCGCGCTGCGCAGTGTCGATGTCCAGATACTTGGCCGTCGGTATCGAAAGGCCGGGGGGCTTCTCATTGTGTAACCAGCCTTGGGTGAGGAGATAGCTCTCTGGATGGAAAAGCTCGATCCAAGGTCTCTCCTTTTCCAAGATTCCGCGCATCTCCCGGATCAGCTCGAGCCTCTTCTCGTCATTCCCACGCGCCTTCATTTGAAGGAAGAGCTCGTCATAGCGTGGATCGGAGAAGTTTGCGGTGTTGGGTCCGCCTCCGTGCGTGCGACCCATGGGGGTCCAGAGAAGAAAGAGGAAGTTCTCGGGGTCGGGATAGTCTGCCACCCAGCCCCATTGGAAGATCTGGTAGGCCCCGCGCCGGATCTTGTCCTGGAACTGGTTGTAGCTCGTGGCGGCGATGCTGACGTCGAGACCGATCTTGCGCCACGCATCCACGAAGAACTGGAACTGAAGGAGCGCCGCGGCGCTGGTATCCGGTGAGTCGAAGCTGAGCTTTAGGGGGGCGCCGGTCTTCGGATCGATCCCGCCCGGGTAGCCCGCGTCTCGAAGGAGAGTCCGCGCGCGCTCGAGGTCGACCTCGCGGTAGGGATTCCGGTAGTCCTCTTCATAGCCAAAGATGCCAGGAGGAATCGGAGACTCTGCAGGGATGCCCCGGCTGTTGGTGAAAAGGCGGGTGTACTCCTTGCTGTCGATGGCGAGGCTCATCGCCTCTCGCAGCTTCCGACTCTGGTCTCCCCCCTCCCGCCCCACCACGGGATCGTCCATGTTGAAGCCGAGGTAATAGGTCGCCGGGACCACGGACTTGGAGAGCGACATGCCCCGCGCGGCCATCTCGGGCGATAGCTCGCCGTTTCGGATCACGCGGTCAAAGCTTTCCTTGATGATTCCCGAGGCGTCGTAGTAGCCCTGCAGGAATTTGGCGAATGCGGGGATCGACTCTTTCTCCCGACGAAACTCGATCCCCTCGAGGAGCGGCAACGCCTGACCCACGGCCGAGGGCGCGAGGCGTCCCGCGGCCGCGTCGCCGCTCTCCCCCACCTCGGGGTAGATCGCGCCGGGTGCGCGCCATTCGGGATGGCGAATCCCGTACCAGTTCGGATTGCGCCGGAGCGCAATCCTCAAGCGTTTGTCGTATTCCACGAGCTTCCAGGGGCCCGTGCCCGTCGGGTGCTCGCTGAAGAGATCACGTCCCTCGCGTCCGTCGTAGGTGGCGACGCCTTCCCAGGGCACGGGCGCCGTGAAGGGCATCGCGAACCAGTAGAGGATCTGCGGGTAGCTCTCCGTGAGCACGATCTCGAGCCCGAGGGGACCCGTCACGCGCACCCCCGAGATCGGACCGGCCCGGGCGTATTGCTCGTCAATCCGGAGCTCCGCGAAAGCGGGATCCTCGGCGCGGAGCTTCTTCAGCCGCTCTGAGAATTCACGGAGCCCATCGATCTTGGCGAGCGTCTCGAAGACCGGGCTGTTGACCTCTGGATCGGCGATGCGCGCGAGCGAGAAGGCGACGTCCTTCGCCACGACCTGGCGTGTCTTCGTCCCCTTCCCGTCCAGCGCAAACGCCGGGTCATCCGCGAAGAAAAGATCGTCGCGCAGCCGGAAGTGGTAGGAGACGCGGCCGTCCGTAAGCGGCTGCGGAGTCGGAACCTCGCTGGCGAGGCCCGGGATCAGCGTGTAGGGGCGCTTTAGGTAGTCGTACTCGAGAAGCGTGTCGTAGACGTTCCCGATCACCGAGTGATCGATCGTCGAGTAAGCGACCTGGGGATCGAGCGTCTTCGGCGGCTCATCGAAGGGCAGGTAGAGCAGCTTCTTCCCGGCGTCGACGTCCGGATAGGGGTTGTTCGTACACGCCCCGAGAACGACGAGCACGGAAAGGGCCGCGCAAAGGCCGCCCCTGCCCCCCTTCACGCCCCTCCGCCCCCGGGCGCGGCTGCGGATCCCTGGCCGGGCAGCACGAAGGCGTCGCTCGGTAGTTCCGGATTGAGTTCCACCTCCCCGAAGGAGAGCTCGACTTCCGTCTTCGACACCGGGAAGTGGAGTGCAACGTCGCTGGCGAACCACCCTCCGTCGACGAGACGCCATCGGGAGAACTCCGCCTGCCACAGGATGCTGTCTCCGGGCGTGCGCGTCTCGAGGCGTCGCAAACGTCCGTCGGGGCCCCATTCGAGCACGCGCTGCGCAGGGCCGAGCGCATCGCCCATGGCGACGCGGATTCCGCCGTCGTACAAGCGCAAGGCCTGCGTTGGGACGAGCCCCGGCGGAACCCGGGGCGCACCGAGCAGAACCTCGACCGCCTCCTCGGGCGTGAGATCCACCTGGGCGACTTGCCAGAGCAGTCCGGGATAGACCCGGCCGTCCTCGATGCTGTGCCCGCCGGCCCGGTAAAGCTGGAAGCGCTCCCCGTCCGTCACGAGCACGGCGACGGTCTGGGAGAGAAAGCCCTGGACTTCGACCCGCAGGTGGGAGGGCTGCTCCACCAGCAGAACCTGGTTCGCGCGGATCGAGCCCGCGGGGCCATCGAGCACCAGCTTGACGGCACCGCGCAGGCTGTGGCGGCTGTCCGCCTCGGCGGCGAGCGCGGCGAGGAGCGCGGCCGGGCGGGTGTCGCCGGCGGGCAGCGGAACCGGGGGAAGGGCCGTGCGGCAGCCGACCGCGAGCCCGCACCACAGTGCAACCGTCGCGCAGGGCGCGAGTCTTCGCGCCCGACCTTTCATTTCGCTCCCAGCTCCTCGCGCAGCGTGTCGTACTTGCGGCGCAGATCGGGCTGTTCGTTGTCCCGGGGATCGAGGTGAATGGCTTCCCGGTACTTCTCCAGGGCACGCGGCTTTTGGTTCTCGAGCAAATACGCGTCGCCGAGGTGCTCGGAGATCACGGGGTCACCGCCCGTCAGCTCCTCGGCGCGCTCGAGCTTCTCGATCGCCCGCTCGAGCGCGGCGCGACCGTCGCGCTGGTTGCCTTCTTGCTTGAGCGCGCGGGCGCGCATGTAGTAGACCCAGCCCAGGCTGTCCGTGATGAAGCCATCGTCGGGCCGCAGCGCGAGAGCGTGACTGATGTACTTTTCCGCCTCGTCGAGATTCTGGCCCTTTTCCGCCCAGGTGTAGCCGACGTAGTTGAGTGCGTTGGCGTTGTCCGGGTTTTTCGCGAGCGCGCGGTTCATGTACTGCAGCGCTTCGTCAAAGTGATCGTTTTCCCCGTAAAGAACGCCCAAGTTGTACAGCAGTTCGTCGTCGTCCGGCGCAGTGGCGAGGAGCCCTTCGAGAAACGACACCGCCCCCGGGAAGTCTCCCGATTTGGCGCGCAGACTGGCCGCGTAGAGATCGAGCGAACGCGAGGGCTCCTTCTTGCGCGCGAGTTCCACCTCCTGCAAGGCGCGGGCGGGATCCCCACGCTTTTCGTAAATGCCGGCCAGCTGCGTACGCGCCTCCGCGTAGCGTTCGTGGTCCTGCGGGACACGCTCGAAGGCGGCGATGGCGCCGGCCTCGTCGTTCGTGCGTCGGCGCACGAGCCCGAGGTAGTACGCGATCTCCGGCTGATCGGGGTGTTCCTCGAGTGCCTTCGAGAAGCGCTGCTCGGCTTGGGCGTAGTGCTTGTTCTCATACTCGAGGAAGCCGAGCCGCAGGGTCACGCGCAGATCGCCGGGATGATGCTTTTCAAGCTCATTTAAGGTCTTAATGGCATCGTCATTGCGGTTGAGCGCGATCTGGGCGTCGGCGAGGGCGAGCAGCGTCGCGTGGTGGTGGGGATGAATCGCGAGGACCTCGCGGTAGATCGCGATCTCGCCCTCGCGGTCATCACGCTCGTGGCGACCGCGCGCGAGAGCGCCATACACCGCAAGACTTCCGGGCTGCTGCTGGAGCGCCTTGCGCAGCGCGAGCTCCGCGTCGGCGGGCCGCTCCATGCGCTCGTAGACGCTCGCCAGCGCGAAGTATCCGCGCAGGGCCGAGGGGTCGGACTTGATCAGCCAGTTCGCCTCGGCCAGGGCATCGGGCAGGCGATCGTTGTCGAGGTAGATACTGAAGAGGAGCAGCGCGGCGTCGTCGTCGATGGGCTCGCCGTCGGGATCACGCAGCACGGCCTCCGCCTTGTCTGGCTGCTTCGAAAGCCGGTAGAGCGTGCCCAGGAAAAGGCGGGCACCGTGGTCGTCCGGATCGAGGGCATGGGCGCGCTCGGCCTGCTCGAGCGCCTCGGCATAGTGGCCTTGGCGAGCGGCGAGCTCCGCGACCTTGCGCCGCAGATAGGCCGAGTCCGGATCCTTCTCGACGGCGCGCGCGTACGCCTCGGAGGCCTCGGGGAGTTTGCCGTCGAGCTCGAATTGACGGCCGACCAGATAGTCGTAGTCCGCGGGTGCGCCGGGCCGGACGATCACGGGCTCTGCTTCCTGCCCTCGACCGGTCCATCGCTGCACCGTCGCGCAGCCAGGGCTGGCAAGGGCAACGACCAGCAGGATCTTCGAAGCCCGCAGCTTTCCCTTGCCCGGTGACACCTTCAACGCTGAAGCCCTCGGGCGCATCGCACCCGTTCTGCCGTTTCTCTTCGGCGCGAACGGGACGAGGGCTGAGCCGACCGTCACCCGTTCGCGGACGCCCCGCCCGCTACGCAGGGGACGTCAGGTATCCCTTTTCCTCGAGGTAGCGGAGCAGCTCGCCCACGCTCTCCTCGACTGTCTGGCGGCCCGTGTCCAAGACGAGTTCGGGCTGCTCCGGCGCCTCGTAGGGCGCGGAGATTCCCGTGAACTCTGGAATCTGCCCGGCTCGGGCCTTCTGGTAGAGCCCCTTTACGTCACGAGACTCGCAGGTCTCGAGGCTTGCCGATAGGTACACCTCGATGAAGTCCCCCGCTCCGAGCAGAGCGCGCACCGCATCGCGGTCGGCGCGATAAGGCGAGATGAACGACGTGAGCACGATCAGCCCGGCATCGGTAAAGAGCTTTGCCACCTCGCCCACGCGACGGATGTTCTCGGTGCGATCTGCGGGCGAGAAACCGAGG
>Ga0074045_10002397_pt1 | contig 17374 bp, 13 predicted proteins | sample BogForMeECP23OM2_FD_94442 | JGI IMG/M metagenome (GOLD analysis project Ga0074045, IMG submission 94442) | Bog forest soil microbial communities from Calvert Island, British Columbia, Canada - Bog Forest MetaG ECP23OM2 | ecosystem: Environmental > Terrestrial > Soil > Wetlands ...
AACCGCTCGCGGCTCAATCTCCCCGCCAGCGGCCGCCGCGAAGCTGCCTGGCTCCATGCACTGCGCACCATCGAGTGCCTCAAGGTCTGAATGGCTATTTTTCACGCCGGTTTCAGGTTAAACTCACAAAAGCAGGATTTCTGCGCGCGGACGGTAAATTGAGGGTCTTGTGTGAGGAACTGAGCTGGCGAGTAAGCGATGCGACATGTGTGTTCTCCCTCGTGCTCATCGATCAAGCAGGCGCGGCGAGATTGGTAGTGTCTCAGGTCGACCAAGGCACCGGTAGGTATGAAGGGTTCACCACATTCGACCTGTCCCGGCGGAAAAACGAACCTCGCGCGGTTCTCCAGCGGCAAGCCGTATGAGCTTGACAACTTAGTCGGTCGTTGCGAGATCCATGCAATCGCACGGCCACCATGAGGAGGTTCGCATTATGGCGATTTCGATTGAACGTATCGCTGACGTAAAAACAAGTTGGGTGAAGGCCCGGTCTGGGACGTCGCCGAGCAAGTCTTGTACTGGATCGATGGTGCCGCACCAGCGATCTACCGGCTCGATCCGCGGACTAACGCGGTCAAGGAATGGAAGACACCAAAAGCGATCGGTTCGTTCGCCATCCGTCAAAACGGCGGCGCCATCTGCGCGCTGAGCGACGGCTTTTATCTCTTCGACTTCACTTCAGGAGCCGCGACGCCGGTTCCCGGCGGGCTCGTTGCGAAGGCGGGAACCAGTTTCAATGACGGCAAGACCGACCCCCGCGGAAGGTTCATTGCCGGCACGCTCGACGCCGCTTTCGCCAAATCAATCGGCTCGGTCTTCAGCCTTGACGGGTCGTTGAAGTGCAGCGTTCTCGAGCCGGAAATCGGGTGCACTAACGGCCCCTGCTTCAGTCCGGACAATCGCACTTTCTACTGCGCCGACAGTATCAGCCGGACGATCTTCGCGTATGACTATGACCTCGCGACCGGCAGGGTTTCGAACAAGCGCGAGTTCGCCTCGACCAAGGGTCTCGGCGGGGTGCCGGACGGCGCGACGGTTGATAGCGAGGGTCATCTCTGGTCGGCAATTGCCGGCGGCGGGAAACTCGTCTGCTATAAACCCGACGGCTCGATCTCGCGGACGATTGAGATGCCGGTGGCGATTCCGACGAGCGTAATGTTCGGCGGCGCCGACCTCGACGTACTTTACGTAACCACTATCGGTATGAAGGTGCTTGGCATGGAGCCGGGCCCGGAAGGCGGTGCCCTGTACGTCGTCAAAGGATTGGGAGTGAAAGGGAAGCCTGAACCGCGCTTCGCTGGCTAATACGTGAATGTTGCTGTAGCTAGCGAAGCTAATGCGCTGCACCATAATGAGCAATCAAGGAGGTCTTGCGCGCGATGCCTACCGTCGATGCCAACGGCTGCAAAATGTACTACGAGGTCGACGACTTCACCGATCCGTGGACGAACGATAAGGAAACGGTATGGCTGCAACACGGGGTGGGTCGTAGCACCAAGTTCTGGTACCACTGGGTTCCCGCCCTGGCCCGCGAGTATCGCGTCATACGCCGCGACATGCGGGGTCACGGACAGTCGTCAGCGCCACCACCCGACCACAAATGGTCGCTCGATGAACTGGCGGAAGACATGCTCGCCTTCATGGACGCTGTGGGCCTTGAGCGGGTGCATTACCTGGGTGAGTCGATCGGTGGGATTATCGGGATTCTTTTCGCCACGCGATGGCCGGAGCGCTTTAAGAGTCTGACGATATGTAATTCGCCAACCGAGCTTCGACGGGCCGAGCGTCAAGCCTTGTCAGGAACTCGTGGCTCAGTTTCGAACACCTTGGCGAAGGATGGATCGCGCGGATGGGGCCGCTTGCTAATCGAACAACGGGTGATCAGCGGCAACAGCCCCGCCCACACTGAGTGGGTCCTCAACGAAGTGGCCAAGACTCCTCAGCACGTATTGCAGGGCATCACACGAACTTTGGACGGCGCGGATACCAGCCCTCTGCTGCCGCAAGTTGAGGTGCCGACTTTAGTCCTTGCGCCCTCACGAAGCCCGATCACGTGGTTGAGCGATCAGATCAAGATGCGCACGCTCATTCCGAACGCCCGCATCGCGGTGATCGAAGGTCCGGGACACGAGATCTACGTCGACCGCGCGGAAGAATGCATCGACGAATTTTTGAAGTTCCTGCGTGCGTTGAACTAAAAGAGCGATCGCATCTATACGTCGGAGCGGGGGGTCATATCGTCTAATTAGTACCAAGCCGGCCCCTGAAGCGTACTCTATTGGATACCGATGATCCGAAATTGATGCGGAGGAAAAAGTGGAAATTGCGTGGATAGGAACTGGAATAATGGGCGCACCGATGGCGCGGCGTCTGCTCAAGGCGGGTCATCGTGTACGCGTTTACAATCGATCACCTGAAAAGGCGCGAAAGCTAATCGCCGACGGCGCTGATGTTGCTGCGGACCCTATTGACGCGGCAAAAGGTGCTGGGGTGGTTTTTATCATGGTTCCGGACACGCCCGATGTGGAAAGTGTCGCGGCGAAAATCGAACCCGTGGCAAACGGCGACCAGCTCATAATTGACATGAGCACCATAGCGCCGACGGCGGAGCGTGCAATCGCTGCCAGGATGCGCGCTAAAGGCGCCGAATATCTCGACGCGCCAGTCTCCGGAGGGGAGACCGGCGCGATCGAGGGCACACTGACAATAATGGTCGGCGGGGCGGTGGCTGCGTTCGATCGCGCACGCCCACTATTGGAAGCACTCGGTAAGCGCATAACCTATATGGGCGAATCCGGGGCGGGACAGGTAACAAAGCTGGCAAACCAGATCGCTGTCGCATTATCTCTCGAAGCGGCCGCTGAGGCGTTACTGTTCGCGCGAAAAGGCGGTCTCGATCCCGCGCGTGTGCTCGACGCCATCGGCACGGGGGCTGCCGCCTCCTGGCAGCTCAACAATCTCGGCCCCAAAATCATCGCGCGCGATTACCGGCCAGGCTTCTTCGTCAAGCTGATTCGTAAGGACTTGCGGCTAGTTACGGAGGCCGCGGCGCGGAACGCTTTGACGCTGCCTGGTTTGAGAATGATGACCTCGCTGTTCGATGCCACTGCTTCGCTCGGCCATGATCTCGATGGCACGCAGGCGCTAGCAGATGCCCTCGAAAAGCTTAAAGACAAAGACCTGAAGTAGCACTACCTCCTCCGACAATTGTCGGATGCGGGTGTTCAGGCTCGGCTTTAGATCAGCGCTTTGCTCGAGCCCTTGTCCTACCCGAGGGTATCGGCACCCAAGTGTGAGAAACCTATGGCTCAGACTTTCGACCCCATTCTCAGTGAAGTGATGCGCCACGAGCTCATCTCTGCCTCCGAGGAGATGAACATCACCATGAAGCAGACGACGCGCTCGATCGTTGCCAAAGAGGCCGGCGACTACTCCGCAGGGTTGCTCGATCCCGAGGGCCGGGTTATCGCCCAGGCGATCCCTTACGGTCTCGGTTACTTCACCGCCGTGATGCCGCACATAATCGCGAAATACCGGGGCAAGTTCCGGCCGGGCGACGTAATTATCTCGAATGATCCGTACGGCGGCCTTTCCCATCTGCCGGATATCGCGCTAGTCCTGCCGATCTTTTGGGGCGGAGAGCACTGCGGTTTCGCCGCGGTGGTACAGCACCACACCGATATAGGGGGCCGTTTTCCGGGAGGAATGGGACTGGTGTGTACGCAAGTCTATGAAGAAGGACTGCGTCTGCCTGCTGTTCGGTTCTACGAAAACGGCAAGCCGATAGAATCTGTTCACGAGATCATCGCGGCGGCCGTGCGCGCCCCCGACGATGTCATGGGCGACCTGGAGGCGGGGATCGCGGCCTGTCGTAGAGGTGAGCGCGCACTCACTGCATTGTTCGACAAATACGGCGGCGAAAGAGTCGTGGACTGTTATTACTATCTGCTGGTACGCAGCGAAAATCTGATGCGCGCGGTTATTCGCTCGATTCCGGACGGGCGTTATCGATGTGCCCAGCACTTCGATGACGACGCCGGTACGCGGGTGGAAATCGTCGTCACCCTGGTCGTCGAGGGCGACAACCTGACAATCTATTTCACTGGTACGGGTCCGCAAGTCGCGAATGCTCTGAATTGTCCGCCCGACTTGCTCGGCAACTTTACCTGCAACAACGTCTTCATCGCATTGCTCGGCAGCTCAGACGTCCCGATCAACTCGGGGCTTTTTGTGCCGATTCGGACGATCACACCGGAAGGAACCTTGCTGAATCCACGATTCCCCGCTGCCGTTGGATCGCGTGGGCAGGTCTTGTGGCGCGTTTACGATCTGATCTGCCAGGCCCTTGCGATGGCCATTCCTGATCGGATGCCAGCGGCGTCGGAAGGCGGTGTCAGCATGATGGTCTTTACCACGGCTAGCGGTGACGGCGGCGCCAACGCGATGATGACCGAAATCTATGCGAGCGGGTGGGGCGGTCGTCCTAATGCTGACGGCCTCGATGGCGCGATGCCCGTAGCCATGACCGGGTTCCGCACGAACTCGGGTGAAGCGTTTGAACAGGAGCTGCCTGTGATACTCGATGGCTTCGGCCTGGTCCCTGATAGTGGCGGGCCGGGGCAATTTCGCGGCTCTCTCTCAGTTTATCGGCGCTGGCGTTTTCTCGCCGATGGACGCGTGATGCTGCGCACTTGCCGCGTTGACTCCCTGCCCTATGGAATTGCTGGCGGCGGCGACGGAAGGGCGTCAAAGGTGACCCTTACCTCGGACGGTAAGGACACCGAGTTGCCGCGTAATATTATGCTCGACATCCCGGTGAAGGCCGGCGACCTGTTAACGCATATTCAGCCCAGCGCAGGCGGATACGGCCCCGCCATCGAACGCGATCCCTCGCTGGTACTCGAAGATGTCCTCGATGAGAAGGTTTCCGCCTCAGGGGCAGCGCGTGATTACGCTATCTCTGTGGACGTGGGCAGCCGAACCATCGACCTCGCTCGCACGACGGCGTTGCGCAAAACGCAGACTGGAAAAGATCAATGATGCAGGCGCCGCGCGTTGCTTTCGATATCGGCGGAACCTTTACCGATATCATCGTCGCCAGCGATGGCCAGTTGTTGACCTTCAAGGTCCTTTCATTGACCGAGAAGATCGCCGCATCGCTGCGAGAGCCAATCGAAGATGCTTTGAAGTCGAGCGGGCAAACTGCTTTAGGCAGACTCGTCCACGGCACGACGATCGGTTCCAACACGATGATCGAGGGGAAAGGTGCTGATACGGGACTGATTACTACTCGGGGCTTTCGCGACGAACTGGAGATCCGGCGGATGGGACGTCCGCCCGTCTTCGACTTCCTGTGGGAGCGGCTGCCACCGCTAATTCCGCGCCGCCGCCGAATCGAGGTTACCGAGCGGATCACTGCACGCGGCGAGGTCTTTACACCTCTGAATACCGATGAAGTCCGCGAGGCGATCAAGACGCTCAAGGCTCAGAACGTCGAGGCGGTCGCCATCTGCTTTATCAACTCGTTCGCTAATCCGGATCACGAGCGGCAGGCCGCAGCGCTTGCGCGTCAGCTCCTGCCCGGCGTTGCGCTGTCGATATCGCACGAAGTGTTGCCGGAAATCCGCGAGTACGAACGGATGAGCACCACGAGCATCAACGCCTACCTGATGCCGGTAGTGAATCGTTATCTGTCTTCGCTCGAAGCCGACCTCGGGATCCACGCGCGTGGGCTGCGGGTTATGCAGTCGAATGGCGGCGTGATGACTGCGGAGCATGCGCGACGCCATCCGGTGCAACTAATCGAATCAGGCCCTGCTGCAGGCGCGTTGGCGGCGGCTGCACTGACCCGTCAGATTGGCGTTCAGCGCGCTGTCTCGTTCGACATGGGGGGAACGACGGTCAAGGCTTGCCTGCTTGAAGAATACGCTCCCGTTGAGAAGAACGACATGGAGGTGGGTGGCCCGGCCAATACCGTTGCTCGGTACAGTCGCGGTGCTGGTTATGCTCTTAGCACGCCTGCGTTGGATATCGTCGAGGCCGGGGCCGGTGGCGGAAGTATCGCCTGGATCGACGAAGGCGGAGCCTTGCGCGTAGGTCCGATTAGCGCAGGCGCTGACCCAGGACCGGCGTGCTATGGCCGCGGCGGTGTACGGCCAACGATCACCGATGCGAACGTCGTGCTCGGTTATATGAATCCGCAGACTATTGCGGGCGGGACAGTCGCTATTGATCGGAGGGCTGCTGCCGATGCAATCCAACGCGAACTTGCGACGCCACTCGGGCTTTCGGTGCAAGCGACGGCGTACGGTATCTATCAGGTTGCGAACGCCGCGATGACCCGCGCGATCCGGGCCGTCACGACGGAACGCGGACGCGATCCGCGCGACTATACGCTGATCGGCTTTGGTGGTGCGGGGCCGATCCATGCTGCCGATCTCGCGGCGAGTTTCGGGATGAAGCGGGTTTATATCCCGCTTTATCCGGGCCTTTTCAGTGCAATGGGCCTCATGATGGCCGATCTGCGCTACGACTACGTACAGAGTATTCCCGGACGTCTCGACGCGATTGATCTTGCATCGTTGCAAAAACATTTCGATAGTCTCGGAGCGCGTGTTTTCGAAGAGGTCAGAAAAGAGAACGTCGATCCTGCGACCGTGAAAGTCGAACGCCTTCTCGATCTGCGCTATCAGCGGCAAACGTCCGAGCTTACTATCGCCCTGCCGGAGCCTCTGCCTACAGTTTCGCTGGCGGCAACGATGGCCGAACTATTTCACGCAGAACATGAGCATACTTACGGCTATAGGCGCCAGAATGAATCGATCACAGCAGTTAATCTACGTTTGAAGGCCTTTGCACCGACTCGGAGCCTGAGTTTCAGGGAGCTCGCGGAGACCTTTCGCGCGTCCGCTGGACAAAAAAGGCCAACCGATGAGGTACGAGTGGCTTACTTCGGGTCAACCTTGAGCGAGCGGCCAACTCGCATTTTATCGCGCGCGGCGTTGGCTCGCCGGACGATGCACGGACCGCTCATCTTGGAGGAGTTTGACACTACCGTTGTGGTACCACCCGGATGGGTCGCGTCTCTCGACGAACTTGGAAATATCGTTCTCGACGCCGGCAGTGTACGTCGTCGGAACAATTGAGACAACGAGTGGCAGAAAATAAGAGAGTAGCGAGCCATCAGGTTAAGCTTCAGACGACGGCCTGCTGATGCAGGCGTCGTCGTAGTTCGTTGTTCTGGTATTTGATGTTTTGCCTCCTCGCGAGAATGGTTGGTCCACGGCTGAAGTAGATATCCGCCGGGGTGAGATTGCCCAGGCTTTCGCGGAAGCGCCTGGTGTTGTAGAAGTTGACGAACTCCGCCAGGCGCGCTTCTAGTTGCCCGCAGGTAGTAGTGTTCGAGCAGCCGCAGCACCGGCTCGACGATCGCGTGCGCCGCCTCCGGATCGAGCCCTTCCGTCAGCGCCGTCGATTCCTTGATTTCCGCAAACGGCGCCGTCACCGTCTTTCGCTCACCCTCGAGATTCGCGGGCGCGGGCGTCTCCGCGACGCGAATCGGTGAATCACTCGATTGTCGGTTTGATCGCCGCCGTCGATGCTCGGAGCGCCGTGCCACACTCGCCGCAAAAGCGTTTGCCGGCTAGATTATCGCTATTGCATTGCGGACACAGATTCGGGAGAGCTGTGCCGCAATCCCCGCAGAATTTCTTGCCTGCCGGATTTTCAGTTTTGCAATCGCGCAGCGCATGTTGGCTCCCGGCATCCGGCTGCTCAATTCGTCGAGCAGGGGCTTGGCCTCCTTCAGATCGCACTAGCGGAGCGCGGCTGCCGCGTGGAGCAGGCGAGGCTGCGGGCTGTGTCAAGATTCTGAGCCTAGCCGATCTAAAAGTGCTCTCTTGCGTCTTTTAGGTTGGCAGTGTCGATACCCTCGGAATCAATAGCTCAAAAGTCGGTATGCAGGCATTTGTTCGTGTCTCCTTGGATTATACTCTCGACATCATTCCCGATCGCGAGTAGTTCGCGGCCCTGCTGATTGCGAGCTTGATGCAGCATGGACCATAGCGGCTTGACCACTCGTGGCGTCCCATGCGCTACGCTCCCGCGCGCATCCAGTCGGCGGCCCGCTCGCCGAGCATGATACAGGTCAGGTTGGTATTAGCGCGCACGATATTCGGCATCACCGAGGCGTCGACCACGCGCAGCCCCGCGACCCCGTGCACGCGGAAATACTGATCGACGACGGCCTCCGGGTCGGACTTTGGGCCCATCTTGGCGGTCGTCGTTGGATGGTAGATGGTACCGCAGTTGTTGCGGACAAAGTCCGCCGTGGCACTATCGGAATCGACAATCTCCTTCGTGATATTGAAGAACTCCTTGATGTAAGGACCAAAGGGCGCGCTGTTCATCAGGTTCCATGCAATCCGCACGCCCTCGACCATGCGCCGCACATCTTCCGGGTCCTCAAGATAATTCAGATCGATATTAACCGGTACGTCAGGGTCGAAACTGCGCAGACTGACCCGCCCACGCGCACGCGGACGCTGTAATCCGGGAGTGACCGCGAGACTTGGCCAGGGCACATCGAGTCCCGGACCCTGCCACAAATCCTTGTTGTAGAAGTTGAAGATATACATCTGCATGTCATTGAACTCGGCTGAACCGCTCGCGGTGTAACGGACACCAATCGGGTTCATTACCAGCGGGTCATGCGGTACGCCGGGGGTCGGAATCGCGACGACCGGAACGAGCAGATGATCAATAAGGTTGCGGCCGACCCCCGGCAAATCGGTCACGGACTCGATGCCGAGGGTCTTTAGCTCATCGCGCGGTCCGATTCCGGAGCGCATCAGGATCGCGGGCGAATTGATCGCGCCGGCCGAAAGCGTTACGCGCCGTGCGCGGATTTTCTGCACAACGCCGCCACACTCGATTTCGACGCCGACCGCGCGTCCACTCTCAACGATTACGCGATGAGTATTGCAAAACGGCCGAATCGTCAGATTCGCGCGATGCCGCGCCGGATTGAGGTAGCCAATCGCGGTCGAGATGCGAATACCGTCGCGGCGATTGCGCGGCCACGGCCCTACGCCAGTGGAGCGCGGATCATTGTGGTCGGCGACCTCTGCATAGCCGTGCTCGCGGCAGGCGTCGAAGAAGGCCCGGTTAACGGGCTGCCAGGTCTCTGATGTGGGCCGCTCGATCCAGATGGGACCGTTGGCGCCGTGAAAATCGCCCTGCATGTCGCGGTCGTTCTCGAGCTTGCGATAAAATGGCAGCACCTTCGCGAAACTCCATTCGGGGTTGCCCCACGCGGCCCACTCGTCGAAATCTTCAGGCGTGCCGCGCAATGCGATATGCCCGTTGACGGCGGAGGAGCCGCCGGTGACCTTGCCCCGAGGATAGGTAATCTCGCGATCCGGTCTGGCCTTGGCGATCAGACCCCAATCATGGGGCCCGACGGAAACCCAGGTGTGCAAGAGATCGTCGGGACTCTGCGCGACCGTGGGATAATCCGGACCGGCCTCGAGGAGCAGCACGCTGCGATCGGGGTCCTCGCTCAGTCGCGCAGCCAGCGGCGCGCCGGAGGAACCCGCTCCTACAACGATGTCGTCGTATTCCATGTCACCCCATAACGAAACCTTATGCACCTATTGAAGCTACAGCCGTGAGCATCGCGTGAAGCCGAATCAGGCAAACGGCGGCATCACCTCGCTCGCGATGAGGGTGGGCTCAGCAGCGCCCTGCCTGGTCTGAGAATGACCAATTGCTTTTCGATCATCGCCGGTCAGATCTTTCGCCAGTCAACACTCTGTTCGTAGGCGTAACCGAGTTGCAGCAGCGTCGCGTCGTCGAAATGACGCCCGATCAGCATCAAGCTGATCGGCAGTCCGTCCGACATGCCGCAGGGAACGCTGAGCCCTGGATGCCCGGTGACATCGAAGGGCGCGGTGTTCGTCAGCATCGCATAGGGCGAACGCTCTCCGCGGCGTTCTGCCTTCATCGGTGTCGAGGGCATCGCCAGTGCGTCGAATTTTTGCAGTAGGGCGTCGTACTTCGCGCGCAGGGCGGCGCGCAGATTCTGCGCCTTCGCATAGAGGCGGCCGTGATAGCGCTCATGCAGATATTCACCTGCACTGAGCACGAACTTCACGGTAAGCGCCTGTGTCACCGGCTGGTTCAGCCGCGCGGCGCCGAAGAAGTCGGCGAGGCCCGCGTCATAGCGTCCGGCATGATGCCGGCTCTGAAGGTTGCCGCGCGCGAGCGTCGCCATCCCCTCGAGCGCGATCGGCCACAGAAATTGCCATGCCTCGCGATGCTCGGGAAGCGAGACCTCTTCGACCTTGGCGCCGAGGCGTTGCAGTTGGTCGGCCGCCTTGCGCACGGCGGCGTTCACATCTTCCTGCGCGCCCGGATGGGTGAATCCTTCCTGCAGGATGCCGAGGCGCAGACCGTTCACATCCTTGCCGAGCGCCTCGCGATACCGCTGGATCCGCACCTCCTGCTGGCGATAGTCGGCAGGATCTTTGCCCGCGATGACTTCGAGCGCCAGGGCGACGTCGCTAACGTTGCGCGCCATCGGCCCGACATGATCGAGCGACGGATCGATGCTCATGACGCCCGTATAGGGCACCAGTCCGTAGGTGGGTTTGATGCCGACCACGCCCGACCACGACGACGGCATGCGAATCGAGCCGCCTTGGTCGGTGCCGATCGTGATGTCGATCCAGTCGTAGTAGAGCGCCGCGCCCGATCCACAAGAGGATCCACCCGAGCAATACTCAGGGCGATGCGGGTTAAGCGTCGGGCCATGCGCACTGGTGGTGCCGTCGCCGGATAGCGCGAAATCGTCCATCACCAGCGTCGCGACTATCTCGGCGCCCTCATCGAGCATCCGGCTCACGATAGTGGCGTCGTCGTCGGGCGCGAAACCGTCCAGAATGTGCGAGCCACCGCAGATGGGAATTCCGGCGACTGCCACGCTGTCCTTCACGCCGATGCGCTTGCCCTTGAGCTTGCCCGCGGCCGCGCCCTTGACGTGAATTTTGCGCACCACCGCATTGAGCGGATCTTCCTCGCGCGTCGGACGGCGGCCCGCCTCACGGTCGCGATAGCGCTGGACCGAAGGAGTCGGCTCGATGGGCATTTGGTCGACGCGATCGAGAAACGGAATTATCGGCGCAAGCATCGCGCCGATCGCCTCGGCCTCGGTATCGCTCAACGCGAAATGATTCTGGTTAGCAATGCGCTTTAGGTCGTCTTTCTTGGGCGGTTCGATCGCCATGGCCATCACCTCAGGTCTCCCCCAACAACTAGCGCGAGAGCCAGAGCGATATCCATCGGGCGAAGCTCTTTTCATCAGGGATTCCGTCTTGCCGCTCCGATTTCCACTTGCCTTGCCGCGCAAGCCAAGCGCCGGCGGGTTTCGGTCGGAGCTGTGAGACGCGCCGGACCGCCTGGCGCAGGCCCCTATAACAGGCCCAAAACTTCGGGAAGGCAAAGTGCCTCAAAATTAACTGAATTTGCCGCCCGCATGGTTGCGAAGCGCCTCGTCGGCGAGGACGTCGAGTTTGCCCGCATTTACGTCTCGCTCGATCTGGCGATCCCATGCAGCCGCAGCAAATTCAGCGAACCATTGCCGAAGCTGGGTAAGTTCCTCAGCCGAGAGACCGGAGCCTTTCTTCTCGAGCTTCCAGTTTACTCATAGAAGAAACGATACCAACGTCTGCTTTCGCGTGGTAACGCCTCTCCCATGAGCAGCCGCCCGCGCGTACCGCTTTAGCAGCAAGCCGCTCTGGTGCCGGTTGCGGCGAATGGCGAAGGCATAAGCGGAGACCTGTGGCGGTCCTTTTTCGATGGGCAAGTCCTCTCGCCGTCCGTGAAAATCACTGTGCCCAATTTTGTGCCCCTGTGTGCCCGATTGTGTGCCCTCATCGGACCTCATTCGGGACAACTGAAGACCAGTGCATCTCCTACTCCCGACCCGCAGAAACCCTTCTGCCATATGGTTTCTCTGTCCATAACGGCATTGGGTCCGGATGGTTTGCCTCTTGCGAGAACCTCCCTCTTCAAAATCGCGGCACCAGCTTTTTCCATTTGCGCCGGTTACAGCGGCGGCAGAGGGTCTGCAGATTGGTTTCTTCCGAAGCGCCCCCCTTGCTGCTCGGAACAATGTGATCGATTTCCAGATTCCTCGCGCTGCCACACCGTCGGCAGCGGGCACCGTCACGAACCATTACCGCTGCACGGACGGCATCAGAGAGCGACCGCCTTGCGCGGCCAAGCCTCGGATCATCATCAACCGAAACGACGCTGATAAAGTCAGCCAGCCCACTGATGTCGACGGCTTCGGTCGCTCCGATGAGGCCACCCAGCTTGGCCGGCCGGTGGGGCAGCACGTTGTCCATCCGCGCTGCGAGCAGAAGCAGACAAAGCAGATGGGCTTTCTGGGCATCGCTGAGGCGGCGGAAGCGTTCATCATTGAGGAGGTCACAGGGCAGCCGGACTTCGCGGCGGGTGCGTTCGAACTGGCGGAAATTACGAAACCCGAAGTACTCGTCCATAGGTCTACTGGTATACCGACGGGAAGCGCCGCGCGGCTTTTTCAGGATCGGCCGGAAAGGTTGATTTTGACCACTTCCACCGCAGCTTTGCGGTATGGCCCGAGATCGACGCCGCGAAGTTCCGGCACGAGCGAGTAGTCGACCGCACCCTTGCGAAAGCTCCTCAGCACTTCCACGCCGCCACCGTACGTTCGGCGTGCGGTTGCCATTTGCTCGAGCCGCTTACGCGCCTCCTGTTCTTCGACCGTCGCCCGGTCGAGGCAGACCCGGGCATCGCGATAGCGCACTGCGGCGGAGCGCCATGTGGGATCCGCGTCCAGATCAAGCTCATCCTCGGCGCGCGCGGGCCACCAATTGTCGCGGATCCTCTGCCAGAAGGTCTCTTCCGCTTCGATCAGCCGCGCGATGTACTCGCGGTCGGGCTGCGCCCGGACCAAGGTTCCGCTCGCGCCGTCGAACGACCAGTAATGCGCCTCCTGCGCCCCCGACACCTCCAGTTGGTGCTGGACTTGCCCGTAGTAATGTCCCGGGATCCGTCCTTCCCGGACGACTGCCTGGTCGCGCCTGCTCCAAGGACACTTGATCTCCAGCAGTATCGATCCGTCGAAACTATACCCGTCGAGCGAAGCGCGCATCCATTCCAATCGCTCGTGCACCAGACACGCCGGCTCCATCTGCACGCCCATCCGAGCCTCGTAAGCGCTCCTCGCACGTTGCTCCAACTCGCGTCCCCGGCGGATGGCCGGGCTGTCAGAGCTTTCGGTTGACCTTCCGGTTTTGATCGACCACAGCACTTGCGGTGTTTTGAAATGGCTCTCGCCCATAATGATCGGCGCGTCGCTGGAGCCGATCCCCGCCAGCCGCCAGCGCTGCCATTCCGGAGTGTTCTGATGCAGCCGCTCAATTTTGGGCATGCGTGGTCTCCCGGCGGGCTTGCGTCGTACGTTTGCGTTGCAGCAGTTCGACCGCGCGACGATAGGTTCCTTCCGGCATCTCCTCGAGCGCGGCGAGCTTGTAGTAGGCCAGCACCCGTTCGAGCTCGGTTCCCCGGTGTCGTCGATCAGCTGACGAAGCTCGCTCAATTGTTCGGCGGTGATCGCGCGCGCGGAATGGTTCTCGCGAGTTGGCGAGGAATGATTGGTTGGACTGGTCCGTTCCTCTTCGGGATCGTCACCGGTGGCGAGCAGGAATGACTGGAGGAGGGCATACTTCAAGGCTCCGGTCATGGCCTTGTAGGGCGCTTTGTCGCCGGAATCCAGGCCCTCGCCCGCGGTCTTAACCGTGATCTCCTCGGCCGTATCAACGTCGACGAAACTGTAGGACATGACGACACGCGCCACGTGCTCGGCCTCGGTCCTCCCCGGGTAACGTGCGGGTTCATGCGCGATCGATTCAAGCCGTGGAACCACAACCACGCCGAGTTCGGCCAGGAGGTCCCCCACCGCGCCGGCAATGTCGGCGGCGGTCACGTAGCTGTAATTAAAACGCGGATTGTGCCCGCGCTTTTGCACATAGGCGATCCGCCGGCGCACCACCGCCAGCTTCTGCCGCAGATTCAACTGTGCGAATGTTATGGGCTCCGGAGGAGGGCTTTCCGGCCCCTCCTTTGCAGCGCCGTCGCGGTGCGTTCCGTGGCTTCCGAGCAATCTACCACGGAGAGGGCGCCCACTCCTGTTCGTCTTCGGTCGCGCCTCCCTTTTCGCCTTGCCCGCAGACGTCTTGCTTTCCTCCGGCTTCCGTTCCGCGCCGGGTGAAGCCGCCGGCTGACCGTTTCCGACCTCGTTGCATTCCGCGGCAGACCGTTGCACCTCGATCGCTCTGGTCGCTCCCTTTTCGGCCAGCGTGAATACGTTACCCTCCTCATCGACGTAAAGCCCTTCCTTGGCATCGACCTCGGTGAGCGGACGGCCCAGCAGCGTTCCGACCTCGGCCGGGTCGGCCTGATGGACCGGATACCATTCCTTCATCAATGTTCGGGTGTGCCCGTGCAACACCTCGTACTGGACCAGAACACAGAGAAAATCGTTTCTGTAATCAAGAGTATTTTTCATATCGTCACCTGTTCAAAAAGATAAGTTATGTTACCATTTGTCGACGATCATAGTCAACGATTATAGATAATGATCGTAGCTAACTTGCAGTAGCAGGCGGTCATTTTGAACGCCGAGAGTGTAGGCGCTAAGCTTGTAACTTTCGGGTGTTGGGGACGGACCCGAAAGTGGAGAGCAGATGAAGCGGGGAAGGGGTCGGAAGACGGACAACGCGATAGCTAGGGCAGTGGCGTCTCTTGGCGGTCCTACCAAAGCGGCAATTGCTTGTCGCGTATCAAATGCCGCCATTCACAAGTGGATACAAAGAGGAAGTGTAAGTCTTCTTGTCCATGCGCTTCGCCTATCACGTGCGTCCGGTATCCCGATCGAGGAGTTTGCGTCGAAGGACGACGAGGATGAGAGTTAACTTTAATCCGAAGATGAATCAGGCGGCGAGTTGGTCGGCGACGCGGTCATAGAGGGTTTCGGGCGCCGGGTTGGAGGAGAAGCGCGGGACCTTGCGACCTGAGATTCGAGCTAATCGGGCGGCGCGATTTATGAGGAGAAAGTGCAGCGTCTGCATGTTCGCGATCCGATAGCTATAGGTGCGCTTGGGCGAGTGCGGTTTGGGCGTCGCCAGTGTCGAATGTAGTTGAAAAGCTCCCTATCAGGTTGTGGGCGAGGATAGAGAATTGGGGCCAGGCGCTGTTGAGCCTGTAACGATTAGTTCCGGCTGGTGCCGGATTTGTGGGCCGTGATATCCCAGAGTGCCTCCCTCGCGGACGACCGCGTGGTCGCGCCGTACACCAGCTCCAGATTATCCAAGTTTCGCACTCCAGCTGCCATTTACTGCGCGCCGCTGTATCGAGGAGGGAGGAGGGGGCGCGCCGTCGCCGAGCAGACCGCGCAGGGCCGGTTCGTAACTGCGGCACCTGAAGCTCAAAGTCAACGTCGAGAAGAGCGCGGGGGGGGGCGGCCATGGGAGCGCAAGTTCCTGAGCTTCCGCATCAGCGCCGACTCGCTGCCCCTGCGTGAGATAGCGCCCAAGGCCGTAGTGCGGTTTAAGCACCAGGTCCGTCAAATCACCCGCCGCGCGCGGGGCGTAAGTATCGACCGAGTGGTCAAAGACTTACGACCGTATCTACGCGGATGGAGCGAATATTTCGGCTGGTGCGAAACGCCATGGCTGCTCAGAGACCTTGATAAATGGGTCCGCCACCGGCTGGGCTGTTACCTTTGGGTTCAATAGCGCACGCCGCGGCGACGACGGGTTCGCCTCGGGGTGCTGGGCTGGGCGTTAAACCCGGGCTGGCCGCGTATATCTCGTGGTCTCACGGTTCTTGGCGGCCAAGCGGTTCGAAAACTCTGAACTTAGCGATTCGCAACGCCTACTTCGACGACCTCGGTCTCCCTCGGCTTTATACTCGGCGTGCTTAACCCGCCGAACCGCCGTATACGGTTCCGTACGTACGGTGGTGTGGGAGGGGCGGATTCGCGAGACTCCCCCCTATCCCGATTTGAGCTGCGCCCTTCGCGAAGGCTCCTTGAGATTGAAACGATTTTTGTGATCCCTACAGATAAAACCGAGGCGCAAACTCGCTGACTTGTTCCGTCCGGCGCCCGAACAGAGGAAAATCCGACTCGCGAATCGCTGCTCCAGGCCTCGCACTCGCGGCCGCCGGAGTGCGAGCGTAGCGGCCGTCATGGCCAGCTGCCGCGGCTGGCGATGCCCGTTGCGGTATCCTTGCCGCGCGTCTACCACCCCTTCGGCGCTCCGACTTGCGCCGGCCGAGCCGCTCGGCGACCCCTTCCTCCACCGATCCTGAATCCAGTCCTGAATCCGCCGCGGCCTAAATTCCCCGGGTACCTCCCAGCGTCCTTGCTTCCCTGTCTCCCGGCCTGACCTGTAGCGTTCCACGCGGCTTATACATCGACAGTGTCCTTCTTCCGGCCGGTTCCCCGGCGCGGGTCTCGTCCACCCGGAAGGTTACGTCGCCTTTTCGCTTTTTCACACCCGTCGGCTCTAACTTCTTTACGCTCAGTTCTCGCCCGATCTCGAGAACCGCCCCGAGGTCATATTTTCTGTTACTGGTTCATCGAATTGTTAAGTATAGGAGGATCGAACTCAATGAATATAGAAACGCTACAGGATATGCCCGCCGATGCTCTTTCGGCGGGACAGTCGCAGGTTTCATTGGAGGAGCTCGCCAGTAACATTCGCGCTGAGTACGCCCAAGTTTGCGAGTCTTTCGGAAACGCTATGCTACATACGCTTGCGGTAGGGCGGCTTCTGCTCAAGGCGAAATCGGCCGTCGACCACGGCGGTTGGTTGGCGTGGCTCGCGCAGAACTGCGAGCTGTCGGCACGTACGGCGAACCGCTACATGCGGCTGGCCAAACACCCGACGCCGCTGCTCGAAGGAGATCCGTCACGCGTGGCGGATTTGAGTCTACGTGCCGCGGATGCCCTCTTGACCAAGCATAAGTCGCCGAAGACTAATACCGATAAAGCTCAAGACGCCGTACGGTCGGAGCGGGAGTCGCTCGACGAGAAGATTGAAGCGCTGCGCAAAGGACTCGAGCAGCAAGATGATTGCGTATCGTTCGTCTGGGTCGCTGAAACGATCGACGGGGACATCGCTGCTGCTGTACACAAGTTCATTGAACCTGAATTCGGCGTGATGCGGCTGTACGAGATCGTCACCCGAACGTTGTTCCCGTTGATTTAAGCCAATGCCAAGGTGCTTCCGGTGAAAGCTACCTTTAAGGTAGGGTTCACCGG
>Ga0074045_10002398_pt1 | contig 17371 bp, 15 predicted proteins | sample BogForMeECP23OM2_FD_94442 | JGI IMG/M metagenome (GOLD analysis project Ga0074045, IMG submission 94442) | Bog forest soil microbial communities from Calvert Island, British Columbia, Canada - Bog Forest MetaG ECP23OM2 | ecosystem: Environmental > Terrestrial > Soil > Wetlands ...
ACGAAAACGAGCCGCGGCGATGCCTCCTGGTGCCGCCCTGCTCTACGCCTGCGACTTGGAGGCCTCCCGGGCCGCCGACCTGGCCCGGACGGTGCCAGGCTGTCAGGCGATCACCGACGATGCGGTCGCACTGCGGGACCCGGCCGTCAGCGCGGTCATCATCTCCACGCGCAATGCGGCGCTCGCCCCGCTCGCCCTCGCGGCCGTGCGCGCCGGCAAGCATGTGCTCGTAGAGAAGCCGGGCGCTCTCAATTCCGCCCAATTGCGCGAAGTGCAGGGTGCCGCCACGCAATCCGGGGTGCGCGTTCGGCTCGGCTACAACCATCGTTTTCATCCGGCGCTGCAAAAGGCGCGCGAACTGGTCGACGCCGGCGCCGTTGGTCCCCTCATGTTCCTGCGCGGCCGGTATGGGCACGGAGGACGGGTCGGCTACGACCGGGAGTGGCGCGCCGATCCAAAGTTATCCGGCGGCGGCGAGCTGATCGATCAGGGCGTCCACCTGATCGATCTTGCCGGCTGGTTCCTCGGGGAATTCCCGACCGTGGACGGCCACTGCGCGACCTATTTCTGGGACATGCCCGTCGACGACAATGCGTTTCTTTCACTTCGGACGGGCGCCGGCCAGACCGCCTGGCTCCACGTGAGCTGCACCGAGTGGAAGAACCTGTTCTCGCTGGAGATTTATGGCCGTGACGGGAAGATCGCGATAGATGGCCTGGGCGGCAGCTACGGTCCCGAACGCCTGACGTTCTACAAGATGCTTCCGCAGATGGGCCCGCCCGAAACGACGGTATGGGAGTTTCCTTCCGGTGATAGTTCGTGGGCCGCTGAAACCGCCGCTTTCATCGACGACATCCGCCTCGGCCGGGAACCGTCGCCCGGACTGCGCGAAGGTATCCGCACCCTCGAGATCGTCGAACAGATCTACCGGCAGACAAAACCGTGAAAGACTGAAATCGAGAAATCGGGAAACCATGGGCCGCCTGGCAGATCTTGGCTTTAGCGCTGATCAACGTCGTAGTCTTTTTCGCTTTTCCCTATTCACTTCCCTCTTTCCCGCCATCCCGATTCTCCGCTTTCCCCGTTCCTCCCAGTTTCCCGGTTTCTCAGTTTCACGATTCCCCGATTTTGTCTTATGATCATCACCCGTTCCCCTCTGCGCGTTACGCTGGGCGGTGGCGGCACCGACCTGCCCTCCTACTACCGGGAGCACGGCGGCTTCCTCGTCGCGGCCGCAATCGACAAGTATGTCTACATCACGCTGCATCAGACGTTCGTCCAGGAACTGATCATCAAATACTCGAAGCTCGAACGAGTCGCCACCATCGATGAAATCGAGCATCCGATCGTCCGCGAAGCGCTTCGGTCCGTCGGGGTGGTGAATCCGCACCTCGAACTGACTTCGATGGCGGACATTCCGGCCGGTACCGGGCTCGGCTCGTCCGGCAGTTTCACGACGGCGCTGCTCAAGGCCCTGCACGCCTACAAAAGGAACATCATTCATCCCGCCGAGCTCGCCGCGGAAGCCTGCGCCATCGAACTCGACCGGTTGGGAGAGCCCATCGGCAAGCAGGACCAATACGCCGCCGCCATCGGCGGCATCACCGCCTTCACTTTTCACCAGGATGGCCGGGTCGAATATCGCCCTGTGCGCCTCTCGGAGGAGACGCATTTCAGCCTCGAGGACAACCTGTTGCTGTTCTTCACGGGCTATTCCCGCTCGGCCTCCGCTATCCTCAAGGACCAGGACGACCGGTCAAAACAGAACGACCGGACCATACTGGAAAACCTCCATTTCACTAAGGAACTAGGCTTCAAGTCCCTGGACGCCCTGGAGACCGGCAATCTCCCTGAATTCGCGCGCCTCATGGATGTGCATTGGCAACACAAGAAAACCCGCTCGGGCGGCATGAGCAACCTGCAGATCAACGAGTGGTACGATTTCGCCATGGCCCATGGTGCGCTCGGGGGAAAGCTGATCGGCGCGGGCGGGGGCGGCTTCCTCATGTTCTACGCCGGGGACAAGGCCAGGCTCCGTCACGCGATGCGGCAGAAGGGCCTGCAGGAAATCCGGTTCCGCTTTGACTTCGAGGGCACGAAGGTCGTGACGCAGAATTAGGGGCAAATCGGCAAATCGTAAGATCGGGAAAGCGCGAAACTGGGCGACCCCAACAACGAAAAGCAGGCGATTCAGGAAAGCGACAAAGCGGTCAAACGGGAAAGCCCCCCATGGAGAAGAAGTGGAGAAACGCGACTCGCAAGCCAGAGGAAGTGCCGAAGTCTCGAGCTGTGAAAACCGAGCTAGAAGCACGCACTCTTGGATTCTCACTCGCCGTGATTCGGTTTGTGGCTGGATTTCCCCGCTCTTCAGTCGGCGACGTCATCGGACGACAGTTTCTGAAATCAGCGACGGCCATTGGCGCGAACTATCGTGAGGCCAATCGCGCCGAATCGAGAGAAGATTTCATTCACAAGACTGGTATTGTGGAGAAGGAGGCCGCCGAGACTGTCTATTGGCTGGAGATATGCGTCAGGGGCAAGATCGGACCAGATGCTGACGCGCAGGTTCTTTTGGCGGAGGCCAACGAATTGTTGGCGATCATCACCACAATCAACCGCAAGGCTAAACACCGCTAGCCCGCCTCCGTTTCTCGCTTTTCCTCGCATTCCCGTTTTTCCGCTTTTCCGATGCCTTCATCCTTTCCGATAGCCATCCTTGCCGGCGGATTCGCCACCCGGCTGCGGCCGCTGACTGAAAAGGTGCCGAAGCTGCTGCTCGAGGTCGCCGGGGAGCCATTCTTCTCCCATCAGCTTCGGCTGCTCAAAAAGGCCGGATTCACCAGGATTGTCCTCTGCGCTGGCTACCTGGGTGAGCAGATCGTGGACCGCTATGGCGACGGGCGGGCCTGGGGGATGCAGATCGATTATTCGTTCGACGGCCCGAAACTCCTGGGGACCGGCGGGGCGCTGATCCGCGCGCTCCCGCTGCTCGGTGACGCCTTCTACGTTCTGTATGGCGACTCCTACCTGCCGATCGACTATCTCGACGTCGGCCGCGCTTTTCTGGCCTCGGCGCAGCCGGGATTGATGACCGTTTATGAGAACCGCGGACAATACGACTCCAGCAATGTCTGGTTCGCGGATGGCGCGATCAAGGTCTACGACAAGAAGACCCGCATCCCGGAGATGCACCACATCGACTACGGCCTTGGCCTGCTCCGCGCCGAGGTGCTTCGCGCGTGGCCCCGGGATACGGTCGTGGATCTCGCCGATGTCTACGGCCGGTTGGTCGCCGCCGGCCAGCTCGCCGGTTACGAGGCACGCCAGCGGTTTTATGAGATCGGCTCTCCCGCCGGACTCCAGGAGCTCGATGCGTTGCTGAGCGACAAACAGTGAAAGGGAAAGTGAAGGTGAGAGTGGGAGTCGGAAGTGAAGGGAGAGTGAGAGTGAAAGTGGGGGCGGTAAGATCTGACGCAGACTAAGCGCTTGCGCCATCTTCATTCTCACTCTCACTTTCACTTTTGGCGTCACTTTCACTCTCACTTTCACCCTCCCCTTCGTCACTCTCACCCTCACTCTCACTTCCGGCCCCACTCTCACTCTCACTTTCACTTTCTTCCCCCATGTCCTATTCTGTCCAACATCTGCAGGAAACCGCGGAAATTGTTGCCAAGATCGATCCGGCGGACTGCGAGAAATGCGTTGCCGAATTGCGGGGCGTTCGCGACCGGGGCGGCCGGCTCTTCATCCTGGGCGTGGGCGGCAGCGCCGCCAATGCCTCTCACGCAGTGAACGACTTCCGCAAGATCGCCGGTCTGGAATGCTACGCTCCCACCGACAACGTCTCCGAACTCACGGCCAGGACCAACGACGAGGGTTGGGCCAGCGTGTTTGCCGAGTGGCTGCGCGGCAGCCGCCTCAACGCCAAAGACGCGCTGCTCGTCCTTTCAGTGGGTGGCGGCAGCCTCGAGAAGAATGTCTCTGCGAATCTAGTCGCTGCAGTGCAACTGGCCAAGCAGGTCGGCGCGAGAGTCATCGGAGTGCTGGGCAGGGATGGCGGTTACACCGCGAAGGCTGCTGATGCGCGCGTCATCGTGCCCACGGTGAACCCAAATCATGTCACGCCGCACACGGAGGCTTTTCAGGCGGTGCTCTGGCACCTGTTTGTGTCGCATCCCGATCTCAAGGTGAATTCCACCAAGTGGGAATCCGTGCGCTGACACGCACGGACAAGGTCCCGTCGTGACACGGCGGGACCCAGAGGATCGATCGCAATCAACCCCTCAAGTCTTTCTCTCTCTTCTTTTGTGCCAGAGATGATCCCTAATCCAGCCTTAGCAGAGGAATACAGCGGGCCGGCGCCGCATGCGCACCGGCCCGCTGTATTCCTTGATCGCGACGGCACGCTCAATCGCGCGGTCATGCGCGACGAAAAGCCTTGCCCTCCGGGTTGCGCTGAGGAACTCGATCTTCTGCCAGGAGTTGTCGAAGGCTGTGCGCGGCTGAAGGCCGCCGGTTACGTGCTGGTCGTCGCCACCAACCAGCCTGATGTCGGCCGGGGCACGCAAACCCGGGCAGCGGTTGAGGCGATCCACGCCAGGCTGTTCGAGTTGCTCCCGATTGATCGCGTCGAGGTGAGCTACGATTCCGGCCGCGAAGAACCGCCGTCTCCGTTCCGCAAACCAGCGCCCGGAATGCTGCTGCGGGCGGCGCAGGAACTCGGGCTCGACCTGCCGAACTCCTGGATGGTTGGCGACCGCTGGCGCGACGTCGATTGCGGAAGGAATGCCGGTTGCCGGACCGTCTTTATTGACGGCGGGTACGCCGAGAAGCTGAGGGCACCGCCCGATTTCATCGTCGCCTCTTTCGCCGGCGCGATCGACATCATCCTTGCGCATCGCTGAACCCTGAACTCACTTGCCTCATCATGATCTCCCTGAATGACCTCAAAATCCAGATTTACGCCGATGGAGCCGACAAGGCCGGCATCCTCGATCTCTATGCCAAGTCGTACATCAAGGGTTTGACGACCAATCCGTCGTTGATGAAGAAGGCCGGCGTCACGGATTACGAGGCCTTCGCCAAGGGCATCCTCCGAACCGTCACCGCCAAGCCCATCTCGCTCGAGGTCTTCTCCGATGAGTTTGCCGAGATGAAGCGGCAGGCGCTCAAGATCGCCGCCTGGGGCCCGAATGTCTATGTCAAGATCCCCATCACCAATTCGCGCGGTGAGTCATCGATCCCCCTGATCCGCGAGCTGGCGGCGCAGCGGGTGCAGCTCAATGTCACGGCCATTTTCACCCTGGCCCAAATTCGGGACGTCGCCGCCGCGCTCAATCCCGCCGTGCCCTCCGTGGTGTCCGTTTTCGCCGGTCGCATCGCCGATTCCGGCCGCGATCCGATGCCACTGATGCGCGCCGGCCGGGCGCTGCTCGAGGACCTGCCGAAGGCCGAACTGCTTTGGGCCAGCGTGCGCGAAGTGCTGAACATCCTCCAGGCTGAGGAATGCGGCTGCCACATTGTCACCGTGCCCCATGACATCCTGGGCAAGGCCGCCAAGATGCTGGGCACCGACCTCGCCGCCCTCTCGCTCGACACGGTCAAGACGTTTGCCAAGGACGCTGCCGCCGCCGGCTACACTCTGTGATGTTCCCTCCCAGGCCCTCCGCCACCCAGTGAACCCGCTGCCTGCCCCCTGCCGTCTCTCGGTCATCGTCCCGGTCTACAATGAGGCCGGCACCGTCCAGAAAACCCTGGATGCGCTTCTGGCCAAGGAAATCCCCGGCGCCGGCCTCGAAATCCTGATCGTCGAAAGCAACTCCACGGACGGCTCGCGCGAGATTGTGCTCGGTTACCGCAATCACCCGCGGGTGAACCTCATCCTGGAGGACCGGCCCAGCGGCAAGGGTCATGCCGTGCGCGCGGGATTTGCCGCCGCCACCGGGGATATCCTGCTCATTCAGGACGCGGACCTGGAATACGACATGGCCGACTACGAGACTTTGTTGGCTCCGATCATTGCCGGACGGCAGGCCTTCGTGCTCGGCTCGCGGCATGGCCGGGGTGGCTGGGCCATCCGGAAATTCAGCGACCAGCCCGTTCAGGCCTTCGTGCTCAATGTCGCGCACTGGACATTTACCCTCCTGATCAACGTTTCGCTCGGCATCTGGCTGAGGGATCCGTTCACAATGTACAAGGTCTTCCGCCGCGATTGCCTGAAGGGCCTCACGTTCACCTGCAATCGCTTCGATTTTGACTGGGAACTGCTGATCAAGCTCGTTCGCAAGGGCTATCGGCCGATCGAGATTCCAATCACCTACCGATCCCGCTCTTTTCAACAGGGCAAGAAGGTCCGGATGTATCGCGATCCCCTCACCTGGCTGGTGGCCTGGGCCAAGGCCCGGTTTGGCCGCCTGGATTGAGCTCAGTGGGCGCATCTCCCGGTTGACGGTAAAGCAGGCAGCAAGCCAGCGCCAGCGGTGATGAACGTGCGGGCGCGTTTCGTAGCGCAGGCTTCCAGCCTGCAACCGATGCAGCCAGGGATGGCTGCGCTACGTTCGGAATCACCGACAATCGGGAGATGCGCTCGAGCTCCGTCAGACGCCCAATATTTGTTTGGCTTGGTTTGAATTGGCGTCTTTCGTCGTTCTCCCATGGCCAAAACGATCCTCGTCACCGGCTCGTCGGGGCTGATCGGTTCCGAGGTTTGCACCTATTTCGCGCGCGAACTGGGCTTTCAGGTCCACGGCCTCGACAACAACCAGCGGGCGGTGTTCTTCGGGCCGCAGGGCGACACCCGATGGAACCAGCGCCGGCTGCAGGAGAACCTGCCGGGTTTCGTCCACCACGAGCTTGATATCCGCGACCGGGCCGGCGTGCTGGCGCTCGTCCGCCAGCTCAAGCCCGCCGCCATCGTTCACACGGCCGCGCAGCCCAGCCACGACCGGGCGGCGGCCATTCCCTTCGACGATTTCGACACGAATGCGGGCGGCACCCTTAACCTCCTCGAGGCGGCGCGCCAGGCCTGCCCCGAGTCGCCATTCGTCAACATGTCGACCAACAAGGTCTACGGCGACGCCCCGAATCTGATCAAGCTCGTCGAACTCGACACCCGCTGGGATTACGGCGATCCGGCGTACGTTCACGGCATTCCGGAGACTTTCACGATCGACCAGTCGAAGCACTCGCTGTTCGGCGCCTCCAAAGTCGCCGCGGACGTCCTGGCGCAGGAGTACGGCCGCTACTTCGGCCTGCCCACCTGCTGCCTGCGCGGCGGCTGCCTCACCGGTCCGAATCACTCGGGCGTCGAGCTCCACGGTTTCCTCAGCTACCTCGTGAAATGCAACCTGGAAGGCCGCGAGTACCGGGTTTTCGGGTACAAGGGCAAGCAGGTGCGGGATAACATCCACGCGCTGGACGTGGCCCGTTTCATGGCCGCCTTTGTGGCCGCGCCGCGCGCCGGCGAGGTCTACAATCTCGGCGGCGGGAAGGCGAATTCATGCTCGATCATCGAGGCCTTTCGCCTCACCGAGAAGTATACGGGCAAGCAGCAAATCTCGGCTTATGTGGACCAGAACCGCATCGGTGACCATATCTGCTACTATTCCGACCTGCGCAAGATGCGCGCTCACTATCCGCAGTGGGATATCAGCGTGAGCCTGGAAGAGACCATCCGGCAGATCGTCGACGCCTGGCGCCAGCGCAGCTCCTGAGTTCGGGCTGGCTCTCAAACCGAGCCACACAGGTTGAGCCGCACGGCTGAAATCCGCCAATTCGATTCTCCGCCAGAGATGGCCAACTTCCCGCTTTCCCTGCGCCGGCCCTCCTGTATTGCTAATTGGTGATGAGGATCCTGATTTCCGGCATCTGCGGCTTCGCAGGCAGCACCGTCGCCAAGGCATTGCTGGAGCGCGGACCCGATCGGCAGGTGGCCGGCTTTGACAATTTTGTGCGGCCGGGAAGCGAAACGAACCGGGCGGAACTCAAGCGGCTCGGCGTGCGCCTGCTCCACGCGGATCTGCGCGCCGCGAGCGATTTGGAGGGACTTCCCGACGCTGACTGGGTCATCGACGCCGCCGCCAATTCCAGCGTCCTGGCCGGAATCGACGGTCGCACCAGCAGCCGCCAGCTCGTCGAACACAATCTGCTTGGGACGGCCAATCTCCTGGAATACTGCCGGCAGCACCGCGCCGGGTTCGTGCTGCTCAGCACCAGCCGCGTCTACGCCATTTCCCCGCTGGCGTCCCTGCCGGTCGTCGTGGAAGGCGCCGCTTTCCAGCCCGCGCCCAACCAGCCGCTGCCACCGGGCCTTTCCGCCGCCGGCGTCGATGAGACTTTCTCCACTGTTGCCCCCGTGTCGCTCTATGGCGCCACCAAGCTCGCCTCCGAGGCTCTGGCCCTCGAATACGGCGAGTCGTTCGGATTCCCGGTCTTCATCAACCGGTGCGGAGTCCTCGCCGGGGCAGGCCAGTTCGGGCGGCCGGACCAGGGCATTTTCGCCTATTGGATCAACTCGTGGCTGCAGCGGCGGCCGCTGAAATACCTGGGGTTTGGAGGCAGCGGTCACCAGGTGCGTGACTGCCTGCATCCCCGCGACCTGGTGCCGCTGGTCGAGCAGCAATTCGCCGCCCCGACGATGCCCGCGACCGACCGGATCGTGAATGTGTCGGGCGGCCTGGCCTCGGCGATGTCCTTGCGACAACTCAGCGATTGGTGCGCCAGGGAATTCGGCGCACAGGAGGTGGTCGCCGACGGCACGCCCCGTCCGTTCGACATTCCGTGGATCGTGCTCGACCACGCCAAGGCCACGCGGCTTTGGCAGTGGCGGCCGCTCACCCCAGTCGCGGCCGTGCTCGGCGAGATCGCGGCCCACGCTCGCGCCCACCCAGGATGGCTCGACCTTTCGGCGCCCTTGTGAGACCCAGACTATGTCAGGCGACGTTCCCGAACTGACTCTTCTCTCAGTCATTATCCCGGCCCGAGACGAGGAGGCTTCGCTGCCTTCCATGCTGCGCGAACTCTATCGGGTCCTGGCGCAGGAGAAGATCCCGCACGAAATTGTCGTGGTCGATGACGGCAGCCGGGATTCGACCTGGCAGGTCCTGCAGGCGCTGCGGCAGGAAGTGCCCACCCTTGCCCCGATGCAGAACCCGGGGCCGCACGGTTTCGGTTGCGCGGTCGTGTGCGGTCTCGATCACAGCCGGGGCGATGCCTGTGTGATCATGATGGCTGACGCTTCCGATTCCCCGGCCGACGCGGCCAAGTATTGGCGTTTGCTCAATGAGGGCTGGGACTGTGTGTTCGGGAGCCGGTTTGTGAAGGGAGGCGGGGTGATCGACTATCCGCGCTTGAAACTTCTGGCCAACCGGCTCGCAAATCTTTTCATCCGCGTCATCTTTAACATCCCGCTCAATGACACGACCAACGCCTTCAAGGCCTACCGCCGCACGGTGATTAACGGCTGCCGTCCGTTCCTTTCCCCGCATTTCAACCTGACCGTCGAGATCCCGCTGAAAGCTATCGTGCGGGGCTATTCCTGGACGGTCGTGCCCACCACCTGGCAAAACCGCCAGCACGGCGAGGCCAAGCTGATGATCAAGGAGATGGGAAGCCGTTACTTTTTCATCTGCGCCTACGTCTGGCTTGAGAAATACTTCAGCCGCGGCGACTATCGGGTGAAGTCATCGCCGCGCAGAAGCTCCCGCTAAGCATCCCTCGAACCCATGAAAGTCCTGACGTGTGAGTTGGAAGGCCTTCTGATCGTCGAACCGGATGTCTACGGCGACCAGCGGGGTTTCTTCGTGGAGTCGTGGAACCAGCGGCGCTATCGCGAAGCGGGGATCGACGCGGCGTTTGTGCAGGACAATTTCTCCTTTTCCCAGCGCGGCACGCTACGCGGGCTGCACTTCCAGAATCCGTTGGCCCAGGGCAAACTGGTCTCGGTCTGGCAGGGCGAGGTCTTTGACGTCGCCGTCGACATCCGGCGTGACTCGCGGACCTTCGGGCAGTGGAACGGCGTGATGCTCACGGCCGACAACAAGCGACAGTTCTATCTTCCACCCGGTTTCGCCCACGGTTTCGCGGTCATCAGCGAAACCGCGCTGTTTCATTACAAGTGCACCGAGGTTTACACGCCACAGAATGAGCTGGGGTTCCGCTGGGACGATCCTGATGTCGGCATCAAATGGCCGGTTGCCGCACCGACGCTGTCGCAGCGCGATGCCAAGGCCCCGTTCCTCAAAGATTTGCCGCGGGAGAAGCTGTTCTAGCCCAGTTCTTGAAACCTGAAGTTGACTTCAGTCTTAATCCATTCCCATGCATCTACCCAGAATCCTCTTGTTCGGCAAAGTTGGGCAGGTCGGTTGGGAGCTCCGCCGGACGCTCGCTGCCATGAGTCAGCTGGTTTGCGTCGATTTTCCCGATGTCGACCTGACCAGTCCTGACTCCATCCGACAGTGGATTCAGTCCAGCTCGCCTGAGATCATCATCAACGCCGCCGCCTACACTGCGGTCGACAAGGCCGAGACCGAGCCCTCCCTGGCCATGAAGATCAACGGCGAAGCGCCGGGGATCATGGCCGTCGAGGCGAAAAAACGCGGCGCCCTGCTGGTCCATTACTCAACCGACTACGTGTTCGACGGATCAAAAACGTCTCCTTACCTCGAAGAGGACGCGCCGAATCCGCTGGGCGCCTACGGTCGCACCAAGCTCGCCGGCGACCAGGCGATTCAGGAGGTCGGCTGCGAGCACCTGATCTTCCGGCTGTGTTGGGTCTATGGCGCGCGGGGCAGCAATTTCCTCCTGACCATGATGCGACTGGCCCGCGAACGCGAGAAGCTCCGGGTAGTGCAGGATCAGATTGGCTGCCCGACCTGGTCGCGGATGATCGCGGAGGCGACCGCGCTGGCGCTCAAAGCGACGGTCCCGCCGGCCAGAACCGGGCCCCGCCAGGGCATCTATCATCTGTGCTCGTCGGGCCAGACCAGCTGGCACGGGTTTGCGAGCGCCATCGTCGAGCTGATGCCGGCGGAGGGAAGGAAATGCCGCGAGGTGGAAGCCATTGGTTCGTCCGAATATCCCACGCCGACAAAGCGGCCGCCCTACTCCGTGATGTCGTGCGACAAGCTCGCGCGCGATTTCGGTCTCCGGCTGCCCGACTGGCGCGAAAGCCTCGGCCAAGTATTGGAAAAATGACTCCTCGCACGGCTGGCGCAGGAATTGAACCACGAAGTGCGCCAAGACTCGCGAAGATGAATCGATTTCGGCTCGCATCCCAAGCTCGAAGGGGTGCGGATTGTCCTCACAAAACATTGACCTTCGCGTCCCTTCGCACTCTTCGCGGTTTTCTCTCCTCATGAACTTACTCGTCACCGGCGGTTGCGGCTTCATTGGTTCGAATTTCATCCGGCAGCGTCTCACTGAACGGGACCCGCTCCTGACCAAGCTCGTCAATCTCGACAAGCTGACGTATGCCGGCAATCCGTCCAACCTGGCCGATCTCGCCGGTGACGCACGCTACGTGTTCGTGCAGGGCGATATCGGCGACCCCGCGGTGGTGACCCGTCTGTTCGCGGAGCACGCCATCGACGCTGTGGTCAATTTCGCCGCCGAGTCGCATGTCGACCGCTCGATCGACTCGCCGGAGCCGTTCATCCAAACCAATGTCGTCGGCACGCTGCGGCTGCTTAATTGCGCCCGCCTGTACTGGTCGAAGCTGTCGGAACCGCGGAAAAGCGCCTTCCGTTTTCTTCACGTGTCGACGGACGAGGTGTATGGCACGCTCGCGCCCGGCGACCGACCCTGGCACGAGGATTGTCCCTACGAACCCAATTCGCCCTATGCGGCGTCGAAGGCGGCCAGCGACCATCTCGTCCGCGCCTACCACCACACCTACGGGCTGCCGGTCCTCACGACCAATTGCTCCAACAACTACGGCCCCTATCTCTTCCCGGAAAAGGTCATCCCTTTGATGATCCTCAACGCCCTCGAAGGGAAACCGCTGCCGGTCTATGGCGACGGGCAGCAGATTCGTGACTGGCTTTATGTGGAGGACCATACCGCTGCCATCTGGCTGGTCCTTCGGCGCGGTCGCGTGGGCAGCACCTACAACGTCGGCGGCCTGAACGAACGGCGCAACCTGGACCTGGTGAAGACCATCTGCGCCTTGCTGGACCGGAAGGCGCCACGGCCCGACGGCCGGTCCTATGCGGAACAAATCTCCTTTGTGCAGGACCGCCCCGGCCACGACCGACGCTACGCGATCGACAGCACGAAACTCCGCCGCGAACTCGGCTGGGAGCCGCGCGAGAATTTTGACACGGGCATCGCCAAGACGATCGACTGGTATCTCACCCATCGCGAATGGACGGCGGACATCACCGCCCGGAAATACGCCCGCGAGCGGTTGGGCACCGGCTAGCAGCCCGTCGGACTCAGGGGTTGACGGGGTCAATGGTGCAAGAGGGTTTTCCGGGCGAATCAGGCGCTGGCCTCGACGGGCTGCTCATGGCCGCGCAGCGCGGCCAAGGAACCGGCGGCATCGGGTTGGGAGGGCGCGCGCCGGGTCGTCCGGGAGGGCGTTTCGGGCGGAAGCGGCCGGGCAGTCCGGGGTCGCCGACCCCGGCCTCGAGTTTCCTTCTGTCGCCGTCAAGATCGCGTTGGGCGTTTTGGCTCCGCTGTGGTGGCGCCGGACCTGCATAGCCTGCGGCCATCGGGCAACTGACTGAATCCGAAGCGCCCAATCTTCCAGGTGTTCCCCACGGTGCGATTGAGAAAACTATTTACCAAATGCCCAAAACGGAATGTGCTGGCACGGATGCCTGCCATCATTCCCAACGAGGGCATGGTCGCGGTCTGACCCTCACTGCCCATGGCCAACCCCCCTTCACCCGACCTTTCCCGCCGGGGCCTGATTCTGGCTGGCGGCTCCGGCACCCGGCTGTATCCGCTGACGATCGCGGTGTCGAAGCAGTTGATGCCCGTCTACGACAAGCCGATGATCTACTATCCGCTGTCGGTGCTGATGCTGGCGGGAATCCGCGAGATCCTTCTCATCTCGACGCCGCAGGACCTGCCGCTGTTCCAACGCCTGTTCGGCGACGGTTCTGACCTGGGGCTTCAGCTGACCTACGCCGCCCAGCCGCGGCCGGAAGGGCTGGCGCAAGCGTTTCACATTGGCGCTGATTTCGTGGCCGGCCACCCTTCGGCCCTCGTGCTCGGAGACAACCTTTTTTACGGCCACGACTTCGCCCGGTCGCTGGAGGCTGCCAATGCGCGCACCGCCGGTGCGACCATCTTTGGTTATCGCGTTGCCGATCCCCAGGCTTACGGAGTCGTCGAATTCGCGCCGGATGGCCGCGTGCTTTCCATCGAGGAGAAGCCGAGGCAGCCGAAATCGTTCTACGCGGTTCCGGGTCTTTATTTTTATGACGAACAGGTGGTTCCCCTGGCGCTGTCGCTTCGGCCTTCCGCCCGCGGCGAACTGGAGATCACGGACCTCAATCGACTCTATCTTGAGCGAAACCAGCTTCATGTTGAATTGCTTGGCCGCGGCACGGCCTGGCTGGACACGGGCACCCACGACGCCCTGATCGACGCCGCCCAGTTCGTCAATGTCATCGAACGCCGCCAGGGCCTGAAGATCGCCTGCCTGGAGGAGATTGCTTTCCGCCAAGGCTGGATCACGGCCGATCAATTGCGGGCCCGGGTGCGCTTTCTGGGCAAGACGCTCTACGCCCGCTATCTTGAGACCCTGCTGCCCGGCTGACGCCTCGGGATTATGCCCCCCGTGAATTTCGGGCCTCCCACCGCGGACGCGCCCGCGAATTCGGAACCCCGGGGACGCCTCCTGCCGCCCATGCAACTTTCAATCATCACGCCGCTGTTCAATCGCGTCGACCTGACCCGGGCGTTCGTGGCGGCGCTGCCAGGCTCCCTGCCGCCGGGCCTCGACTGGGAATGCCTGTTGATTGACGACGGTTCGACCGACGGCACGCGGGCCTGGCTCGAATCGCTTTCGCTTCCATTCCGGGTTTTCCAGAACGAGCAGAACCGCGGTTTTGCCGCCAGCTGCAATTACGGCGCCCAGGAAGCCCGCGGTGTTGTGCTCGCGCTGCTCAACAACGACCTCGTGCTTTCGTCGGGATGGCTTCCCCCCATGCTGGCCGCACTCAACCGGCCCCGGGTTGGTCTCGTGGGCAACGTGCAGCGCCGCGTGTCGGACGGCGCCGTCGAGCATGCCGGCATCGCCGTCGACCGCGCCGCCAAGATCGCGCACGTGCCCACGCTGCCCTGGCGCGTCCGGCGCACCCGGGTGGTCTTCGCGGTCACCGCCGCCTGCTGTCTCGTCCGCCGCGCCGACTTTCTCGGGCTGGGCGGCTTCGACACCGAATTCGAGAATGGAGGCGAGGATCTCGATTTTGCCCTCAAAGTCCGCGCGCGCGGCCAGCGCAGCGTGGTCTGTCTCGACAGCGTCGTGCACCACCACGTCAGCGCATCGCGTGGCCCGCTGTCGTTGCGGGACGAGCGCAACAGCCACCGGCTCTACAACCGTTGGCGCGACGTCATCCTCCAGGAGACGGCGCTCGCGTGGTCTCGGGACGCGGTGCGCTTCCGGCAATGGAGCGTGGGACCGGAAGCGTTGTGGGCCGGCTTGGCCTGCCTTCCCGCCGCGACCGGCCTGGCGCGGCAACCCCCAATGATTGCCCGGCAGCATGCGGCCCACGCCTTGGTGCGCGAAGATGTCCGCTGGAAGAAGCTGCTGCAGGCGGACGACGCCCCGGGCGCACCGCCCACGCCCAAGCTCTATCGTTGCGACCGAATCTTCTTCGACGACTTCAACAACGACACCGCATGGCTTCGCGACCGCGCCATTGTCGAGCTGCCCCCCGATTTTCCCGTCACCAATCTGTTTCTCAACGGCTTCGTCGCGCCAGCCGACCCCGCCTGCGCGCAATCCGCGGGCCCGCTCGGTCTGCGTCTCCGGATCAACGGCGTGCAAACCGCCGTGTTTTTCCCACTGCCGGAGGACAACTTCAATGTCGGGGTGGATGCGCCGGCCTCAGTCGCCGGCCGGCCGACGCGCATCGAGGTTAGCGTGGTCGGCGTCGGGTGGACGAACTTCCTCGCGTGGGTCGGACGCATGGTCGAGACATGGCCGCTCCCACGTCCGCTGCGTCGGATCTTTCGCTGCTACCGGCAACAGCGGATCAACCACCGGCTGCGCCTGGCGCAGGTCGTGGCGGACGACGAGGTGATCTTCGATTTCAAGTACCAGCCGGCGCTGGCGCCCCGCCTGCGCAAGCTGGCTGCTCCCCAGGGAGTGAACCTGGTCGGCTGGTTTCGCGGTGAACTGGGCATTGGCGAGTCGGTGCGCTGCATGGCCAAAGCCTGTGATGCCGCCGGCCTGGCAGCGGCGCTGGTCGAACTGAAGCTCAACTGCCTGAATCGCGACGGCGACACCACCTACGCCGCGCGATTGCAGGAAGCCAATCCGCATCCGGTCAACATCTTCCATCTGGATCCCCCGGTTTCGCAGGACATTGATCACCACCACGGGCGGGCCTTCCGCGCCGATCGTTACAACATCGGCTATTGGGCGTGGGAGCTGTCGGAGTTTCCAGACGGCTGGGTGGACCGGCATCGCTTCTTCGATGAGATCTGGTGCCCCTCCGAATTCACCCGCGCTGCCATCGCCGCCAAGCTGCCGAAGCCGGTTCTGGCAATGCCGCACGCCATCGAATTTCCCGTGCCGCAGGGCGACTTTCGCGAGAAATTCGGCCTGCCCTCCCGCCTGTTTCTCTTCCTGTTTGCCTACGATCTGAATTCGACCCAGGAGCGCAAGAATCCGAAGGCGGTGATCGCCGCATTTCGCCAGGCCTTCCCCATCGGCATTTCGGTCGGTCTGGTGGTCAAGACGCACAACCCGGACCGGCACTCGGCCGCCTTCGCCGAACTCGAGGCGGAACTGAAGGAACTGCCGAACGCCTACCTGATCTGCGAAACCCTGCCCCGTGCCTCCGTCTACGAATTGCAGCAGGCCTGCGATTGTTTCGTCTCCCTGCACCGGGCCGAAGGGTTCGGCCTCAGCGTCGCCGAGGCCATGTACCTCGGCAAACCGGTGATTACGACGGATTGGTCGGGCACCGCCGAGTTCGTGAATATTACCAACGGTTGTCCGGTCAACTACCGCCTCCTGACGCTCGACCGCGACCACGGTCCTTATCTGCGCGGGCAGACCTGGGCCGATCCCGACATTGATCAAGCCGCCCACTGGATGCGGTCCTTGGTCGACGACCAGAGCTTCCGCGAGAGTCTGGGGCGGCGGGCCGCCACCGACATCCGGAGGAATTTCTCACCCAAGGCGATCGGCCGCCGCTATCAACGCCGTCTGGAGTCGTTCTCCCTCTGGTGACAGTTGCCCGCCGCTGTACCGCGCCAGCAACCCCTTCATGAAAAACCCAACCCACTCCATTCGCTCGCTCCTCTCGAAGTTGCTGCTTGGCCTCGTGCTGCCGGTCGCTGCTTTCGCCGCCGACCAGAGCCAGAGTTTCGACACCGCCATCTACATCCCGGTCATGATGGTCCGCCGGCTGGCCGACCCGGCGATCCGGCAGCGCGAATGGGACACCATCAGCCGCCAGCTCAAGGTCGACAAGGTCTACATCGAGTCCGAGCGGGACCGGATGCTGGCCGACGACCAGACGCTGGAGGACCTGAAAAAGTTCTTCACGGATCACGGCGTGCGCGTCGCGGGCGGCATCACCTACTCCGACAACAACGGCGGCCAGTTTCACTCGTTCTGCTACACCAATCCCGACGATCGCGCGTTCGTCCAGCGGGTGGCCGAGCTCACCGCCCGCCACTTTGACGAGATCATCCTCGATGACTTTTTCTTCGTGACCACGAAGAACGCCTCCGACATCGCGGCCAAGGGCAACCGCACCTGGTCGCAGTTCCGCCTCGATTTGATGGACGACGTGGCGGAAAACCTCCTGCTCAAGCCGGCCCGGGCGGTGAACCCGAAAGTAAAGATCACGATCAAGTTTCCCAACTGGTACGAGCACTTCCAGGGACTGGGCTTCGACCTCGACAAGGAGTCGCGCCTGTTCGACGGCATCTACACCGGCACGGAGACCCGCGATCCGGGCCTCACCGACCAGTTCCTCCAGCAGTACGAGAGCTACCAGATCCTCCGCTATTTCGAGAACATCGCGCCCGGCCGAAACGGCGGCGGCTGGGTCGACACGTTCAGTGTCCGCTATGTCGATCGTTACGCCGAGCAGCTCTGGGACACTGCCTTCGCCAAGCCGCGCGAGATCACCCTTTTCAACTGGGCCGCGCTCCTCCAGCCCATCCAGCCCGGCGAGCGGCC
>Ga0074045_10002399_pt1 | contig 17369 bp, 18 predicted proteins | sample BogForMeECP23OM2_FD_94442 | JGI IMG/M metagenome (GOLD analysis project Ga0074045, IMG submission 94442) | Bog forest soil microbial communities from Calvert Island, British Columbia, Canada - Bog Forest MetaG ECP23OM2 | ecosystem: Environmental > Terrestrial > Soil > Wetlands ...
CGAATCAACGATACGCTGGGCCACCCGGCGGGAGACGCGGTGTTGGCGACTGTGAGCCATCGCCTTTCTGCAGCGTTGCGCGAGAACGATAAACTCGTTCGTTGGGGCGGGGAGGAATTCCTTGCCATCCTCGATCCAATTACGCCTGAACAGGCGGATCTGACCGTCAATAGACTGCTGCGCGCCATGCGCCGTGACCCCGTGCTGTGGAAGGGGCAGGCGATTCACTGCACTATTTCCATTGGATACGCATGTTTTCCGATGGCCGGATCGGAAGCGCGGATTTCACTGGATAGCGCCATCGGCCTCGTCGATAAAGCCCTTTACGAAGCGAAGCGCCGTGGCCGCGATCGTGCGTGTTTGATCAGAGCTGTGGCCGCCCACGATGAACGGGAGCTAACCGTCATCAGCACCGAGTTTGAAACTGCGGCGGCCGATCGCAGGATTCAGCTGGTCGAGATGGGCGTTGCTGCTTAATCTCCGCAAGGCGGATACCGCCACAAAACGGGCACATGAAAATCAGCTCAAGAAGTCAAGATCTGCGCGCGGTCTCAAGAACAAAGGCAAGAACTTTAGCAAGTCGGGCAGGCAATTCGTCCATGCCTCGAAGATAATGATCTGCACCCCAAACCGGATACAAATACCCTGGCAATCGCGCAAGCTCATCGAGAAGAGCGTATCCGTCGCTCGGCCCGATTTTCGCCAACTGCAGATGAAGGCGCCTTGACGGGCGGTCCGTCAGGTGCTCGTGCAGCGGGAAAGCCACCACTTGAATCAACATTATATGAGGTGGCAGCAATTCCCCTTGCCACGGACGATGCGCCAGTACTTCTCGTATCGGCCCGAGTTTCCAGCCCCTCACTAGGCAATACGCGCTCAAAAAAGCACGCCTGAGCGGATTTCGCATGATCAACTCCATCGAAGGCGTCCCCAGCGGCAGGCCGCTGACACTGATCCACGCGATAACCCGCTGGAATGCAGGGCGAATGTCGAACCGAGCAATAGCGTGCATGACCTCCGCACTTCCTTTGCTCAAGGACACGAGGACGATCGCCTTCGCCGGTGGAACATGGAATTGCAGCCACTCGCCGATGGTGGCCGCGGAAGCTTCAAGCCCCTCCGTGCCGTCCAGTGGGATAGTCAGAAAGGGGATGGACATCGCGTTCGCAATGTCCCTAATCGCCGTGCCGTCTGCGCCGGTGTCCGGGAATTGCCTGTATAGGAGGCCCGGTACAAGCACAACACAAACGTCCGCACCAATAGCCATCTTTGGCGGGTCGCCGGGCCCGTCGATCGCTTCGATCAGTAACCGATTCTGAGGTTTGATGCGGACGCGCTCATACAACTGCGCCGTTATCTCGTCAATCATGCTCACCTTGGTCAAAACGCTTTCAAGTGGCCGCCCCCGCGACGAAGGAAGAACCACACCACGAGCGCTCCCGCGATGAGTCCGCCGACACCAGCCAATAGCGCCGACCGCTTACCAGCTGCGATCGCCATTGACAATATCGGATTGGAGAATGCGTCGGTCGATACGTGGTAGCTAGCCACCTTCCATTGGCCGTCCAATTTGACAAGAGTCGCCGTCCACCGGCTATCCAACGCAAGCACGTCACCGGTCCCTAGAAAGGCCGCTCTCGCAATCGAATGATTCAATGTCATGTCATCGTGAATGGATCCAAATGCGATTGCAGTCTCGCTCCCATAGAGGATTGAAAGCTCATCAACCTTCAGTGTGCTCGCGATGTTCGCCACGATTTTATCGGGGCCGTTCAACACTTCGTCGTAGAATTTCCGTACTCCTTTCGCGCCGCGGCTAACCTCGCCGTTTTGCCATGTCACGACCACGTTCGGCGCCACGTGATTCAACATCGCATCCAGATCCCGGTGCTGCCAAGCTTCGAGCAAGGCGTCGCGCAGCGCACGCAACTCCACGTGCGTTGCCTCCTGGCTCGGCGATTGCTCCATATCCGATGAGAGCGGCGCTGAAGTCGACTGGGCGTCACTCGTCGGAATTGCGAGGAATAACGCAACACAAACCACAATCCAGCTAAATGCACCACACACGCGTCTGGTAAAGGCATTCATTGATTTACTCTTCCCTGCAGGTTGGTTGAACTCGTTCATGGCAAGCCGCTTGCGGAATGCCTTCCGCCCATCTCAAGAATTGCGCCAGTGCCTCGTCGCCGACCCGCAACCCGCCTGATGCGTACCTGAGCTGTTGAACTCCTATCGCATCTTGTGTCGCGAAACGCGCAACCGCAAAGCGCTTGGCGCGTACCGTCAGCGCGTCCAAAATCCGGGCCAAAAACGAATTTCCACGGCGATGCGCGCTGACGATAACGGTCACCTGAGCGCCTCGCTGCCCGTCCCCTGACAAATCGTAGCGCGGTTCAACAATCATTATTCCGAAGGTCTGGTCTTTCGCGAAGGCCGCACGCACGAGAGCGATGTTGCCGCCCCAGGCGGTAACTTCGAGCCGTACATGCGATCCCGAGATCAATCTGGTTGCCCGGTCGGTCCAACTCGTGCCGGTGATTTCGTAGGCAATATCGATTTGCAGCGCGAACGGATGGGGCGAATGAAGGTTCGGAGGACGCACGAGGCGTCGGTCATGCGTACGGGCAAAGTGACGCGCATCGAATGAGTTGGCTACGAGCATGTACCAGTTCGTGCCGACTTCCCATTGCATAGCCTTCGTGCTGACAAGATTGATGTCGGCCGAAAATGATGGCAGCGGGAATAGCGGCTTCGGTCCCAAGAACACGAATACGGCACCGAAGCGCTCCTCTACCGGGTAAGCAATTGCCCGCAAGTCCTGATTCGCGCAAGCTCCTGCAGAGTCATAGCGAAAGCGATGAATAGGACATTCAACCGCGTCGCCGACGACCCGCCCAAGAGACATATCGGAACCGATGTGCGGGCACCACGCTTCCAGGGCACCGACTATCCCTCGATCGCCACGAAAAACGACCAATCGTCGGCCGCACAGCGTTACCCCCATTAGTCGCTGGGCTGGCAGCGACTTTGAGGTGCACACGTAGTACCATGACGCTGGGTATTTTGCGAACGCCTTCGGTTCTGGCGCGCACAGGTCGTCGCACAGCAGAGTGGACTGGGAGTTCACCGTTGCGTTCATGCTTTGGGACGCATTGCCAAGGGCGAATGGGTAATGATGCGGTTACGCTCAAAATCACCGGTACCGCACCAGGAGGATATTAAGCCAATCCCTGCGATATTGAATGTCGCGGTTGCCTGTGGTTCCATGGTCATCGCGCTCGTTCTGCTTTGGGCCGCTAGTCACAGCACGTCGACGATTACGATTGCCGTGTGTGTCGTTGCATTCTCGTTCGTGGGCAATACCATATTTGCATGCCTGCATGAATGCGTCCATGGGATGTTTCACACAAGAATAACCATTAACGAATTCTTTGGCTGTATTTGTGCCGCCTTCTTTCCCACAGGACTTTCCTTCCAGCGCACCGCCCACCTAGGCCACCACCAACGCAATCGTACACCGATTGAAATGTTTGACTATTTCGGGCCGTCTGAAAGCCGCGTCCTGAAGACGATTCAATGGTATGGAATAATCTCCGGTGTGTACTGGATCACCGTGCCTATGTGCTGGTTTGTGTATCTGGTTTGCCCGTTCGTTTTTCGCCCGGCATGTCGCAATTCCAAATGGCCCGAGGTGACCGAGGACACCGGTGTCCCGGCCTATATCAGGGCCCTCTGCTCTGCTCCGCCGCTTCGTGCGAGAGCCGAGCTTCTATTTACGATCGCGTTCCAGGTTCTTCTGATCAACCTGCTTGATCTGACGTTTCTTGGCTGGATACTTTGCTATCTCGCCTTTGGGCTGCAATGGAGCGCCCTGCAGTATGCGGATCACGCCTTCTCGCCTCTTGATGTCGTCGAGGGGGCCTGGGATCTGCGAGTCAGTCCGATCGTGCAAGCGATCTTCTTGAACTACCACCTGCATCTGGCGCATCACCAAAATCCGGCAGTTCCGTGGATTCACCTTCCAAGATGCGTAGATCCCACGCGTCCGCGCCCCCGGTTCCTTTTCCAATACGCTCAAATGTGGCTTGGTCCGCGACCACTACCCCAGCGGAAAGAGTAGCTTGTCAACGCAAATCGGTCGAACCAACGATCAAAGTTTGAGCCTGCGTTGACTCCGAGGCAGTTGCGTCTCGTTTGGCCGACTTCGCGCCATCTCAGGCACTATCTCGTACTGTGGGCCGCCGTAACAATCGACTTTGGCATCGTATTCGTCGGTGGAGACTTCGTGACCGCACATCGCGCAGGGCGGTTGCACGCGTTCTTGCCGTTTGAACTCTCCATCCCGTTGGTTCCCTCAATGGTGATCGCCTATATGTCGATCTACCTCATTTGGATTCCGGCGCCATTTCTGTTGCATGAGCGTCGCCAGGTGAATCGTCTGGCCATTGCATTGGGCCTGGTCATTCTGATCGCGGGCATCGCATTCTTGGCGTTCCCTGCGGAATTGGGTTTTCCGCCAATGGCCGACGATCTGGCCCGGCTGGATCCTAGTTCAGCAGCTCGCTGGGGACCGTGGCTCCGTCTGGCCGACCTATTGAACCTCGATTATGATTTGATCCCGTCCCTGCACGTGGCGATGTTCATCACAACTGCCGGAGCGTACGCGTGTCAGTCCGGGACAGTCGGCAGGGTCGTTTTGGGTCTTTGGTCCGCTGCCGTTGTCGCCTCGACCGTGTTGACGCACCAGCACCACTTGATTGACGCTATCGCGGGCCTCGCACTGGGAATTTGGGGAGGGCGTGTTGCGGCTCAGGGATTGAGGCGGACACCCCGCGCCCGGTTCAATTGCACAAATGCGGCGCAACAATAGTAAACTCAACCGTGACACAAGGTCCGCCAGTGGCACCAGTCGGTGCTCAGATATATTGAAGTCTCTATGGACGACGACACCTATTCAGCCCGCTTTGTACCAGTGTCCACACTTGACGATGGCACTCGGAACCAAATGGTCCGCATCTACCTTGCCAGCTATGACGGCTCGAGCGAGACGATCTTCCTAGGTGATCTCGCCACGAAGGACGAAGTTCTACTCGTTCGCGCTGCCGACGAATTGGTTGGATTTACGACGCTGCGATTCTTAGATCGGGATTGGCATGGCCGCCACATTCGCATTGTCTACTCCGGCGATACGATCATCGAGCGCGCACACTGGGGCCAGCAGTCATTGGCATTCGCATGGATCTCGCGGATGGGCGCGCTCAAGCGCGAACATCCGGATACTCCGCTATATTGGTTTCTGCTCGTAAAGGGCCATCGCACTTTCCGTTATCTGCCGGTATTCGGCAAGTCCTTCTATCCTCACTGGAGCATTGACCGAAGCGACCTCAAGCCATTGGCGGACACCCTGGCGCTGGACATGTTTCCCAAAGACTATAATCAGGCAACTGGAGTCGTCGAATTTGGCCAGTCGCGCGGCCATCTCAAACCCCATCTTGCTTTACCGGCCCCAGAAGAAATGGAACGGGAGGGCGTGGGTTTTTTCCTTGAGCGCAATCCGGGATTTCAGCGCGGCCATGAGCTAGTCTGTTTGTGCGAGGTCGAGGAACACAATATGAAGGCGCTGACGTTGAGACTGTTCAGAAAAGGTGCTCGTGGGGCCTAACCCCTGGGATCGGCTCGCTACGGCGCTACCGAACGCGGCGCGTGAGCCCTGGCTCGAGTCAATGTTAGCTAGAAATGCCCACACGGAATATTTGACCCTGTACGGAGCTCCACGCGATCAACAAGCCTTCCGCACAAATGTGCCGATTGTCTCGTACGCAGACTTGATGCCGTATCTGCAATCCATTCAGGGTGGCGAACGCGACGTATTATTTGCCGGCCGGCCGACGGCATTCGAGCGCACGGGCGGAACCAGCGGCGCCGCAAAGCTCATTCCGTACACGCTGGAGGGTCTCGATGACTTTCGGCATGCCTTGCTTCCATGGCTGGTCGAGGCAGCGCTCAATCACGGTGTCAGGGGGCGCGCATATCTCTCGCTAAGCCCGGCGACGCGCCCGGTAGAGACAGTTGGCAACGTGCCTGTAGGCTTGGAGGATGGGGCCTATATTGGCCGATCCGCTGCCGCCGTCATACATGAGCTGACCGCGGTTCCCCTCGACGTGGCCGGCATCACGGATGTAAATCGCTGGCGCGCGGAAACGCTGCGGTATCTCGCTTCCGCCACAGACCTGGAACTCATATCCTGCTGGAGCCCCACGTTTCTGCTACGCCTACTCGACGAACTCCCTGACCCAACCTCGTTGTGGCCGCGGCTTAAGCTGATCAGCTGCTGGGCGTCCGGTACGTCCCAGCCATTCGCTGCGGAGTTGGCTCGGCGTTTGCCGCACGCGCGCCTGCAACCAAAGGGGCTCCTATCGACGGAATGCGTCGTCACGGTGCCGGACGCACGTGACCGACCGATTCTGACGAGGCACGGATTCTTCGAGTTTGAGCTGCAACAGCAAGTGTCGCTGGCGCACGAACTCGAATTCGGTTCAATCTACGCAGTGATCGCCACCACGGCCAGCGGTCTGTATCGTTACCGGACCGGTGATCTTGTCCGATGCGAAGGGTATTCGGAGGAGAGGCAACCAATCCTCGAGTTCGTTGGCAGAGGCGAGCTTGCTTCTGACCTAGTCGGCGAAAAACTAACGGAACCGTTCGTTGCCGACTGCCTGGGCGCCGTGCCCGGTTTTCGCATGCTTCTGCCGGCACAGCGGGGGGATGGTTATGTGCTCGCCACCGACATTGCAGCCGGCGCCGACGTGCACCAGATAGAGCAACGTCTATGCAGAAATCCACAGTACGCGTTCGCTCGGCGCATGGGACAACTGCAGCCTGTGCAGTTAGTGGAAATTAACCGCCTCTTCGACCGTTACGTGGATGTGCAACTCCAGCGAGGAATTCGTCTAGGAGACATTAAACCTGTCGCTTTGCGCAATGAATGCACCTGGCTAGAAACTCTCGGAGAGTCCGCATGAAAGTCATTTTGCTCTCTCCAAAGGGGCCGCTCTATCGATACCGTCGTGGGATCTTCGGCAAGTCGCTTCGATATCAGCCGCTGACGCTGACGACGCTTGCGGCACTCGTGCCCCCGGAATTAAATATTGAATTGGAGCTGTTCGATGAGGGGATTGAGGAGTTTCCCGAGATCCCAAAGGCCGACATCGTTGGCATGACGGTGATTACTGGTACAGCCAAGCGCGCCTACGAGCTTTCTGACCGATGCCGCGCAGGCGGAAGCACCGTCGTGCTGGGCGGCCCCCACGTTACGTTACTGCCCGAGGAAGCGAAGAGGCACGCCGATGCCATTGTCGTTGGCTATGCCGAAGATACCTGGCCCGAACTGCTGCGGGACTATGCGCGCGGCGCACTGCGCAGCGAGTACAGGCAGGCGCCGGACTTTTCGTTGGACCGGCCGGACATGCCATTCCCGCGACGCGAACTATTTGATCGCGGCCGATTTCTGACACAAGCGGTGTTCGAAGCGACTCGTGCATGCGGTCACGATTGCGAGTTCTGCGTGGCTCCTACGGCATGGGGACGCAAACAGTTCCAGAAACCCGTTCCCTGGATTGTGCGGGACATCCTCAGGCAGGGCGACAAGCGCATCCTGTTTGTCGACCTGAATCTCGTCTCCGACCGCGCTTATGCAATGGAATTGTTCTCAGCGCTAGTGCCGCTAAAAGTGCGCTGGTTTGGCCTCTCCACGGTGCTCATTGCGCACGACCCGGAGCTGATGCAACTCATGCGCCGATCCGGTTGCCGCGGATTGCTGCTCGGACTCGAAACCATCTCGCAGGGCGGCGTACAGGAGGCCGGCAAGAAATTCAACGCCTCGGTGGATTACGCCCGGCTCATCAAGGATCTGCACGATCTCGGCATCGCGATCCAGGGCTGCTTCGTATTCGGTCTCGATCACGATACGCGCGCCGTGTTTGAGGCAACAGCGGAGTTTGCCATCGACACTGGGATCGATCTCCCGCGGTTCGCCGTTCTGACGCCCTTTCCCGGCACGCCGCTTCACGAGCGGCTGGCAGCTCAGGGGCGCATTCTCACGCGCGACTGGGAGCTCTACGACGGTCAGCATGTAGTCTTTGAGCCGCATCACATGTCTCCTGAGGAACTTGGCGATGGCCATGAACGAGCCTGGAGACAGGTGTATCGGTACAGTGCAATTGCGAGGCGACTATGGAAAGCCAGGGCTTGGGAACCACTGGCCCTCGCCGCCAACCTCGGGTACCGACATTACGCTCATCATTTGCATCGCTTCTACAATTGCGATTGGCATTTGACGCCATTGTCGATACCCGCACAGCCCGCGACCCGCATTGAGCGGTCCGCATGAGGCTCACGCTCATTCACCCCGCCATTGGTCACCGCGGCGATGAGAGCTATATTCGAACATGGCAGATGGAGCCCCTTCCGATCGCCGTGCTCGCTGGGCTTAGCCCACCGGATGTGGAACTGATTTTCTACGACGATCGGATGGAGTCCATTCCCTTCGACGCCCCCACTGATGCGGTCGCCATTCCAATCGAGACCTACACAGCCGCACGTGCGTACCAAATAGCCAGCGAGTATCGCCGCCGCGGCGTACCAGTCATCATGGGCGGGTTTCACGCCACACTCGTCCCAGAGGAAGTCGCCCGCTTTGCGGAAGCTATTGTGACCGGCGAGGCGGAGAGCGTCTGGGCGCAGGTCATCGATGATTTGCGGCACAGTACGCTGCAGCGCCGTTACCACGGTGTCCAGCGCCCGTTGGCGGAGATTCGGATTAGCCGAAAGCTGTTTCACGACAAGCGTTATCTTCCGATTGGACTGATTGAAACCGGTCGCGGCTGCCGCTTCCCGTGTGAGTTCTGTGCCATTCAGACGTTCTTTTCCCGAACCTACCGAGCCCGGCCGCCAGCCGACGTCGTGGCTGAATTGGTGGAACTCAAGGCCAGCAAGCGAGTGTTTTTCTTCGTTGACGACAACTTTGCTGGCGACCTGAAAACCGGCAAGCCTTTGCTCGTCGAGCTCGAGCGGCTTGGCATTCGCTGGGTCACTCAAATGAGCATTAACGCGGCGCATGATGAGGACTTCCTCGCCGCCATGCGGCGCGCCGGCTGCTGTGGTGTGCTCATCGGCTTCGAGAGCCTTGATGAAGCAAACCTGCGGCTGATGAACAAACGCTTCAATACGATGCGCGGCGGTTATGCGAAAGCGCTCGCCAATCTACGGCGCCACCGCATCTTCGTCTATGGAACATTCATCTTCGGATACGAACATGATACTGAACGATCCTTCGATGAGGCGGTGGACTTCGCCACGGAGGAGGGAATGTATATCGCAGCATTCAATCACCTCACACCTTTTCCCGGCACGCCGCTTTACAAACGCCTCGAGCGCGAACGTCGGCTGCGATTTCAGGCGTGGTGGCTCGATCCGGAATATCGATATAACGCCCTGCCGTTTAATCCATCCGGGCTGACGCCTGAAATGGTCACGAATGGGTGCGTCGCCGCTCGTCGTCGATTCTATTCCTGGCCGAGCATCGCTCGACGTAGCACGCGTCATTGGCGAGACAGATATGTGTTCCGCAATTTCTTTCTCGTCAATGCGATGCATCGCAACGAGATCACCAAGCGCGACAGTTACCCGCTTGGCGATGAGACCTGGCGTGGGCAGTTGTTGGAGGCGCAGTGACGACGCTACGTCTCGCCACCAGCGGGGATGATGAGGTTCTCCGGCAATTTATGCGCAGCCATGGAATGGCCGCATGGGTGGAGATGTCAATCGAGCGCGAACCATCGTTCTTTGCAGGCAGGAATTTCAGTGGTGAGGAGTGGGCGGTGATCGCTGAAGAAGAGGCGGATATCGTCGGTATGTACTCGGCGGCAATGCGACCGATGCATGTGAACGGCAAACAGGAACGGTTGGGTTATTTGGGCGGTTTGCGCGTCTCCCCGAACTATCGGCATCGTATTCGGTACTTACGGCAGGGTTATGCGTCGATTCGCGCGCTCACGCCAGCTCCCGCGACACTGCCCTGGTGGTTCACCGTAATAGCCGCGGATAATATGGCGGCAAGAAAACTGTTGGAAGCTGGCGTCCCTGGGCTCCCGACGTACCATCCTCTCGGTGACTACGTGACGTACGCCTTGCCGACCTCAAGGGGTGAACGCCAGGAAATATGGCGGCGGGCCGAGGATGCCGAGGTAGACGCACTGGTCGCCTTCTACAACGCTCACGCGAGCCGTTTAAATTTCACTCCGGTGTTGGACGGCGCGTTAGTCCGGCGAATCGGAGTCAAGCATTTTTATGTATTCGAGCATCGCGGGGTCTTGCTGGGCCTCGCCGCACTTTGGGACCAACGATCATTCAAGCAGATCGTTGCTTCCCGGTACCGCCGCCCTATCGGCGGCTTAATTCCGATGTACAACGTGTATGCAAAACTGTTTCAGCGAATTCCACTTCCACGCGAAGGCCAAGCGCTCGACCATACCTTTGTCGCCTTCCTCACTCTTCGTGATGAGATGCAGTCAGACAGCGGACCGGTGTTTCGCGATTTATTGTCCCATTGCAAGACCCCGATCGCCAGTGTTGGCGTGCACGCAGAGAATTCGCTCAATGAGATTCTCATGGACCTGAAGCCCGTCCGCTATCCGGCGCGGGTATACGGGGTGACATTCGAGCCAGGAGCGCCGGTCAGTGACCGGCCCATTCAACCGGAAGTAGCATTGCTGTGAAACTCACGCTCGTGCGGCCCAATCTGGGTGACTATCGCTCTTCGGACGCGATGCCTCCGCTCGCGATGGGCATTCTTGCCGCGCGAGCGCCCGGTTGGGACGTGAGTTTCTATGACGAAAAGGCCGAGGCCCTCCCAATGGACGACAGGCCGGACCTTGCGGCATTGAGCGTCGAGACCTATACGGCACGTCGCGCCTACACGGTAGCAGACTCTTATCGCGCGCGCGGAGTTCAGGTAGTGATGGGGGGCTATCATCCGACGTTTCTGCCAGACGAGGCGCTTGAGCATGCCGATGCCGTCGTGGTCGGCGATGCGGAAGGCGCCTGGGAGACTCTGCTCAAGGACTTTGCAGCCGGACAACTCAAACCCCGGTATGCGGGTGGCAACAAGCTTGCGCTCAGCGATTATCGGCTTGAGCGCTCCATCTACCGAGGCAAGCGCTACGCACCGGTTGAACTGGTCCAATATGGGCGCGGCTGTCGGTTTGCCTGCGACTTCTGTTCGATTCACGCCTTTTATGGGACTGACCTTCGCGTGCGGCCGGTGACGGGGCTCGTCGCCGAAATCGAACGCCTCCCCGCCGGTAAGCTCCTGTTCTTCGTAGATGACAACCTCTTTGGCAGAAAGTCCGACTTACATGCATTGCTCGACGCGATTGAGCCCCTCAAACGACGCTGGGCGTGCCAGATTAGCATCGATGTTGCGCGCGACGAGAAGCTGCTCGATCGCATGGCACAGGCGGGCTGCCGATTCGTTCTAATCGGCTTTGAATCTCTGGATCCGGCCAGCCTTCGGCAGATGGGCAAGCGTTGGAACCGCGTGAGTGGCTCCTATCAGAGCGTGGTAAGGGCTCTGCATCGGCGGGGCATCGGAATCTACGGCACTTTTGTCTTTGGATATGACGCAGATACGCCGGACACGTTTCACCGCACACTCGAGTTTGCGCTGGAGGCGCGCCTGGAAATAGCGAACTTCAATCCGCTGACCCCTACGCCAGGCTCTGCCCTCTACGACCGGCTTCTGTCCGAAGGCCGGCTCTTGTCGCCGACTTGGTGGCTCGATCCAGACTACCGCTATGGTCGGGCTATTTTTGCGCCGCGCGGCATGCAAGCGGACGAATTGACCGAGGGTATCTCGGAGATCCGTAGACGATTTTACAGCTGGCGCTCGATAGGAACGCGCGTGCTCGGCACGGGCGTTCCGCTTTCCCCCTTCCACATCGCCTTGACCACAGTCGCGAACGTAATCTCGCGCCGTGAAATATTTATGAAGCAAGACAGATTGCTGGGGATTTGATGACGTGAAAGTGACGTTCATCAAGCCGAATATTGGGCGCATGGAGCATAGCTTATACGTGGACGAAGGCCGAATGGAGCCGCTCATGCTTGCCGTCCTGGCTGGCATGACGCCACCGGACGTCGAATGCGTCCTCTACGACGATCGGATGGAATCGATTCCCTACGATGAGCCGACGGATCTGGTCGCAATTACCATCGAAACGTACACGGCCCGCCGGGGTTACGAAATTGCGGCGGAATATCGGGCTCGGGACGTCCAGGTCATCCTTGGCGGAATGCATGTCTCGCTGCTACCCGATGAGGCGATGCTGCATGCCGACAGCATTTTTATCGGCGACGCGGAAACCAGGTGGTCGGAAGTGGTCGAGGACGCACGCCGTCGTCGATTGAAGCCGAGATACCAGGGCCCGCCGGGTGTTGGCCAAATTAATCGCATCATGCCCAGGCGCGATCTGTTCCGAGGCAAGGGCTATTTGCCTATTACGTTGATGCAGTACGTACGCGGCTGCCGCTTCGCGTGCCAGTTCTGCGCCGTGACGCAGTACTTCGACCGGAAGCACTACGTGCGATCACTCGATGAGGTCGTTCGCGAAATCGAAGCACAGTCCCGAAAATTCATATTTTTCATCGACGACAACATCGCGAGCGATCACAAGGCCCTCGCGGAATTCTGCCACGCAGTCACGCCCTTGAAGATCTCCTGGGTTAGCCAGGCGAGTCTCGATGTTACCCGCAATCACAAACTTATGAAGTTGCTTGAACGGTCCGGCAATTGGGGAAATGTGACCGGGTTCGAATCAATCACCCGCGAGAGTCTTCGCGAGACCAGAAAGTCGCCCAATATTCCGCGCTTTACCCATTACAGGGAGGAGGTGCGAATCCTGCGTGAGCATGGAATGCAAACGTGGGCAGCGTTCACGCTCGGGTACGACCACGACACCCCGGAGTCCATTGCGGCAACGGCCGATTTTGCGCTCGAGAGCAAGTTCATCTTCGCCGCCTACAATATCCTGATGCCTTATCCGAATACCCCGCTGTACCACAAGCTCGAGCGGGAAGGTCGCCACCTTTATGACGGGAAATGGTGGCTGCATCCGGCATACCGGTTCAATGACGCAGCCTTCGTTCCCCAGCGGATGACTGCTGATGAGCTTACGCGTGCCTGCCACGCGGCACGTGTAAGGTACAACAAGCTCGGCGCCCTCTTGGTGCGGTTCGGGGACATCAAGACCCATCTTCGATCGTTCGCGCGAATCGGCGCCTACTGGTATTACACGCTGATTTTTCGTAAAGAAGTGTACAAGAAGCATGGCATGCGCTTTGGTTTGCAATGAAGAGAGCCTTCACCGTTTATCAATACGTTGCGCCGGCCATTCTGGCCCCCACTTCCTTCCTGTTATGGCGCCACGAATACCGCGGTAATTTGCGGCTGATGGCAGCGGCGTGGCTCGTTCCGGTGCTCTGGGCGTATATCCTACCCGGCATTGGCACCAACGTATTGAAGGTGTGGGAGTTCAATACACGCTTGAGATTGGGACGCTTCCGCCCCCATCACGGTTTTGTGTTCGGGTCGGCCACGGCGACACTAGCATGGCTTGTCCACGTCCCAGTGCACAGCATGGCCAATGTCGCCCAGAGCGCATTCGTACTGTGTTCGGTTCTCGCATTCTGGAATCTGCTCTACGACTTCGAGGCTCTGCAGGCGGGGATGCTCAGCGTCTATAACCAACCTTGGGCTGACGATCAAGGGAGTGCAGCGATCGCCATGGATTACGCCCCGTGGTTCTTCGGCGGCTTTGGCGCAGTGTATGGGGCCGGCATCGGCACGATGGAGTGGCTGAATACCAGGGGGTTATTGTCCGCCCCAATGTTTGCATTCGCATTTACGTCCATGTTGATTCTTGCCCTAACGATACCGGTTGCGGGGTACGTGGTCCGGTCCCGACGCAAGCACGGGCACTCAGGAATCCACCCGATCAGAAGGACATGCCAGAGCGATTGAATTGGATCATCTTGGCGATCACAGCCGTGGCGACCGCGTTCTGTCTGTGGATTGTGTGTCACTCGCCTTGGTGGACGGCGCTCATTGCGGCGATAGCCTTCGCGCTTCTGAACAATACTCCGTTTTCATTGATGCACGAGGCCGTACATGGGGTGGGAGCGGCCACGCCGCGCAGGAATTATTTGCTTGGCGTCATCGCAGGGTGGATGTTTCCCACGTCGTTTTCGATGCAGAGGGTGGCCCATCTGGGACATCACGCGCGAAATCGTACGGACCGGGAACTCTACGACTATTACCTGCCCAGTGAATCGAAGTTCGTACGCAATATTTGGCTCTACGGCGGAAACCTGCTCGGCCTATATTGGTTCTGCATTCCCCTCTCGAATGCGTTGTACCTCCTGGCCACACCATTCTATCGCTCGCGGATGTTCGTCGAACGGATTGCCCCGTTGCTCGGCTTTGGAGAGTATGTGAATGATCTCGCCGCGGTGCCGCCCGCCAAGGCGCGACTCGAGATCGCGCTTGCCTTTGCTTACCAGGCGACAATCTGGTGGGCGCTCGGCCTCAACTGGCAAGGCTGGCTGTTTGCGCACTGGCTGTTCGCATTGCATTGGTCGTCCCTGCAGTACGTTGACCACGCCTGGAGCCCTCGTCACATTGCAAATGGTGCTTGGGACCTTCAAGTATCCACTCCTGCACGATGGGTGGCGCTAAATTACTACTACCACCTGGCGCATCATCGCAATCCGTGCGTTCCGTGGACACGTTTGCCGGAATTTGCACAGCACCAAGATCAGCCGACCTTTTGGCAGGTGTACTGGAGTCTGTGGCGTCACGGCGTACAGCCGGCGCCACCTATGGGCGCACCGGCCGATCGTTCATTTCTTTCGGCGACGGCCAAAGAAAAATCCCAAGAGTCCACCAACTAGAATGCCCCCTCCGCCTGCGGCGAGGCCAATGTTCGGAATTGCGCCCTCGGCTGCCGCCAGAATTGGGTTGTGCAGAAAGTTGGTTCCGATGTGGATGCTTCTTAAGCGCCACTTGCCGTCTGGGTCCTTTTGCATGACGGCAGTCCAGCGCGTCAGCATATCGAACACCCTACCGTCGGCCAGCGTATAGATCTCGACTCCGGATCCTCGTACCAAACCCCAACTCTTATCGGCAGAGAGTTCCGTGAGTGCGTCCGGGCGCAATGTCATGTGCAGTTTCTTCAAGTAGCCGCCCGGACCGAACCATCGGTTGAAGTATCCGACGACTTCATCCCGACTGGAGATGACTTCCTGATTGATAGTCGTGGCGCGAACGTCTTGGCTAATGACAGGCAGCATCTGATCGAATTTGGCATCGTTTATAGCAGTCTCGACGGTTGAGAGAACTGCCCGCAACTCCTGATGAATTGCGTGATCTGATTCTTCCGCAGCATACGCTGGCAACGCGAATACCATTGCGGCGGCGAGTATGTATTCATTCATGGGGCACCCTGTAGAAACGGCGGATGATAAACACGACAAGCACGGCAGTCACCACGTCAAGGATGTGGTGCTGATGAACGAGAACAGTGGACGTGACCACGATCGCGAGCCAAACATAGAGCAGACTGCGACCCAACGGTCGGGCAATGTCGGTACAGGCGAGAATAATCGTCGACGACCAGACCACGTGCAGCGACGGAACGAGATTGTGCGGACGATCGACGCCGAATATTCCACTATAGATTTTTGCGTAGATGGGGTCCGGGGGAATTATGCGAATGAACCCGAGGTCCGCCGGGAGCAGCAGAAACAACACACCGCTTGCCACCGTACCCGCCACCAGTTGCTTGCCCAGCATTGGCATTCGCGCGATCGGAAGGACAAACAACGGCATCAGAAAAAGCAAGTACATCGAGAGGTATGCCCAAATGAATTGCGGAACGAAGGGTATGCCGAGTTCCGGCGACACGTAAAGTTGGAATCGTCCGTGGCGCAACGATGTGAACCAATTCAACGTCGGATATATCGAAAAGAACGCAACGCCGGCTAATCCGGCCCAGTAAGCGTAGACCCGCAACCGCGTGAGAAAGGTGGAATTCGTCGCTACCATGGCGGCAGCTCCCGGCTCCTTCCCTGGAATAGACTCTATGGCCGCCATAACCTGATGTCCGCGACGTCCCCATATTCTGCCACGTTGTCACAGCGCATGCTTGATAGCGCAGATATCTTCCACCAGCGGGCGCCGGCGATAGTTTCGCTGGCGGATTCAATCGATGAGCGCAACACCGTTTGATCTAACATCGTATTGCCTCACGTAATTTTGTTACCGAATGCCTCATGAACGATGTTACCGACCGCGGACAATCTTGGTGTGCTCGACAGTATTTTTTCGATCTTCAACAAAGCGCAGTCTGACGCAGAAGGCGTCAGAAGCTCCGCTTCTGATTGACCCTGGACCGTCTTGCCTTCACTTGTTGAGCTGACATCTCGGCTATGCTCCTGCAGCTCGAAGATCAGCCGCTGAATCGCTTCTCGGCGCCAGACCTGTACGCGTTTCCGCAGGGTGCGCAAATGGCTGCGGCGGTACACTCCTGGATAGCGAGCTTGGAATTCGGTGAGAAGTTCGACAGCGGTCTGATCGGGATGATCTTCCAGCCACTGAGTCATCTCAGGCCAATGAGCAGTGCAGCTGTACGGAACGGGGGAACGTCCTCGAGGCTTATTGCTGAAGCGGCGGTACTTAGTTGGCGGTATGATGACGCCTCGAACGGTAACATCTCAGCTGAGGCAACTACCCCAACTGGTAACACTTTTGTTGAAGCAACGCGGGGGGGGGAAACGGTGGATTTGACAGCATGATCGGAAAGGCCGACTTTCGGCTGCTTCAACCCAGCGCGAGTCGACTCTGGGTGGCGGCGGTATCAATCTCCGAGGCCTGCGCCGGATGAGTATGGGCGCTGATCAGCTGCTCGAATTCCTTCGCCGGCAGCGCTGCGCTGAAATGAAACCCCTGGTACTGATCGCAGCCTAGCTGCTGCAGCAGTGCGAGCTGCTCTCCCGTTTCAACGCCCTCAGCGACCACTTTCAGATTCAGACTGTGAGCAAGGGAGACCATGGCACGCACGATGGAGGCATCCTCCGGGCGGCTGGTCATCTCTTTCACAAAGGTGCGGTCGATCTTGAGCTTGTCGATCGGAAAGCGCCGCAGATAGCTCATGCTGGAATACCCGGTCCCGAAATCATCCACCGAGACCAGCACGCCCAAACGGCTTAAGCTCTCCAGTATGTAGATCGATTCCTCCGCATTGCTCATCACCGCG
>Ga0074045_10002400_pt1 | contig 17368 bp, 10 predicted proteins | sample BogForMeECP23OM2_FD_94442 | JGI IMG/M metagenome (GOLD analysis project Ga0074045, IMG submission 94442) | Bog forest soil microbial communities from Calvert Island, British Columbia, Canada - Bog Forest MetaG ECP23OM2 | ecosystem: Environmental > Terrestrial > Soil > Wetlands ...
GCCGGCGCCATCCAGAGCGACGCCGCCTGGATAAGAGGTTGTGTCCAACGTGACCGGAGAGCCGCCGCCAGCCGGGATCTCCTCCACACCATCGCTCACTGTGATAAACAGGTTGCCTGCAGCATCGACAGCTACAGCCAACGGATCAGCGAGCCCCGAAGCGACGGTGGTCTGGGCGTCGCCGTTGGTAGGGATTTTGACCAAGCGTGCGTTCCCGCTATCCGCAACGAAGAGGTTGCCGGAAGAATCTAGGGCCATACCCCAGGGAGCGTTCAATCCCGATCCTAGAGAGAGTTGGGTGCCACTAGCAGCCAAAACCTCCAGCACCTGGTTGTGGCAGAGGTCCGGGATGAACACATTGCCCACGCCATCCACAGCAATACCGTATGGGCAAACCCCTGTGGCCACGGTGCTCGCGGAGCCGCTGGGAGTGATCTTCAGCACCTGCGTGCTGCCCATGTCGGCGACGATGAGATTACCCGCCCCATCCACCGCTACCGCTGTCCCCTCCGACAGGCCGGAGTACAGAACATTCTGGCTGCCGCCCGAGTTCGCGGGCACCTCGACCAAGTCGTGAGTATTCACGATGAATAGATCGCCGGCCGCGTCCATCGCCAGGCCATTGGGCGACCCGAGGCTGGCTACGTTCTGCGGAGTGGATGGGTCAAAGGCAATCTGCGGTCCTTGCCCGACGCCATAAAACATGGTCGACGCCGCCAAAGTACCATCGGGTCTCGTGATCTGGAGAACGCCGGCACGGAGCCCGGGATATTTGGGCGAGAATTTTACGCTGACGGTGCAAGTCGAACCCGCCGTCAGCGACCCGGGGCAGGTGCTGCCGGCTACGGTGAAGTCGAGGCCTGTCTGGCTCGAACCCTGGTTCAGGGTTCTTATCTGGCTTAAGTTGCCACTCGCCGTGGCGGCATACGTCAGGATTATGGTTTCACCGCAATTTGAGCTGCAGGTGTTAACGGAGCCGAAGTTCGCCGATATCGTCGATCCCTTCAACAGTTGGTTGGTGGTAGGGTTTGACACGAAAAGATCGCCAGCTCCATCCGCCGCAATCGCAGTCGAGGCCACTCCGGAATCAATGGTGAACTGCGGGCCAGCCTTCGCCTGAACCTCTACGACGCGATTGTTGCCCGTGTCCGCGATGAAGAGGTTGCCATTTCCATCCACTGCCAGGCTGGTAGGACCATTGACGCTCACTCCAATGGACCTCAGATTGTCACTTTCGACCTCATACACCTGATTGCTGTTGGCACGCGTAAGGAAGACATCGCCCTGTTTGTCCGCGGCGATTCCCGATGGAGACGGGAAGTTGCCAACCAGCACGCTAAAGGCTCCCTCGGCAGAAATTTCGTCCACTTGTCCAGCGCCGAAATCCGCGACGTAAACGTTGCCATTTCCATCCACGGCCACCTGAGTAGGATTAGTGAATTCGCTGCTAAGCGTGGTCTGCGCTCCGGAGGGCGTAATCTTCACGAGGGAAACGTTAGTCGTGGCATAAACGTTCCCGGATCCATCTACCGCTATGCCGTTGGGAGAGAGGCCAGTGGCGATGACAGACTGCGTTCCGCCAGGGGTTATCTTCGTTATCCCTCCGTTGTTACTGGGTAGGTAGATGTTTCCTGCTGCATCGGCTGCCATTTGCCGGACACGGGAGAATCCAGTAGCTACCACCGTGCTCGGAGGTTGAGCAAGGCTCAGGCTTGCTTGCCCGTAGAGTACGGCTGGCAGCGAGATCACCAGAACCATAGCCAGCACCGGAAGCTTCAAGGTATGCGAAGCAATACGCTTCAAGGTTGTTGTTAGTTGACGAGTTACCAGCGAGATATGTTTTGCTTGGATTTTCATGATCTGCCTTACCATCCTCAATTCCTAGAATTACGAATGTAAGCAAAAGACTTGGGCCCGCGACGCACTTACTGGGGTCGATACAGCCGCTTCTACCGCTCCCATCCGCTAGAGCTACTATGCGAGTACACACCAGAATGCACATCACGAGATAAGAGGTTTTTTAGCTACCTCGGTGGGGTAAGCAGGCAGATAACGAAATAGGAAGTTGCGGTTCTACCACGGGAAGTAAAATGCGGCGCTACCACGATCAGGTGAGCTGTGGAGTTCGCTAAGAAATGAAGGCGGGTTGATAGAGTTACGGTCTAGAGGATACCGACGAACGAGGAATAATGACTTTACGCCGTCCAAAGAGCACCGCGTCCAGCGAGATTGCGCCAGGCCCCAGGAGCGCAATGGCGACAGCAACCACAATCATATTGAGGTGCAACGGATGACTCCCGAGTGAACCAACCGAGCTCGAAGTCAGGGAAAGAAGCGTGGCACTCGCAACCAGGGTAGCGGCGATTGCGGCAACTATCCGCGTCAAGAAGCCGGCGATCAGAGAGGCGCCACTAACGAGCGCGAGCAGGCAATACGTGAGTCTTGGATCCTGCGCGCCGGAAAGACAGGGCATCGCCTGGGCGACGAGAGTCGCACCAATCGCCACTCGCAACAGCAGCAACCCAGTGCCCGGGGCTTCAGCCGGAAATCCGGAATACAACCTTGACACGTCCCCTCCTCAGAACCGACGGCGTCAACCGTCTCTGAGAAGGCTATCGCCTCCCGAAGCAAAAAGAATCCCTAAGCCTTGGAATCTTCTTGTAACACTTTTGCGGTATCCGCTTAGCGGGGCAAATCACAAATGAATGATGCCTCGTTTAAGGGCAATGGCAACTGCTTGCGTCCGATCGCTGGCTCCCAATTTCTCCATGATGTGTTTAATGTGGACCTTGACGGTCTCCTCGGAAATGAACAGTCGATCGGCAATATCGCGGTTGCGATTGCCTCCGGAAATCTGTTGCAGGACCTCAATCTCGCGTGCGGTGAGGTCTTCGTCGGCATAATGCTCGGCCAGGTGTGCCGCGATCGCAGCTGGAATGCGTTTTTTCCCCGCGTGGACTGTGCGGACAGCCTCCACCAAGTCCTTGGGTGGCATGCTCTTCAGGATGTAGCCTTGCGCGCCTGCGGCAAGCGCCCGCTGGATTTCCACGTCACCTTCGGAAGTCGTCAGCATGATGACGCGGGCATTCGGGAACTCACTGCGAATGGACATCATGGCCTCGATGCCGTTCTTATCTGGAAGCCGGACATCCATCAGGGTTATGTCGGGTCGAAGCTGGCGAAATCGCTCCAAAGCCTCCGCTCCACTGGAGGCCTCGCCCACAATGCACATGTCGGGTTGACTATTGATAAGCGTGGAGATTCCTTCCCGCAACAGCGGATGATCATCTACAGTCAGGACGCGAATACCTGTTTGCTCGCTCACTGGTTCCCTCACTCCCTGGGCGCTGAAATATCGTTTTTGGGCTTGACGCCAAACCAACCGATCAGCCATCTCCCGAAAGGCTCGGACGTCGGGGATACGAATGCTACCTTGCCCGGTACGTACAGCTGCACTTCTGTTCCGCCGCCGGGACGGCTCAAAACATCGAGCCTGGCGCCAATCTTCTCCGCTCGCTCCCGCATATTCGAAAGGCCCCAGTGTCCTTCGCGACCGGTTCGAAGCATCTTCGAGTCGATGCCGCACCCGTTGTCGCGTACGGTAATTCCCAGCCTCCGGATGCCGTACTCGATCTCAACTTCAATGCTGGTGGCGTTCGCGTGACGGAATGCGTTGATGATCGCCTCACGGGCGATGCGGCAAGCTTCCTCGCGAATCACTGGGTGCAGCTCTCTGTGCTTGCCTTCCACGATAACCCGGAAGTCCACTGGCGATTGGGCAGGTAATTCCTCCTGGACGCGCGATAGCACCTGATCAAGATCGTTCCCGTCAGAACCGGCAGAGCGCAGACTGCGTATGGCATTTCGTCCTTCTTCGCTGACCTGCTTCATCAAATCCAGAACGCGCTGCACCAGCGGCTTTGCCGGCGAATCCGGCGGCAGACGGTCGTTGGCGACATCCAGTTGCATGTAAGCGCTGACGAAACCTTGCAGAAGAGTGTCATGCAGGTCGCGAGCGATCCGTTCGCGTTCCGCAAGACGTTCTTCCAATCTTGCCTGCATGCGTGCAGCAACCTGCCGGAGACGAAGCCGGTAAAGCGCCCAGAGCAGAAACGCGAAGATGGCGCAACACAACAGTCGAAACCATATGGTTTGGTAGTAAGCCGGCAAAACAGTGAAGCCCATTGTCGCACCAGTCTCATTCCACACCCCGTCGTTGTTGCTGGCGATAACGTGAAATCGATAGGCGCCCGGAGCAAGATCACTATAGAAAGCCTGACGCCTGCCCTGTGGATCCTGCCAATCGGCATCGTGGCCTTCCAGTTGGTAGCGAAAGCGGACTTTTTGCGGAACCGCCAGGCTTAGGGCGGTGTAGTCGATTTCAAGATCCCGCGTCAGGGGAGGGAGCTGTAATTCTCCCGTATTCTCGTAGGCTTTATGGTCGGCAATGACCTGCTCAATATGCACGGGAGGTGGCACAGCGTTGAGGTGCAGACGACCGGGATCAATCTCCTGCAGAACACTCTGGTTAGCGAACCAAAGCTTACCGTCGAATGAACTGGAAGCGGTAGGTCGGAAATGCGTAGCGCTCGTCTGGGCACCGTCGAGTGCATCGAGCAGTCGTGTCTTAACCTGATATTCCGGTTGCCGCCACCAGGTTTCGAGGTCCGACCGAGTGATAGCAATATACCCACATGCAGCGTCCAGCCACAAAAAACCTCGGTCATCCGCCACGACCGCGTTGATAGAGTCGCAGGGTAGACCGTTGCGGGAACCTAGCCTCTCGGTTCGGCCCGCCTTCCAACGAATTAAACCGGTTCCCGTTGCGGCCCATAGCGAACCATCTGAATCGACAAACAGATTGTTTATGGCACCCGACGTTGGAGAACGAGCGGTCATCGCCGTTTCTATCCGGCCTTGACGGTATCGAACCAGGTCGCCGTTTACAAGTCCCAACCAGATGCCGCCGGCTGAGTCAGGCGCCAGACTCTCCACGCGTGGAACTCTCGGCGGAGCGATTTCTTCCTGGACCGTGAAATCGTGAATGCGAAGAAGAGCCGGAGTTGTTACCGCGACCCAGATGTCGTGATTCGTATCTTCGGTAATTGCTACAACAACTCCCAAGGGTTTACCGTCCGGCTTATTGACCGGCCGAAACTGGCCTTGCTCGTAGATCGTCAAACCGCCGTCAATTCCCACCCACAGCCGGCCCGAATGATCCTGCAAAAGCGACGTCACCAGGCGGCCCGGCAGTCCGTTGGCCTGGGTTATTGCGGACAACTTGCCTTGACGCCAGAAATCGAGGCCTTCCACATTCGCAATCCACACTGTGCCGTCGTTGGCGGCGAGCACCGACTGGGCGTCCTCGGCTGTCAGTCCCTCGCGTCTCGAAAAGGTTGCTACCGGTACATCGTGGAAGCGATCAATGCCCTTCGTCGTAACAACCCACAGGTCGCCCTCTCGATCCTGATAGAAGCCGTTGACGTCATCACTGGAGAGGCCATCGGAGCTGCCAAAGCGATCTACCTTATCCTTATAAATCCGGAGCAGTTGGTTATTATAGGTTCCAACCCAAAGTCCCCCATCACGATCGATTAGCAAGGCGCTGACTTTCATGCTGGCGCCGTCGAAACCGGGCGCCGCAAAATCCTTCCATCCTCCCCGTTCGAATCGTTGCAGGCCCAGTCCCTTTCCTGTCCATGCGGTGCCAACCCAGAGCGCCCCGCTCGGTTCGGCGACTATGGCACTTACTCCTTGGAGGCCTTTAGCTCGTTCCAATCCCTTGGGAAGATAAGCCTGGGCTTTCTGAGATACAGGATTCCACTGACAGATGCCACTCGAGCTGCCGACCCATAGATTGCCCGATGGATCGCGGGCGATTGCCTGCGCGTACGCGAAGGGAATTCCATCCGACGGACCGTAGCAGCGCACTGCGCCTGAATCGGCGATCCTGCACAGCCCGCCTTTCTGATCTTGCACTCCGGAACGAACGATCCAGACCGTGCCTTGTGGATCCTGCAGAATTGACTCGATGAAGCCTGCGACGTCGGGATAGTCGAGAAGACTACCGTCCTTCCAATGGGCCAGGCCGCGAAAGGTTCCTATCCAGAGACTGCCATCACTAGCACCCAAAAGTGAGGAGATCTTGCGACTGGGAAGATGTTTGCCGGCGGGTGCTACCCAGGGTACAAAGCGAACACCATCGAAGCGCAGCAGACCAGTTTCTGTGCCGATCCAGAGATATCCGTCCTTGGTCTGAGTAATTGCGTGAGGGGATCCGCTGAAGTCTCCATCCTGAATACGCCAGGCGGTGTGCGCGTATTGTGAAATTTGGCGGCTGGGATCAAGCGCGACCGCTGCAGCACAGAGCAACGCAAGGGCCAGCCAGAATTCAAAGGCCCGCAGGAGCAGATGTAGTGCGCCTTTTCCCCAACCCGGCACCGGCATTGTGCTCACATCATTCCAGCCATTAGCGGCCGCGTGCTGAGCCGCCGCTCATCGCTTAGGACAGAGCTTTTGGGTTTCTATGTTAAGTATAGGCGGGCGGCTCGACTCTCGCGCGGGCGAGTCGTCACTGCCGTTCCATTTTGGTCCGACGGCGGTCTCCCCAACCAGAGTAGCGTCGGACTCACCCCATAGTGGTATCTGCGAACATCCCCAGCCGCGTTAGCAAAAAAGCCACTTATCCCGTGATGTGCGTTCGCACGCCAAGGCCTCATAGTACCACCATGAAAGCGATAAGCACGCAGCCGGTGGATAGCAAAAGCGATTTGCTGAACGGGGACCGATCGCCATTAACGCGTGCCCCACAACTCATGGAGAACGTCATGAAAAGAAACAAAGCGATTGCAACCCTGGTTGGCATTGCTCTCCTGGCGCTGATGCTTGGCACACCGCTGTTGGCTCAGCAGCCGCCAGACAACGTTCAGGGCGACTGGACGATTTACTCCACCAACGTCGAGAACGGTGAGACCGTTGTTAAGCACATCCAGATCGCGCAATATGGCGACCGGATCACCGGATCCTTCGAAGGTCCCAACCAATCCGGCCCGATTCAAGGCCAGATCAACGGACATCACATTCATTTCAGTACGGTCACTCGTAACGTTCTTAACTTCTGGGGGCAGGTCTACGGAGACAATATGTCGGGAACGTACAGGCTTCACGGGAAGCATGCCGCCTGGCAGGCCGTCCGTGCCACGTCGGCGTCGGCGACGTCGCCGCCCACTGGAACCGTCTATGCCTCTCAGCCGGTCCTGGCGCCACCAGCACCGCCTGCCCCTCAACCTCAATATGCTGGGCAGCCGGAATACGTGCCGCAGCCCGCGACGGTCTCTACCACGACCCCGAGCGGGAGCTCCGCTCCGGCTCCTGCGCCGCTGTCGGCGGAACAGTTCGACGCGCTGGTTGCACCCATCGCCCTGTATCCCGACGCCCTGGTGGCGCAGGTCTTTGCCGCCGCGACCAATCCGGACCAAGTCTCGTATGCCGACAATTGGCTGGCGCAGAACAAAAATCTGACTGGCACGGCGCTCGCGGAGGCTATCGACCAGCAGGCCTGGGATCCCAGCGTCAAGGCTCTCACGCAGTTTCCCTCTGTGCTCGACAACCTCGCCCATAACCTTTCGTGGACATCGAGCCTGGGTCAGGCATTCGCCAACCAGCGGGCCGATGTAATGGCCGCGGTGCAGACGATGCGCTCCAGGGCGCAAGCGGCGGGCACGTTGCAATCGAACTCGCAGATCACCGTCACCCAGCCGGCGACGAACACCATCGTGATTCAGCCTGCGAATCCTCAGGTGGTCTACGTTCCGCAATACAACCCGGCTATCGTTTACGGCGCGCCCGTGGTGGTGCCGCTGTACGTGCCTCCGCCGGTGCCTGTAGCTTCGGTCGGCGTCTTCTTCGGCAGCGGTGTCACGGTCGGAGCCACGTTGGGTGGCGGGGGCTGGGCTGCCGGCTTTGGCTGGGGCTGGAATGCATGGAACGTCAATTGGGGCGGCTGGGGTGGTGGAGGTTCGACTGTCATCTACAACAACAACACCTATATCAACAACCGGACTTGGAACAACACGAACTACAGCGGCTATCATCCCTGGGCGAACGGAGCGGCCGGGTCACAAAATCACGCATACTACGCCGCGAACGGTAACTATCACCCTGACGCTAACTACCATCCCGGCACCGATACGCACTACGGACCGAACGGCGCTTACCATCCGAACGGCTATTACGGCCCTGATGGCGGCTGGCACCCTGGATCCGTCAACCATGCGGGCGGAGCAACGGGATCAGAAAACGCTGCCTACTACGGCGCCAACGGCACGTATCATCCCGTCGCTGGCTATGAGCCGGGCGAGGACACGCACTACGGACCGAACGGCGCAGACCATCCGAACGGATATTACGGTCCCGATGGCGGCTGGCACGAAGACAAACCTGGCACCAATCCACCCAAACGGTGGCAACAACGGCAACCACGGACTGATTGGCGCAACGGCGGCGTGCAGAATCCCAACGCCGGGCAAGCGCAGCCTGGTTTGGGAGCGAAACCGAACAGCGGCAGCAGTGGAGTGCAGCGCCCGGCCCAGCCGAACAACCGTGGCAGTCAATCATTCTCTGCGCAGAACCACTCTCGCTTCAGCGGAGATGGAGCGGCTAACCGCGCTGAGAGCAATCGCGGCCGCAGCAGCATGGCGGCGAATCGCCCGCCACAGCGGATCGCCAGGGAGCAGCACGCGCCGGCCGAACATCATTCCGGTGGAGGCGGCGGGGGACGCCGTCGCTAAGTTACGAGTAATTCATGATCACTCACTCATAGAGAATCACGATCCTAAAAGGAGATTGAAAATGCTACGCACTACAAACACGACCTCAATATGGAAGCGCGTCTTGATTATGAGTGGGATGGTGTTGCTGGGTGTCGCAACCGCCGCTCTCGAGCTGACGACCGAGTCATTCGGTGCCGAACAGCCCAGGGTCACGTTTGCATCACCTCGGAGGCTGGCGCAGCGCTGGCCAAGGCGGCGAAGGCCGGCGATGAGAACTCGCTCGCAGACATCCTGGGTGTCGACGTAAAGGCTCTGCTGCTTACCGGAAACGACAAGGAAGACAAGGCTGCACTGCAGGCTTTCCCCGCAAAGTACGAGACCATGAACCGCTGGGTCGATATGAGCGATGGCAGTCGTGTGCTCTACATCGGCGCGGACAACTTCGCTTTCCCAGTTCCCCTCGCGCAAGACTCTTCGGGCCGGTGGTACTTCAACGGTATCGCCGGCGCCGAGGAAGTTCGGGCCCGCGACATCGGGCGGAACGAACTGCTGGCCATCGATGCTTGTGATGCTCTCAGCTATGCACAACAGATGTACTTTGCCAGCCGCGGCCACTTGACGAAGTACGCCCAGCGCATCGTCAGCACTCAGGGCAAGCAGGACGGATTGTATTGGCCGGTATCTGCAAAACAGCCCCCCAGTCCGTTAGCGAGCATCGAACAATTTCCGAGATCTTCTGTCGGATCGTTGTCTACGGGTGAGCCGTTCGTGCTTGACGGCTACACCTTTCGCATTCTGACTGCCCAGGGCAACGACGCTCCTGGTGGCGCCAGAAAGTATGTGGTAAAGGGAAAGATGACGGACGGTTTCGCCATACTGGCGACGCCGGTGAAGTACGCAGATACCGGAATCATGACCTTCATGGTCGGTCCCCACGGCGTGGTCTACGACCGCGACTTCGGCCCGAATACGACCAAAATCGCGGCGTCCATTCAGGAATTCAACCCTACGGAAGAATGGTCGCCGGTCGAGTAGGTGTCGCGTCAAGAAGAAACGGACGATTGGCATCGAATTCACTTTTAACTAGGCGCAATAGTCGTGGAAGAAATTCAGAGCACCAAGAGATGCCTGTACTCTTCGGTCGTGGTTTGTTCCCGCATTACTCCATTGAGGTATGCAGCTCCCTAGTGATCAGTAGTGATCAGTGGTAGTAAAAAACCTCTTTTGTCGGGATGTGCGCCCGGGCACGAATCACGCATAGTACCGCCATGGCGGACCTAACGACAGCATTAGGCTTCACAAGGCGCTGGAGTTGCGATCCCCCGATCGGCAACCAAAAAGTTTGCCTGCGCAAGGACTTCTACAAATGCCAACCATAGCTCATCGCAACCCCGGTACGCCGGCCGTCTGCCTGCTTTGAGGCTCGGTGGCTGAGTGGGTCTCCCAGCAGGTTTAATCCTCACTGAATACCTACATAGTAGTAGCCGCTCAGTCCTCCACCGCAGTAGGTAGTTGTCACCGGTCAGCGTTAGCGAAAAAGCCTCTTATCTAGTGATGTGAATGCCGGGTAAACACCGCATAGTACAAGCATGCAAGGCCGAATCGGATCAGCAAGATCTGGGTATTCAATACCACGGCATTTGCAAAAGGCACGAATTTTCGACGGAGGATCCAATGCAAAAGATACGCGCAGTTACAGCCGTGCTCAGCCTGACGGTCTTGATCGTCTCAATGCAGTTATTTTCCGCCGCCCATAGCAGCGCCGTCCGCACTCCCAGTCGGCACAGCATTCGCAGGTTCATGAGTTATTGCCAGAAATGGTTTGTGACTCTGGTTTTGAGGATGGCGGTCCAGTGCCCACCCGTGGCAATTGCCATCATGTCTTACCATACGGTGAAGTACTACTGGACGAAGGCCAAGCTGATCGCAAATATTTATGGTCTCACCGGGAATAGCTGTCCCTCGCGGCGTCTCGCTGTCCGTACCCTGCCGCAAGCGAAATTGTCTGGCTTTGGGCATCGGTGCTGACAACCACATCAGGTACATTCGTCACGCCGGTGCGCGTGTTGACGGCGTGATATGAAGTTTGGACCTCTGATGCTCAAGCACCTGCGGAAGAATTGGATCCGCATGCTCAGCACATGGTGGAGGCGTCGCTTCACCACGAAGCGGAGGCGAATGCCGGCAGCTTACGGACTTCGTTCGTACTGCTTCAGCAACGCCGTAGGGAATGCTGGCGACGTCGCTATGCATTTTCATGTTCTGCACGCTTCAGACGGTCATCGAGGCTGTGAACTTCGGCCCCGCACAGCGGCAACTCGAAGCGGCTCATGACTCGACACTACGTCAGCCTCGCGTACATCTTGCCGCTAAATTACAAGGCGGAGGTTGCTGCCACTCCCGGCGTTACCATCATTGCCGGCTTCCCCAACTTCGGACTGTCGCCGCAGATCACGGCGATTGGCATCGGTATCACGCTCGTGTTGGGGCTGGTCGCCGGCTTCTTTCCGGCTTTAACGGCATATCGCGCGAGGATTGTAGACATGTTGCGGCAGATGTGAGGGAGTGGGACGTGCTTTGACGATGCCTCTTGACATAATTGCCACTTAGGAGCCATTGTTCACAAAAGCGACGGAGACTACCGTGTAAGCACCATAACCTCCAATCAGGAAACCTCGCGTGCCGAGGTCCAGACAAGAGCTGGCCGGATCCTCCGAAGTCGATCCGAACGATGATCGGTCCCGCCTGGGATGAAAGTCGATCGTATGCATGATCCGATTCTCGAAATCGCACACGTATTATTTATCGATACTGTGGCGTATTCTACATTTCCGGCAGACCGTCAGCGCCTGGCCGTCCGCACCTTGCAGGACGCCATTTCTTGTACCAGCGATTACGCTCGCTCCCGAGACAATGAACAGTTGATTGTGCTACCCACAGGCGATGGAGCGGCCCTGGTTTTCTTTCGCGATGCCGAGGCTCCAGCCCGTTGCGCCTTGGAACTGGCTACGTGCTTCCGGGAGGAAAGCGCGTTTCAAGTACGAATGGGCATCCACACCGGGCCTGTGTACCGCATCGCCGACATCAATGCCAACCGCAATGTCACGGGTGGGGGAATCAACGTAGCCCAACGCGTTATGGAACTAGCCGATGCTGGTCACATCCTGGTATCGAAGGCTGTGGCTGAAATCCTGGGAGAGGTGAGTATATGGCGGGAGTGCCTGCACGACCTGGGCCGAGCTGAAGTGAAGCATGGTGTGTGGTTACACGTATTCAATCTGTACAGCGAGACCGCTGGAAATCCCCATGCGCCATCGCGGCTCAGTTCGGCGCCTGTCGTTCTCCCGGTGTCGCACTCCCCCAAAGCAACCAGTTCGGATCCTGAGCCCGCCGGGAACGTGCACGGTGACCGCATCAGGGTTCTCAGTGTGGACGATCATCCACTTTTGCGTGAAGGAATTGCGACTCTGATAAACAACCAGCCAGATATGCGCGTCGTGAGTGAAGCATCCAGCGGGGAAGAAGCCTTGGAGCGATTTCGAGTGGTTCACCCCGACGTTACCCTCATGGATGTCAGACTGCCGGATATGAATGGAATCGATGCGCTGATCGCGATCCGGAAGGAATTTCCCAACGCGCGAATTCTCATGGTGACAACATCCGAAGGCACAGTCGAGATTCAGCGTGCGCTGGCATCAGGAGCCCGAGGGTACATGCTGAAGAGTATGCCGCCGAGAGATCTGGTTGAATCCATTCGGCGAGTATACGCGGGGAAGAAGAGTATCCCATCGGCCATCGCGGCACATCTGGCGGAACACTACAGTGACGAAGCCCTTACCGCACCCGAGGTCGAGGTGTTGCAGCAGGTGGCAGCCGGAAGTCGTAACAAGAAGATTGCCGAACGATTGTTGATTTCCGAAGAAACCGTCAAAGTCCATGTCAGGCACATCATGGAGAAATTGGGAGCCAGCGATCGGGCCCAGGCGGTTGCCATTGGCATCAAGCGTGGAATCATTCACTTGTGAACAAAAACCGGTTCTGCGGCAGGCGTGCACAAGACCCCTGCCGTGTGCCTATCTTGCGGACTTTGGCCCGCAAATCTTGTGAGTAGGTGATACATGGCCTCCGCCGCGCCTGATTTGTTGAAGCAGGTCCTCTTGTCGCTCGGGTTCACTGATGACCAGAATGCGAGCTCGTCGGACCTTGCACAAGAAATGGAAATCCTGAATTTCAACCCTGGCGACGTCCTTATGCGCGAGGGCGATCCTGGAGACAGCCTGTATCTCGTTCTGTACGGAACCGTTGACGTGAATGCTCAGAATAGGTTCCTGGCGCGTCTCGGTTCCGGGGAGATGATAGGAGAGCTGTCACTATTAACCGGCGAGCCTCGCTCGGCGACGGTCAGCGCCATCGAACCGGTTTGTGTGGCGAGACTATCACGGGGGCGATTCGAACGTTGGGCGGAATCTCATCCGGACGCGGCCCGGCAGCTATCGGCGGTCATGCTGGAGCGTCTTTACAAGGTGCGGCTTGCATTTGCTCTGCACCGGAACGAGCTCTTTGCGGCGCTAGAGCCCGCGGTCCTGCGCGATCTGGAATCCGAGCTTAAGCTTGTGACTCTGGCGAGCGGACAAGTGCTGTATCACGAGGGAGACCCGGGCGATACCCTCGCCGTTGTTGTGGATGGCCGCCTGCGTGTGTCCGCTGCCAATTTACAGGGCGAAGAATACCAGGCAGAAGTCGGACGTGGTGAAACCGTCGGCGAGATGGCGTTAGTGACCGGTCAGCTACGCAGCGCGACGGTTACCGCCATTCGTGACAGTAACGTAGCTTTGCTCTGTCGCGCCGCCTATGAGCGTCTTCTAGCGAAGTATCCACTTGCGATCTCGCAAATCGTCACGGGTAGCCTGGTGACGAAGTTGCAAAACATGAGCGAAGGCCTGCTGCGTCGGCCGGTACTCTCGACTATCGCGCTGATTCCTGCCGACCGCAACGTACCGCTCGACTCCTTCACGGCTCAGCTCACGGCCGGCTTTGCGCGTATCGGCAAGACCCTGCTGCTTTCAAGTATTTCGGTTGAGCGGCTGCTGGGAAAAGAAGGCGCGGCCCAGCTTAAGGTGGATCATGGCGGGCACGTCACCATGGTCGAGTGGCTCCAAAAACAGGAACTGGAACATGACTATGTCATTTATCAGCTCGATCCGGATCCCAGCGAATGGAGTCGACGCTGTATTCGCCAGGCTGACCGCGTCCTGATCGTAGGCGATGCATCAGGCAGCGGTGCGCGCTCCGAATTGGAGCGCCTTGTGCTTCCCGAGCAGCGCCCAAGGCTTGCGTTGCTGCAGAAGTCGACAGAGCCTTCCGGCACGGCAGCATGGATCGCTAATCGCCAGTTGGAGGGTCATCATCACGTGCGGCTCGACCAACCCGCGGATTACGACCGCCTAGTTCGTTTTCTGACTGGAAGAGCCGTTGGGCTTACGTTGGGCGGTGGATTTGCCCGCGGACTGGCACACCTGGGCGTGATTCGCGCCATGCGAGAGCTCGGCATTCCCATTGACGCGATTGGCGGCGCCAGCATGGGCAGTATTGTCGGCGCAATGTGGGACCAAGGCTGGAGTGAGGACCGCATTCTGGCCGAAACCCGCGCCGGCTGCGAGAACTTGTTCAATGATCTGACAGTCCCTTTCATTGCGTTTAAGACAGGGAAGAAGTTCGCTGATTTCATCTCATCGGTATTCGGCGAGCGTCAAATCGAAGATCTGTTCTTGCCTTACTTCTGCGTCTCAGCGAATCTCAATCGCGCGGAGGCAGCCGTGCATCGGCTCGGTTCCCTGGCCAAAGCAGTCCTCGCCTCTGCGCGCGGGCCTGTCATTTTCCCGCCGGTTGTATACGACGGAGAACTGCACGTGGACGGTGGAGTCCTGAATAATGTGCCGGTCGACGTGATGAAGTCGTTTGTCAACGGTGGCATCGTGATCGGGGTTGATGCTTCACCGCCGCACGAACTGAGCCTGGTCGAAGATTATGGCAGCCACGTGGACGGCTGGGAGGTCGTGAAGAGCTACATCAGCCCGTTCGCCAGGAAGCGGGCTCAGGTCCCTCATCTCATGCTTGTGCTCTTGCGAACCATCGAATGCGGCGGCTTGTTGCATAAACAGACGATTGTGCGCTTCGCTGATCTCTACCTGCGGCCCCCGTTGCTGCAGTTCATGCGCAGCGACTTTCATGCGGCGGCAGAAATCGCCCAGATCGGATACGACTACGCCAGTGAGGAGATTCAAGCATGGCTCAGAACCGGCACTGGCCGCGCAGTTCAGGATCTCCGCTCGGTTGTTCACAAGTGAGATCAGAAAATTTGTCGCTTGTTCCGCCCAACCGATTCAAATCACTTGGTCAAATTCGCTGGCAGGTACGCCAGCCGCCAGGGCAGTAACGTGATCGCGAATGAATAGCAAGCGGCACGATTAGGTGGACTGTGTGCGTCCAACCAGTCGCTATCACCTCGCCTCCAGGCGTATGCGGATGGGGTCCCGCGGTCGCAGCGTAAGGCTAGGAACGGGTAGCACCGGCGCTTCGTCCACCGACACGAGCTGATACATGCGAGCTATATTTGCGAGGATCAGGGCGGCTTCAGTCGTTGCGAACGATGCCCCGATGCACAGCCTCTGACCGCCACCAAAAGGAAAATAGGCGAACCGGGGCAGCTTCTGACAGGCGCTGGTGCTCCAACGGTCCGGATCAAACTTCTCCGGCTCGGGGAAAAACCTTGGGTCTCGATGCATGATCCACTGGCTCATCACAACGTTGGCTCGAGCAGGAATCCAGTATCCTTCCAATTCGAAGGCGGCGATCGCCGTACGGGCCATGGTCCAGGCCGGAGGATATAACCGCATCGTTTCCTTGATGACGTTTTCCAGGAAGGTAAGCGACGGGATCCCGGAAACGCTTGGCAACCTGCCTGCCAGCACGCGGTCCACTTCGTGCCGAAGCTTTTCTTGCGCTCCGGCATTCTGGGACAGCAAATATAACGCGTATGAAAGCGCCAGCGCGGTCGTCTCGTGACCCGCCAGCAGGAAGGTCATCACCTCGTCTCGCAGTTGCTCGTCCGTCATCCAGCTGCCATCCTCATCACGAGCTTGCATGAGGATAGAGAGCAAGTCGCGCGATGTCCCTTGGTCACTGCTCCGGCGCTGACGGATGATCTCGTACACGGCGGCGTTCATCTCGTCCACAGCACGACGTACGTCCCGCATTCCGGGTAATGGAAGGTACTGGAAAAAGTGAGGCAGGAGCAATCTCCAGCCGGTGCTATTTACCAAAACAGTGTTGAGAGACCGCGCAATCTTGTCTGTTTCTATCGTCTCTATCTCGAAAAGCGCTCGCATGACTACGCGCAGAGTGAGGCTCATCATTTCCTGATGGATATCCATCACCATGCCGCCCTTCCATGAAGCGAGCGCCTGCTCAGCGGAGTCGGTCATGCAGTTGCTGTAAGTGGAAATGCGATCGCGTGAGAAGGCCGGTTGAATGAGCCGGCGCTGCCGTTTCCATGCGTCCCCTTCAGCGGTGAACAACCCGTCGCCCAGCAACCAGCGGCTTTTCCGCACGTAGGGATCTTTCAGAAAGTTCTGTGGATTCCGCACCAGCACGTACTCGATCAGATCGGGCCGATTCAGGAAATAAACGTGGCGCCATGCGGAGCGGTAGTAAAAAATGTCGCCATACTGGTCAGCCCACCTTCTGAAGGTATCCAGCGGTGCCCGACCCGCGAGGGGGATGTTACCGATCAGGAAGTGCGGCTTGGGTCCCGGAGGGCGCAGCATACGAGTGCAGCCAAGTTTAGCAGCTCAATTCGAAGCCCATGAGGAGGGGTAGCCGTCGGACTGGCCCCGTCGTCGCCTCCGGTAATGGTATACAGCGAGGCAGATTCCCTGCGCTGTCCATGATAAGGCCGACTGAAGGCTCCCCTCCGTCGGCCCCGCGTAAGAAACGATGGATCAAGTTGTACGTCCAGCCGGATTGTGAAGGCGCCAGGCTGCCCCACACATTGACGGTCGCGGCAACGGATGCCGAGAATCTTGCTGATTTCGGTGCGGTCATAGCCGGCGTTGGCCAGCGCACGGATCTTGTCTGCGGTCGTGTGGTTCCGAGATGAAGAGTCCTGGCGGCAAGACCTCGGGTTCGACGTTTTCTGCCGTTGGTTTGATTTCCAACACCATTCAATGCTGGTGGATCTATCCGATGAACCGCTGATCGACGAACTTGATTGACTGGTTGGGTCTGTCGTGCAGCCCGAAAAACGATACGATCTATTTTTAGCGACCGACAGGTTCTGCGACTTGTTTGCTATCAGCGTCGCCCAACTGGGGGAATGCAACTAGCGCACCAAAAGCTAACTTCCTGACTTGCTTCGAGTTGCCCGGATGTTGAATTCACGAAGGCTCGGGAATCCACGAAACCTCAGGAGGCCGGCAGGGCTCCTGCGGACCAATGGGTTAGGGCAGCGGACACAATTGCGCTTGATGTAGAATCAGCTCGTATTCTGGGACATTTCTGTGCAGGCCGAACCATTACTGTCACTTGCCGCAACGGTA
>Ga0074045_10002401_pt1 | contig 17368 bp, 13 predicted proteins | sample BogForMeECP23OM2_FD_94442 | JGI IMG/M metagenome (GOLD analysis project Ga0074045, IMG submission 94442) | Bog forest soil microbial communities from Calvert Island, British Columbia, Canada - Bog Forest MetaG ECP23OM2 | ecosystem: Environmental > Terrestrial > Soil > Wetlands ...
CTTACCGGAGGGTACGGAGATGATAATGCCTGGTGATAATATAAGCATATCAGTGGAGCTAATAGGGCCGATAGCGATGGAGAAGGAATTGAGGTTTGCGATACGGGAAGGCGGTAGGACAGTGGGCGCAGGCGTCGTTACCGAGGTGCTGGAGTAGAGTTATGAGAGATATACTGCTTTTTCAGTGCACAGAGTGCAAGAATAAGAATTACTCAAGTATGAAGAATAAGAAGAACACAACAGAAAAACTCAATCTAAAAAAATATTGCAGACACTGCAGGAAACATACGGTGCATAAGGAAACAAAGGCGTAGGCCAGTAGCTCTAACGGCTAGAGCATCGGACTCCAAATCCGAGGGATGGGGGTTCAAATCCCTCCTGGCCTGCCATTTTTTGATTATGATGTTCTGAATTAGAGATCTGAGATTTGCGAAGAATAACTCTGTGAATCTAAAGGATAGATCATAAATTATCAGAAGGAGTCAGGATGATTGAACGGCTAAAGAATTTTTTCAAAGAGGTGAAAGTGGAGGCAAAAAAGGTTAACTACCCTCTGAGGGACGAGCTTATCGGTTCCACGTGGGTGGTAATCTGTGCAGTCTTGTTTGTCTCAGTTTTTCTCGGTGCGGTTGACCTGGGTCTCTCTACATTAGTGAAGGTGTTGGTAAGATAAGAGATATGGCGAAGAACTGGTATGTTGTGCACACATATTCTGGATATGAAGAAAAGGTCAAAAGCATGCTGGAAGAAAAGATTAAAATAGAAGGCATTGAGGACAAAATCTCAAGGGTGCTTATTCCCACTGAGAAGGTCATAGAACTCAAAGGAAAGAAAAAGAAGGAGAGTGACAAGAAATTTTATCCCGGATACCTGCTGGTTGAGATGGAGCTGGACGATGAAACGTGGCATCTTATTAATAATACCCTTCGGGTAACGGGCTTCGTTGGCGGGATGAAACCAGTTGCACTTCCTGATGAGGAAGTAGAAATGATTTTCCAGCAGATTGAAAAAGGGCCTGCCCCGGTAGTTAGAAGTCAGTTTGAAAAAGGTGAAAATGTTAGGATAATTGACGGTCCGTTCAGTAACTTTGTTGGCCTCATCGATGATGTTGATATGGACCATGGCCGTTTGCGGGTAATGGTAAGTATTTTTGGCAGGCAGACACCTGTGGAACTTGCCTTTTCCCAGGTGGAAAAAGCGTGATTAGGTTTTTGATTTATGATTACCGCAGACTCAGTCTTAAATCAAGAATGATAAATCGTGAGTGGAGGAGATAAATGGCGAAAAAAGAGGTCGTAGCACAGGTTAAACTTCTTATTCCTGCAGGAAAGGCCAACCCAGCACCACCTGTTGGTCCAGCCCTTGGTCCGCATGGTATAAATATTATGGAGTTCTGTAAGCAGTATAACGCACAAACGCAAAAATTAGGGGAGACGATTATCCCTGTTGTGATAAGTATTTATAAGGACCGTTCGTTCACCTTTATCCTTAAGACACCGCCGGCATCTGAATTAATAAAGAAGGCTGCTGGTATCGTAAAGGGTTCCGGCGTGCCCAACAAAGAGAAGGTCGGGGCTATCACGGCTGGACAAGTAGAAGAAATTGCGAAAACAAAACTTACCGATCTCAATACCACTTCCCTTGAAGCGGCAATTGCCATAATCAAGGGGACCGCGAGGAGCATGGGTGTGGAAGTGAGGGACTGAGGAGGCTAATTATGGGGAAGAAATTGGAAAATGTAAAGTCAAAAATCGATTTAAGCAAAGAATATGCGGTAGATGAAATATTTGTTGCGCTTAAGGAGAGTTGCTTTGGAAAGTTCGACGAGACTGTTGACATGGCAATAAATCTTGGCGTCGATCCGAGGAAATCCGACCAGATGGTGCGAGGGACTGTAGTTCTCCCTTTTGGGACGGGAAAGCCGGTCAGAGTGCTTGTCTTTGCAAAGGGTGAGAAGCAAAGGGAAGCGACTGAAGCAGGGGCTGACCATGTGGGAGCCGAAGATCTTGTTGAGAAGATTCAGCAGGGCTGGCTTGAGTTTGACAAGGCAGTGGCGACTCCCGACATTATGGGCGCGGTGGGAAAACTTGGAAAGATCCTCGGACCCAGGGGACTGATGCCAAACCCGAAGTTGGGGACTGTCACTTTTGACATAGCCAAAGCGGTAAAGGAGATTAAAGCAGGAAAGGTCGAATATAAAGTAGAAAAGGCGGGGATTATCCATGTCCCTATTGGGAAAATTTCCTTTGACAAAGAGAATCTTATTGAGAACGCTCTTGCTGTGTTGAAATCAGTGGTAAGGGCAAAGCCTTCAACATCCAAGGGAAAATATATAAAAAAGATTACTATCTCCTCTACGATGGGACCAGGGATGAGGATTGATCTATCACGATTGAAAGTCGCTTGAAGACCTTAAAAAAAAATAAATGTGGACACGGAAGATGAATACCGGCCTCTAAATGTTTGATGTCAGCAGTTAAAGAACAGGCTTTGCCTGTCAGTATAGTTTAGTGTCAGAGACAGCAGGTACAACATAAAAGAATTGTGGGATGACAGTTTGCCGATTAAAGATTTTGCAATTATGTCGGCGGATAAACGTTGAACTGAAGCCTCATGATTTTTTATGTTGTTTAATGGCGTGTCCACCTGCCGAGACGATGATAAGTAGTAGCAAGAAAGCACTCTTCATTAACTACTAGTCGCTCAACCCGGTCTCTGGGAAAGGAGGAGATTCTGATTACGAAAGAAAAAAAATCCAAACAGGTAGGTGACCTGTCGGAGAGATTTGCTCGATCAAAAGCAGTCATTTTCACCGAGTACAAAGGACTGTCCGTTGCGGAAATGGCGGAGTTGAGGAGAGCATTGAAGGAAGTTGGCGCAGAGTACAAGGTTGTGAAGAATACATTGATCGATATCGCGGCAAAAGGAACGCCGATAGAATCTGCAAAAAGCTTTCTGATCGGACCCACCGGATTAGCCTTTGGATTTAATGACCCGATTGCGGCAACTAAGAAGGTGCTCGAATATGCTAAAAAGAACGATAAATTCAAGGTCAAAAGCGGCGTTGTCGAGGGACGGCTCTGTTCAGTTGGTGATATTGAAGTCATGTCAAATCTTCCGAGCAGGCATGTGCTTCTCAGCATGATAGCAGGAACTTTTCAGGCCCCCCTTGCAAAATTGGCCGCTGCATTGAATGCCACCGTGGCACAATTTGCATACGCATTAGAAGCGGTAAAAAACAAGAAAGACGGTTAAATTGTTTAAGCTGCTTTGGGAGTCTATGAACAGAAAATGATGAAATAACTATAAAAAGGAGGAAAGTGAAATGGCAGTGACAAAGGAAGAGGTGTTCAATTTTATTGACAATATGACGGTTCTTGAAATGTCCCAATTTATTAAGGAATTTGAAGAGAGGTACGGGGTGACGGCAGCGGTGCCAGTGGCTATGGCAGCGGCACCTGGTGCAGCTGCCGGGGCACCTGCAGCTGCCGAGGAAGAAAAAACAAGTTTTGACGTCATCCTTTTAGCTGCTGGGGATAAAAAAATTCAAGTAATTAAAGTGGTTCGGGAGTTGACCGGCTTGGGCTTGAAGGAGGCAAAGGACTTAGTTGATGGAGCTCCCAAGCCAGTTAAGACAGGTGTCTCAAAAGAAGAGGCAGAGGCAGTGAGAACAAAGATTGAGGGTGAAGGCGCAAAGGTAGAAATAAAGTAAAGAATAACTGAGACAGGATACTGGCTTCAGGGAACGACTTCCCTAAATCCCAGTATCCTGATAAGGAGAGTTATGGCAAAGCCTTTAAGAGAAAGGTTGAATTTTGGCAAAGTTCCTCCGGTTTTGGATGTTCCCTATCTCATGGAGTTTCAAAAGAGATCGTTTGAGCGATTCTTACAAAAAGATACCCCCCATGAAAAGAAGATTGATGAAGGATTGCAATCAGCTTTTAGTAGTGTTTTCCCTATAGCAGATTATAATGATGCGACTTCAATACAATTTATCTCCTATTCTTTTGGTGACCCTAAGATACCACCTCGCGAGTGCCTCCTTAAAGGAATCACTTATGCGGCACCACTGAAAATTAAAGTGAGACTGGATATCTGGGATAAAGACGAAAAGGGAGTAAAAGTACTGAAGGAGTCTAGGGAGCAGGAAGTCTATATTGGTGAAATGCCCATCATGACGGAGACAGGGAGTTTTATCATAAATGGAACAGAAAGGGTGATAGTAAGCCAGTTGCATCGTTCGCCGGGTGTCTATTTTGCGCCTGACAAGGGAAAGACCCACGCGAGTGGCAGGCTGTTATATACCGCAAGGGTTATTCCGGTGAGAGGTTCATGGCTGGATTTTGAATTCGATACAAGGGATATTCTTTATGTGCGAATAGACAGGCGAAGAAAATTGCCCGCGACCATTGTGCTGAAGGCCCTTGGTTATTCAAATGAAGACCTGCTAAGAACCTTTTATCCTGTCGAGGAAATTAAGATAAAAGATAAAGAAAATTATACTAGGTTAGTGAGCGATGTTCTTGTCGGTATCAGGACAAAATACGCCATCGCCGCGCCTCAGACACGGGAAGTCATCGCCAAAGAGGGAAGTAAGATAACAAAAGCTGTCCTCAAGAAGATAGAGTCCGTTGGAATAAAGGACGTACCTATCTCAAAGAGTGAGATCATAGGCAGGGTCACGCTCAAAGATATTATAGATCCGTCTACCGGTGAGATAATCATTGATGGAAACAAAGAGATCACTGAGGATATATTCTATAAAATACTCTCACTCAATATAACAACGCTGCATCTGCTCTTCATCGATAATGTCAATTTTTTGTCTTCTCTTCGGGAGACGCTGCTCACTGACAAGGTTGCGACACAGAGAGATGCATTAAAGGAGATTTACAAGAAACTTAGACCCGGTGAACCTGCAACTGAAGGGTCTTCTCGCGAACTCTTTAGCGGATTGTTTTTTGATCCAAAACGATATGATCTATCTCCAGTCGGACGGCTTAAGGTCAATGAGAAGCTTAACTTGAGCATCGCCCTTGATGTAAGGGTACTGACGGACAAGGATATTATCGAAATTGTGCGCTATCTGTTGAATCTGCGGACGGGTAGGGGCGAGGTGGATGATATCGACCACCTGGGCAATCGGCGTATAAGGGGCATCGGGGAGTTACTCGAAAACCAGTTCAGGATAGGGCTTGTTCGCATGGAGCGTGCAATAAAAGAGAAAATGACCCTAACTGAGATGGATACTGCTACACCGCACGACCTTATTAATGCGAAACCGGTAATGGCAGCTGTCAAAGAGTTTTTTGGCTCAAGTCAGCTAAGCCAATTTATGGATCAGACAAATCCTCTATCTGAGATTACCCATAAGAGAAGGTTGTCGGCGCTCGGCCCTGGCGGTCTTACCAGGGAGCGGGCAGGATTTGAGGTCAGAGATGTTCACCCGACACATTATGGTAGGATTTGTCCTATTGAAACACCTGAAGGACCGAATATCGGACTTATCACATCCCTGGCAACCTATGCGAAGATCAATGATTTCGGTTTTATTGAAGCACCCTATAGAAAGGTTGTTAATGGTCGCGTGATCGATAAGATAGGGTACTTGTCCGCTTTAGAAGGCGAGCGATACATCATTGCCGAGGCCACATCACCTTTGGACAAAAAGGGGAATCTTATGGGTGATGCCGTTTCAGCAAGAGTCGGTGGTGATTTCAAGATGGTTGTCCCCAATGAGGTTGATTATATGGATGTATCGCCTAAACAAATTGTCAGTGTGTCGGCTTCTCTGATTCCATTCCTTGAAAATGACGATGCCAACAGGGCCCTGATGGGGTCTAACATGCAGAGGCAGGCCGTTCCTTTGCTGAGACCAGATGCTCCGGTTGTCGGTACGGGGATGGAACATGTCGCGGCAAGAGATTCAGGATGGCTTGTTTTCGCAAAACGCCCCGGGATCGTTGAAAGTGTTGATTCCTCGAGAATCGTCGTACGAGTTACTGTAAATGGAGGAGGAGTCGACATTTATAGCCTTGTGAAATTCCGGCGCTCTAACCAGGGAACATGTATGACTCAAAAGCCTATAGTCAATGTCGGCGACATAGTGCACATAGACAGCATCCTGGCTGACGGACCTTCCACGGACCTTGGTGAACTGGCGCTTGGAAGAAACGTGATCTGCGCATTCATGCCGTGGGGGGGGTACAATTTTGAAGACGCCATTTTATTAAATGAAAGACTCGTCAAAGACGACGTGCATACCTCAATTCATATAGAGGAATTTGAGATAGAGTCACGGGACACTAAACTTGGTCCTGAGGAAATTACCAGGGATATCCCCAACGTAGGCGAGGAGGCTCTGCGCGATCTTGATGAGAGCGGGATAATAAGGATTGGAGCAGAAGTTAAGGCTGGGGATATACTCGTTGGGAAAGTTACTCCAAAGGGTGAAACAATGCTGACGCCCGAAGAGAAACTTTTGCGCGCAATATTTGGGGAAAAGGCAGAGGAAGTCAAAGAGAGCTGTTTATATGTGCCTCCAGGAATTGAAGGAACGGTTGTAGATGTGAGGATTCTTTCACGAAAGGGCATTGAAAAAGATCAGAGGACAAGAAGTATAGAGGAAGATGACATTAGCGATTTGCAAAGAGACTTGGAAGAGGAGAGCAGGATCCTTAAAGAGGAAAAAGCGAATCGGATAAGAAAGCTCTTAGTGGGCCAAAAGCTTGCTGACGATTTGAAAGATTCCAAAACGAGAGAGATCATATGTACCAAGGGCAAAAAATTGTCGGAGGGTCATCTGACAAGGGTCAAAGATGAGCACCTCTTAAAGATAAAGCTCGAAGATGTTGACGCTAAGGCAAGAATAGACCAAGTGAACCTTGAGACAATCCAATATATAAAATATCTTGAAACTAGGCATCATGAGAGAATTGAGAGGGTTAGGAAGGGCGATGAATTGCCGCCGGGGGTGAATAAGGTTGCCAAAGTTTATATAGCCATGAAAAGAAAAATACAGGTAGGAGACAAAATGGCGGGCCGGCATGGCAATAAGGGTGTTGTGTCCATGATCCTTCCGGAGGAGGATATGCCGTATCTTCCTGATGGGACGCCGGTTGACATTGTCCTTAACCCACTCGGGGTTCCTTCAAGAATGAACGTGGGCCAGATTCTTGAAACCCATCTGGGATGGGCCGCGATTGCGCTGGGATTACACGTGTCAACGCCTGTATTTGAGGGCGCAAAGGAAGATGAGATAAAGAGCCTGCTCAAGAAAGCAGGGTTGCCAACGTCGGGACAGATATCCCTTTATGATGGCAGGACCGGCGAAGCCTTCAAAAGGCCTGTAACAGTGGGTTGCGTGTACATGCTTAAATTGCATCACCTCGTTGCCGATAAGATACATGCCCGTTCTATCGGGCCTTACTCGTTGGTCACGCAACAGCCTCTGGGTGGTAAAGCTCAATTTGGTGGTCAGAGACTTGGAGAGATGGAGGTCTGGGCATTAGAGGCGTACGGTGCGGCTCACACTCTGCAGGAATTTTTGACCGTCAAGAGTGATGATATTAGTGGAAGATCACGTATGTATGAGGCAATTGTGAAGGGAGATCCAATGCTCGAGCCAGGGGTGCCGGAGTCTTTCCATGTATTAATAAAAGAACTTCAGAGCCTGTGCCTCGATGTTGAGCTCCTGGAGAAGAAAAAAAAGCTGGAGGAATAGATTGATAGAAGACATTTATGCCCTCTTTCAGAAGCCAAAGAATCCGAAGGATTTTGACGCAATCAGGATAAAGCTTGCTTCTCCTGAAAAGATGAGAGAATGGTCTTATGGTGAAGTGAAAAAACCAGAGACGATCAATTACAGGACATTTAAGCCGGAACATGACGGACTCTTTTGTGCCAAGATATTTGGCCCGGTAAAGGATTGGGAATGTCTCTGCGGAAAATACAAGAGGATGAAACACAGGGGGGTCATCTGTGACAAGTGCGGTGTTGAAGTAATACAGTCAAAGGTGAGACGGGAGAGAATGGGACATATAGAGCTCGCCACCCCTGTTGCCCATGTCTGGTTTTTAAGAGGGGTTCCAAGCAGGATAGGAACACTTCTTGATATGACGATACGAAATCTAGAGAAAGTCCTCTATTTCGAGGAGTACATTGTTATTGATCCTGGAGATGCTCCGCTGAAGGAAAAAGAGTTGCTCTCAGAAGAGGACTATAAAAAGAAACGCGCTGAATTGGGCAACAGATTTAAGGCTGGCATGGGAGCTGAGGCGGTGAGAGAGCTTCTTAAGAAAGTCACCCTGGAATCATTGTCAGTGGAGTTAAAAGAAAAGATAGATTCTGTTTCATCTGTTGGCGTTAAGAAAAAGCTCACAAAACGGCTCAAGATTGTAGACTCGTTCCTGAAGTCCAATAACAGACCAGAGTGGATGATACTGGATATACTGCCAGTTTTGCCTCCAGACCTAAGACCTCTTGTTCCTCTCGATGGTGGACGTTTTGCAACATCTGACCTCAACGACCTTTACAGGAGGGTTATTAATAGGAATAACCGCCTGAAGAGGCTTATGGAACTCAAGGCACCCAGTGTCATCATAAAAAATGAAAAAAGGATGCTGCAGGAGGCAGTAGACGCTCTTTTTGACAATACAAAAAAGTCCAAGGTATTAAAAGCCGGCGGTAAGAGGGTACTTAAGTCGTTGAGTGATATGATAAAGGGCAAACAAGGACGTTTCAGGCAGAATCTACTCGGCAAAAGAGTCGACTACTCGGGCCGTTCAGTTATTGTGGTAGGTCCTGACCTTAAACTCAATCAGTGCGGGCTGCCAAAACGCATGGCCTTGGAGCTATTTAAACCTTTTGTGTTTAATAAGCTTGAAGAAAAAGGGCTTGCCACCACAATAAAACAGGCCAAGAGGCTGCTCGAAAAAGAAAAACCTGAGGTCTGGGATGCGCTTGAAGAAGTGATACAGGAGCATCCTGTTTTGCTAAACCGGGCACCTACGTTGCATCGACTTGGCATTCAGGCATTTGATCCTATACTTGTGGAAGGGAAGGCGATTAATTTGCACCCGCTCGTGTGCACTGCGTTTAATGCCGATTTTGACGGAGACCAGATGGCGGTACATGTGCCTCTTTCTATCGAATCACAGATAGAGGCAAGGGTACTCATGCTCTCTGTGAATAACCTTCTTTCCCCGGCCAGTGGCAAACCTATCGTTGTGCCGACTCAGGACATGGTCTTAGGCCTTTACTATCTTACAAAGCGTAAGACAGGAGCTCGTGGCGAAGGGAGACGTTTTTCAGACCCTGAAGACGTTCGAGTTGCTTATGACTTCGGCGTTGTGGAAGAACATGCGGGGATAACTGTAAGGATAGATGGAGAGTCTGTAGAGACGACGGTCGGCAGGATAATTTTTAATGAAATACTCCCTGAACGCATCCCATTTTCCATGGTCAATAAAGAGCTCACCAAGAAGGAACTGGGCAAGCTAATAGAATACTTACATAAGGTGGCAGGTAAGAGTGAGACGGTCTTATTCTTGAACAATCTTGAAAAATTGGGGTTTAAGTATGCTACCATGTCGGGAATTTCTATATCCATTGACGATATGCATATTCCATCAACAAAAACCGAGTTTATAAGGGACGCAGAGCAGGAGGTTATGGAGGTACAGAGGCAGTATTCTGATGGCCTTATTACCCAAGGCGAACGCTATAACAAGGTGATCGACATATGGGCCAATGTAACAGAGCGAGTTGCTGATGAGATGATGAAAGAGTTGGGCGCAGATGAGAATACCAAGGACATTTCCGAAGAGGAGCTAAGGGAAAGAAGATCTTTCAATAGTATCTTCATGATGGCGGACTCCGGTGCAAGAGGGAGTACGGCCCAGATAAGACAGCTGGCGGGAATGCGAGGGTTGATGGCAAAACCATCTGGCGAGATTATCGAGACCCCTATCACTGCCAACTTTAGGGAAGGACTTACTCCGCTTCAGTATTTCATCTCAACCCATGGCGCGCGAAAGGGGCTTGCTGATACGGCCTTGAAGACAGCTAATGCAGGATACCTTACAAGGAGACTTGTTGACGTTGCCCAGGATGTAATCTTGACAGAGCATGATTGTGGTACGAGGCGGGGCATAATGGTGACCGCACTTGTTGAGGGAGGAGAGATAATACAGACACTCGATGAGAGAATATTCGGTCGGACTGTTGCTGAGACCTTAAAAGATCCCATAACTAATGAAACGATATCCCCAAGAAATCAGGAGATTGACGATGAGCTTGCCAAGAAGATAGTGGAGGCGGGCATTGACAGAATAAAAATACGATCGGTGCTTACGTGCAGTTCCAAAGTGGGGGTATGTGGGAAATGCTATGGTAGAGACTTGGCGAGAGGCGAACAGATTGAAATAGGGGAGGCTGTTGGCATTATTGCGGCACAGTCAATTGGAGAGCCAGGGACACAGCTTACGATGCGGACGTTTCATATAGGTGGTGCGGCAACGAAAATCATCGAGCAGGCGGTGTTGAATGCCAAGAACTCCGGCTTTGTGAAGTTCATTGAACTTCATGCAGTAAAAAATAAAGAAGGTGTCCGCATTGTTTTGAACCGCAATGCCATGATTGCCATAGTCGATAAGACAGGCAGGGAAAAGGAGAAATACAATCTGGTATACGGCGCCAAGATATTTGTGGAAGATGGCCAGAGAGTTGAATCCGGCCATCTGATAGTGGAATGGGATCCTTATTCAACGCCTATCATCACAGAGATAGGTGGGAAAATAGCCCTCGGAGATATTGTTGAAGGAGTTGCTCTGAAAGAAGAATTGGATGAAATCACCGGCCTTGCCCATAAGGTAGTGATAGACTATCCTGCTAGCATGAGGCCACGCATTTCGATAAAGGATGAGCTTGGCAGAACAGGAAAGATCCCGGGGACAAACAATCCTGCTCGATACCTGCTGCCATCAGGCGCCCATATTCTTGTTGACAAGAATGATATAGTTGCACCAGGCGACATCCTTGCAAAAATACCGAGGGAGACCACAAAGACCAAAGATATCACTGGAGGTCTTCCGAGGGTAGCTGAGCTTTTTGAGGCGAGAAAACCCAAGGAGCAAGCGATAGTCACAGAGGTAGACGGCGTTGTCGAATTCAAGGGCGCGCATAAGGGAATGAGGGTGGTTGTGGTGAAAGGTGGAGAGGAATCAAGAGAGTATATGATCCCCAAGGGTAAACATGTGACTGTTCACGAAGGTGACTGGGTTAAGGCAGGAGAGCCATTAATGGATGGATCGATCAACCCTCATAATATTCTTGATATATTGGGTCCAACAGAGCTGCAAAGGTATCTTGTAGATGAGGTGCAGAAAGTGTACAGATTGCAGGGCGTTACCATAAGTGACAAACACATTGAGGTGATTGTCCGCCAAATGATGAGGAAGATTCGCATTGAAGAACCCGGGGACTCTTCATTCCTCATTGGTGATGAGGTCGACAGGATGGTTTTTGTGGAAGAAAATGAGCAGGTAAAAGCAAATGGCGGAAGGCCATCACAAGGCAAACCCTTGCTCTTGGGCATTACGAAGGCATCCTTGGCAACAGAAAGCTGGGTATCGGCTGCCTCATTCCAGGAGACGACGAGGGTTCTTACGGAGGCTGCGCTCGGTGGTTCAGTAGATGAGCTCAGAGGACTCAAAGAAAATGTCATCATGGGCAGGGTAATCCCTGCCGGAACTGGTATGCCTATATACAGGGAAACCTTCATACAAAGCGACTTTTACGCACTGCAGTTGGAAGAACTGGAGAAGCTTGAGGATTAACTAGAATAATGAACTGGCGAGTCGGCGAGCTAAAAGGAGCTATTGTCTTCGCCGGCTCACCCTCACACGAACCTGCCGCTGCTAATGAATAATGGGTGACCAGCCTCGCTTTATTGTAGATGTAATGCTAGGGAGCCTCGCAAAGTGGCTGAGGCTTCTTAGTTTTGATACCCTCTATTTTAGAAAAATCGACGACAATGAGTTAATAAAGATTGCGCGATATGAGCAGCGACTTATCATTACAAAGGATTCGGCACTTGCCAGCACAAAAAAAACACGTGACTGTATTTTCATCACTTCAGAGTCCCTTCCCGAACAGCTGAGAGAAGCGCTAGCCGCGCTGAGAAACAGGGGGCAATTCGCCTCCGAGGGCTTTTCTGCCATCGGAGACACCTCAGTGACTTATAAGCCGGAAGTGGCTGATCGCGCCGGAGAGATCACTGCCATGTCCGATTACCGCCAACAGTTAACCATTGTAGCGCGGTGTGTAAAATGCAATGGTCTACTCATAAGGGTGGATAAGGCGTCAATCTCTGGCGAAATTCCGGAACATGTGTTTCTTAAGCACACCTATTTTCTTAAATGCACGAATTGCTCCAAAGTATACTGGGAAGGTTCCCACAGAATAAAGATGGCAGCAATGATAAAAGAGGTATTAACCCGATTGGGGTGACGCACTGAGATCACTGAGAAGCATGGCTAATGATGAACGGTGGATAAGTGATAGCAAATGTCAATAGCCAGCATGGAAGCCGCCCTCCATTGCAAAGCATCTTCTCATTTTCATGGAGATCCAAGGCCAGTGAAGCATCTTAATAACAGATTGGCATTCTCGATCCTATTGTTGGCGCTTCTAATCATTTGTGGCACCGGCGGCTACATGATCATAGAGGGATGGGACTTTCTTGATTCACTTTATATGACGGTCATAACATTGAGCACGGTCGGCTACAAGGAAGTCCATGAACTGTCGAAGCCAGGGATGGTATTTACGATAATCCTTATCATAGGCGGTGTTGGTACCGCGTTGGTTGTTCTGGGCACAGGTGCTACACTTATCTTGGAGGGCGAACTGCAAGAAGTCTTTGGGAGGAAGAGATTGGAAAAGAAGATCAAGGAATTACATGACCATTACATTATCTGTGGCTATGGAAGGATAGGGAAGATAATAACGAGGGAACTGAGAGAAGACCATAGGAGACTAGTCGTGGTCGAGAAGGACCCTGCAATGTTGCAGGGCAACACGGAGACCCTCGTTTTACTGGGAGATGCGACGCGAGACAGTATTTTGAAGGAAGCGGGCATAGAACAGGCGAAGGGGTTGATTTCAGTGCTACCAACAGATGCAGAGAATCTCTTTGTAGTCCTAAGTGCCAGGGGATTAAATCCAAAACTTTTGATTGTTGCAAGGGCTGTTGAGGAGGGTGCGGAAAAAAAGCTGTTGAGAGCAGGTGCTGACAAAGTTGTGTCACCCTATCATATAGGTGGCCTTAGAATGGCCTATACCGTCCTCAAGCCAGCCGTGGTTGAATTCATGGAGTTTGCAACAAAGACGGGCAATATCGAGCTGCAGTTAGAGCAGGTGGTTATACATGAGAATTCCAAGCTCATAGGGCTCTCACTAGATGAGTGCGGTCTTGGAAGAGATCTTGGGATTATCATAATGGCGATCAAGCGACCGAGCGGGGATATGAAGTTCAATCCCACCTCAAGAACTGCTATTAAAGAAGGGGATACATTGATAGCCATCGGGGAAGCCTCCAGATTGAAGGTACTCGAGGACATGGCAAGTCAAGAAGAGCGCAAATAGGGTAAGATTAGTGTGCCTCTGCCCAGCTTTTCCCGCATCCGATCTCAACTTTTATCGGCACTGACAATGAAATAGCATTCTCCATTTCATATTTTACAAGATTTTTGACCTCACGGAGTTCGTTTTCTGGCACTTCAAGAAGGAGTTCATCATGTATCTGAAGAATTAACCTCGTCTTCAGACCTCTCTCCTTGAGTCTCCGCCAAATACCTATCATCGCGATTTTTATAAGGTCTGCAGCCGTTCCCTGTATGGGTGAATTTATGGCCATCCGTTCAGCTTGCTGCCTCGTTAATGCGTTGGAACTATTGATTTCAGGAGTCAGCCGTTTTCTCCCCAACATGGTGGTTACATATCCGTTTGTCCGGGCTGACACGAGTGTTTCTTCAATATACTTTTGTACACTTCTATGTTTCTTAAAGTACTCCCCTATGAAGAGGCCTGCCTCTTTTGGGGATATCTTCAGGGTGTCTGACAGTCCATAAGGGCTTATCCCATAAATAACACCAAAGTTTACAGTCTTTGCTGTTCTCCTCATGTCCTGCGTTACGGCTTCTTTAGGGATTCCGTAAAGGTCTGCAGCCGTGCGCGTGTGTACATCAACGTTCGTCTTAAACGCCTCAATTAGACCGCTGTCATTGCTCATATGCGCAAGGATTCGTAATTCTACCTGAGAATAATCGGCGGATAGAAGAATATGCCCCTCCTCTGCAACAAACGCCTCCCTTATCTTTGTCCCCCACGGTCCCCTAATAGGGATATTCTGGACATTTGGCTCGCTGCTGCTAAGCCTCCCGGTAGCAGTAACCGTTTGATTGAAAGAGGTGTGGAGTCTGCCTGTTTTTTTATTTACAAGTACCGGAAGTGTGTCTATATAGGTGGTCTTGAGCTTAAACAGCGTCCTGTAATTTAGGATTTCTCCTGGCAGATCATGGGACTTTGCCAATTCTTCAAGAATATCCATGCCCGTGGAATAGCCTGTCTTTGTCTTTTTTAATGGTTTCAGTCCAAGATTCTCAAAGAGTATCTTGGAGAGCTGCTTTGGGGAATTAATGTTAAATTCTTCTCCTGATAGCAAAAAAATCTTTTGGCGGAGCTTAATCAGTTCCTCGTCAAGTTCTTTGGACAATTGTCGTATTCTGTCGCGCTGTATCTTTATCCCTGCTTCTTCCATGTCTGCGAGTACATAGATGAGCGGCATTTCCATATTAAAGTATAGTCCTTCAAGACCTTCGTCCCATAACTTCTTAAAGAGCAGCTCCTTTAGTTCCATGGCGAGTTCTGCATCCTCAGCTGCATAAAGAGTCGCTTCATCAATAGGAACATCAGCAAAGGAATGATGTTTCCCGATAACTTCAAGATAAGATCTTTTTTTATATAAAAGATATTCAAGAGCCACATTCTCAAGACTGTGGTCTGGTTTATTGGAATTCAGAAGATAAGATCCAATCATCGTATCATAAATAATGCCTTTAACATGCACACCCTCTTTCCTCAGCATGAGAATGTCATGCTTAAGGTTATGGCCTATTTTTGCAATTGATGTGTCTTCGAGGTATGACTTTATGATATTGAGTGCGTCTGTCAGGTTGAGACCTTGAGAATGTCTGATGGGGACATAATAGGCTTTTCCCTTCTCCTTGCAGAGGGCGATGCCGACGGTAGAGTCAGAGGTCAGGTCTTTTCCTGTTGCCGCTATAGTAAAGGACAGGTCAAACTTGCACATCCCTGCCTCACTGGGGATAAATGAGGGGAGATTAGAAGGTGGCAAGGTCACAATAGATTCATTGCCTGCATCGGATTCCTTTGTTTCTCCAAAAAGTGTGTGCTGTTTCATAATGGTTTCTTGAAGAACTCCAGCAACTTCTCCCTATCAGTAATTGTGTCATACTGGCCTCTTTGCTTATAGCCATCCGCGGGTATGAGTCTGAGCAACGTTTTGAATTCGAACTCAGAGAAAAGATGAAGAAGTGCCGACCAGTCAGGTTTTTTTAGCATAAATTCATTTGTGTCTAGCTCTATCGGCAAGTGCGTATTAATAGTGGCAAGGGCTTTGCTCAACTTTATTGTATCGAGATTAGCCATAATCATCTTTCGCAGTCGTTCATTCTCTATCCTTTCCGGATGGTTAAGTAGCTCATCCAGACTGTCCGCTGCTGTAAGGAGTACCTTTGCCGTTTTTTCACCTATCCCTTTGACTCCCGGGATATTATCGACTACGTCCCCCGTGATAGCCATGAATTCAGCTATCCTCTCAGGAGGTACACCGTATCTCTCTTTCACATATTCTTTGTCTACCACGGAATCTTTCATCGGATCGTATATCTTTATTTGTGTATCCAAAGCTTGCATCATGTCCTTATCCCCGCTGACTATGAAAACCTCGCAACCTTGGAGAACAGCTTTCTTCGCGATAGTGCAGATGATATCATCGGCCTCATAGCCAGGGAGTTCTACCGTTGAAATATTAAATGCTCCAATCACTTTCTTAATAGCAGGGATCTGAGCTAGTAAATCCCCAGGTGTTTCCGGTCTTTGAGCCTTATATTTTTCGTAGAGCTTATGCCTTTCTGTGGGGGCTGCAGAATCAAAGACAATGCAAAGCGCATCGGGTTTTTTTTCCTTAATTATCTTAAGCATCATGGTCGTGAACCCATAAATTGCGTTAGTCGGCAACCCCTTGGAATTACTGAGTTGTTTTATCGCGTGATAAGCCCTGTAGACGTAAGAATGTCCGTCTATGAGATAAAGTGTCATTCGATAATTATAGCAAAAAAATTGCTTTCTCTGCGTTTGAAGAAAAATTGACTGAATTAGGATGGTCGTCAAAGGGAAATAGCAAAGTATTTTATTGAGCTTTTTTATGGCAATCGGGTAACTTAATAGATGACAATTGAACTCATAATCTTTGATCTTGACGGTACCCTTGTAGATTCAAGCATTGACATAACTAATGCTATCAACTATGCGATAGAGCCTTTTGGTATCAAACCAGTGACGGTTAACGATGCAAAAGGGTTGGTAGGGGAGGGTATAACAAAGCTCTTGGAACGAGTGGTAAACAGGGGCCAAGGTACGGGAGAGGTTGTACGAAAACTTATAGATAAAGGAGTACTCGGGGAAAGATTCATTGACTATTATTCATCCCATCTAACGGACAATACCACTGTCTACCCTGGCGGTAAGGAAACCTTAGAGGAGTTGAAAGGCTACAAGAAGGCGGTCATATCCAATAAGCAAGAAAGCCTTTCAATAAAGATATTAAAAGAGCTTGACCTTTTCAAGTACCTTGATCTGGTCGTGGGTAGCGAAACAACTCCTGAGAGAAAGCCATCTCCTGTCCCCGTAATCTATGTCCTCTCAAAGTTACAGGTAAGACCGGCTAAAGCCGTGATAGTTGGTGACAGTAATTTCGACATAGAGGCGGGTAAGGCGGCGGGCATCAATGCCATCGGCGTAACATATGGTTTCCGGTCAGTGGACTTTTTACGTGGCGCTGATTTTATAATAAACAGTATCGATGAATTGATGCCTTTAGTAAGGTATGTCATATAAAAGGGCAAGAATCTAGCCTGTTTTTTCTAGCGATGGATGTCTCCGAAAAAGTGGTTTCATTGAGGCTGTTTTTAGGGTCAAAATAATTCTCACTGAGATTGGTTTACTTTTTGTATGAGCAGGGCTTGTTGCGCCCTCCAGTGGGGGAGACGAGCATCATTTATGC
>Ga0074045_10002402_pt1 | contig 17367 bp, 15 predicted proteins | sample BogForMeECP23OM2_FD_94442 | JGI IMG/M metagenome (GOLD analysis project Ga0074045, IMG submission 94442) | Bog forest soil microbial communities from Calvert Island, British Columbia, Canada - Bog Forest MetaG ECP23OM2 | ecosystem: Environmental > Terrestrial > Soil > Wetlands ...
ACACCCCGCTCATGCTATTTTCAGTATAGTTCTCCCGGAGTGGCGGAACTGGCAGACGCAGCAGACTCAAAATCTGCCGGGGATCACTCCCCGTGTGGGTTCGACTCCCTCCTCCGGGACCATTCTCTTTCCGCACAAAACCTGGTACTTTCCGCCTCTTGACGCCCGGCCTCTGCGCCCCTCAGAATTCACTGGAACTCGCTATTGAATCGGTTTAATATCGTGTCCGGCAGCTACTCTCGAGGTGTGTAGATGATTTTTTTTCGCAACCTGGTCTCTCGTGCTCTTGCGGCCTCTTTCTTGTTGTCATTGTTTACGCTTTCCCCCACTGTCCTTTCCGCCAAGGAAGGTCCATCCGATCTCCCGAAATTCGATCTCCACGGCATTTGGCAAATGCAGTCGTCCTGCGTGGATCATTCCTCCGGTGAGGCCATTTCCACTCCCGGATTCGCGGCCACAGGCTGGCATTCCGCTGAGGTGCCCGGAACGGTTGTCGGCGCACTAGTGTCCGATAAAACGCTGCCGGATCCAAACTACGCGCTGAACCTGAAATCGTTTCCCGGCGTGGTGCTGGGTGGAAGGCACCCGTTCTCCAATCGCGATATGCCCGCGGACAGCCCGTTTCGTTGCTCGCACTGGTTCCGGATGGAGTTCGCCGCGCCGCGCGAATACGTCAACAAACAGGCGTGGCTCCATTTCCTGGGCATCAACTACCGCGCCAATATCTGGGTGAATGGTCAAAAGATCGCCGACCGCGCCGACGTGGCCGGGGCGTACCGCTCCTACGAATTCAACATCAAGAGTCTGCTGCGAGCCAAGGAGAACGCCATTGCGGTGGAAGTGTTCGCCCCGGAGAAGAACGATCTTGCTCTTACCTGGGTGGATTGGTGTCCCACGCCCCCCGATAAAGACATGGGCATCTGGCGCGAAGTGTATCTGACCGGCAGCGGGGACATTTCTTTAAGACATCCTTTCGTTCAGTCCAAGTTGGGCCCGGACTACAAAACCGCCGCGCTGACGCTGAGCGCCGAAGTGCGGAACTCGGCCGATCATCCCGTGACCACGCTCGTGTACGCCGAAGTGGCGGGAGAAAAGCTGCAGCAATCCGTGGAGCTCGCGGCCAACGAATCGAAGATCGTGCGTTTCTCGCCGGACCAGTTTGCCCAGCTCAAGCTGGCCCAACCACGCCTCTGGTGGCCCTACCAGATGGGCGAGCCGTACCTCTACACGGCGAAATTCCGCGTGGAAACCGGCCAGGAAATTTCCGATAGCGCCAGTCTCGATTTTGGAATCCGCGAAGTCACTTCGGAACTTACCGACCAGGGCCACCGCTTGTTCAAAGTGAACGGCAAGCGCGTGCTGATCCGCGGCGCGGCCTGGGCGCCCGACATGCTTCTCCGCTGGTCGTCCAAGAAAGTGGATGCCGACCTCGAGTACACCAAACACATGGGGCTGAACGCCATTCGCCTGGAAGGGAAGATTGACCGCAAGGAATTTTTCGACAAAACGGATCGCCTGGGAATTCTGGTGATGCCCGGCTGGATCTGCTGCGACGTATGGGAGAAGTGGAACCTATGGACGCCCGAAAGCAAAAAAATCGCCGCTGCCTCGCTCGTGGATCAGATCACAAGCCTGCGCACGCATCCCAGCGTTTTCGTTTGGCTCTATGGCAGCGACAATCCTCCGCCGCCGGAAATCGAGAAGATGTACCTGGGCATCCTGAAGGAACTCGAGTGGCCTAATCCCTCGGTTTCCTCGGCCTCCGCGACCCCGACCACGCTCACCGGAGAATCCGGCGTGAAGATGACCGGGCCCTACGAGTACGAACCGCCGATGTACTGGCTGGTGGATAAGGAAGCCGGCGGCGCGTACGGCTACAACACGGAGACGAGCCCCGGCCCCGCGATTCCCACCAAGGAGAGCCTGGCGAAATTCATCCCCAAGGATCACCTTTGGCCCATCGACGAGTACTGGAATTTCCACGCCGCGGGTGAACGCTTCACCACCGTCAACATTTTCACTGAGGCGCTCAACAAGCGCTACGGCACGGCCACTTCGCTGGACGATTACGAGCGCAAGGCCCAGGCCATGGCCTACGACAATCAGCGCTCCATGTTTGAAGCCTACGGCCGGAACAAATACGTTTCCACTGGCGTGATCCAGTGGATGCTCAACAATGCCTGGCCTTCGCTGGTCTGGCACCTCTACGACTATTATCTCGTGCCTGGCGGCGGCTATTTCGGCACCAAAAAGGCGCAGGAGATCGTGCACGTGCAGTACAGCTACGACGACAACTCTGTCGCGGTCGTGAACGGCGCGTATGAAGCGCTCAAAGGGCTGAAAGTTACCGCGAAGCTCTACAACACTGACGCAAAGGAAATGGCAGCGAAGGACGCTACGCTGGATGTGCCCGCTGATGCCAGCGTCAAGGCATTGGACCTGCTGAAACCGGAAGCCCTCTCGACAACTTATTTTCTGAAGCTGCAGTTGCACGATGCCGCCGGAAGATTGCTCAGCGACAATTTCTACTGGCTCTCGACCAAACCGGACACGATGAATTGGGCTGCGCGCAACGATACGGCTTACACGCCGCAAAAGGGTTTTGGTGATCTGACGGGGCTCAACGCGCTGCCGCAGGTCAAGCTCGAACTCAAAGCCGATCAGGGCAGTGAAGCGGGGAAGGGAACAATCCGCTTGAAGGTGAAAAATCCAAGCGCGAGCGTGGCGTTTCAAGTGCACGCCCGGCTCACCAAGGGCCAGGACGGCGATGATCTTGTGCCGGTGTTCTGGGACGACAATTATTTCTCGCTGCTGCCCGGCGAGGAAAAGAGCGTCAGCGCGACGTTTGACGCGAGCGACCTCAACGGGAAAGAGCCCGCTCTGGAAGTTGCGGGCTACAATGTGGCACCAGAGACGGTGAAGATTTCGCACTAGGCGAATGTGCAGTTCCCTGCTTGAAGTGATCGCCGCGCCTTGCAGCGGAATTCTCCGTCCGTACGCGACGCGCGGGATAGCAAGAACTCCTGTGTTTTGTAAAATATAGCGGCGCTTTGGCAGGGCGGGTTACCGTTACGAAACCTACCCTGTGCTTTTCCCCCTTGCCACCCCTGCTGTTAGTGACTAAGATACGGGTGCGATTGGGGGAAACCGTGCCAAAAGAGAAACCACAAGTCAATATTGGTGAAGTGATAAAAACCTACCGGAGCCAGCGGGGATTGTCGCAGGGCGACATCGAGCGGCGCACCGGCTTGCTGCGCTGCTATCTCTCCCGCGTGGAGAACGGCCACACCGTGCCTTCGCTGGAGACCCTGGCGAAGATTGCCGAAGCCATGGAAATTTCGCTGGCGGACTTCTTCCCCGGTACGGAAACGCCGCGCGATAAAGAAACCCAGAAGATGTTGGGCGAGCTTTCGCAGGATGAAATCCGCTTCCTGGCGGAGATCAAGAAATACAGCACCACCCTTTCCGACGGCGACAAGCGCCTGGTGCTGGCCATGATCCGCAAGATGGCCACGCTCCTGCCGGTGCAGGCGGGACAGCAGGCCAGGAAGCCGGTGCTGCGCAGGCCTACGCTGTAAGCGAGCGGTAGTTCCGGGAAGAGAAAGTTTGCGGCGCACCTCGAATGATTCGAGGTGCGCTTTTGTTTTTGCTGCGGAGTCAGGAATTGCGGTTGCGCAGCGCCTGCAACGCTTCGGGCAGGGAAGAGGCAGCGTCGCCGCTGCCGCCGGCGTTGTCCTCGGAGGCGGGCTCGATTTTGTCGCCTTCGCCGGGGGCGAGGAAGAGATTGTTTTCGACGGCGTGCTGCCGGGTGTACAGCTCGAAGTAGCGGCCCTGCGCGGCGTACAGCGACTGGTGGGTGCCGCGCTCCAGGATGCGGCCATCCTGCACGACCAGGATTTGCTCGGCGCGGCGAATGGTGGAAAGACGGTGCGCGATAACGAATGTGGTGCGGCCGCGCATCAAGTAGCGCAAACCCTCCTGGATGAGCGCCTCCGATTCGGAGTCGAGGCTGGAGGTGGCTTCGTCGAGAATCAGGATGCGCGGATCGGCAAGAATGGCGCGGGCGATGGAGACGCGTTGCTTCTGGCCGCCGGACAGCTTCACGCCGCGTTCGCCGACGACGGTGTCGTACTTCTTCTCGAACGTTTCCGCGAATTCATCCACGCGGGCGATGCGGCAGGCGGCGAGGATCTCTTCCTCGCTGGCGCTGGGCCGGGCGTAGGCGACGTTTTCGCGAATGGTGCCGTCGAAGAGAAAGGTTTCCTGCAGCACCACGCCCAATTGCGTGCGATAGGAGCTGAGGCGAACGGTGGAAAGATCGACGCCGTCCACCAGGATGCGGCCCTCTTCGGGCGTATAAAACGCGGAGATCAGGCCGATGATGGTGGACTTGCCGGAGCCGGAGGGTCCCACAAGCGCGGTGACCGTGCCGGGTTCCGCGAAGAAGGAAATGCCGTGCAGCACCTCCTTGCCGGGCTCGTAAGAAAAGTGCACATCGTCGAATTGCACGCGGCCTTCGATGCGCTCGAGGGTCACGCGGCGCCGGGGATCCTGATCTTCCTTCGCTTCGTTCAGGATTTCGCGGGTGCGCTCCAGGCCGGTGACGGCTTCGGTGATCTGCGTGCCGATGGCTACGATCTGGAACACCGGGGCGACCAGTAGCACCAGAAAAGCCGCATAAGAAACCAGTTGGCCATTGGTCATCGTGCCGGCCAGAATGTGGCGAGCGCCAACGTACATGATGACCGCGCTGACCAGCCCCATGAGCGTCGCACCCGACAGGCTCATCACCGAGGTGGCTGTGAGCGTCTTCAGCACGTTGTCGAGGAGCCGCTGCACGCCGCTGGCGAAAACTAGTTCCTCGCGTTCTTCGGCGTGGTAGCCCTTCACCACGCGCACGCCGGCCAGTGATTCGGTGAGCCGCCCGGTGACCTCCGCGGTGATTTTGGGGCGCGCCCGAAAAATAGGGCGAATGGTGGAAAACGCTTTGCTCAGGAATAGCGCGAAGATCAGCAATATCCCAGCGGCGAGGAGCGTCATGGAAGCATTGACGAATAGAAGGTAGACCAGGGCAACAATCGCCGTCAGCAGTCCACCCACGAATTCAACCAGCCCCGTGCCGATGAGGTTTCTCACTCCCTCGACATCGCTCATGATGCGCGACACCAGCACTCCCGTTTTGTTGGCGTCGTAGAAGCTTACCGGGAGGCGCCCGATATGCGCCTGCACCTGTTTGCGCAGGTCGGTGATCATGCGCTGCGCGGATTTGGAAAGGAGCTGCGTCAGCGAGAAGGAGGTCAGACCTTTCACGAGCGTTGCCGCGATAATACTGAGGACGATGGGGAGAAGGTACTGCACCTGGCGTTTGGTGATGACATTGTCGAACAGATATTTGCTGGACAGGGGGAGCACGAAGCCCGACAGCGAATTGATGGCCGTCAGGAGGAGTCCCAGAAGCAGGATGCCGCGGCGCGGGTGGATCAGCGCCCAGATTTCGGGCAGGAATTGCCAGTGGTTCCTCAGCTTCGCCAGCTTGGAGGTGGGCCGGGCGGTGGCGGGGAATGTGGATGTGGTTGTGGCCATGTGTGTTCGTTAATTGAGCAGAATACTTCTTTGATGCCCGGAGATGGGAAGAAAGTACGCACAGGAGCGAAAGAAGGCGAAAGTGGATTGTTTCACCCCGGGTGTTTTTGTGAATAATTTGAAAAGAAAGGGGTTGCAGCCCCTAGGGGCACGATACATCGTCCCCAAGAAACATCTTTCCGCAGATACATCGTGCCTCAGAAACATCGCGCCCCAATCCAACTTGACTGGGCTTCTCTTCTCTGTGAACTCTGTGTTCCGTCCTCTGTGACCGGCGCCTGCCCCGACCCGGTCGGGGTGGTAAAAGCCCCGGTCTTCGTCTTTCTTCTTCTCCGAAACCTAAAACTGAAAACTTATCACTGACAACTGCTTTACCTGGCCCAGGCGTGCATCCGCGGTAGCCATCGTGGGACGTTCCTGCAGTATTCCTCATACTCCGCGCCGAACTTCTTTCGCAGCGTCGGCTCCTCGTAGAACCGCACAAAGAGGGCTACTCCCACCACAACGATGGCCGCCACAATGATCGCCGCCAGGTTGGCCCGCCCAAAGATCACCCAGAGTCCCGTCCAGCCCACGAAGAATCCCACATACATCGGGTTCCGCACATAGCGGTAGAATCCCACCACCACCAGCCTCTGCGGGGGAGCAATCGGCGCGGGCGTTCCGTGGCCCGTCCGTCCGAAATCCCAAACGCAACGCAAGGCCACCGCGAAGCCCAGTACCGACGGGATGGCCGCAATCCACCGCCAGCGCGCCGCGCCAGACAGGTCCACGCGAAAGCCTAGCCAGGACGGCAGCAGCCAGAACCACAGTCCAAGGAATGCAGCGCCCACAACCAGCGAGGCCAAAGTTGTCAGCCAATCCGAGCCAGGATTCTTGTCTTGTGAAACCGCATCATGTCCGCTCGTCATAAGTAGCTCCATCACGCCGAAGTAAGAGACCCCTGCCAAAGTCGCCATCGAGGATCATGCTGGGCTTCTACTAATCTTACTAACGGGAGTGCCAGCAGGTTACATTTTTTCTTTTGCGGCGTCCGGCAGGAGCCGGCATGCGTGGCCCGCCAGAGTGTCCGCCGCCCGCCTCAAAAATCAACCCGAGCCACGTGCCCCTGTTTCAATCTGAAACAATTGAGTTACACTTCTCTCATATGCCGCGACCGACGGGAGTGCTGGAAGAACCCTACAAGCGTCTGCAGGACCTGGCCGCATGTGACCTAAAATCTGCAGCCACTTCAGAGCAAATCCTAAACCTCGCTCTCGTCTCACTGAAATTTCTCAAAACCGAATGCACCAGAGTGGAACTCATTTCCCAAGTTGATAATAAGAAGTATTTCGCCTATCACAGAAGTGAGACGCCCAAACTTATATCGCGCCCCATCAACGACGCATTGTTCGAGGCAGATGCAAGGAAGATTTCTGTTTGGTGGAAAAAATGGCGAGGGGACGAGGCGCTGGAGGCAAGCGCTCTCGCCAAGGTGACCTACACTGTCGCCATGGCCTATTGCGCCGCCGTTGATCTATTCGACCGGAACAACAAGAAGGCCCCAGCTAGCTACTTTGAGTACTACGTTGGTCACCTGTTCGCCGTGGCGATTGGAGCGAACCCAACAAAGAAAGCCACAATCAAGCTGGCGGGCAAGAGTATACGCATGACAATGGACTTCTTGTTTGATTCGGCCGCTTACTGCAAGGTTCATCTGCCGGTGAAGATGTCAACGCGCGAGCGCGTCGTACAAGCGTGGGCGCATCAGCGCATCCTTGATGCCGCGCACGGGGCAGGCACTTACCGGGGTATCCTGATCGTCTTTTCAGAGACGAAATTAGATTTACAGACTAGGAAAGTTGTAGAGATTTGTGTACCCGATCAGTGGTTGGCCTACCAGAGCTACCTCTCTTCCATGGATCGCATCTACTACTTCGATGTTCCGAAGCGGTACGCGGACCTTTCAGAAGAGTTCCCCATCATCAAGCTGAAGCAACTTTCTCAGTTCTTTGTTGAAAAAGGGGAAGTTCTTCGACGTCCTCGTGCATAGGCCGCGCAAGTTCGCGTGTAGGCAGACCTTTCCAGCGGGTCTTGCTGCTCGATTTACGAAACACTATGAAGTAAGAGTGGTTCTTTTTTGCGTGCGACTGGCGCAACACACGGCTGACGCCGGGCAGGTTGTTGCGCAATAAAATGAACAGGTCCTCGGTAACAAAGCCCTTCACGCTCAATTCATTTATGATCTCCACATGCGTGAGGCGCTGCTGATTCGCGCACACCTCATCGCCGCACTTCACGATATATACGCCCTGGTCGCGGAGTACTCGATGGGCCTCCTTCGCAGCCTTAAAGTAGAGATCAAGGACAGCCTCATGGTATTTCTTCGGCGTTCGTTCCTCGGCTGCCTGAACGACATTGTTTCGGTAATACTCTTCGTAGTTCTGGTGGTTCTTGTGGGCTGAACCACCCGGCGTATGCATATATGGAGGGTCAAATACGACACAGTCAAGGCTTCCGTCCCTGTAGGGCAACTTTGTGGCGTCCACTCCATGACGGATATCGCTCGCTTTAAGGCGATATGTCCCCTTGGGGATCTTCCGCCAAAACACACCATTGCCATAAGTCACGTCTGCAACCGTGCTTCCAGGAGCCACGTAGAGCGAAAGGACATGTGGAAAGAGACCGTCGTTACTTCCCTGGTACGCCGAGAAAACCAATTTATTGGTAGCGACGCCCTGAGGTGCCTTGCGCTTCTTTTTCTTGGGGCAGTGTTCAGCCGTCACTGGAGAACCTCCTGTAGGAATAATACCACCTTCAATTCCGTGTTCCACTGGCGCCTCCGGCCGATACCTTGCACTTGGACACCCAAACCTTGGGCGGGCGGCCCGGCGGGCGGCGCAGCATTTGGCTTGAATTCGGGTTGGCGGGTGGCCCAGCCCCAAGCGTCTCGGAGAAGTTGGGTGCCCCATCCTCGGTTTGTGAGGGTGGGTCTTGGGGTTCTCTTCCTTCTCCCTCCTCGTACTAGTTTCGAAAATAGTACCCACTAAATAATAGTTGACATACGGTAAATACTGTGATATACTCCACCTGTTATGCTGAGGGGACGCCACTCTTGTGCCACTCCGGGGATCTTCCTCCAACATCCTCCCCTGCGCCGGACATTGCAACCGGCACAAGGAGAAGTCCAGGGCTATAGACTGTCGGCTGTGGACCATGCTTTTCCGCTAAGTCCAACTATTCCCGTACATCCGAGACATTCGCCCGTAAGTCCAATCATTCCCGTACATACGCAAAAACAGGGGGGTGGGGGTGTCTTCTGCAAGATGTGTTCGCCTATAACTCCTTTGTTTTCCACGGCAGTGTTAACCACACAGTTAAGTACAATTGTCGGCCCGCCGACATTCCTGTTTCTGCGCGCCAGCCGCGGATCAATTTGCGGGCGGGCGCTGGAGCAAAACGGCATAACTCCGGAAGATCTGCGGCTTGGCGACTTCGACGAATCCTTGTTCCTTGGCAATGGAAAGGGTGCGCGCAAAATCCTCGGCGGAGACGTGGCCCTTGGGTTCCGCAAGGAGGAGCTTGGCTTGCGGTTTGAGCGCGGCTGCGACTCCGGCAAAGAGGGCCGCGCGCGCGGGAACTTCGTGAACCACAGCGAACAACAGGGCGAAATCAATAGTCCCGGCGAGCGGCTCGAGGCCTGGCGCGTCTTGCGTGCAAAGGCGAGTCTCGATTTGGGCGGAAACTCCCGCCTTCTGCGCGGGCTTTTTGAGCCGCGCAAGCATCTTCTCCTGCATGTCAACGCAGATGACTTTTCCCGCGGGCCCGACCATTTGTGCCAGTGGAATGCTGAAGAAGCCCATCGCGCTTCCGAAGTCCAGCACGGTCATTCCTTCCTTCACGTAGGGAGCGAGAATGGTGCGCGGATTGTACTCAAGCTTTCGGAGCGGGCTGGCAAGAAAGTATCCGAGCCACCAGGGACAAACCCTGTGAGCTGATTCCTTCGCTTTATCCATCGTTGTTGCCCTCCATCTTTAGATACGGACCTGGCGAACCAAGCGTATCAGGCGGGTAGCACATCGATTGGCTCGAATTCGGGTTGCTCATGCGCAGGATACCACTTCAGAAAATAGCTCGGGAACGATAAAAGGCGAAGAAGTCGATGGTCTGCGATCAGGGAGAGTGCGAGAGGGGGAGAGTGGGAGAGTGGGAGAGTGGGAGAGTGGGAGAGGGGGAGAGTGGGAGAGTGGGAGAGTGGGAGAGTGGGAGAGTGGGAGAGTGGGAGAGGGATTCCTCCGCTCCGCAGCCCGACGCGCCAGAATTCGGCGCGCAAGAAAAAATCGGGCCGCTCCGGTCGGAATGACAATTTTGTGAGTAGCGCGAGAGACTAAGGCTGAGCCTCTCTTCTCTGTGACCTCTGTGTTCCGTCCTCTGTGAACTCTATGTCAAAAATCCCTGGTCTTCTTCTTTCTCCTCCAAAACTTCAAACTGAAAACTTACCACTGACAACTCCTCACTGCCGGGCCATCGGTCACACGCCCGCCACACCCGTTCGTGTAAACTAATGCTGATTCGGAAGGAATACTGTGCGCCAACGAACCTTCCTGGCGCTGAACCCATAGGCGGAAACATGACGGTTGTGCATAGAGAACTTCTGAAGGAATTTCAAGACTTTGCCCGGAGCGCTCCCACGGCTAATGCCCTTATGGAGCGCATGGCCCAGCGTCTGCACGAGAAGATGACGCGCTACAACTGGGCCGGCTTTTATCTGGTCGATCCCGCGGACTCCGGCCACCTGATCGTCGGACCATTCGCCGGCAGCTTTACGCCCAACGTGCGCATTGCCCTCGACATCGGGCTCTGCGGTGCGGCGGCCACCAGCGGGAAGGTGGTTGTCGTGCAGGATGTATCCACGGATCCGCGCTATCTTGCGGGATCGTCTCTGGTGAAGTCTGAAATCGTCGTCCCTATCTTCGTGAAGAAGAAGCTGGCGGCGGAGCTGGATATTGAAAGCTATTTTGTGAATACGTTCACCGCAATGGAGCAGGAATTTGTAGAAGCCTGCGCCAACGTGGCCGGGAGTTATATGGAGAAGGGGTAGTGGGGCGGAGACCGGCCTTGGAGTTCTCAGTTTTAAGTGATCAGTGGTAAGTTTTAAGAAAAGAGAAGAAGAGCAGAAGAGAAGAAGAGAAGAAGAGAAGAAGAGGACCCCAAGACCCAGGCACACACTCCGTGCCTGGGTCACCCGCACCCGGACCCGCCGTTAAGGTTCTCAGTTTTCAGTGATCAGTTTTTCAGTTTAAGAAGAAGTGAAACAGAAGAGCCACTTTCGAGCTAGGAGGGTGGGGCGCCCAGAGTTGGCTTTGGGCTCATTGCCAGGGCTGAGCGGCCGTCTGGAGCAGGACGGGTGAGCCAGGTGGAGAAGCCTTCGCAGACCATGCCGAAAATGGTGCGGCGATTTTGATAGATGAGTTTCAGCCATGCGGAGTGACCACTCTGCCGGAAGTAGATCCCCCGGAAACACATGCGCGCGATGAACATGTTGATGCGATAGCCCAGTGGCTGGTCCTTGAGCGAACCGACCGCGTGGGCCATGGCTTCCGGGCTGTAGGAATGGGCCCAGCCATGCTTCACTTCGGCGTGAGCTTCCTCGATGGTCATTTTCAGGGGCGTGTGGGCCATGGCAAACGGTATGAACTCCTGCCAGTGCTTGGGGCGGGTCAATCGCCCGGCGGCGTGCAGCCTTTTGTAAAGCGGGGTGGCGGGGAGGGGCGTGAGCAAGCCAAAGATGGGGAGCCCCGGTGGCCAGGTACGAATCTCGTTCAGCGTGCGCTGTGCGACGCCGGTCGTGTCGTTGTCCATCCCGAAAATGAAGGAAGTGATGGCGTAGACGTTGCGCGAGGCGAGCCTCTGGAGGACGGCGGCGTATTCGCCCGGCTTGTTGAAGCCTTTGTTAACGCCGGCCAGGTTCGCGGGATCAATGGACTCCATACCGATGAAGATCCACTTGCCCCCTGAGGCGGCGATGAGGTCCACGAGTTCGGTGTCGCGCAGAAGATTGGCGCTGATCTGGGCGACCCAGTGCACCTGGGCGCCCGCGGCGATGATATCGCGTAGGAGCGATTTGGTGCGTTTGATGTTGATGGCGAAATTATCGTCGATGAAGAAGACGGCCATCTGGCCGCGTTCGCTTCGCGCGCGGGCTTTCAGGAGGAGCAGTTCATTCACCACGCTCTCGTTGCTGCGAAAGCGTATGGAATCACCGAAGAAGCCGGTGACCGTGCAGAACTCGCAGCCATAAGGGCAGCCACGCCCCGACTCAATGGGAATGATGCGAAATGTGCCCCAGCCCTCTCCGATGCGCTGAAGCGCGCTCGTGGCCATCTTGGGGACCAAATTAAACTGGTCGAGGTCGATTTTGTCCCAGGGGATGGCCGGATATTGCTGAAGGGCGGGTTTGCGTTCCTGGCCGAAGTCATCCACGGGGGCGTACACGTCCTTGAGCGCGCCGCGTGCGGCATCCTCGACGATCTTTGGCCAGGTTTCATCGGCTTCACCGAGAGCCACGGCATCAGCATGGCGCGGGCCGCCGTTGCGACCGAGAGCTTCGTCAGCCTCTTCCGTGACATGAGGACCTCCCATCACGACAGGTACGCCAACGGCGCGGATGGCATCGGCCATGCGGTAGGCCTTGGCGATCATGCGCGTCATCGCGCCGATCCCGACGAGTCCGATGTTTTGTACCTTGACGAATCGCGCGATGCCGGCTTCATCCATGGGCTGCGCGTTGCCGTCCATCAAGACGACTTCGTGGCCCGGGGGAGTGAGCGCCTGGAGGAGAAACATCCAGAGATGCGGCATGAAATTGCGTGTGACCCCGTTGTCAGGGTTGTAAAGCAAAATCCGCATCGGCATTTCTCCAGTTACAGGGCGCTACTTCGTGGCCAATCAGAGCGGGCCTCGAACTTAAGGTTGGAGGGCTAGCTTAGAAGATTACTAGCCCGACTGTCCATCAGTATTGCACACTTTTCAAAATTGCCAGTTGGGAGAATCGCAGGGCTTGTACTTTGATGGAATCCACGGAAAATTGCAAGGGAAGACCGGATGGGGAGTTTAAGCCAGACCGACCGCCGCCCATTAAAGTTCTAAGTTTTCAGTCGTCAGTCAAAAGCGAAGAGAACCCCAAGAGCCAATGGCGCCGTTTCCGAGTGCAAGTAAGAAATTCACGGTTGATTTTTTGAGCACGAAGTACCGAGGTTCCATTGCCGCAGGCAGCCGGCCAGCGCATTTTCCGAATAAGCGTTCTTTTCACTACGGAGGAAATACCATGCGCCGTTTTATTCCTGTAGCACTGCTGTTGGGGCTTTTTGTGGCGGTTACCAGCCTTCCGGCCAGGGACAGCGAGCCGAAATTCAGAACCGCGGAAGTAAAGCATCTCACCAAAGTGGATGACGTGGACCTCTCGCAGGATTTCCTGAATTATGCCTATGACCATTTGCGGGAAGACCTGGAAAAGACGAAGCTCTTTGCCACCGTGGTCGGGGATGGAGCCACGGTTGCCGATGCCGACGCGGCAGACTCGGTTATCGTGGAATGCAAGATCGTGGACTACAGCAAAGGTCACATCACCGTATCCACGGGACACATGGATATCACCATCTCCCGCCGCAGCGACCATACCGTGCTGCAACACCTCACCACGAAGGTCGGTTGGCCGGCTCATGCTGTGGACGACTACAAGGGCAAGTTCACCGGCGCGCAGGCTGCCCACGAGATCAAGAACGCGCTTAAGTAAAGCGTCTATTGGAAGCAGCGGGCCAAACAGCGTTGCCAGTTTGCCCGCGTCTGGACGTGCAGAGCCGCGCGCTTGTGACGGCGCGCCCACAATCATGCGTAACTGCGTTTAGAGGCGATTGCACTTCTATGACATCTGGGTTTATCCGGCCTTGGGCCTCGTAGCGGGTAAGTCCTGCTTATAACTGCATCTGAAATTATGCCCGTTTCCGATGGGCGAATGATCGCTAGAACCACTCGCTGCGGTAGGCGATCCACCAACTGGCCATGCCAATAGGGATCGTGGCGAGGAGGGCCCACCAAAACGGCAATGCCAGGTCGGCGATGAGCCCACCGACCACGAAAGTCATCCAAAAGACTTTGCGTTGCATGAGATCATTCTAGCAGTGAACCGGCGATGTTGAGCCGCGCGTGAGTGGCGCTTTTTCCACGAGCGATACCGGACCCGCGCCACGCACGCCTATGGGACGCCCGGGGAATCGCGTGCGCGTGTGCCGGGTGAACTTGCGGCCGTGGAGCAGGGGAGTTATGGTGCAGAGGCAAGGAGGAGTCTCATGAGGAAACAAGGATTGGTTTGGATTTTAGCAGCGATTTTGGCGACGGCGGTGGGGGCGCAGGAGCTGAAACCGATGATTTTGCCGGCACCGCAAACGGATGGCGGGCGACCGCTGATGCAGGCGCTAAAAGAGAGGAAGAGCACGCGGGAATTCAGCGCGGAGAAATTGCCGGTGCAAGTCCTGGCGAATTTGCTGTGGGCGGGATTTGGGGTGAACCGTCCGGACGGGAGAAGGACGGCGCCTTCGGCCATGAACTGGCAGGAGATCGGGATTTACGTGGTCACCGCAGACGGCACCTATGTGTACGACGCAGCGAAGAACCGGCTGGAGCCCGTGACCAAGGAAGATTTACGGAGCCTGGCGGGGACACAATCGTACGCGGCAACGGCCCCGGTGAACCTGGTGTATGTGGCGGACATGACAAAGGCAGGAGATACGGAGGGTAAAGAGGTGCTCACGGGCGCTGACACCGGCTTCATCGCGCAGAACGTGTACTTGTATTGTGCATCGGAGGGGCTGGCGACGGTGGTGAGGGCGTCGGTGGACAGCGATGCGCTGGGGAAAGCGTTGAAGCTGAAGGCCACGCAAAAGATTGTCCTGGCGCAGTCCGTGGGATACCCGAAGAAGTAGGAAGTGCTAAGTATTCAGTTATAAGTTGTAAGTTTGCGGAGATGAGACACTCATACTTAAAGTTCTCCGCATTCCGTTGCGTGTAGAGTGATGAGAAGCCCAAGACCCAGGCACAGACTCCCTGCCTGGGGCACCCGGCAAGCAGTCTGTGCTGTAAACTCTCTTCTTGAAACTGGTATAAATACTCGGGCTGGTTATTCCCATGTCGCAACCACATACTGCCTCCTCAAATTCACTGCTGAAAGTCCTTCTCATTTTTGTAGCCCAGGCGATTCTGCTACTGGCGGCCGGGGGCAGCGCCCAAGCGCAAACTGCGGAAACGTTATCGCAGGTGAAGAAGGTTTATGTAGAACCTTTCGGCCAGGACGATACGGCAAGTAAACTCCGCGAAAGAATGATCAAGCAACTCCGCAAGAATGGAAGACTGGCAGTGGTCGCGGCCCGGAACGAAGCTGATGCGGTCATCAGGGGGAGCGAGAGTATCTGGGTGACCGGCTACTATTCGACGGATGCGCGCGTCCCTGCGAACATGCGCCAGCCGTTCATTCACGGCTTCCTTTCGGTGGAAATCGTTGGGAAAGACAACGAGCCTTTATGGTCGTACTTGGTAACTCCGGGTAAGTTCAGGTCCGAATCGGTCACGGAAGAACTGGCGGACCAACTCGTAGCCAAACTGGAAGGAGCACTCAAGGAAGAAAGAGAGAAAGTGCCGGCTTCAGCGAACACTGAACGTGCCGGAGAGATGAACTTAAATGCTGCAGGGGCAACTTTTCCGGCGCCCCTTTACCAAAAATGGTTCCAGTCCTGTCAGGAACGCAATCCGAAGGCGCATATCACTTACAACGCTGTGGGATCCGAGGCCGGCCTGCGATTGTTGGCGGATGGCAAAACAGACTTTGCCGCTTCGGACGTGCCCTTATCCAATGAACGCATGTCTGAATCGAAAACAGCGCTCCTGCACTTTGCGACGGTGATGGGTGCGGTTGTTCCCATTTACAACTTAAAAGGAGTTGACCGGAACCTGAACTTCACCCCGGAAGCGCTGGCGGGAATTTATTCGGGAAAGATCACGAAGTGGAACGATGAGAAGATTCGGGAATCGAACAGGAAGGCGCACTTGCCGGGCAGCGACATTGTTGTGATTCACCGGTCGGACGGCAGCGGCACGAGCTTTGTGTGGACGGATTATCTGTCCAAGGTGAGTCCCGAATGGAAAACAGCGGTTGGCGCGGGCAGTGAGGTGAACTGGCCGGTGGGAAGGGGTGCGGAAGGAAACGAGGCAGTTGCCGCGATGGTGCAACAAACCCCAAACTCCGTCGGCTATGTGGAATTGGTTTATGCGCTGCGGCACCAGTTGAGTTTCGGAGCCGTGCGAAACGCCGCGGGCGAGTTCGTCCAGGCTGATCTGACGAGCGTGACGACGGCGGCGAGGGGCGCGGCCGGCGCAATGACTTCGGATTTTCGCGTATCGATCACAAATGCCCCGGGGAAAGGGGCATACCCCATCGCCTCGTTTACCTGGTGGGTGTTGCCGGGAGACCTGGGCGGAGCTGATAAGAAGCCTGCTTTTCTCAATCTTCTTCAATGGATGCTGACCTCGGGGCAAAAGGACTGCTCTGCCCTGGGGTACGCGCCTCTCCCTCGGGAGATTGTCAACCGGGAATTGCAGTTTCTGACTACGTTGAAGTAGGGCGGGCGAGGCGTCCGGCCAGTAAAGATTTAAGTGATAAGTTAGAAGTGATAAGTTTAAAGGGAAGAGAATCCCACCAGCCGCGATCCATGGCAGGAAACTGGAAGAGAATTGGGCGTCACGATTGGCCACTTCGCGGCCAAATGAGTGGGGGGATGCGCTTGCACTTGGCGGCGCGGGAAGGTACAATCCACCTAGGTAGACAGAATGGTAGCGAGGTAGACAATGAGTCTGAACATCAAGGACCCCGAGGCCCACAAGCTGGCCCAGCGCCTTGCGGACGAGACCGGCGAGACGATGACGCAAGCCGTGACGCTTGCCCTGAGAGAAAAGCTTTCGCGGGTGCGCCGCGCGAAGCGGTCCAGGGCCACCGCGGAGGAGTTGCGGGCGATCGCGAGGCGATTCCGAAGTCACCTGAAGGGGCCGGTTAAGGACCACGGATCGCTTCTCTACGACGAAAAGGGACTGCCCAAATGATCGTGGATACATCGGCGGTGCTGGCGGTTTTGCTTGGCGAGGGAGAGGCGGAAACCTTCACGGAATTGATATTGAAGAGCGACGTTTGCCTGATGTCCGCAGTCTCGTTCGTGGAGGCTTCGATTGTCGCTGAGACGTTCGGCGGTGATGGGGGCGTGCGGCAGCTTGATGCGTTCCTGCGAACGGCGGGAATCGCTATCCAGCCTGTGAGCGAGGAACACGCACTGGCAGCGAGGCAGGCCTATTCGGACTACGGCAAGGGTCGCCATGCCGCAGGATTGAATTTTGGGGGTTGCTTTTCGTACGCGCTGGCGAAGGTGTCGGGAGAGCCCTTGCTCTTCAAGGGGAGCGATTTTGGGAAGACAGATGTCGCGGCGGTGGCCCCGCGAAGCTGATTGAAGGCTTATTCGAGGCTGCAGTCGCCCATCACTGAGTTGGAGGGACCCTCGGAAGGCGGGCCCTACACAGGAAGGAGAAAGCGGGGGGTGCGGGGAAAAAGCGGCCAAAATGGAGGTTGGCGTGAGGGCACGGGGTGCCTGTCGAGCCATTTAAGAATGTAACCCTGGCTGGGGTTGTCGAGACATTGGAAATGTAACCGAAAGTTTGTTGTTGCGGCTGTGGGAAAGTGGGAATCCCGCGGGGGGTGCGGGATTCCCA
>Ga0074045_10002404_pt1 | contig 17359 bp, 16 predicted proteins | sample BogForMeECP23OM2_FD_94442 | JGI IMG/M metagenome (GOLD analysis project Ga0074045, IMG submission 94442) | Bog forest soil microbial communities from Calvert Island, British Columbia, Canada - Bog Forest MetaG ECP23OM2 | ecosystem: Environmental > Terrestrial > Soil > Wetlands ...
GCCGGGCATCGAACCACCGACCGTCGACGCCAGCGCCGAGGCTGCAATCAATCGGGTCTTGAGCGCGGAGCGCGATGCGCTTGAGGCAATCGCCCAGGCGACACGCGAGGCTGATACGGTGAACGAAAGTGCGCGGGCCGCGGCGCGCGCGCTCGGCGAGCGAACCGAGCGGCGCATCCGCGCCCTCCGCGCCGCATTCGCCGCACGCCTCGCCGCCGAGGTCGATGCCATCGATGTTCAGGCCGCGGCACAGGATGCAGGGCAGCCTCTTTCGGCAGACGAACTCGACCATCTCGAACGGGCGGTTGCGGCACTTGCGGCCGAACTCACGGGGGGGGTTGGGCGATGACACGCGAGGGCGACCTGGCCTATGCCTGGGCGCGTATTTGCGCCCGTCTGGGCGAACGTCCCGATGAAGTGGCGTGGCGCTCGATTGAACTGATCCGCGATCTACCGGCCATGCTCGACGCGGCGCGCGGCCCTGCCTTCCGGCGCTGGCTGGTCGGGGTCACGCCCGACGCAGGGCCGCACGCCATCGAGGCGGTCCTCCTTGCCCGCTGGCGCGGTCTGGTACGTGAGGTGGCGCAGTGGATGCCGGGCGAATGGCAACCTGCGGTGGAGTGGGCAGGCGCGCTCGCCGAGCTCCCTGCCCTGCAGCACCTGGCGCGCGAGGGTGACGTGCTGCCCTGGATGCAGGAGGACCCGCTTTATCGCGAACTGGTCGGCCCCGATCCCGTGTCTGCGCTGGACCGGCTTAGGCCACTGGCGGCGGCGTGGAGCGATCCGGACGGAATGCTCTCTGCCTGGCGCGCGGAATGGGGTCGTCGCATCCCGCGCGGCGCGTTCGTCGACAGCGTGCTCCTCGCCGCGCTTGAGCATGCACTGGCCCGGCATCGCGTGGCCGTCGGGCCGGCTTCATTCGCCGACGGAATGGGGCTGCTGCGCGGCCTTGCCGATTCGGGCCTGCACTTGTTCCGCCGTGCGGCTCTGGAGCCGGCGGCTGCGTTCATCTTCCTCGCCCTGAGCGCGCTCGACCTCGAGCGGCTGCGCGGCGAACTCCTTCGCCGTGCGATCTTTCCTAGCTTGAGCCTTGCCGCATGATCCGCCCGGAACCGGCGCGATGGTTTGAGATCCTCGCTGCACGCGATGACGCGGTACTGGTACTCGAGGCACTGGCCGCGAGTGGCACGGTCGAATTCGAGGCAAGGCCCGATGCGGGGCAGAGCTCGCTAGTTGCCGACGTGTGGCCGCGCCTGCAACAGTTCGCGGAGTACAGCCGGCGCTACCACGCCTACTGGCCTCAGGCGAGAGGCGCGCCGCACGCGTTCACGGAGCCGCCTGCGGAAGTGCTCGCGCGCTGCCTGACCCGGATCCATGTCTGGGCGCAGGAAGCTGAGCCGGTGATCGCGCAACTGCAGCGCCGTGCGGCCGAACGGACTGAACTGCAGCTGTGGCAAAAGGTACTTGGCGCGATGACCGGGTCCTCGATCGACTTCTCGCAGCTGGCCGCGGCCGGTCCACTTGCCCAGGCGCGCCTGTTCATCTTTCCACCCGGTACCGCGCCGAACATCGCACCCGAAGCGCTCATACGCCAGTTTACCGTCGACGGGCGGCTGTACGCGCTCGCACTCGGCACCCCCGCGGCCTTGCAGCCGCTGGCGGTGCAGGTGGCGGCGTTCAAGGGAGCGTCCTATGCACTGCCGGATTGGCTGCATACCCAGGCGGCGCAGAACGCGGCCTACATTGCCGACCGGCTCGAGGCGCTAAAGCGCCAGGAAGCGGAGCTCAACGCGACCCTCGGCGCCATGCACGAGCGCCACGGGCTGCCCGCTGCGCTCGGCGATGCTGGCCACCTGCAGTGGGTGGTCCAGAACGTGCCCGTGTTCGAATCGGCCGGGCTGTTCTGCCGGATCACCGGCTGGACGAGCGAGTTGTCCGGCGATCGGCTCGTGGCTGCGCTCGAGCACTCGAGCGCGCGCGCGATCCTCTACTATCCCCCGTCGCCGCAAGGCGCGAGGCCGCCGCTGATCCTCTCCAACCCAGGCTGGGCGCGTCCGTTCGAGGTGTTTATCCGCGCCCTAGGGATGCCGGCGCGCAACGAGGCCGATCCGACAACGCTGCTCGCGATCGTCGTGCCGCTGATGTTCGGTTACATGTTCGGCGATGTGGGCCAGGGACTTGTCATCGCCGGCGCCGGTTTCTTGCTGCGCAGGCGCTGGCCGATGGCGCGCCTGTTCATTGCCGGCGGCATCGCGGCGAGCCTCTTCGGAGTGCTCTTCGGCAGCGTATTCAGTCTCCAGGGTGTCATTGCGCCGCTGTGGGTCGAGCCGCTCGCCGACCCGCTCACGGTGCTCGTGGTGCCGCTCTACGGCGCGGCGGCGCTGCTCACAGTCGGTTTGCTGCTGAACGCGGTCGAGGCCTACTGGCGACACGAGCTGCGGGGATGGTTCTGCAGCGAGGTGTGGCTCGCAGTCGTCTACGTCGCGCTGCTGCTCGGTATCCAGCGTCGGGGAGCGTTCGTCGTGGCTGCCGCCGCCGCGGCCGCGTTCTGTTTCGGCCGGGCTTTTGTCGCCCGCAAGCTCACGGCGGCGCTGGTTGCCATCGCCGAACTCGTGGAACGAACGCTGCAGATCCTCATCAACACGCTTTCCTTCGCGCGCGTGGGCGCGTTCGCGCTCGCGCACGCCGGGCTCTCGTCAGCCATAATGGCATTGATGGGGGCCAGCAACAGCATGGCCGTCAAAGTCGCCGTGCTCGTCGCCGGCAACCTCGTGGTGTTGGTCCTGGAAGCGATGGTGGTCTCGATCCAGACCACGCGGCTGGTGCTGTTCGAATTCTTCACCCGGTTCCTGGTCGCGCAAGGGCGCGTGTTCCACCCGGTGCCGGTTCCACCTTTCCTCGCGCAGGAGCATTGAATGAAAAGAAACCCAGCCACTTTCGTGATTGCCTTGGCTGCCGTGGCGGCGGTGTTCGCGCTCGGCGCCACGCTGCTCTTCTTCGCCGCGCCGGCGGCAAGAGCTGCCGGAACTTCCGCTGCGGGCGCGGCGCTCGCCGGGGACGTGGCGAGCTTCGGCCTGCTCGCCGCGGCGCTCGCCACCGCCCTCGCGGCGCTGGGCGCGGGGTTTGCCGTGGCCAAAGTGGGCGCGGCGGCCATCGGCGCGCTGGCCGAGAAACCGGAGCTCTTCGGCCGTCTGCTGATCTTTGTCGGCTTGGCCGAGGGCATCGCCATCTATGGCCTGATCGTGTCGATCCTGATCTTGAATCGCCTCGGCTGATGCCGCTCGCCACCTACATCGGGGACGAGGCAAGCGCGGCCGGCTTCAGGCTCGCCGGCGTCACGGTGATCATCCCGCAGCCGGGCGAAGAGGCAGCCGCGCTGTCGACGGCGCGGCGCAGCGCCGCACTGGTGCTCGTCTCTGCCGCCACGGCGGCAAGGATCGCCGCGCGCGATATCGAGGCCGCGCAGGCCGCGCTCGCCCCGCTCACGCTCGTCGTTCCCGATCTGCAGGAAGCCGTGCCGCTGCCGGATCCGGCAGCGCGCTTGCGCCGGCAGCTCGGCCTCGAGGTCGTGCCATGACGCTCGCCGCGCGAGAGCAGGCGCTGCTCGAGCTGGTCGAAGCCGACCGCGGGCTGCGCTGCGCGACGATCATGCGCGAGGCGCAAGCGAGCGCCGCCGCCAGCGTTGCCACGGCCCACGCCGAGGCCCGCGCCCGGGTGCGTCGCGCCTTCGCCGAAGAACGCCAATTGCGTGCCGCGCGCCTCGCCGCCGCCGCAGCGAAGCTGCAGACTCACCGGCGCCTGCACGAGCAACGGCGCGCAGCCGCACTGGTCGCCACCGGCTGGCGTGCGCTGCCCGAGGCGCTGGGCGAGCGCTGGCGGCAGCCTCGCACGCAGCAGGCCTGGGTCGACAGCGTCATCGCCGCGGCTCGCACCACCCTGCCGAGGGGCGGCTGGCGGATCGCGCACGCCCCCGGCTGGGCCGATGCCGAGCGGCTCGTCCTTGCGCGCGCGCTGGAAGCCGAGCTCGGCGCCGCGCCGCAGGTGCACTGCGATGACTCGATTCGAGCCGGCCTCAAGGTCGCTCAAGGCCGCATCGTGATCGACGGCACCCTCGAGGGCCTGCTTGCCGACCGCTCCGAGATCGGCGCCGGACTCCTGCAGCACCTGGAGCAAGCCCGGTGAGCCGGGCCGTCATCCACTGGATCGCCGGACCCGTGTTGCACGCGCGAGCGGCAGGGCCGTTCGCCTTGCGCGAAGCCGTCCGGGTCGGCGACAACGCGCTGCTCGGCGAGGTGGTGCGTCTGGATGGCGAACAGATCGTGGTGCAGGTCTACGAGGACACCACCGGCCTCAGGCCCGGTGCCGCTGTAGAAGGCGACGGCCTGCCGCTCAGCATCCGTCTCGGGCCCGGTTTGCTCGGTCATATCTTCGACGGGCTGCTGCGCCCGCTCGCCGGCGCCGACTCGGCATTCGTGCGGCCTGGAATGCGCCATGCGGCGCCGGGAAGCTTTGCCTTTGCCCCGCGCCTGGCAAAGGGCGAGCCCATTGCCGGCGGAGCGATCATCGGCGCGGTCAAGGCGGCCGGCGGGCGCACGCAGGCCTGCCTCGCGCCACCGCACGTCGCGGGCGAAATTCTCAGCGTCGCCGGCGAAGGCGAATACTCCGAAGACGCGGTGCTCGCCACCCTGCGCGACGGCGCCGGGCGCGAGCATGCGCTGACCATGAGCCAGGTGTGGCCGGTGCGCGTCCCGCGTCCGGTCGCCGCGCGCCTGCCTGCCGGCGCCCCGCTGGTCACCGGTCAGCGCATCATCGACAGCCTCTTCCCGGTCGCCCAGGGAGGCAGGGCAGCCATCCCGGGCGGCTTCGGAACCGGCAAGACGGTCCTGCTCGAAGCGCTGGCCAAAGGCTGCAACGCCGACGTCATCGTCTATCTGGGCTGCGGCGAGCGCGGCAACGAGATGGCCGGTGTGCTCGACGAGTTCCCGCGCTTGAGCGACCCGCGCAGCGACCGGCCGCTCATGGAGCGCACGGTGATCATCGCCAACACGTCGAACATGCCGGTGGCCGCGCGCGAGGCCTCGATCTATTGCGCGGCGACGGTGGCCGAATATTTTCGCGACCAGGGACTGCACGTGGCCCTGATGGCGGACTCGACCTCGCGCTGGGCCGAGGCATTGCGCGAGGTGTCGGGGCGCTTCGGCGAGTTGCCTGGCGAGGGCGGCTATCCGGCGTACCTGTCCTCGCGGCTGGCCGATTTCTACGAGCGGGCAGCGCTCGTCGAGCCACTTTGCGGCGGCCGCGGTTCGGTGAGCGTGATCGGCGCCATCAGCCCGCCTTCGGGCGACTTCTCCGAGCCGGTCACGGCGCACACCAAGCGTTACGTGAAGGCTTTCTGGGCACTGGACGTCAAGCGCGCCCAGGCCCGCTTCTATCCCGCCGTCCACCCCCTGCAGTCGTACGCCGAGGACGCGCGCGACTTCGCCCCATGGTGGGCGGCGCACGGCAACGACCGCTGGCTTGCGCTGCGCGCGCGCTTTCTGACGCTGCTCGACGAAGAAGCCCGGCTGGAACGCATGGCGCGGATAATCGGCAAGGACGCGCTGCCGGCCCGTCAGCAGCTGACGCTGTTCTGCGCCGGACTGGTCAACGACGCCTTCCTGCGCCAATCGGCCTTCTCGGAGGTCGATCGCGTGTGCTCCCCCGCGCGGCAGGCGGCGATGATGCGCCTGCTCGATCGCTATTTCGATCTCGCCGAGGGCGCCCTCGCCGCCGGCGCGACAGCCGCGCAAATTGCCCAGATGGCGTGCGTGCGGCCGCTGCAGCGACTGGGCGAGGACATTGCCAACGATGCGCTGGAGCGCTTCGACCTGCTGCAGGCGGGCATCGAGCGCGAGTTCGCGGCGCTCACCGAACCATCCGGGGCACTCGATGCGGGTCACCGCTGAAGGTGCGGCCACGCGCCTCGACGGGCCGCTGCTGTTTCTGCGGCGCACGCTCGAGGTCGGCCTGCACGATGCGGTCGAGGTGCGCGGGGTCGATGGCCGCTCACGCCTCGGACGCATTGCCGCGATCGACGAGGAGCTGATGACCGTCGAGGTCCTGGAGAGCACTTCGGGGCTCACGCTCGCCGGGACGGTGGTGCGCTTCTTCGGCGAGCCGCTGTCGTTCGGCGTATCGCCCTCGATGCTGGGCCGGATCTTCAACGGCGTGGGCCAGGTGATCGACGGCGGCCCGCCGGTCGCCGCGCGCGAGCGCCTGCGTATCGACGGCCTGCCCATCAACCCGGCCGCGCGGGCGATGCCGCGCGACTTCATCGAAACCGGCGTCACCACCCTCGACCTCATGAACAGCCTCGTGCGCGGGCAGAAGCTGCCGCTGTTCTCCGGCGGCGGCCTGCCCCACGACCGGCTGGCGGTCGACATCGCCACCCACGCCCGGCTCGCCTCGGAGGGCGGCGGCGACTTTGCCATCGTGTTCGCCGGCATCGGCCTGCCTTACGACAGCGCCGAGTATTTTCGGCGCAGCCTCGAGCAGGGCGGCGCGCTCGAGCGAACCGCCTTGTTCCTCAATCTGGCCAGCGACTCGTCGACCCAGCGCCTGCTCACGCCGCGCTTCGCCCTGACCGCGGCCGAGTACCTCGCGTTCGCCTGCGGCAAGCACGTGCTGGCCATCCTCACCGACATGACCAACTATGCCGAGGCGTTGCGCGAAGTCTCCTCGTCGAAAGGCGAGATTCCGAGCCGCAAGGGCTTCCCCGGCTATATGTACTCCGACCTGGCCACGCTCTTCGAGCGCGCCGGCTGCCTGCGCGGGATGCCCGGAACGCTCACCCAGCTGTCGATTCTCACCATGCCCGCCGACGACATCGGCCACCCCATTCCGGACCTCACCGGTTACATCACCGAGGGTCAGATCGTGCTCTCGCGCGACCTCGACCGGCGCGGCGTCTACCCGCCGGTCAATGTCCTGCCCTCGCTGTCGCGGTTGATGAAGGACGGCACCGGGGGCAGCTACACCCATCCGGATCACCCCGCGCTGGCCAGCCAGCTCTACGCCGCCTATGCGCGCGCCGTGCAGGCGCGGGTGCTGGCGAGCGTCGTCGGCGAGGAAGGCCTGGCCGACACCGACCGCCGCTACCTGGCCTTCGGCGCGGCGTTCGAGACGAAACTGGTGGCGCAGGATGCACCGCGGACCTTCGAGCAAAGCATGGAGGTCGGCTGGGCGCTGCTATCCGGCTTGCCGCCGGCCGAGCTGTCGCGACTGTCCGACACGCAGATCGAAGCGCACGTATCCGGCCGGCGCGCGCCCAACGACTCGCCCGGCGGGGCGCCGGCCGAGGAGGCGTCCGCGTGAGCGAGCTCACTCCGACCCGCAGCGTCGTGCTCGAGCTCAAGGACGAGCGTCGCGCCATGCACGACGGCTACGTCTTTCTCGACGAAAAGTGCCTGCTGCTCGCCGCCGAGATCCTGCGCGAGCTCGGCCGCCACGAGGCGCTGCGGCGGCGCCTGCTCGCCGCCTATGCCACCGCCGTCGCCTCGCTGCAGGCGGCCGTCGCGCGGCACGGCCTGCATGGCCTGCAGGTCTATCCGCCAGAGTGCCTCGACGGCGCAGAGCTTCGGCGTGCGTCGCGCTCGCTGATGGGTGTGCGCCTGCAGGACGCCTCGTTGTGCGGCGAAGCCTCGCCGGCAGCGCCTGCGGTCGACGCCTCGCCCGAGGCCGAATCCTGCCGGCGCGCCTTCGCGGCGCTGCTCGAGGCCGCCGCGCCACTGGCCGCCGTTGCCGGCAATCTGGTGCGCCTGTCGCTCGAATACCGGCGCTCGGTGCGCCGCGCCCATGCCCTGCAGGACGTCCTGCTGCCCGAACTCGACGGCACGATCGCCGACCTCGAGACCCGGCTCGAGGAACTGGAGCAGGAAGACGCGATCTGGATGCGCCGCGCTTGTTGAACGGCGCGGCTAGTCCCTGGCGCGCAGGATGACCGTCAGGGTGCGAATTCCCTGGGCGCCATGGATCAGAACGCCCTCGATGTCCGCGGTCGCCGATGGCCCGGTCATGAATACACCGTAGCGGGCATCAAACTGCGCGCGCTCGCGGTAAGCGTGGTGCAGGTTGCCCACGATGCGCGCCGGATCGAGCAGCACCACCAGGTGCTGGGCGAGAAAGCCGAGGCTGTTCACCTTGAACTCGCTTTCGGTGAGCCATACCGAGCCGGTCTCGGCGACCCCGTACACGGCGCGCACCACACCGACGTCGACGTCGCTGAGCTCCGCCGGGCTTCGCACCGCATCGAGCGACCGGCTGCCCGCCACCTCCGGCGTCGCCGAGCAGATGACCTTGGCCTCCGGGAACAGCGCTCGGACGAAGAGGCCGAGATCGCCTTGCGGCGGCGCAGCCGCGATCTTGCCGCCCATGCGGGAGAGCGCGGCCTTGAAGCGCTCCACCTCGGAGCCCGCGGCGGCATCGAAGCCCGGCACGGCGGGCAGCGATCGTGGCGGCGGCTGGTTGTGGCGGACCCGACCCAGGATCTCGTCGCGGCTGCTCATGGCTTGCTCCGATTCTTCAGGTACCACTGGCGGAACGTCTGCGGCGCTGCGGCGGGGACTTCGCGCTGACGCCCCCAGGCGTTAAGCCGGTTGTACATCATGAACCGCGGCAGATGCTCGATGCCGGCGCCGGCGGTCTCGACCGCGGCCCGGTAGAGCTTGGGGTTCGACAGCACCTTCCCGGCGACCTGCATCGCTTCTCGCTTGACGAATGGCAGCGCTCCGCGCTCGGCGATCACCTGGCGCCATTTGTAGATCTGCTCGTGAATGTTGATCTTGACCGGGCAGACGCTGGTGCAGCTGCCGTTGAGCGTCGAGGCGAACGGCAGCGAACTGTAGCGGCGCAAATTGAAGGTCGGATCGATGATCACGCCGATCGGTCCCGAATAGGTTGCGCCGTAGGACAGCCCGCCACTGCGTCGGTACACCGGGCAAGTGTTCATGCAGGCGCCGCAGCGAATGCACTTCAGGGAGTACCAGAAGTCCGGCATGCCAAGCCGCTCGGAACGTCCGTTGTCGACCAGAACGACGTGCATCTCGCAGCCGTCGCGTGGTGCGCGGAAATGCGAGGTCAGCTGGGTGATGGGCGAGCCCAAGGCGCTGCGCGACAGCATGCGCACGAACACGCCGAGATGCTCGATCTTCGGCACGATCTTCTCGATGCCGATGGAGGCGATATACAGAGGCGGAAGGTTCACGCTCAGGTCGGCGTTGCCCTCGTTGGTGCAGACGACGACCGTGCCGGTTTCGGCGACGGCGAAATTGGCGCCGGTCATGCCGGCGTCGGCCTTGAGGAAGTACGGGCGCGTGTGCTGGCGCTGGCTTTCGGCGAGATAGTGCACGTCGCTGTTCTTCGGGTCGGTACCGATGGTGCGCGCGAATACGCGGGCCACGTCCCCGCGCAGCTTGTGCACGGCGGGAACGACGATGTGACTGGGAGGCTCATTGTCGAGCTGCTGGATGCGCTCGCCCAGGTCGGTTTCCATGACCTCGATGCCCCGGTTCTCGAGAAACGGGCGCATCTCGCACTCGTCGGTCAGCATCGACTTGGCTTTGACCAGGATCCTTGCGCCGCGCGCGCGCATGATGTCCAGGACGATCTGGTTGTGCTCGGCTGCGTCCCTGGCCCAGTGCACGCGGGCGCCGTTGGCCGTCGCATTGCGCTCGAATTCCTCCAGATAGTCGGCCAGGTGCGTGAGCGTGTGCTCCTTGATCGCCGAGGCGAGCACACGCAACTGCTCCCACTCGGGGATCTGCTCGCTCTCCCGGTCGCGCTTCTGCCGCAGATCCCAGAGGCGCTGGTCGTGAAACTCGAGATGGTCCTTCGCCTTGATGAATTTCGACGAGGCCTCGGCGTGGTCGATGCGTTTCATGCCCGCGCCCCGTTGAGGATCTGCGCAATGTGAATGAATTTGATCGGCAGCCCAAGGCGCTCGGCGCATCCGCGCTGATGCATCAGGCACGACATGTCGGCGGAGACTATGTATTCGGCGCCGGCCTTCTGGTGCGCAGTCACCTTGTCGTAGCCCATCTTCGCCGAGACCGGCTCCTCGAACACCGAGAAGGTTCCGCCGAACCCGCAGCACTCGTCGGGCCGCTGCGGCGTGACCAGGCGGATGCCCTTGACCCTGGATAGCAGGTCGAGCGGCTTGGAAAAGAACGGCTCCTCGATCTCCGACATCTTGGCGGTGCGCAGGGCCCGCAGAGTGGAACAGCCGTTGTGCAGGCCGACCGCGTGCGGAAACTCGGCCCACGGGAAGTCGCGCACCTTCAACACATCATGCAGGAATTCCACCAGCTCGCAGGTCGCCTTGCGGACCTTGAGCGTCTCCTTGGTCTGCCGGACGGCGGTCAGGTTCTCACGCACATGGTGGGTGCAGCTGCCGGACGGCGCGACGACATAATCAAAGCCGGCAAAATTCGCGACGAACAGGGCCTCCGTGGCGGCCGCGTCCTCCTCGCAGCCGCTGTTGCCCATGGGCTGCCCGCAGCAAGTCTGGTCCAAAGGATAGGCCACCTCGACGCCCAGCCGTTCGAGCAATTCCAGGGTGGCGATGCCGACTTCCGGAAAGAACGCGTTGACGTAGCAGGGAACGAAGAGCGCAACCTTCATCGCTGCAAAGCCCTCGATTCGGTCACGGGATCATGCCGGTCAGGAAATACGCCTGCGCGAAGGTGATGACGCAAATGATGAACAGGAACAGTACACTCCACTTCACCGTGAAGCGCAACAGCTCCGATTCCCGCCCTACCAATCCGACGGCGGCGCAGGCGACGGCGATCGATTGCGGCGAAATCATCTTGCCGGTCACCCCGCCGGTGCTGTTGGCCGCCACCATGAGCACGTCGCTGACGCCGAGCTGGTGGGCCGTGATGCTTTGCAGGCTGGAGAACAGGGCGTTGCTCGAGGTGTCCGAGCCGGTCAGGAAAACGCCCAGCCAGCCGAGAACCGGTGCGAAGAACGGGAACAGCGCTCCGGTCGAGGCCAACGCCAGCGCCAGAGTCGATGAAATGCCGGAGTAGTTGGCGATGAAAGCGAAGCCCAGCACGCAGGCGATGGTGAAGATCGGCTTGGCGAGGTCGATCGCGGTGTCCTTGAGCACGCCCAAGCCGTCGCGCAGCGACACCCCCAGCACGACCATCGACAACAGCGCCGACAGCAGGATGCCGGTGCCGGTGGCGGGGATCAGGTCGAGGTTGTACACCGCGGCATAGGGCGTGGCCTTGGCCACCACCGGTGCGGTCCTTATCACCAGCTCATGCAGGCCGGGGACCTTGTAGCTCAAGACCGTGGCGCCGAGCGCCCCGCCCGGGGCGAACAGAGCCTTGAACGCGGGCAGGCTCCAGATCACCACCACCACCGTCAGGATGATAAAGGGCGACCACGCTTTCACGACCTGCCCCGCCGTGTACCGGGCAGCCGCGGCGTGCGCCGAAATGGGCACGTGCCTGGGTGGGCCTCCGCCCTTCGCGGCGGCGAAAACAAATGCTTCGGTGGGTTGCCAGAACTTGAGGAAGGCGGTGGTTGCCACCAGGCACACCAGCGAGGAGGTGATGTCCGGCAGTTCCGGCCCGATGAAGTTGGAGGTGAAGAATTGCGTCAGCGCGAACGCCCCCCCTGCCACCAGCACCGCGGGCCAGGTTTCGCGCAGGCCCTTCACTCCATCCATGAGCCAGACCAGAAAAAGCGGCACGAACACCGACAGCAGCGGCAACTGCCGGCCGGCCATCTTGCCCACCAGCATCGGATCGATTCCGGCCGTCTTGCCGGCGACGAGGATCGGGATGCCGAGCGCGCCAAAGGCGACCGGCGCCGTGTTGGCGATCAGGCACAGGCCGGCCGCGTACAGCGGATTGATCCCCAGCGCGGCCAGAATCGCCGCCGTAATGGCAACCGGCGCCCCGAAGCCGGCGGAGCCTTCCAGGAAGGCGCCGAAGGCAAAGCCGATGAGGATGACCTGCAGGCGTTGATCTTTGGTAATCGAGATGACCGAGGAGCGGATGATCTCGAACTGGCCGGACTTGACCGACAGTTTGTAGAGAAAAACGGCATTGAATATGATCCACGAGATCGGCCACAGGCCGAACGCCATGCCATTGGCGGTCGCCCGCAGCGCGAGCCCCGCCGGCATTCCGTAGACGGTGAGGGCGATGATGACCGTCACCACGATCGTCCCGAGCCCCGCGAGATAGCCGTCCCAGCGCAGGACCGCCAGGGTGACGAAGAAGAAGACAATCGGCACGGCCGCGACCAGTGCCGACAGCCACAACGAGCCGAGCGGATTGTAGACCTGCGTCCAGACTTGCATTTTTGTCTCCCTAATGGACTCGATTGACTGCGGGCGATGTCCCACGCGGCGGTAGCGCCCGAGTGCATGCATCGGCCAGGGTGATGATCGAACGATAAGGAAAGCCCGCCTGCTCGGACAGGCCGATCTCGCAGGTGCGGCTCGACGAGTAGCCGACCTTGCAATCGGCCGGCAGCGCCGCGCGCAGATGGCGCAGCGCAAATTCGTTCAGCTCGGGACGGTCGAAGCCCTTTTCGCCGGCGAAGCCGCAGCAGAGGACCTCTTCGACCAGCACGACCCTGCTCGAGCAGCGGGAGGCGATAGCGCAGAGCTTGTCGACCGTGCCCATTTTGCGCACGCTGCACACCGGGTGAATCGCGACTGGGTCATCGGTGGGCTCGACGGCGACCCGCGGGAGCACGGTGTCGTGTATGAACTCGATTGCGTCCTGCACCGCCAGTCGCCCGTCCAGGTAGCGCCGCATGCGATAGCTGCAGGGGCTGGTGTCAAACACGATCGGCCAGCGCCCGTCCTGGCTTGCGCTGCGCAAGGCGTTTTCCAGCTCTGCGGCCTTGCGGTCGGCGACTGCGGCTAGGCCCCTGCTCTCGAACGGCTGCCCGCAGCACAGGTTGTCGAGCCCTTGCGGGTAGAGCACATCGAAGCCCGCCTTGCGAAACAGGCGCTCGGCGGTGTCCGGCAAGGCAGCGCTGTCGTCACCGCGTTGTCCGCCCATGTTCCGGCTGGCGCCGGTCGGAAAGTATACCACGCGCTCGGCGCTTGCAGGCGGCGAGCGCAGCGGCGGATAAAAGCGGATCGGCCGCGGCAGCGCTGGCGACCATTTGGGCAGCCTTCCCGCGGAGAGCCTGCGCATGGCCGAGAGCGAAGCGCGCATGAGGTCGGTGCCGAGGACCCGGTGCAGCAGGTCGGCGCCCGCGAGCCCGGCGCGCACGCCCGCATTGGCGAGCGCATAGTGATCGGCGAGGACCCCGGCAACGCGCCGCGCCAGCGGACCGGCGCGCCGACCGCGTGCCGACTTGATCAGCATTCCGGTTTCGATGCCCACCGGACACGCCGTGGCGCACAACCCGCACGCAGCACAGGTGTCGATGCCGTGATAGTCGTAGAGGGCCCGCAAGGCGGACAACTCGCCGTCTTCTCGCCCCGCCGCTTCGAGCCGCGCGATCTCGCGCCAGCCGACGATGCGCTGCCGGGGGGACAGCGTCAGCCCGTGGGAGGGGCACTTCGGTTCGCAGAAACCGCACTCGATGCAGCGATCGACAAGCGGATCGCAGGCCGGCAGCGGTTTGAGGTTCCGGACATGCGCTTGCCGGTCTTCGTTCAGGATCACCCCGGGGTTGAGCAGGCCCTGCGGGTCGATCAGGCGCTTGATCTGCCACATCAAGGCATAGGCTTCGGCGCCCCACTCCAGCTCGACGAAGGGCGCGATATTGCGCCCGGTACCGTGCTCGGCCTTCAGCGAGCCGTCATATTTTTCGACCACCAGCGGACACAGCGCAGCCATGAAGCCCCGGTAACGCTCGATCTCCGAGGCGACATTGAAGTCCTGGGTGAACACGAAGTGCAGGTTGCCCTCGAGCGCGTGCCCGAAAATGATGGCGTCGGGATAGCCGTGCGCGGCGAGCAACCGCTGCAGATCGAGCGTCGCTTCGGCCAGGCGCGCGACCGGAAACGCGACGTCCTCGATGATCACGGTGGTTCCGGTCTTGCGCATCGCCCCCACCGACGGAAACATGCCTTTGCGCACGTTCCACAGTCGCGCGCATTCCTGCCGGTCGGTGGAGAAAAGGATCGGCTCGGCGGTGTCAAGCCCCGCGAGCGCCGCGTGGATCGCACGCACCTGCTCGGAGAGCACGCTGCCGCTCGCGGCGCGGGTCTCCACCAGCAGCGCGGCGCCGCCGGGTCCCAGGGCGCGGATGCCCTGCGGCAGGCCCGGAGTCTCCTCCACCGAGCGCAGTGCGGCGCGGTCGGCGAGCTCGACCGCGGCAACCGGCGCGCTCTTCAGGGCGGTCACTGCCCGGCAGGCCGTTTCCAGATCGCCAAACAGGATCAGCGCGCTCGCCTTGTCGCCATATTCGGGCACCGTGCGGTAGGCGATTTCACTGATGAACCCCAGGGTGCCCTCGGAGCCGATCAAGAGGTGCGCCAGGATGTCGACCGGATCGGAAAAATCGACCAGCGCGTTGAGGCTGTAACCGGTGGTGTTCTTGAGGCGGAACTTGTGCCGGATGCGCGCGGCGAGGGCTTCGTTGCCGCGGGTGGCGCGCGCAAGCTCGTCTAAGCCGCGCACCAGCGCGCGTTCCTGCTCCATGAACGCCGCGCGACTGTCCGCGTCTCGCGTATCGAGCACCGTGCCGCTGGCGAGCACGATGCGCATTCCGACCACGGTGCGGTAGCTGTTCTCCGCGGTCCCGCAGCACATGCCGCTGGCATTGTTGGCAGCGATGCCGCCGATCTTCGCGGTATCGATAGAGGCCGGGTCCGGGCCGATTTTGCGCCCGTAGCTTGCCAGCCGCCGATTGGCGCTCGCGCCGATCACCCCGGGCTGCAGGGTGATGGTTGCGCCATCCTCGCCAATCTCGCATCTGCGCCAGTTATCCCCGAGCAGCAAGAGCACCGAGTCGGTCACCGCCTGGCCCGACAGGCTCGTCCCGGCGGCGCGAAAGGTCACCGGCGCGCCCAATCGCGCACACACCGCAAGCAGTCGCACCAGCTCCTCTTCGCTCTCGACGATTACCGCGATGGCGGGCACCAGGCGATAGAAACTCGCGTCCGTGCCCCAGGTCAGCAGGCGCAGCGGATCGGTGATCAGGCGTTGCGGCGGGATAAAGGCGACTGCCTCGCGGTACAGCTCGGCGTACGGCGCACGAAGCGCCGCCCCAGCCTCACTGTGCAGCCGTGCCGGGGCAGGAGCGTGCGGCGATCGATTCATCGGTGTTTGCGCAAGCGGGTTGGCGGCAATCAGGCCGCAGTCGTGCCGCTTCGGGATGAGGAACCCTACTCTGCCGCGTGCCGCCGGTGTTTGATCTAAATCATCGCCGCTGCATGCGGCCCGGCGCTGGTCGGCGCAGCCTTCGGCGGAGAAGAGACACCGGCGAGCTCGTCCCTCACGACCGTTGATCCAGGTCAAACAGATGCCGATGGGTCCCGCTTACTGTATCGCAACCGCCGCAGGGCCGACAAAGAGCGCGTGCGTTCCAGCATGCCAGCCGTGCCCGCGGACGCGACAAAGACCATGAACCGGACAGAAGCGTTGCGCAAAGACGACCGGGCCGGGGGGCCGGGCGGCATGCCTGCCGTGCCCGCCGCCACGGTGGCAACGACCTCGCCGGCCGCGACCGGCTCGCTGCCGGGTCGGCGATGAATCCGTACGTCGCGTTCCTGCTCTACCTGCTGGCGATACTCGGCTTCGTGTTCGTCACGCTGGTGATGAACCGTTACCTCGGCCCGAGGCCCGCCACGTCGGCGATGAAGCAGGAGCCCTTCGAATGCGGGGCCACGCCGGTCGACACGCGCAACACCAAGGCGGTCCCGATCAAGTACTACGGCGTGGCGATCGCCTTCATGCTCTTCGACCTGGAAACGGTGTTCCTCTTCATCTGGGCGCTCGGCGCACAGCCGCTCACCGGCTTCATGCTCTTTACCTTCTTCCTGTTCACCTTCCTCTTGGTGCTGATCCTGCTCTACGTGTATCAGGCACGGCTGCTGGACATGGTGACCGAATAGCCATGAATCGCGGCACGATACCGATCCGGCCCGCGCACCCGCAGTCTGGCGCGCTCGAGTACATCTCGACCAAGAAGGACGAGCTGGTCGGCTGGGCACGCAAGTTCTCGCTCTTCCCCTACCCGTTCGTCACCGCCTGCTGCGCGATGGAGTTCATGGCCGTGAGCTCGACGCCGTACGACACCGACCGCTTCGGCGCCGCGCTGCCGCGCTTCTCGCCTCGGCAGTCCGACCTGCTCATGGTGGTCGGGACGGTGACCCACAAGCAGGCGCCCGTCCTGGTCAAGGTCTACGAGCAGATGTGCGAGCCGAAATGGGTCATGGCATTCGGCGCCTGCGCGACCAGCGGCGGGTTCTATCAGAACTACGCCGCGCTTGCCGGAATCGACAAGATCATCCCGGTGGACGTCTACGTCCCCGGTTGCCCGCCACGGCCGGAGACGGTCATCGACGCGATCATGCAGCTGCAGGACCGGATCGCGCGCGCCCATCACCCGATCATCACCAAGACCTTCTGACCATGGCCGCGGCGATCATCGACACCCTCCGGCGCGAGCTCAGCCCGGACTCGGCCGAGCCTTGCCTGTCCCACGGCACGCTGGTGCTCACCGTTCCCCCGGCCGCCCTGCTGGCCACCGCGCGCAGGCTCTGCTCGGAGTTCGGATTCGACCTGTTTCTGGACGTGACCGCGGTCGACTGGCCGCAGCGCACGCCGCGCTTCGAGGTCGTCTATCACTTCTATTCCTCCGTCCACCACGTGCGCGTCCGGCTGAAGACGGCGGTGCCGGAAGCCGAGCCCGTGGTCGACTCGCTCTGTTCGCTCTACGGGTCAGCGCACTTCATGGAACGGGAGTGCCACGACATGTACGGCATCGTCTTTCGCGGCAACCCCGACCTGCGGCCGATCCTGCTCTACGAGGGCTTCGTGGGGCACCCGCTGCGCAAGGACTATCGCAAGGACCACGAGCAGCCCCTGGTCTCGTATCGAACCTGACGCAACCGGCCATGGACACCCGAAGCAACACGACCCTGCCCAATCCGATCCGCCCGGCCTTCGAGCGGGGCGAACGCGATGATGCGATCGTCGTCAGCATCGGTCCGTCGCACCCAGCTACGCATGGCACGGTCCAGCTCATTGCCGAGTTGGACGGCGAAAAGGTAAAGCGCGTGGACGTGCACTGCGGCTATCTTCATCGTGGCTTCGAAAAGGAATGCGAAGACCACACCTGGCACAACCTGATGCCCTACGTCGACCGGCTCAACTACTGTTCCGGGCTGATCAAC
>Ga0074045_10002405_pt1 | contig 17356 bp, 13 predicted proteins | sample BogForMeECP23OM2_FD_94442 | JGI IMG/M metagenome (GOLD analysis project Ga0074045, IMG submission 94442) | Bog forest soil microbial communities from Calvert Island, British Columbia, Canada - Bog Forest MetaG ECP23OM2 | ecosystem: Environmental > Terrestrial > Soil > Wetlands ...
GCATGCGACTTCTGGCAAAAAAGGGAAAAAAGATGCTGGACGGCCTGGGCATTCGCGTTCCTGCATCGTTGAAGGCACAACTCCGCAGGATTTTTTGATGGCCAATCGGGACATCGTATTCCTCATGTACCACGAACTGGAGTTGCCGGGCCGGCCTCTATGCCGCACCGAAGCAGGCTACGTGCGCTACATTCTTTCGCAAGCCACTTTTCAGTCGCAGATTCGCTGGCTTCACCAAAGCGGCTGGCACGGCCTCTCGGTAAGCGAAGCCCTCGAATATCCGCTCGGAAAGTCGGTCGCCATTACGTTCGACGATGGCAGCGAGACCGATCTCATCGCCGCAGCGCCCATACTCAAAGAGAGCGGCTTCAACGCCACCTATTACGCCACCGCAGGATGGGTCGGCACGCCCGGTTATCTATCGTCCGGTCAACTGCGCGAACTGAACTCCTTGGGATTCGAAATCGGCTGCCACTCCATGTCTCACGCATACTTGAATGATCTGGCGCAACCAGCGCTGCGGCATGAGATTTCGGATGCGGGCAAGAAACTTGAAGACTTGATCGGCCAAAAAGTGGAACATTTTTCGTGTCCCGGCGGCCGTTTCGATGCAAAGGCACTCGCGGTCGCGAAGGAAGCAGGATACCGTTCCGTGGCCACTAGCCGCCTTCGCGCCAACTCTCCTTCGACCGATCTTTACCGGTTGGGACGGGTAGCGATCTTGCGCGAGTTTCGCGATTCTAATTTCGCGCGCGTCTGTACTGGAGAGGCATTGCCGAAGATGCGTTTCGTTGAATCCCTGCGGGAAGGCGCTAAGAGTCTACTCGGGAATGCGCTCTATGATCGCGTCCGGGGACTGCTTCTGCGGGAGCCCTGACAGTAGAAGTCAGCCACTCAGGAACCAGCCACTACTCCAGACGGGCTGCTTGCCGCTTTCGAGTGCGATTCCCCGCCGCAGGCCTCCTCCACGTCATCTGCGAGCTTGCGCGTGTTCTCTTCGGCGGAAAACCCCGGCATGCGCGCCACCATCCCTGCGCGGTTATGTACGGCCTCAGCCATCAGCCTGTGCAACGAATCCGGATCATCCGCTCGCCACAACTCCACTCCCGGCGGGCGCGTGCCATTGTCACTCGCTAACACCGGAACTTTCAGCGCGAGAGATTCCAGCACCGAAGACGAGACCCCATCCGTCAAAGGGCTGCGGATGCAGGCCAGAGACTGCATCAGCATGGTTAAGAAAAGATCATGCTCCACCGCGCCCGCGATGTACACCGCAGCTTCCAGTCCCTGACTGCGACAAAAGTGCGTTAGCAATTCCAGTTCGCGATCGCTCGTTCCCACCAACAGAAATCGAATCCGCGGATACTTCAACTGAAATTCGCGCATGACCCCAGCTAGAAACTCCAGCAGATATTCTTTCCGATAACAGACATAGAGAAAGAACACGCCATCGCAACTATTAAAGAAATCGTGCACGGCGGCCGGAAGATCCACTGCCGCGAAGCGAACGTTTTCCGAGGAAAACAATGGAACCGGCATAACCCGCCCAGCATTGATGCCGGTGGTAAGCAAGACCTGCTTCACGGCTTCGCTGTCGCAATAAATGCGGGTTGGGACGCGAAACAGCAGAGCGAACGCCAGCCAGCGGAACGACCCCTTAGGCGCGGGGAAAAAAGTCTGCCGGTGGCCGCCGCAGTAAGTCAGCAGCGCGGGACGCCCGCCCAACCGAGCCAGCACCATGGCGATTAGCGCCAAAAGATATCCCTTTTTCGATTCTGCATTGACTCGGATGTGAACCGCATACCCTCGCCAAACATGCCGCGAGACCTTGCGCAAGTAGTCCCAGCCGCTCTGCACGTCGATGTATTCCGGACTCAGCACACGCCGGTTTTCATTAAGATTCATCACCGGACAATCCCAGCCGCGGCTTTCAAGTTCGCGCCGCAACGCGACCAGGCCCATCGCCCATCCGCACAAAGGCGGAGGCCAATTCCCGATTTGCAGAATCTTCCTCGTCATCACTGCGATCCGGCCTCCCGCCCGGCTGCTGCGGGTCGCGGATTTTGGAACGGGAGGCGAGCCGCCCCTTTCTCGACGAGAACACTTCGATAGAGTTCCTGGTAACGGTCTCGCACCCGTGGAATCGCATACTCCGATGCTTCAGCTCGAGCGCAAGCAGCCAGTTGCTTCCGAAGCTCGGGCTGTGTAATCAGCATTTCGAGAGCGGCAGCGAATTGCGCTTCGCTTCCCGCATCAAACAAGAGTCCTGTTTTTCCATTCCGCACAATTTCAGGAGTGCCTCCAACATTGGCCGCGACCACCGGAATACCCGCTGCCATCGACTCAAGAATCACGTTGGAAAGACTCTCCGAAGAGGATGGCGTTACGCTAACGTCGAGCGAGGCCAGCACCGCCGGAATATCGCGCCGGTCGCCGAGAAATACTACTCGCTCGAGCAAATTCAGTTTTCGGACGACGGCCTCCAACGCCGGCCGCAGAGGACCATCTCCGGCGAGCACAAATTGAAGGTTGGGATAGCGAAGCGCCAATCGCGCCGCCACGCGCAGGAAGAGATCATGCTGCTTGGCCTGATGATTCATCCGCGAAATCATTCCGATCCGGATCACCGCAGGCTCTCGCGGCAAGAGCGGCGGCGACGCGGCGAATAGTTCATCGGGCAGTCCATTTGGAATCACCGTCAACCTGCGCTCACTAATTCCCGCATCTTGCAGTCGCGAGGCCGCAGCGCGAGAGTTGCAGACCACGCGATCGCAGAACTTGAACGCCATTTTCTGCGCCTGAAACTGAGTGAACATCAGCAGGTCGCCCAACTGGCGGTGGCTGCCCAGGACTACCGGCACGCCCGCCCACCGCGCCGCCGGAATCAGCATGAGGTTGGAATAGAAATCGAAAGAGTGCGCGACTGAAATTCTCTCCCGGCGCAAAAACTGCGCCAAAGCCAGGCGCGAGCGCCACGACTGCAAGCCAAACAGGCTGCCCCCGGCGGCAAACCGCGTAATCCCCTCAACCTCGCTGAGAAAGGGACCAACCGGCTTCAAGCAGCCCAGTCTCACCGAGAACAATTCTCGATTGAGCGCTTTCGCGATGGTCACGAACTGCCGCTCGCTGCCCCCCGTCTCAAGTGTGTTGGTCATAAGGAAAACATGCGCTAGGGACTTTTCTCTTGCGGCCAGACTATTTTCGTCCCGAGCATACGAAGAGGGAGTCACCGCGGATTATCTCCCAAGCCGGCTGACGCCACAGGCTTGCTATAGATCAGCCCTTCCTCACAAGAAGACGAGGCGGGAAGAGAATGGCTTCCAGCTTTTTCCAGAAAATTCCGATGCCACAGCTCGAACACCAGCATCATCCAGAGCACGCCGGAGTGATCGCGCCGGCCGCGAAAATGCTCGTCCAGCACAACGCGAACCGATTCCGGCCGGAAGTATCCGCGCTGCATCGTCCGCGGCTCCTGCAGAATCTGCAGCAGACCGTCTTTTAATTCGTGTTTCATCCAATGCACCAAGGGCAACGAGAAACCTTGCTTGCGCCGATGCAGAAGCTCCGTCGGAACTCCCAGCCGCTCCGCTAATTTCTTGAAGAGAAATTTTCGCGTCCCATCGCGAAACTTGTACTTCACTGGCAAGCCCGCAACCCACTCCACAAAAACGTGATCCAGGATCGGGCAGCGCATCTCTAGAGACGTTGCCATGCTCATGCGGTCGACTTTCGTAAGAATGTCGCCGGGGAGATAAGTTTTGGTATCCAAATACATCATCCGGCTCAACTCATCGGCCGCCGGCGCATCGTCGTAATAGCGCTCGAATTGGCGAAACGGGTCGGCGCAGCGCTGAGCGCAGGCAACGAACTCATCGGAAAAAAGACCGCCTTCGCGGTGCAACACCGGCAGGTATGCCAAGCTGTCGAGGTAGCGGTCTCGCGCCGGCAGAGTGATATTCCAAGCCAGGTTACGGCCCTTCACATCCGAGGGCAAACGCGGATACACCTGGTCGCGATAAACCCGGCCAACCCAACCGGGGATCATTTCGAAGCGGCGCCGCCTCAGGTTCACCATGTAGCGGTCGTAGCCGGCAAACAACTCATCGCCGCCGTCTCCGGAAAGTGCCACGGTCACATGTTGCCGCGCCATCTGCGAAACACAGTAGGTCGGAATCATTGAGGAGTCGCCGAACGGCTCCTCCATCAGACTCGTCAGATGATTCAGGATTTCGTTAATATCCGGATCGACGACCAGTTCGTGATGGTCCGTGGAAAAGCGCTGCGCTACCAGGCGGGCATACTCCGCCTCGTTGAAGTCGGCTTTGCTGAAGCCGATGGAAAATGTCTTCACCGGCCCCGCACTTTCGCGCGCCATCAAGGCGACGACAATCGAAGAATCCACGCCTCCGCTCAGCAGCGCTCCCAGCGGAACGTCGCTGATCAGACGCATGCGAACCGCTTCGGCCAGGCGCCGCTCCATCTGTTCCAGGCAAGCTTCATCGGAATCAGCTTCGGCAGAACCAGCTTCATTCGTAGCGGGGCCGCTGCCGCCATAAGCGGGAACATCCCAATATTGACGGACGTGAATCTTCCCGCCGACGTATTCCGCCAGGTTCCCCGGCGGCAGCTTTCGGATATCGCGAAACGCCGACTGCGGGTCGGGAATATAGCTGAAGTAAAAGAACTGCAGAACTCCCTCGGGGTCAACCTCCGCCAGTTCGGGAGCGGCAGCCAGCAGAGCCTTGATCTCAGAGCCGAAAAAAAACCTGCCTGCGCGCAGAGCGTAAAATAGCGGCTTTTTTCCCAGCCGGTCGCGAGCCAGCAGCAGGGCGTCGCGCTTCGCATCGTAGAGAGCGATGGCAAACATGCCTCGCAACCGGGTAACGCAGTCGGCGCCCATCTCTTCGTAGAGATGAACGATTACTTCGGTATCAGAGTGGCTGCGAAATTGATGACCGCGGTTTTCCAGTTCCAGCCGCAGCTCGCGAAAGTTATAAATCTCTCCGTTAAAAACCACGGCGACGGTCCGGTCTTCGTTGTAGATCGGCTGCCGTCCGCCGGCGAGATCGATGATGCTAAGCCGGCGCATTCCCAAGCCCACATTGCCTCGCACGTGGATGCCTTCATCATCGGGTCCGCGATGCACCAGAGTATCCGTCATGCGCCGCACCTGCTCGGCCGTCACTGGCTCCCCCGGGCGGCCGATCATTCCGGCTATTCCGCACATCGTTGCACCTCGAGGCTCTCATTGTTGTCGACCGAGTTGTCGACCGGGTTATCGATCGAGGTGCGGAGCGAACCCTGAGGAAACGCCGCTGGTTTGCGTCCCGCCACCGAAATTGGCTGCAGGATCACTCGCAAATCTTCCAGGCCGCAATCCTCAAACCAGCGAAAGACTTCCTCGTAGGTGTGCTTGGACTGGTACCAGGGTGAATACCAGTCAAAGGTATCCAGCACGCGCCACTTGGGATCTTCGTGAAAGGCAAAAGGAATCGCGTAAGCCAGAACTCCGCTAGCGGGCCGTCCGATCAACGGAATTTTGCGCAGAACCCGGTGCACGCCGTAGAGCGGAATCACGCCGTAGCAGAGCTTGTGTAGCAGCCGCGGCGGCATGCGTCGCGTCAACTTGCGGTAGACATCGCTCATCTTGTACCAGTTGTGGTACTTGCTGTAGAGCCATATCGCGATGCGCCCGCCCGGCTTCAACAAGCGAGGAAGAACCTTGAAGGCCTGCTCGCAATTCGGCGTATGGTGCAGCACCCCGATGCTGTAAATCACATCGAAGCTCTCCGCTGCGAAAGGCAACTGGAAGACATCTGCCTGCAAGAACGTCGCGTCGCGGGACGCAAGATTCTCCACCGCCGCCTCCGGCGCCAGACTAAGATCGATCCCCACCACGTAAGCACCCCAGCGGGTGGCCACTTCGGCAAAGCGCCCCATGCCGCAGCCCACATCCAGCACCAGTTTGCCCGCGAGGTCCTCCGGCTTGAAGCCGGTGCGGCGGCGAAAGTCTTCCTCCGATCGCCGGCTCCGCTCGTTATCCAGCTGCGTGTCTTTGAATGTCAGCCATTGGAAGCCAAAGCTTCCGGCATAAACCTGCGCATCGACAAATCGCACCACACCCTTCACGACCGGATACCGCCGGTCACAATTCGTGCAGATGAGAGTATCCCGCTCTTCCTCCCGCTCGTGGCGAAGCGTGCCGCGGCATGAAAGACAACGCAGGATCGCCATCACCCGCTCCGGGATTCTCGCTCCGCCCTGCGTCATCGTTTCCATGCTTCTCTCGGCGCGTGGAATCGCTGCCAGGGGTCTATCTTCGCCAACTTTTCAACTTCGCCCTCGCCTTTCGAATGTTCCGCGCACCAGCGGTAGAGCACCGAGGTGTAGGCCATCATGAAGTAAGGGAAAAGCTCATACTCGTAACTGGCGAACAACGCTCCCACGATGAAGGCTGCCAGGCTCGCCCACATGGCGTCGGTGAGAACGCCAACCTCTGGATTGTCACGGTAAACCGGCATGGCGCGAACTCTCTTCAAATTTCGGAACGACAAATACAAGATAGCGATGAATAGAAGCAGCGCCGGAAAACCTCCCTCCGCCGCAAACTCCGTGTAGGTGTTGTGAGTTACCTTCCAGGTTTTAGTGGCTGCTCCAAAGTTGCCCGCGCCAATACCAAAGATGGGGTGATGAACCGCCTCATCGATGCTCAACTCGAGCAATTCCTTGCGAGCCTCAAGCGATCCATTATCGAGCGAACCCTGGACGTTTCCTCCAAAAATGCTCTCCACCCGGGCCAGATAGTGAGGCGTCCCCACCACCACGCCAACTGCCGCAAGGCAGAGGACGACCGCCGCAGCAATCAGATAAAAGCGCCGGCCGCGAATGCCGAACGACCACAAGCAAAGCCCAACCGCCACTACCGTGGCCACCAGACCACTGCGCGAGTAGGTGAGAACCACACCCATCAGCATTGCCAGGATTCCAAACGCCCAGGCGGCCTTCTTGGCCGCTCCCCGAGCCAAAATGACGAAACCCAGGCAGAGCGGCCAGTTGATCGCGATATTGATGGCCAGATCGTTGGGATTCTCGAACGTCCCGCCCAGCGCGCCAATCAGCCGGCCTCCTTCAGACGTGCGGTGGATGATGATCGAAGCGATGGTTGTCACCACCAGCGCCGCCGCCTGCACCCAAAGTAATTTTCGAAGCTGGGCAAAGTCCGCAATGATCAGAGTCACAAGCAGGCCGATGATAATGTCCTTGTAGAACCTCTCGAAAACAGTGGCGAAGGCTCCTCCGCGCCAGTAGGCGAAGGGAATCGATATCGACAGATGGACAAACAGCACCAACAGCAACTTGAGTTCGAGAGGAAGCTTTCTTTTGACCCGCCCTGAAGCCAGAGTCGAAATCAGGGCAATGAGGGCGACCCCGCCGATGATCTTCTCGATCGGAATGAAGCTCAACCCGGGGATCAGATCTTCAGGGCGCGTGTAGTAAAGGCAAGTGAACAGGAGCAGGGCGTTATACGCCAGCGGGCTCGCCTTCTGCTCCCGTTGGTTGCCGATCGCCGTTGCCAGTGTTGCCACCCGGTATGCTCCTGAATTCGTTTTCGGTCGTCTCGCCGCCTTAGCGGCCCCATCCCGTCTTGCGTCCGCCGGCAAAATTCACAAAAGCCACGACCGCCGCGGTATTCAGCACGACAAACGTATGCGCCGCGTTGGCCGTTCGGGCCAGCAGTCCACGCTTCAAATGCAACAGCGCCAGCAAGCTCATCCCATAGAACACAACCTGCAGAAGAAAAATGACGCGGTAAGCCGGACTGGGAATCAGCGCCGAGGTCACGAACACGACGACCAAGGCGAAGGGCACGACCAGCCGCAGCAGCTTATGGCTGATGAACTCAAAGCGGATAGGGTTGCTGCCGCTCAAGAGCCAAGGCGCTAACTGTAGCAGTTGATAGTTGCCGCTCAGAGTGCGCACTTTGCGGGCAAACTCCCGTCCCGCTCCCAGGTCGGCACTATCCCAGGCTCGAGCGCGGGGCTCAAACACTACCCGCTTGCCCTGTCTCGCCACCTGCATGGGAATGTAAACATCATCCAGAATCGTTCCTTCGGGGACCGCGACCAGCAGTTCACGCCGGAGCGCGTAGAGCGCCCCGGTCGCGCCCACGACGGAGCCGGAAGCCGACTCGAGTTCCCGCACTTTCTTTTCCACCCGCCAATACAAACCCATGCCTTCCCCAGCCTCGCCGGTTTGCGAATCACCCAACATCAACTCTCCGCTCACGCATCCCACTTCCGGATCCACGAAATTCTCCGCCAGCGCTCGCAGAGCACCTGGCTCGATCCTCTGGCGCGCATCGGTGAACATCACCAGCTCTCCCTGCGACATCTGAATGCCATCGTTCAACCCGCAAGCCTTGCCCCGCGACAATTGATTCAGCACAATCCGCACTCGCGGATCGGCGCATTCGCGAAGAATCGATTCAGTTGCATCGACCGAGCCGTCGGAGACTACAATCACCTCGTACAAATGCGGCGGGTAATCCAGCTCCAGCAGGTTGCGCAGCTTCCCGCGCAAAACCCCGGCTTCGTCGCGCACTACCATTACAATCGATACCGGCGGCTCATGCGGTCCGCGCCGCACCGGCCACGGACGCAGCCCCGCCCGCAACCACAACCAGGCGATGTATCCGGCGTACGCGTAGGCGATCAAACCGGCTGACGACCAGAAGAACCACTTCATTGCGCGCCCCGGCCCAGCAGGACGATCTTGATCGTCTGGAACATGATCAACAGATCCAGGCCGAGCGAGGCGTTCTTGATGTAGAACAAGTCGTACTGCAGCTTCTCCCGCGCGTCTTCCATGGTATTGCCATACTTGTACTGCACCTGCGCCCAGCCGGTAATTCCCGGCCGCACTTCATGACGCACCCAGTAGTAGCTAATCTCTTTACGCAACGATTCGACAAATTCCGGCCGCTCCGGACGTGGCCCCACAAAATGCATGTCGCCTTTCAAGACGCACCACATCTGCGGAATTTCATCGAGCCGCGAGGCGCGGAGAAATCTCCCCACCCGGGTGATACGTGGATCGTCGTCAAGCGCCCAGGTAGGGCCGGTATCTGCTTCTGCGTCCTCAACCATGGTGCGGAATTTGTAGCAATAAAAAATACTTTCCCGGCGGCCCACGCGTTTTTGCCGATACAGCACCGGGCCCGGAGAATCGAGCTTGATCGCCAGCATGATGAAGGGCAAAAGAGGCAGCGAAATCAGCAGGCCCACCAGGGCAAATACGAAATTCAGTGCTCGGCGCACCAGCCGGAAGAATGTACTGAAACGGAAACCATCGGCAAAAATCAACCAGCTCGGATACAACTGCTCCACTTCAATTCTTCCCGAGATCCTCTCCAGCCAAGAGGTAGCTTCCTCCACTTTTACTCCATCCAGCCGCAGGTCCAGCAATTCTTTCACCGGCAAGTTTCCGCGGCGGTCCAGCATCGCCACGATCACGCGATGCACGCGCTTTTCGCGCACCACGCCCATCAGGTGCGATGCCACACTCTCGCGGGTTAGCTCGACTTGAACACTTCCTGTCCATTCAGCAAGCCCCACGCCCCGCTCAGGGCTCTCCCGCAAAGCCCCTCCCGACCGCTCTGGACGAACTCCCGCGTGAAGTTGTAGGGTGACATTCTCGCGAGGCTGCTCCGCTTGCACATCCCCGGTCCAGCCCACCACTTCAATCCCCAGCCCGGAACGTTCGTGCAAGCCTCTCACTAAACGTTCTGCCCGCTCGCCTGTGCCCAGCACATAGACTCGTTCCCGCAGATAGGGCTGCTTCACCATCCAGGAATAAGCGGCACGCCAGCAAAACAAGCTGAATGTGAGGATGATGATACCCGCCAGAGCTGAATCATTGCCGGGCAGAAGGTTGGGATAAATGAAGCCGACGGCGGAGAGCCCCAGTGCTACAAATCCCAACACCAGCAGCAGCCGAAAGATCTGATCCCACTTCTCGCCCAGGTTGGACGAATCGTAGAGATCGAGCCAGTGGGAAACCAGCAACACCATCAAAGTGACCGCGAGAATCTTGACGTATCCGCCTTCAACATTCAGCAGCAGCCAGCTGTCCTGGTTCTGCAGCATCGTGCCCAGCACAAAAGAAACCCAAACGATCAGGGCCTCACCCGCCAGAAGAACCAGCGTGCGCAGTGGGTAATACACTTTGAACAGCCGGATCACGGTTCCCTGTTTCCCTAAGGCCTGGACTCGGTCACTTTCTTTTCGTACGTCTCATAGTAATAGCGGGTGTAAGGCACAGCCTGCGTATCGGTTCCATTCAGCACCACCCCCACCAGAGCTTGATCGGGAAATTCCTGCCGCGCCCGCTTCGCCATATCCACCGGCGTCGCGTTCGATCGCACCACGATCAGCACGCCGTCGCAAGCCTTCGCCAGAACGCTGGCATCGGAAACCGGAACCGCAGGCGGGGAATCGATGATGATCCAATCAAACAGAGGCTCCACCCGCTGCAGGAGCAACTGCAGCCGCCCGTTCGCCACCAGTTCGGAGGGATCCGAAATTTCCTGGCCGCATGGCACGAAGAAAAGGCTCTCCATCGGACCCCGCTGCAGAACGGAAAACTCGTCACTTCCTCCCTGCAAGTAGTCGGAAAGGCCGGGAGAAGCCGCTGTGCCCAGCATTACATGCAAGCGCGGCGCCCGCAGGTCGGCGTCGACCAGCAAGACCCGGCGCCCGTGCTGCCGCACCAGCACTTGCGCCAGATTCGCCGCGGTGAACGACTTGCCCTCCTTGGGCAGAGCGCTGGTGATCAGAATCTTCTTCAATGGCATTTTCTCCCGCATGTGATAAAGCCGGGAACGCAGAGTGCGGAACTCCTCGGTTCCTCGCGCCGCGTCGTCGCCGTTGAAGAACAGCATGGTCTTCGTCTCCGGCTTCCAGGGCTGGGGAGCGCAGCGCGCCAGCAAAGCGTCGAGGCTGAACGGGCTGGCGAATGACGGCATGGCCGCGGTCAGCGGAACGCCGCCCGAATATTCCTGTGCCGACACCGCGGGCCCGATCTCTTCGACCGGCCTCAATGTCGTGCCATCAGTTTCGTCCACCGGTTGCGGCCCACCGGAGCCGGCCGGAGTTCCCAGAGCCGCCCGCTCCTGCTCGGCCTTTTTTAACGCTTCGTGAATTCTGCTCATAATTTTCCTTCTCGGGGGAGCTCCTTATCTTCCAGACGCAGGCGCTCGGCTAAGGCAGCCAGCGACCGCAAAGATTCCACCAGGTCCTGCTTCTCCCGGCTGGCATCCGGCGGCGAGGCCGCCGGCAACATGGCGCCCTCCGCCGTACCCTCGCTTAGGTCGAAATCCCGGGCCACATGGTCTACCACTGCCGGTGCGATCACTTTTTGCTGATCCACAAACGAGCTCACCAGGCAGTGCTCGCACAAGAGATTGATCACGCGCGGAATGCCGTTGGCATACCGGTGAATCGCCGCCACAGCTTCCGGGTCGAATATCTGCTGTCCGTTGGCGCCCGCGATTCGCAACCGCTGTTGGATATAAGCCCCGGTCTCCTCCAGCGTCAGCGCGTGGGTCTTGGCCCGCAGCGTCAGCCTTTGCCGCAGCTGCCGCAATTGCGGCTGCTTCAACTTCTGTTCCAGCTCTGGCTGACCTACCAGCACGATCTGCAGCAATTTCTCGGTGAACGTCTCCAGGTTGGTCAACATGCGGATCTCTTCCAGCACTTCGTCGGTCAGGTTCTGAGCCTCATCCACGATCAGCACTGCCGTCTCGCCCCCCCGGTAGCGATCCAGCAGCCAGTTGTAGAGCCGCAGCAAAACCTGGCTCTTGGCCTTCGAATCGCAAGGGATGCCGAAATCCGCCATCATGTAATCGAGAAACTGCGTAGTATTCAAGCGCGAGTTGAAAACGAAAGCCGTCGGCACCTGCTGCAAGCGCAACCACTCCAGCAGTTTGTTGATGAGCGTGGTTTTACCCGTGCCGACTTCCCCGGTCAGCAGCACAAACCCTTTGCGACTTTGGATGCCGTAGGTCAAACACGCCAGCGCCTCCTCGGTGTGCCGCGTCAGAAATAGATAGCGCGGGTCGGGATTCACGTTGAACGGATTTGCCCGCAGGCCGTAAAACTCTTTGTACATGCTTTTTTTGCAACCGCCCTAGGGCCTGGCGGTCTCCTTGATTGTTTCTTTGCCGGCCCGTGGCTTGTTCCGGTTCCAGAAATGTCCCTTGCCGTTGCCGCTTCCGTTGGCAACCTCAACTACCCAGGGCACGGCCACCAGCATGGGAAGGTCGAGCGCCGCCTCGGCGTCCGCCTGGGTACGAATCGATTTGTCGCGCAACTCCAGCCACAGTGCCAGCGTGGCTCCGACCGCCAGGCCGGCTCCCAATCCTCCAGCCGCAAACAGTATCCGGTTCGGGAAGCTCGGAGAATCCGGAAGGTTGGCGGGATTGAGCAGCTTCATCTGTTCACCCTGTTGCGCCTGCTCCATGTGCAATGCAATGTCGGACTTGCTTTTGTCGGCGAGCAGGTCCTGGTACACCTTCTGAGTATTGTCGTAGTCGCGCGCCAACTGCTTGTACTGCTCTTCGACCACCGGGCTCAGCGAGACCCGGCCCTGGTAGAGTGCGATTTCCTGCTCCAGGTTTTTCTGGGCCTTTGTGGCCTGCGAAATCAGGTCGTCGTACTGGTGCAGTTGCAGGCGCAATTGGCGGATCTCGAGCGGCTCCGTGCCCTGCTGTTTGTCCTTGTCTTTGTCCTTACTGGCCGTGTCGGCATCGCTATCTGCGCCCGACGAACTGTTGATTTCGGCCAGCCGTTTCTTGATCGCCGCTATATCGGCCTTGGCCTTAATCACGTCGGGATGATCGTCGGTGTAACGCGCCTGCAGATCGATCAGCTGCGATTGCAGCACGGAGAGCTGCTGCTGCAAGGTTTGCGGATTATTCGTCGATTGCGCCGTCTTCCACGCCGACAATAGCTGTGTCAGCTGGGACTCGGTGTAGGTTTTATCCTGCTGCGCCCGACTCAAGGTCTGGGTGTTGGCTTCGAGTTGCGCGTTCAGCGCCGTCAGAATCTTCAGGTTGTTTTCTTCGTCGCCCGGAAGCTGGCCGGTATATTGCTTCTTGAAGGCGGCGAGCTTGCTGTCCAGTTCGTCCAGATTACGCTTGGTATCGTCGACTTGTTTGCTCAGGAAGTCGGTCGTGCCTTTGGCCACATCCTGGCGCGAGCTGTAATTCTCGGTCAACATCAGAGAGGTCAGTTCGTTGCAAATCTGTTGCGCCTCGCGCGCCGATGTGGCCGTGTAATTGACCGTGAAACCGGGAACCGGGCTGCTCTGCGTGCCCGGCTTTTTCTTGGCGGTGCCGATCTGCGAAAGATCGGTCACCACCGGTTCCACCGTCATGTTGCCCCGAATGCCGTCGATCACCGCATCCACATCCTGGCCCGGTTTCGTCAATCCGATGTGCTCCAGCATCGGCTGCAATTCTCGCTGGGTAAGCACCTGCTGTTGCAGCGTGGCAATGCGTTCCGTCAAATCCTCGGTGATCACGGATTGCACAATGCCCTCGGGCACCTTCTGACCTTCCACCAGCACCAGGGATTGCGCTGTGTACTTGGGGGCAAACACATACGAAACCATAAAGCCGGCCAGCGGCGCGAGCAGCGTCGGAATCAGTATCACCTTCATCCGGCGGCGCAACATCGCCAGATAATCGTCCATCGTAAGTTCGCGATCTGCCATAATTCACTGCCTGTTCTGCTGGCCGTTTTGCCAGCTTAAAACTAATCCAGCCGGTGAGGCCTGGGAGTCCAATCCAGCCCGATCGTTCCTACATTTCGTTGTGAAGTCCGGTTGCACTGGCTGCTCGTTCCGCAAAACGAGCTGTCAAAAGCCAGGTCGTTGAATTGATAGCTGGCAAATGCGTGGAAATTCCTTCCAAACATCCGGTGCACGCCAGCTCCCGCAAAACCGTATTGATAGGTTTTGGCGTTCACCCCTGCCGTCAACACCACCGCTTCCACCCGGCTGTTGCGGGAGTATCCGATGTCGGAAAAAACCGTCCACACTCGTCCCATGGGCCGGCTTGCTGTCAGGCGAGCGATGTCACTCTCCGCCCCAGCAAAAAAACCCGAGCCGCTAGTGATGTAATGGTCGTAGGACAAACCCAGGCTGGTTCTTGGAAACTGGTAATGCAACAAGGCCCGCCCCGCCGCCGAAATGCGCAGGTCGCTCGTCGCACCGGTCTCCTCCGCTGCCACGCTGTTAAGTTCGGTAAACTGCGGGCCCGCGCCCACTAGAAAATCCATGCGCCCGGAGATACGACGTCCCCACATCAATTGGATCAGATGGCTGTGAAAACTTATCCCCGTGGAAAATCGAAAACCCTGGTACCCATATACGATGGCCGCCTGATCGTGCCGCGACAGGACTCGGCTGTAACCTGCCTCGGCCGAGACCTGGCTGTTTCCTATGAAAGAGATACCGGTACCGGGCTGATCCTCGAGAAAGTGCACAAACCCATATCCCCCGGTCAGGGTGATAGAAGACTTTGGCGTCAGGTTCTGCACTATGTCGACGAGGCTGAGATTCATGATGCGCGGGACCTGGCCCAGCGCTCCCAGCCCCGTACCGCCAAAGAATGTGCTGTCTCCAGACAACCCCGCGCCGATCGTACCCACACTGCCGTATGCGCTTCCGAAGGTTCCTTCCGGCTGGTAGCTGAAGGCATCACGAATTGCTAGCTCCCCGCGTTTCCAGGTGATTTTTTGCTCCAGGCCCAATTCCTCGATCTGCTTCAATCCCAGCCCCTGCACGTCGTAGTAACCGATGCCCCCGAGGTAGTCGAGCGAGAGATCGTAATTACTCCACAGGCGATGCAACTCGAGACTGCCGGTAGCACGGGTAAGGGACTGCACCTCCGATCCGCCCAGGGTATTTTCGATGTTGGAGTCCAAGGATTCGCTCACGTGCGCTCCCGCCTGCAAATAACTCAAGGGTGCGGCGTGGGGCTGCAGGTTAGGCAGGTCCAAACCTGAGATGGGAGGGTTTTCCTCAATCATGGGCACCGCCGAATCCGGTCCGAAGGCGGGCGCAGGCTGCTGCGCTTGACCGCTATCCGGAGGCGTGGCTGGCTCCTGCGTCGAGTTGTCCTGGCTCCACGCCGAACTCGGCCCGAGCATGAGCATGACCAGGGCGATCGCAACCAGAACCGAAATGCTTCGACGTTTCATCAAAATTCCTGCAGGACAGTTCCCTACATTTTTCCCGGCCAGACCGTTTCTTCGCCGCCATCGCCACCGCACGATTTCACGCGGCACATTTTCCATGCACAACTTTTAGGGCACAACCACCGTGTCGCCCGGCTGCAGCTGAATGTTTTCCTCCGGATGCTTCCCCTTGACGACAGCCTTGTAATTGAAAGGCAGCTTTACCTGTTGCCCGTTCTCGATCCGCAACAGGTAAATGCCTTTCAGGTTGGCAAATTGCGTAAAGCCCGCGCTGGAGAGCGCCTGCAGCATGGTCATATGGGGCAGAAGAGGCATCGCGCCCGTGTGCGTTACCTCGCCGGTCACAAAGATTCGCCGGCTGTTCATGGCCGTGATGACCACCGTGACCCGCGGGTCGGCGATGTACTTCTTCAATCTGTCGGTAATCGAAGCCGCCAATTGCATGGGCGTAAGACCCGCCGCTTGAACGTCATTCAGCAAGGGCAGGGAAATCTTTCCATCCGGCCGCACCGGCAAGGTGGCCGAGAGATCAGGTTCTTTCCACACCGCGACGTGCAGCGAGTCGTCGGCTCCAATCACATATTCCGCCGGCTGGCTCAAGTTTGGTGCGGGCACGGCCGGAACCGTTGCTTTCGCCGGCTGAGCTTCGCTTTCAGCCGGTTCGTCTTGTGCCCAGGCTCCCAAGGCGACGAACCCCAGCATCGCTAGGCAGGCCAACTTCAGTACTACCTTCATGCCCTCTCCTGTTGAGTTCGGGATTGCTCCTGCTGGAGCCTCCCATCTTGTAAGTCGAAATCGCGAGAACTCCGAACCGATCGACCGTCCACCGCGCCCGCTCCATTTTCAAGACTGCGAGGCTCTCATCATCAACGAAAAAAACACAGAAATTCGCCTCAGGCTCTCTTCTGTTTTTTCCGGCAGTCTGCGGCACCCGCGCCGAGCGCTATCCCTAATCTGGAAGGGAAGCTTTGAATACAACCTTAACCCTATGTTTTCAAAAGCTTGTAAGCCAGAACCAGGCTCGGGAGGGACACAGTCGTGGCTATTGTACCCTATGCCGCTCCCCCGCTGAACAAAAAGTATATCCCAATCGACGGAATCGGTCTTTAATCCTTTTCGCCCCCACATTCGCGAATTCGACCAATCCGAGTCCTCAAAGTCTCCACTAACTTAGTCTAGATAATAAGGATAGGTCTAATAGCCCAGACTCCGCTCCAACATTGCCCCTTCATGCTATTTCATTGTGAGATAGTCTTCACTTCGCTTATGCTGTTCACCTACCCCCGGGAAGACCAAGTGTGTGCCGTGAGCCAAGTATTGCAAGCCGAAACGCAAAACGCGCGCCCTCTCGCCGCTTTCCCGGCATGGCGTCCGGTATTGCAGGTCGCCGTGCTTGGCGGACTCTCGCTATGGCTCTACGCTTCCACGTTGGTTCGTCTGGTGGCGCAATGGCGGCATGACCCCAATTTCTCTCACGGTTTTTTGGTCCCTCTCTTTTCTGCTTTCGTGGTCTGGCAGGAGCGCCCCAAACTGGCCTGCCTGAAGCGGCGGCCTTCGTGGTCAGGCATTCTGATTCTGGTCATGGGGCTGTGCTTGCTTCTGCTCGGCCAGATGGGAGCCGAACTCTTCCTTTCCCGGATCTCGTTGTTGTTCGTGCTCGCGGGCATGATCGTTTTCTTTCTCGGTTGGAATTTCTTCCAGGCGCTTCTGTTTCCCTGGGCCCTTCTGCTTCTGATGATCCCCATTCCCGCCATCATCTTTAACCAGATCACCTTCCCGCTGCAGTTGCTGGCCTCGAAAATCGCCAGCGCCATCTTGCCCTGGCTGGGAGTGCCGGTGCTGCGCGAAGGCAATGTCATTGTTCTTCCGGGCAAGGCGCTGGAAGTAGCCGACGCTTGCAGCGGAATTCGTTCCCTGATGTCGCTGGCCACAATCGCAGTCATCTACGGTTACCTTGTCGAACGACGGCTGGTTCCGCGCGTTCTGCTCGCCCTGGCCTCGCTTCCCATCGCCGTCGCTGCCAACAGCCTGCGAGTCGTCATCACCGGCCTCCTCGTCCAGTACTGGGATCCCGACAAGGCGGAGGGCTTCTTCCA
>Ga0074045_10002406_pt1 | contig 17341 bp, 13 predicted proteins | sample BogForMeECP23OM2_FD_94442 | JGI IMG/M metagenome (GOLD analysis project Ga0074045, IMG submission 94442) | Bog forest soil microbial communities from Calvert Island, British Columbia, Canada - Bog Forest MetaG ECP23OM2 | ecosystem: Environmental > Terrestrial > Soil > Wetlands ...
AAGCAGATTTTCGCCGTGCCGACGTTTACCATCTTCGAATATTTCTCGGAACATGCCCCGACCGCGGCGCAGGCTGCGCGCGAGCGCGAAATGCTCGAGGCAAAAACTCAAGACTTCAAGAAGCAAGTTGCCGCCGGCGTCCCCATGGCGGTTGGGTCGGACGTAGGGCCGTTCCCGCATGGCACGCAGGCGCGAGAGTTTGTGCTCATGGTGAAGTATGGGATGTCTCCGTTGGCGGTGCTGCAGGCAGATCTGCTGAACGGCGCTAAACTGCTGGGGTGGGACGGGCAGATCGGGGCGCTGGAACCGGGATATCTGGCGGACGCGGTTGCCGTGCCGGGCGATCCGCTTGAGGACATCGGCGTTCTCGAGAACGTCAGTTTCGTGATGAAGGGCGGAGTCATCTACAAGAAATGACCGTTCACGCCTGAAGTAAGGCAAAAGCCTGGCCGCGGACTTGCAAAACAATGCACAGTTACGTTCGATTCGCTGGGTGCCCGGGGTGCGTGTGGACTTAAGTTGTTGATTCTGCGCCGCTTGTAACAGTTCTAATGTGGGAAAGCTGGCGGGCCAATTGCGCCTCCAGAGGCGCTCGGCCGGCTTCGGCCAGCGCCTATGACTTCCCGCAGATCAATCGAGTTGTTTGGCTGCAGCATCGCCCTCCTGCTGGTGATCTGCGTTCCATCCCGCCACCTGCTTGCTCAGGGACCTCTCCCCGACGCACCCGTGCCCTCGGTTGAGCCTGCGCCTCCGGTTCAGTTCACACCCCAGAGCGAGATCCGCGAGCACAAGTTCTGGGATCGCGAGAACTGGGCATGGTTCGCGGCGTCTGCAGCGTTGAGCGGTGCCGATTTCGCAGTGACGCGCGCCAACCTGCAAAGCGGCGGACGAGAGCTGAATCCGGTGGTTCGCGTGTTCGGCCGTTCTACTCCGGGGCTAGCCGTGAATTTTGCCGGGGAAACAGCAGGCGTGATTGGCCTCAGCTACTTCTTCCACAAGACCGGCCATCACCGGCTGGAACGGGTCGTCTCCATGGTCAACATCGGAGCATCCGCTGGGGCGGTGAGCTACGGATTAGCGCACCGCAGGTAGTTTTGCCGTCCTTATCTCCATCTCCCTCGCGAAAACGAAGCATCAGAAAAAGGGCGCCCCGAAGGACGCCCCGCAATTCTCAAACCACCACTCAATTAGAAGTTGACCCGGATTCCCATCTCCATGGTTCGTGGGGTAGTTCCCTCGATCGAGAGCTGCCCGAAACTCGCCGGCGTGTTTGTGGCGGCGAGAGTTGGATCCAGCAGTTGGTTGTGGTTCAGAATGTTGTTGACGCTGAGGGAGGCCTCAACATTAAAACGTTCTGTGATTCGGACATTCTTCTTTATCCCGAAGTTCAAATTCCAGTACGGCAGGCCGCGGAACGTCCCGTACCCACCGCTTCGGGTATCAGCGCCCATGACCAGAGGACGAAGCGTGTTGAACACCGCAGTTGGGTTTGCGAAGATGCTGTAAGTCCCATTCCCCACACTGTGAACTGACGCCGAGGAATTCTTGACCGTCCGTACACAGTTCGCGTCGGTGTTGAGGTAGATGCCATCGGCGGAGCCAAAGTCCTGAGCGCCGCTGTAACCTTCCTCAGCGAAACCTGAAGTGGTGGCGCAGAACAGTGCAGCGCCGCTGCCGGCCGCGAAAACAAACGAAGGGGTCCAGCCCCCCAGAAGGTGCCCCACAATGCCATGCTGGCCGCTATAGAACGGCTCCTGGTAAACCAGGAACATCGTGTTCACGATCTTGCGATCCGATGGTTGTGTGCCGTACTGCACGTTGAAGTTGAACGGGTCCACAACGGCTTGACTGCTAGTGGCTTGAACGACGCCTCCCAGGCCCAGCGCTCTGCTCCAGGTGAGATTGTTCTGCAGAGTGACCCCATTCCAGTCATTGAGTTTCACCGTGGCAAAGCCGGCGTTGTAATTGCCATGCCCCAGACTCGTCGTCATGGCGACGTTGCTCGCGATTTGTCCTGCAGGTGCAATGGATGATGGACTGTTCATCATGCTGACGGGGAAGTTGAATCCCGGGGCAGCTCCTCCGGTGTCCAGCAATGACCACAGCGAGAAGACGCTTTGGCTTTGCAGCATGCTGAATACAGTGGGGTTATTGATCAACGCTGTCGTGCAATTTGCAAACCCCGTGCAAAAACCGGTTCCCGCGAGTGCGGTTTCAAAGAAAAGCTGCGGGGCAAGGCCCGACAGCGCGGCTGGAGTTGCCGCCTGGCAGGCAGCGAGTGAGGTCGTACAACCCATTGCCGTTTCGATGTTGGCATAGGCCGTATCGAATCTTTGCCCGCCTAAGGTCATCATGTGAGGCACCGAGTTGAGATTGACCGACAGAAGTTCATTATGGATCCAACGGCTAATGCCGCCCAACTCCAAAGAGATCTTGGTGGTGAACTGGTGCTGAATCGTGAGGTCAAACGAGTCAGCAGAATTCGGGCGGAACTTCGGGTCGGTGGGCGAGGCCGTGGCGGCAGGAGAGTTCCCGTTAACGCCGGGGTAAAATGGTTGCGGCAGCGTCTGGCTTGCGGGTGGAATGTAAGCCGAAGTGCCATCCGTTCCAATACGGAAAGCGTTGGTAGCCGTGAGTCCAGAGCTAGCACACGACCCATCAGGCGGCGGCGTGCTCAAGACAAAACTGCAACTTACCGGCTGGATCAGGCCGGGGCTGAGCAGCGGACCCAGCACCAGGCTCACGCCGTTCAAGCGCCCGTAGATTCGGCCATAGCCGCCACGGATGACGGTGTTCTTTCCGCCCAAACTCTGGCCCAAGTCTGGGTTCCAGGCTACGGCAACGCGTGGGCTGAACGCGTGATAGAACGGGTCGTACTCGTAATTCGGGCGGGGGGTGACGTTGCCGATCAGGGCAAAACCGATTTGCGGGTTGTAAACCTGCCCTGCGAGCGCTGCTGCCTTGCGTTGTGCCAGGTACGACTGAGTGTCCAACTCCTGGCCGCTTGGACCCACAAACATGACTTGCTTCCCGGTTTCCTCCTTTGGCGGCATCTCCAACGCCCAGCCTAAACCGTACGTGACGGTCAGGGACGGTTTCAAATGCCACGTGTCATTGAAGTACAGGTTGTAGTAGGGAATGGTGACCTTATCGAATGCCGGTACGAGTGCCGCATTCAGGGTCAAGTTCGAACCGGAGCGGGTATACGCCTGCTGCGTGTCGGTCACGATGCCCAGGATTGCGGCCGCCTCGCGGGCGAGCGTGGGGTTGGTGCTGCCGAAAATGGGATCTACGCCCGTCATGTCTACGTTGCCGGAGCCAGCAGTATCCCCGAGCTGGTAGACAGGGTAGTAATTGATGCCGCCGCCGTTGTCCGTGCGCTGGTGATAATTCCAGTTATGCTGGTACTGACCGCCAAACTGCAGGAGGTGGTTGCCTTTCAGCCAGGAAACGTCGTCGCGCAGAAAATTGTCCCTCCCATTCCAGAACCGTGTGCGTGTCTGCTGGGTGTTGACGTTGTAGGGAGCGGCGACATCATTCCGCTGCTCGCCAAACGGCTCGAGAGCTGCGCCCAGATTTGAAAACTGCGCCGGGTCGCCGTGCGATCCCCATTGCCACCAGTTGCGCAGGAAGCTGTAGTGGACGTCATTGGTTATTTGCGGGGTGACATTCGTGGTCAACCCCAGCACAAGATACCAGGGCACTTGCGGGCGGTTCGTGAGGGAAGCTGGAGTGCCCAACTTATCGCCGGGGAAAAATCCTCCGATATCAATCTGATCATCGGTGGCGCGGGTGAGATGGTAATAGCGGTAGCTGGACATGAAGTGCCACTTCTGTCCAAAGTCGTGGTCGAGGCGCACCACCGCGAAGTTGTCGTTCTGCGGAATCGCCATGTTCGCCCGGAAGGCGAGTGTGTTGACCCCGTCGCAGAAACCGTCGTTCGTGAGCGAACCGCAACCCGCTCCCGGAGTTGGGAGCGGCATATATTTGCTCCACAACTGCTGCACGTAAGTATTCATCCCAATGGGTGTGCCCCCAACTGTCCGTGGATCGAGGACGTTCAGGTTGTAAGAAGTTGTCGTAGGGTTGGCGGGATCGTGCAGGATCCCGGTGCGCATGTCAGCACTGGGGACCAGTTTGGTGACGGTCTCCGAGTTGGGCCACCGCGCGCCCTGGTAATTGAAAAAGAAGTAGGTCTTGCCGCCAAGAATCTCTTTGGGAATGATGGGGCCGCCAACCGCCACTCCGAACCAGTTTCTATGCCAGTCCGGTACCGGCGTTATTGGCGTCGATTGATTATTCTCCCAGGTGTTGGCCGAGAAGTTGTTGTCCAAGTAATACTCGTAAACCGTACCATGCCAGGCACTGGTGCCGCGTTTGGTAACGATCGAGACCTGCATACCTGAGGAATTGTTGACGTCGGCAGTCTGGTTCGTGGTCGCCACTTTGAACTCTTCCACGCTGTCGACCGGGGTTGGGATCACGCCCGAGGGCTGGCCTCCGTTGATGCCGAGGTTTATTCCGCTGATCTGATTATTCTTGTTGGAGAATAACCCGCCGGCGGGATCGTCGCCAAAATTCGGGTTGTAGACGCCCGAACTGCCGTCCATGTCGTTGCTGTTGCTGCCGCCGTCGAGCATGAAAGCGGTTTGGTCCACCACCGTGCCGGCAGCTCTGCCGTCAGGACTGACGCCAGGCTGCAGGGTGACGAACGAACTGGTATCGCGGCCAAGGGTCGGCAAGTTCTCCAAGGCGCTGGAGGTGACTGTATTGCCAATCGTGGAATTCAGCGTCTGCAGTTGGTTTGCCGCAGCTTGCACTTCCACCGTCACGCTCGCGCCACCGATCCGAAGCGACAGGTCGGCAGTAGTGCTGGATCCGACCTGTACCTCCAGAGAAGTCGTCATGTTCGAGAACCCTTGTTTGCCAACCACGAGGGTGTACTTTCCCGGAGTAACGTTGACGAAAACGTAGTGCCCGGCGTCATTGGTGTTCGTGGTGCGCGTGACACCGGTAGCGGTGTCGGTGATCGTGACCTTCGCGCCTTGAACAATGGCGCTCGAGGGGTCGGTGATAGTGCCGACGATGGTTCCGGCGTTGGTAGACTGGCCCAAAGCGGGCAGAGCAACCACCATAGAGACGATCAACAACGCAACCAGCGTTGCCAAGAATAAACGCACTTCGTAACGGACTTGCATTGTGAAGCCCTCCTGGAAGAGAACCCGCAGTCACGCGGGGAGTCTGGGTCGTACACGACTTCTCGGAGCCGTGTGGGAAACTAGCGAGGCGCCAATGTGACCAACTCGAACGATGCCCATCCCCAAGTTCTCTCAATAATTCGCGAACACTAACATTTCTGATAGTCCGAAAACAAGGGGTAATTGCTCGGATCGAAAATTCGCTTGTTTATGTTCTAAGTTGCTAAACAATTGACGGATGTATTGTGCAGATGGTGAGTGTCGAAGCAATTCCCAAGAATCAGCCGCGGATGCTAGCCTGTAGACACGCTGTTTCCTAGGCTGAGTACAAACCGCTGGGGTAGGAGACCTGTGGCATGAAAATCGCGAAAGACGTCACGGAGCTTATAGGGAATACGCCGCTGGTGCGGCTGAATAAGGTTACGGCAGGTTGCGTCGCGGAAGTGGCGGCGAAACTGGAGAGCCAGAATCCGCTGGCCAGCGTGAAGGATCGCATCGGCGTCAGCATGATCGCTGAGGCCGAGCGCGAGGGAAGGATCCAGCCGGGAAAGACCGTGCTCATCGAGCCGACGAGCGGCAACACCGGGATCGGGCTGGCTTTTGTCGCTGCCGTGAAGGGCTACAAGTTGATCCTGACGATGCCCGAGACGATGAGTCTGGAGCGACGCGTGCTGCTGCTGGCCTTCGGGGCGGAGATTGTTCTCACGCCCGGCCCGAGAGGAATGCCCGGGGCGATTCTCAAGGCCAAGGAGATTCTGGCCACGACGCCTAACGGCTACATGCTGCAACAATTCGACAACCCGGCCAATCCCAAGATTCACTTCGAAACCACCGGTCCGGAGATTTGGAACGACACCGATGGGCGCGCCGACATTTTGATTTCGGGCGTGGGCACGGGCGGAACGCTCACCGGCGTCTGCCAGTACATCAAGCCGAAGAAACCATCGTTCAAAGCCGTAGCCGTGGAACCGGCCGACAGCCCGGTCCTGTCGGGCGGCAAGCCCTCGCCGCACAAGATTCAAGGCATCGGGGCCGGTTTTGTGCCCAGCATCCTGCGCACCGACTACATGGATGAGGTCATCACGGTCACGAACGACGAAGCCATCGCGATGGCGCGGCGGCTGCCGCTCGAAGAAGGCCTGCTGGTTGGAATTTCTTCCGGCGCAGCGGTGGTTGCGGCGCTCAAGGTTGCGCGGCGACCGGAGAATGCAGGCAAGCTGATCGTTGTCATTCTGCCGTCTTTTGGGGAACGTTATCTCAGCAGTATTCTGTTTCAGGAGTTGCGGGATAAAGCGCTGCAGATTCCGACGGCGGCGCTCCCGGCCTGAATCATCTCCATTCAAAAATGCCGCACTTGCTCTCGCTAATTCGCGAAGACATAGGCACGGTGATGGAACGTGATCCCGCGGCCAAATCGCGCCTGGAAGTGTTTCTCTGCTATTCCGGCCTGCATGCGGTGTGGTTCTACCGAGTCAATCACTGGTTTTGGAATCATGGCCTCTTCTTGTTGGGGCGCTGGCTGTCGCAGGTGGCACGCCTGCTGACGGGAATCGAGATTCATCCCGGGGCGAAGGTCGGTCGGCGGTTGTTCATCGATCACGGCATGGGAGTGGTGATTGGGGAGACGGCAATCGTGGGCGATGACGTGACCCTGTTCCAGGGCGTGACCTTGGGAGGCACGGGCAAGGAGCACGGCAAACGGCATCCGACGATCGAAGACAATGTGGTGGTGGGCGGCGGAGCAAAGATTTTGGGTAATATCACGGTGGGCAAGAACTGCCGCATCGGCGCGGGTTCGGTCGTGCTGCGTAACGTGCCCGACAATTCCACGGTGGTCGGGGTGCCGGGGCACATTATCCTGCGCGAAGGAAAGCGGGTGGTGATTACCGATCCCAAGCAGATTGCCGATCCGTTGTCGGAGGCGCTGGCGGCGGTAGCGACGGAAGTAAACAAACTGCGCGATCGCGTGCAGCAACTGGAAGGACCGGAAGCGAAGAGCGAGCCGATGCCGGTGTCGCTGCAGCAGATCATGGAAGATATTGACTACCAGATTTAGTCCTCCAGATTCAGTCCTCTAACTTGGCCTTCCAGGCGTAAGATCATCCGCTGGGATCGTCCCGATCTCACCCGGAGGATTGCACCCGTGAAATGGTTGATCCCCGTGGTTCTCGCTCTCATCTCTGTACTCACTCCAATTTGCGTCGCAGCAGATAAACAAGAAGAAAAGCTAAAGCCGGCCCAGTCGGTGGATGAACTGCGGCAGCAACTGGAAAAGATACTCAAGGACACGCTTACGCCGGGAGTGTCGGTAGCCATCGTTCATCGTGACGGGCCGGAGTGGATTGCAGGGCTGGGCAAGGCGGATGTGGCCAGCGGCCGCGCGGCCACGGCGGACACGCTCTTCCGCATTGGGTCAGTGTCGAAAGCATTCGCGTCACTGTCTATTCTGATGCTGGTTGATCAGGGCAAGCTTTCGCTGGAGGACCCCGTACACAAATTAGCTCCCGAGGTGTGGTTTGAGAACCCATGGGAGGCGACGGATCCGGTGCGGGTCGTCCATCTACTAGAACACACCACGGGATGGGACGACATGCACTTTCGCGAGGTTGCCAAGGATTGGCCGGGTACGATGGGGTTACGCGAAGCGCTGGACTACGACCACCATTCGCGGATTTCCAGCTGGCGACCCGGCACGCGATTCTGGTATTGCAGTTCCGGACCTACAGTCGCAGCCTACATCGTGGAGAAGATTACAGGCCAACGGTTTGAAGATTTTGTGGAGCAGAATCTGTTCCGTCCCATCGGGATGAAGAGCGCAACCTACTTCAAACCCGCCGATACGGCGATCACAACTCTTTACCACGATGACGGCAAGACGCCTTATCCGTACTGGAACATTATTTGCCGCCCAGCGGGGGCGATAAATGCTTCCGCGAAAGACATGGCGGCGTATTTGCAGTTCTATCTCAATCGCGGTGCAGTGAACGGAAAACAGCTTTTTTCTGTGACCGAGATTGATCGGATGGAAATCCCGGCGACCACGTGGGCGGCGAAAGATGGGATGAAGTACGGATACGGCCTGGGTAATTACTGGACCGTCGAGGACGGTTTCGTCTATCACGGTCACGTCGGCAGTGTCATAGGTGGGAGCAGTGAATTGGAGTACCTGCCTGACTATGGCGTGGGCTACTTTTTCAGTTTCAACAGCGGCAATGGAGATGCGTATGACAGGAGTGGCCAGGCAATCCGTGACTACATAACACGCAACCTGCAAAGGCCAACATTGCCTCCCGTGGCGTCGTTGCCGCCCCAATCTGCCGAATATGCTGGTTGGTATGAGTTAGACACGCCGCGAGGGGAAGTCATGCACTTCCTGTTTCGCCTGGGCGGGAGGGGCTGGATTCGGTTCAAGGACGGCAAGCTTATCTTCAGCGCCCCGGGTGTGGGAATGTGGAACGACACTTTTGTTCCGGCCATGGGCACGCAGTTCCGGCACGTGAAGAAGGATGAATTTCCGGACCCGGTCCCCACTTTGGTGTTGCTGACGCCGAATGAAGAGGGACGGCTTATTGATGTAGGCGTCGCCATGAGAAAGATACCGGGCTGGTTCGCGATCGGAGAGATATTGACTGTAGCTTACGTGGGTCTCTGCATGGTCTCCGTCGTGGTGTACGCACCGTTCTGGCTAGTGGGCGGGCTCTGGAGACGGCGCAGGCGCCCAGCGGAGCGAGGAATACGCACCTGGCCACTCCTGGCTGTGCTTAGCCTGGTTGCCTTCATGGGTGTCTACATACTGATTAATGACGACATGATCGTACAGCTGGGAAACCTGACAGTGTGGTCCGCAGCTTTGTTCTTGTTGACCGTTACCTACGCCGTCGCCGCCGTGGCGAGCGCCGTTTCCCTGTGGCGTGCTCCGGCGGAGACAGTTCGCCGAGGCGTGAGGAGATTTTCACTAGTTGTGACCGTCGCGCTGCTGATATCCGCGGCTTACTTGGCCTATTGGGGAATCATCGGGCTGCGGACGTGGGCGTAGATACACTGGCAGTCAATGAAAACTCCAGGTCGCGCCGCGTTCGGCTCAGACTTCGCTCCGAGCCAGCCGTAGGGAGTTCCCCACCACCGACACGCTCGACAACAGCATGGCGGCAGCGGCCGTCGGCGGGAATGCGCTCGCCGGCTCCGCCCGTGTGGGTCCATTTTGGAACTGGATTGGCTTTTCTTGCCTTAACTCGAACCGGTCTGGCCGCCGATGTTGGGCGTCCACGATTGCAGTTTGACCAGCCAGTTTGCCGGCTCCGGGAGGATGGCAAACTTGGGCAGGTCGCCGCGCACCATCGCGACTTCGTCGCAGCAGTGATAGCGGGGACATGCGTGGCAGTCTTTATAAATCTTGTCGGGAAGGTCTTCGCGTTGGGCAACGGAAAATCCCTGCCGCGCGAAGAATTCGGGCTTGCGGGTGAACAGGCAAATGCAGTCCACGCGATGGCGCCTGGACTCGGCCAGCAGAGCTTTCACCAGGCGTCCGCCGCCGCCTTTGCCCTGCGCCCAGGGAGCGACGGTGATGGAGCGTATCTCGGCGAGATGGGTGCCGTAGAGGTGAAGCGCGCCGCAGCCAATAATGCGACTGTCGTCTTCGAGAACCACGAAGTCGCGGACGTTTTCGCAAATCTCGGCGAGCGTGCGCGGCAGCAGCGTGCCGTCACCGGAGTAGGCCGAGATCAGCTCGTAAATCTGCTCGGCGTCGGGCAAGATAGCTTTACGCGTGCGCATGGACCTCCTCGCGGAGCAGTTCGATTTTCCTTCGCGTAGCAGGGATGGCCTGGCGCACGCGAGCCGGTGAGGTTCCACCCGGAACGTCGTGGATTGCCAGCACTGATGGTAGTTCCAATGCGGCGTAGAAGCCCTGATCGAAGACAGGACTGAGAGATTGCAATTCGCTCAGAGGCAAATCTTTCAGTTCACAATTCCTGTCGAGACATATCTGCACGGCCTTGCCGATGAGCTCATGGGCCAGCCGCGAAGGGACGCCACGGTGGACCAAATAAGTTGCGGCTGCCCATGCGTTCGTGAATCCCGATTGAGCGGCGTGCTGCATACGGTCGAGATGAAAGTCCACGGACTTCATCCATGCGGTCACCAGCGGCATCATTTGCAGGAGGGTGTCGGCAGAGTCGAAGAGCGGCTCCTGGGTTTCCTGCAGGTCTTTGTTGTATGCCAAAGGCAGGCCTTTGACTGCGACCATGAGCGCGACGGCGTTCCCGAGCACGCGGCCGCTCTTGCCCCGCACTAGTTCGAGCAGGTCCGGATTCTTCTTCTGCGGCATCGCGCTGCTGCCGGTGGAATAGGCCTCAGGCAGGCCGACGAATCCGTATTCCTGCGAAGAGAACAGGATCATTTCTTCCGCCCACCGGCTCAGATGAAGAGCAAGCTGCGACAAGGCATTCACGAACTCCAGCACGAAATCGCGGTCGCTGGTGGCATCGATGCTGTTCGCGGTCGGGCGGTCAAAGCTGAGAGCCTCCGCCATGAAGTCTCGATCAAGCGGCAGCGTCGCGCCGGCCACCGCGCCTGAGCCGAGGGGGCAGACGTTCAGCCGTTTGCGGCAATCGGCGAGGCGATCGGCGTCGCGGAGAAACATTTCGACGTAGGCCAGCAGCCAATGACCAAGCAGAACCGGCTCAGCCCTCTGCAAGTGCGTATATGCAGGCATGGCGGCATCACCCACTTGCTCAGCCTGATCCGCCAGCACGGTGCACAATTCGGCGATTTCTTGCCGCAGCTGATCAATGGCCGCCCGCACGTAAAGGCGCAGGTCGGCGGCAATCTGTTCATTACGGCTGCGGCCGCTATGCAGCTTGTAGCCAACTTCTCCGATCAGCGCGACGAGCTGCTTTTCGACGAAGTGATGGACGTCTTCGGCTTCATCGTCATCCAGAAAAGACGGAGATGCCGCGGCACGTTCACCGATCTGCTCCAGCCCCTGCAAAATGCCGATGAGTTCTTCAGAAGACAGCACACCGGCATTCTTGAGGGCGCGGGCGTGCGCGCTGCTGGCGGCAAGCTCGTAATGCAGCAGCCGGCGATCGAAACTCAACGATCGCTGCCAACGTTCGAATTCGGGATCCAGCGGCTGCCGGAACCTGCCTGACCACATCTTCATTGGTCCACCCCCATCAAGCGACCTCCATACGCGACCGGGCCCGAGAGCGCGAAGGCAGGCCGAGAATGCGAATGAATCCCGCCGCATCTTTCTGATCGTAGCTGTCGCCCATGGTGAACGACGAGAGATCGGTGCGGTAGAGCGAATGTTCCGACTCGCGACTGAGCACCGAGACATTCCCCTTGTAGAGCGCAAGCGTGATGCTGCCCGTCATTTCCTTTTGGGTGCTTTCGACGAAAGCATCGAGGGCCTCGCGCAGCGGCGTGAACCACAGGCCGAAGTAAACCAGTTCGGCGTATTTCAGGCCGATGTGCTGCTTGAAATGGGCGACGTCTCGCTCCAAACAGAGAGCTTCCAGTTCACGATGAGCGGTGATCAGCAGCGTGCCACCGGGAGTTTCGTAGCAGCCGCGAGACTTGATTCCGACAAACCGGTTTTCGACCAGATCCGCGCGGCCGACGGCATTGCGGGCGCCGATTTCGTTCAGTAATTCAACGAGCGAAACTGGATCCATATCCATTCCGTTGACGGAAACGGGCACGCCCTTCTCAAATCCGATGTTCACCTGCTCTTCCTTATCGGGAGCGTCCTGGGGAGACAGAGTCATCTGCCAGGTGGTCGACAAAGGCGCGTTCGCGGCATCTTCCAGTTCGCCGCCTTCGTGGCTGACATGCCAGAGATTGCGATCGCGGCTATGAATCTTCTCCCGGCTCGCGGCCACGGGAGTCCCGCGCTGCTCGGCGTAGTCGAGACAGTCTTCGCGCGACTTCAACGACCACTCCCGCCAGGGAGCAATGATCTTCAACTCCGGCGCGAGCGCCTGATAGGTCAGCTCAAACCGCACCTGGTCGTTGCCCTTTCCGGTGCAGCCATGAGCGACCGCGGTCGCTCCTTCACGTAAAGCTACTTCGACCTGACGTTTTGCGATCAGGGGACGAGCGAGCGAAGTTCCGAGCAAATACTTGTGCTCATACACGGCGCCGGCCTTCAGTGCAGGGAAGACGTAGCCGGTGAGGAACTCTTCGCGCAGATCTTCGACGATAACCTTGCTGGCGCCGGTCGCGTAGGCCTTCTCGACCACGGCCTCGATATCGTCTCCCTGGCCAACGTCCCCAACCATGGCGATGACGTCGTAGGCATAGTTCTCCTTCAGCCAGGGAACGATGATGGACGTGTCCAATCCACCGGAATAGGCAAGAACAACTTTTTCAGGCATGCGGGCTCCTTACGGGCAGGCGAACTGAGCCGCCCAATAACAAATAGAGAATGGCTTTCTGAACGTGCAGGCGATTTTCCGCCTGGTCGAAAATGACGGAGTTGTCGGAATCCATGACTTCGTCAGTAACTTCTTGTCCGCGATGAGCCGGCAGGCAATGCATGAACACCGCATGCGGCGCGGCTTCTGCCACAAGATCGCGATTCACCTGGTACGGCGGAAAAATCTGCGCCCGCTTCTCGCCTTCCTCTTCCTGCCCCATGCTGGCCCAAACGTCGGTGTAAACCGCATCGACGCCTGCGACTGCAGCATGAGGTTCCGTGAGAAGTTGAATTTGAGCCCCGGTCAGTTTCGCGAGCAGGAGCGCATCGGCAACGATTTCCGCGTTCGGCTCATATCCCTTCGGCGTGGCGACGCGGATCGACGATCCGAGAAAGGCGCAGGTCAACAGGAGGGAGTGCGCGACGTTGTTACCATCTCCGACGTAAGCGAGGCAAATTTTCTTGAGATCGCCAAAGCGCTCTTGCAGAGTGAAGTAGTCGGCCAGCGCCTGGCAGGGATGCTCCAGATCGCTGAGCGCGTTAATTACGGGAACCGATGCGTGCTGGGCCATGCCCACGATCGTCTCTTGCGCGAACGTGCGCAACACGATCACATCCACCCAGCGTTCGAGATTGTGCGCGATATCGCTCAGGGTCTCGCGGGCGTCCAGCCGGGTCTTGGTCTGGTCCACGAACATCGCCGTTCCACCCAGACCGGTCATGCCGGCTTCAAATGTGAGCCGGGTTCGGAGCGAGGGCTTCTCAAAGAACATCACCATTTGTCTGCCAGCCAGCGCTCGCTGGAAAACCGAGGGTCGCGATTTCATGAGCCCCGCCAGGTGCAGCACGGCTTCGACACCCTGGGGCCCAAGATCACGGGTCGAGATCAAGTCTGGGCACCGGAAAAGGCCGGGAAAGGTTTCCGTCGCGGCTGGCGCCCTGTTTTGTAATTGACTGCTCAATGGGGACTCCTGTTTGCTGTCGAAACTGGCGCTTCACGAGGGACGACCGTCGAGCTTCGCTCGACCGGACAGCCGAGGGCGGCTGTCCCCACACGAACTTGGTTCATGCGTACGTGACCTCCGTCCCGCAGTCCAATTTGGCGAAGTAGAATTGCGGCAAGGCTTCCGCTTCCGTCGCGGGCAAGATCCGGACGCGTCCGACACCCTGTTTCAGCGCCTTTTTGCAGGCTTCCAGCTTAGGCAACATGCCCCCGGCAATGATCGAGTTCGCGGCCAGGTCCTCGGCCCGGCTGGTGCTGAGCCATGGAATTACGGTTCCTTGGGCATCCTTGACGCCGGGAACGTCGGTCAGAAAGATGAGGGCGTTAGCGTGGCAGGCCGCGGCGCAGGCGGCGGCCATCTCGTCGGCGTTGACGTTGTAGTATTCGCCGTCAGCCCCGAGAGCCAGCGACGCAAGAACGGGGATGCCGCCTTGCTGCCAGAGAGCTTCGATCCAGCAGGGCTCGGCAAAGCAGATTTCGCCGACGAAGCCGAGATCCCTGCCCTGGACCTGCTTGCGGCGGGCGCGAAAGGTCATGCCCTCGCCGCCGCAGAATCCGATGGCGGGCATGCCTGCAGCCTGAATCGCGGCCACCAGCTTCTTGTTGACCAGGCCGCCGAGCACCATGAGCGCTACGTCGCGAGTCTCAGCATCGGTAACGCGAAGCCCGGCGACGAATTGGCTTTCTTTTCCGAGTTGCTTCAAAACCCGAGTCAGCGCGCCGCCGCCACCGTGAACTACGGCTACGTGGTGGCCGTCCTGAGCCAATTCGGCAATGGCGCGGGCGCATTTGCGCAGGATCGCAGCGTTTTCCAGCGCCGCTCCGCCAATTTTGATCACGATGGTCATTGCAAGCCTTCGTCCTCCGCCCATCCATACATGGCGTTCATGTTCTGGACCGCCTGCCCGGCTGCGCCTTTCAGAAGGTTGTCGATGCAGGAGATCACCACCAGCCGCCGGCCGTCTTGGGCGAGACAGAAACCAAGATCGCAGTAGTTCGTGTGCAGAGAGAACTGCACCTCCGGGAGTTTCGGCGATTGAAACACCCGCACCCAGCGCTTGCCTGAGTAGAAATCTCGAAAACTCGATTCCACTTCCGCGGACGTCATCTGCCGATCGAGATACACGTAGATGGTCGAGAGAATCCCGCGCGGGATGGGAAGCAGATGCGGAGTGAAGACCAACTCATGCGCGTTCAACCCAAGCTGCTCAACCATCTCGCCCACGTGCCGATGGCTGAAGATCGAGTAGGCGGACAGGTTGTCCGCGACCGAGACAAAATGCGTTTTGGGAGTGGGTTCTTTCCCTGCGCCTGATACGCCTGACTTCGAATCGGAGATGATGCCGCGGCTGCGGTCGATGACGCCGGACTTGACGAGCGGCGCCAGTGCCAGGATCACCGACGTGGCGTAGCAGCCGGGATTCGCGACCAATTGTGCAGTCGCCAGACGATCGCTGTTTAGCTCCGGGAGCCCATAAACCGCCTTGCCGGTCAGTTCTTCTGCCGCGGCGGCATCGGAATCCTGAAAACCGTAGATCGCGCGATGCTGCTCCTGCTTCAAGCGCCATGCCCCGCTCAGATCAACGACGCGAAGACCGTGAGCAATGGCCTCGGGGACGAGCGAGCGCGATACCTCATGCGGAGTGGCCAGGAACAGCAACTGGACTCCCTGCTGTTTTAGGGCTGGCCACGAAAGCGGATGAAGAGGGTAGCCTCCGTTGCCGGAAAGAGCCGGAAACAGGTCGGCCAAGTCAGAGGTGCCATTGTCGCTGACGCGGCGAAGCAGAACCGGCTTTTCCAGCCGAGGATGGCGCAGGAGAATTCGCGTCAGTTCGAGACCAGAATATCCGGTCGCGCCCAGCACCGCGGCTTTGAGTTTCGCGGACATCAGCTGAGCATTTCCTCAATTCGGCGGGCGAGCCGGTGCGCCTCTTCTTTGTCTGGGCAAACGATCAGAATGGTGTCGTCGCCGGCGATGGTTCCGACCACTTCGGGCCAATCGGCCTCGTCCAGCGCCGCAGCCACCGGCTGCGCGCTGCCGACGATGGTCTTAACCACCAGCAGATTCTGGGCCGAGCGGACACCGAGAACGAACTCACGCACCAGACGGGAGACAGGAGGCAGCGCAACGGCAACTCCACTTTCATTCTGTGGCAGGGAGTATCCGTGGTGCGTCTTGCTCAGATTCAGGTCTCGAATGTCGCGGGAGAGTGTGGCTTGTCCCACCTTGAACCCCCGTTTGCGCAAAAGCCTCTGCAGATCGTCCTGACTGGCGAAGGTGCCGTGTTTCAGGGACTCGAGGATCGCGCGCTGGCGGAGGGTTTTATTCATTATGAATATGTATGCAGACTAGTGAATAAATATTTTTGTATGTTACCCGATCGGCACAGAATGTCAAGGAGAAAGGTGCATCTGGAAGGTTACTGTCTGGGAAAAGGAGACCGTCTGCTTGAGCCTTAAGCGATCCCGCCGCCATCTACCACAAGCTGGGCTCCGGTGATCCACTTCGACATGTCGCTGGCAAGAAAGAGAACCGCGTCCGCGACGTCACCCGTGGTGCCAATGCGTCCCAGCGGGCGATCCGCGGCCTCAGTGATGAACTGGTTGCGGTCTTTCCCTAATTGCTGGCACTCGGCGGCAAGCATCGGAGTGTCAATATCTCCGGGGCACACGCAATTCACGCGAATATTCTGACGACCGTGATCGATGGCCATAGCTCGCGTGAGGTTCACAACGCCTCCTTTGGCCGCGCAATACGCAACAGCTCGAGGCCCTCCCCTCAAGGACCAACCCGAGCCGGTGTTGATGATGGAGCCTCCCCCAGTGTGAGCCATGTGTGGGATGACCTCGTGTGAGAGCAGGTAGACGCTCTTGAGAGTGACCGCCAACACTGCATCCCACTCCGGCTCCGCGAGGCTCACCGCATCCTTGCGCACCACAATCCCGGCGTTGTTGCAAAGGATGTCAATTCGTTCAAAGGCGGCGACGCTTTGCTCGGTCGCTCGCTCGCATGCAGAGCGGCTGGTGACGTCACAAGCAATGGCAAGGGCCCCAACCCCGAGAGGCTGAATTAGATCCGCGGTCACGCGTGCGCTCTCTGGGTTTTTGTCCAGAATGACGACCGATGCTCCCATCTCCGCCAGGCGAATGCAGATTTCGCGACCGATTCCAGACCCTGCGCCGGTCACGATGGCGACTTTACTTTCCAGCGAGAGCAGTTGACCGGCTCGCTCGGCGATTCTCGCGGTATTCATGATGAACCATCTCCTGCGGACGCCTTCAACGCCGAGCAATCGCACGTGCTCGTGCCAGCCCAGCCCGCAACCCGCGCTGCACGGCTTGGCGATAGCCGCTGCGATCCATCCCGGCCATCGTGGCGGCCGCTGTTCCCCCGGGAGTGGCCGCTTCCTGCAGTAGCTCGTCCAAAGGAATTTTCTGCTGCCTCCAGGAATTGATTCCGTCGGCCAGCGCGTGAGACGCCGCCGTGAGCGCAGTTCCCTGGTCGAGTCCGAATTGCCTGCCCGCTGCAGCCAGCGCCGCCAGGGCGTGGTAACCGTGACTTGAAGAAAAAGTCACAGTGAACGCATCGAACTGGCGCTCCGGAAGATCAAGCACAGTTCCGATCCGTCGAAAAAACCCTCGCACTTGATCGCGCGCACGAAGCGGGAATCTTCGTTCAAACGCGAGTGCAGTCAGCCCGTTCCCGGTGCGGCACACCGG
>Ga0074045_10002408_pt1 | contig 17337 bp, 17 predicted proteins | sample BogForMeECP23OM2_FD_94442 | JGI IMG/M metagenome (GOLD analysis project Ga0074045, IMG submission 94442) | Bog forest soil microbial communities from Calvert Island, British Columbia, Canada - Bog Forest MetaG ECP23OM2 | ecosystem: Environmental > Terrestrial > Soil > Wetlands ...
ATAATCAATTTGATCTGCCCGCAGTGCGGCGGGGCTATGGAGGAATTCCAATGCTCCGGCAAATGCCGCAGGAACTGGCTGGCGGAATGGGAGTGGGCCAACCACTTAACCCGAGCTCCGAAGGGTTAAACCTGCGAGTGCGGAACGCGATATGAGGCTGAGAGGAATGGGTCTTCTTACGCTTAAGGAAAGGGATCTTGATCTGTGGACGCAATCTCCGCGACGATAGAACTTGACCGCCGGTTCGGAATTCCGGGCGTCGCCGCGGTGAGCGAGGGCAACGGTGCGCTGCCGCGCGTGCAGATCAAAGGTGCCTCGGCGGAGGGCGAAATCTACCTGCATGGCGCCCAGGTGACATCCTGGAAGCCCACTGGTTACGAGGAAGTTCTTTTCAAGAGCACGGCGTCGGGCTGGCAGGAAGGCCAGGCTATCAGAGGCGGAATCCCGATCTGCTTTCCCTGGTTCCGGGGAAAGCTAAACGACCCCAAGGCTCCAGCCCACGGTTTTGTGCGCACAAAGAGTTGGCAGCTTGACTCGATCGTCGAAAACCACGCTGGCGTGACCGTCAGCATGTCCACCGAGAGCGACGAGGGGACTCGGTACTGGTGGCCCGCCGAGTTTCGCCTCGTGCATCGAGTAGTTTTTGGTACTGATCTGACTCTGCGGCTCATTTGTGCCAACACAGGAACAACCCCTTTACGCTTCGAGGAGGCTCTGCACTCCTACAATCGTGTCGCAGACGTTGCAAGCGTGCGTTTGCGGGGCTTGGACTCCGCGCACTTTCTGGATAACACGGACTCCAACCGGGAGAAGACGCAGAGCGGCGACCTGGCGATCGCCGCCCAGACCGACAGTGCGTATTTGACTGCGAGCGACGTTGACCTGTTGGACGGACTCATGGGCCGTCGCCTTCGGTTGCGGAAGTCAAATTCGCTGAATACCGTGGTCTGGAATCCGTGGCGCGAGGGAGCCAAAGTCTTGCGAGACCTCGGCGACGGTGAATGGAAGCAGTTCGTCTGCGTCGAGGCGAGTAACATCCTGGCCTCCGCGGTCGATCTAGCGCCGGGACAAGAGCACGAGATGACCGCTGTTCTCAGCGTGGCGAAACTCTAGGCCAGCCGTCCGTTGCATGGAGTGATGTGGATCTTGATTTGCCAACGTATGCCAGTGCGAGAGTCGAGAATGGAGCCAAAGAAGTGATGGGATTTGTAAACGGGAGTAAGAACCAAGGAACGAAAGTAAAAATTGTGTGGCGTAACCCTCACCCGGTGCGGGCCCACCGCAGGCGGAAAAACGTCGAGCGGGCAGGCGCGCCAGCCATGTACCTCCTGCAGGAGTTTGTGGACGACGGATACCTGGGTTATTGGGCGACTATCTCCGACCTGGAAGTGCTGGTTGGCGGCCGGGTGGCTTAGTTTACCCCATCGAACAATTTTGCGCCCGCTATCGATTCACAACTTGTTACCCGAAAACTGTGCTGGGAACCTGCGCTTCTCGAGGATGTTCCGGCTGGTAGTGATAGATGGAAGCTTCCAGTTGCTCCTTTGAATCGTGGCTCATAATTTGCTTTCGGCGCACACCCAGGGCCTTTTCAAGCCGCCGCTTGAGTTCGGCCCGGCCGCGGGCGAGCTGCGCTTTCACGGTTCCCTGCGGCACTCCCAAGGCCTCGGCTGCGGATTTCACCGGCAAATTGTGACGCAGGCGAAGCTCCAGTGCCCTCCGCTGGGAGGACGGGAGGCGGTTTGTCATCTCGGCGACTATCCGGCGCAACTCGACCTGCACCAGAGTCTGCTCCGGCGTAGGTTGGGGATCCACAAGCAACTCCGACGCCGTCACCTTCCCACCCGGCAGATTTTCGTCGAGTGACACCATGCTGCGGCGCATCCGGCGCCGGATCTGCATCCGCACTGCGTTGATCACGATTGCCGTAAGCCACGTCGAAAATTGTGCGCGCCCGTCGAACTGCGCTATATGCCTGAAAGCCGACAACATCGCGTCTTGCACCGCGTCCTCGGCATCCTCACGATTCCGCAGGCTGCGCATCGCAATTCGCAGGAAGCGCGGCCAGGCGCGTGACAACAGAGCGTCAAATTCCAGGCGGCGTTCTTGGCTCGTTCCGAGCGCACCCTGCGAGCCCGCGACGGCGATTGTCATAGTGCTGGAGTCATTCCGCGCAGCGATCAGTCTGGGCATGATTCCGGGTCCCCGATCCTTGTGTTGAGATTCAATTCGATGGCACTCCCTCAAGGGTCCATTGCAGCATTTTTCGGGCCAACCATTCGTATGTCGGAAGACTCTTCTCCCCGCTTCTCCACACCCTAAAGAATGGCAGCCGGAAAAAGAGGAGAGGGCTGAGAACCCGGCGGTCCGCGAATCGCTTAAGGGCCAGCGCGCAATCTTAGATCGACGATCACCTTTTGATTTCATGAGGGTCCCCTCCGTCAAATGTCAACCGGCCGTCAGAACGTCATCTTTCGAATTGAGTTCTGAAAGCCGGAATCCCCAAGCCATGTCCAGCTAAGTGACTGTCGTCAAAGAAAATCGACTTCCCACCAGCCCTCCGACTATGTGGAAGGCCACTTGCTCTGGAAGAGATCGGCAGCTCAATCGAGGTGGAGGAATTTTGTTGGCGGTCGAATCAGATGACGCCAAGGACGATCTTAAGATCAGCGCGCAGCGTGACGCTGACAATACCGTCGTGTCCTTGAGTGGACACCTCAACATCGGCTCTTCGCCAATCCTTCGCGACCGCCTTCTCGCGATACTGCAAAGTGACTCGACGAAGGCTGTCATCGTGGACCTGACGGAAGTGCCCTACATCGACGCCTCCGGAATTGCGACCCTGGTCGAAGCGCTCAAGATCGCAAGGACCCATCAGGCAACACTGTGCCTGAAGGGGCTGCAAGGCCGCCTGCTTCATCTCTTCGAGGTTACGGGAATATCGGCTCTATTCGAAACCGTTGGCTGCGGAAGTCCCGCGGGATGGAAGGTGTCTTGATGGCAACCGTCTTCGATAGCGTGGGAAGAGAAACGATCAGTCACCTCGATTACGTTGGCAACCTGAATATTCAATGGTGGGCCACTCTGCGGGCCATGAAGAGCTCGCTGCCTTTTATAGGCAAGAGCTATCGCTGGCAGACCGCTGTTCAGCAGATGCTGCAGATCGGTGTCGACGCGCTGCCGATGGTCTCACTGATGGCGATTTGCACCGGCCTTATTCTCGCCTTGCAAGGAGCCACGGAACTGCGCCGCTTCGGAGCTTTGCATTACGTCATCGATCTGGTTGCAGTCGGCTTCACGCGTGAACTGGGTCCCTTGCTCACAGCCATCGCGGTCAGCGGGCGTTCGGGCTCGGCTTTTGCCGCCGAAATCGGGACCATGAAGGTGACAGAAGAAATCGATTCTCTTCGCGTCATGGCCATCGACCCGGTTGAGTTCATCCTTGGCCCCAAGTATCTGGCTGCGCTGATCAGCGTTCCCTGCCTCAGCATTATCTGCAACGTGTGCGGAATCATGGCGGGCGGACTCTTCATGTTTTTCAGCACGCATCTCTCGCCTCCTCTGTACTTCCGTTATGTCTTGGCCTCTATCAAGCTGCGCGACGTCATCTCGGGTCTTATCAAGAGTGTGGCCTTTGCCACAATCATCGCGCATGTGAGTTGCCTGGAAGGTTTTCGTGTCTCCGCGGGGGCCGATTCTGTGGGCCGTTCTACGACCAGCGCCGTGGTGAAGTCAACTTTCCTCGTGATCGTCGCCGATGCCGTCTTTACGGCCATCTTCTACTTTACGGGGCAGGCGTGATGGCAATCATTTCGGTTCGCGATCTGGTCGTCGAATACGATGGCCGCCGCGTGCTCGATGGCCTGAATCTCGACATCGAGCACGGAGAGACGATGGTCCTGTTGGGCGGCAGCGGCTCAGGCAAAAGCACGCTCCTCCGCCACATCATTGGGCTCGAGCGTCCCAAGTCAGGCAGCGTTTACGTGAAGGGAATCGATATCACAAATTGCTCACCCGCCGAACTGAAAAAGGTCCGTCACTCCATCGGGGTGGCATTTCAAAGCGCGGCTTTGTTCAATTCTCTATCGGTCAACGACAACGTCGCCCTGCCCATGCGGGAACTTACGAAGCTAGCGCCGTCCATCATCGACCTGGTGGTGTGGATGAATCTGTCCGTGGTGGGACTGGCGGACTTTGGCAACCTGTATCCACAGGAACTTTCTGGCGGCATGAAGAAGCGCGCCGCGGTCGCGCGGGCTCTCGCGCTTGGTCCCGAGATTCTGGTGCTCGATGAACCTTCGGCGGGCCTGGACCCCATTGTTGCGGCTGAATTGGATGAACTGATTCTTCTTCTGAAGCAGACCTTCCAAATGACCGTCATCGTTGTCACCCATGAGATGGCGAGCGCGTTCACCATCGCCGACCGCATTGCGATGCTCTACAAAGGCGCATTTCGCTCCATCGGGACGAAAGACGAAATCAAGGCCAGCCAGGATCCTCGCGTGCGCCAGTTTCTTGATCGCGATCCGGGAGATAAGGGCAAAGAGCCTGCGATCGCCACTTACTTTCAGAAATACCTGCAGACTCCGGAGGCAAACTTGTGACCACGGAAGCAAAAGTCGGGGCCTTCGTCTTGGGATGCTTCGCCATCCTGTCGTTCACCCTCATTTACCTCATCAACGCGCAATTCGCCGGGGATACAGTTCCCTACCGAACTTACCTGCGCTATGCCGGCGGGCTGGAGCCGGGAGCCTCCGTGCTCTTCGGCGGAATCACCACGGGTAAGGTCACGGCGGTTAGGCCTTGGAAGGAAGACCCGACACGGATCGAGATTCTGGTGGAAGTGAAACAGGGCACGCCGCTGAATGAGAAGTCCATCGCCAAACTCGGTCTAACCAGCATTATGAACAGCGCTTCGCTATCGATCACCACCGGCAGCAACGATGCCAAGCGCCTTCCCCCCGGGTCCATGATTCCCTCGCGGGAAGCTGCCAGCCTCGATGAAATCGCCGACAAGATGGCCGCTGTGGCAGACAATGCCAACAACCTGATCGTGCAGGTGCAGGGAGAGCTACAAGGGATTAGCGGCGACGCGCGAAGCCTGCTGGCCAATTTGAATACAGTGACCGGGCCGCCGAACCAAAGAAGAGTTCAAGCCGTGCTCGACAACGTCAACAGCCTGCTGGAGAACGAGGCTCCGAAGATTGATCGTCTGTCCGATCGACTGCTCGTGCTCAGCCAGCACGCCGACGAAACCATTCAGAACGTGAATGGCACAGTCACCGACATGCGCGATCCCATACGAAAAGACCTGGCCGACTTGCAGAGCACACTCGAGCGAGCCAAGGCTTTGCTCTCTGACATGCAGGTCGTGGTGCGAGCCAACAACGGCAAGATTGATGACACGGTGGAGAACTTGCGCGTAGCGACGGACAACCTGGACCAGCTGACCGACTCGCTGAAGCAGCGTCCGTGGAGCTTGATCCGGATCAAGCAGCCCGAGGACCGCAAGGTCCCGAAATAAAGACGGAAAGGTCGCGATGCAAAGATCGAAAGGTCACGAAGTAAAGACCGTGGTCTCGAGACAAGGGAGAATCGCCATGAAAAAACATCGGATGAAAGTTCTTATTGCATTGGCAGCCCTGGTCACTTTGGCTGGCTGCGCGGGCAAAGTGAAGTACCCCAGCTACTACACTCTCAACGTGCCGCCTCCGCCCGATCCGCCGGCACAGGAGGGGGTGCGCGCATCGCTGGCGATACGCGAGTTCCGCTCGCCCGCCTACCTGCGGCAAGGCGCCATTGTTTATAAAACATCTCCGGAACAACTCGGCTTCTATCAGTATCACCGTTGGGCAGTTGATCCGCGTGATTTCGTGACCAACGCGGTGGCCGACCGACTTCGCGCGAGCGGAAAGTTTACCCAGGTCAAGCTCTACGACGGCCGTCCCGACATCGATTACATTCTCAGCGGACGCCTCGAGAAGCTGGAGGAAATTGACTATGACGGCGGCGTCAAGGTTCAAGTCGCAATCTCGGCTCAAATGATGAATCTTGCCACCGGTGCGACGGTGTGGAGTAACTCCGTCACCGAGGTGGGCACCGTCGGCCAGCACGATGTACCGGCTGTAGTGACGGAGCTCAATCATACGATGGACCGAGCGATCGAGAAACTACTGACGCCTTCTCCGGCATCCGAGCCAGTAAAAGGAAACTAATCCGCCGGCGAAAGACCGGCTGCGTGAGGGGCTTCGCCATTCATTAAAAACACCAATGAGTTGAAGAGGAGATGACAATGACCTTACTTGAATCGCTAAAACAATACACCACTGTTGTAGCCGACACCGGCGATATCGACGCCATTCGCGAGCATCGGCCGCAGGATGCAACCACCAATCCCTCGCTCCTTTATCATGCCGCCCAAATGCCCGCGTACCGCCATCTGGTGGAAGAAGCGGAGGAACAGGCTTCAAAGCTGGGCGGCAGCCACGATCAAATGGCGGCAGAATTCATTGATCATCTCTTCGTTTTGTTCGGAAGCGAAATTCTCAAAGTAGTCCCCGGCCGAGTCTCGACGGAGGTCGCCGCCAAGCTGAGCTTCGATTCGCCGGCAACCCTAGCCAAAGCTCGCAAGCTGATTTCGCTTTATGAAGGAAAAGGCGTGCCGCGAGCGCGCATTCTGATCAAGATCGCCAGCACCTGGGAGGGCATACAGGCGGCCTCGATGCTCGAGAAGGAAGGCATCCATTGCAATCTCACTCTTCTTTTCAGCTTCGCCCAGGCAGCCGCGTGTGCCGAAGCAGGTGTCACTTTGATCTCGCCTTTCGTGGGCCGAATTTACGATTGGTACAAGAAAGAAGGCGGAGGCAAGGAGATTCCTCCCGACCAGGATCCCGGAGTCGCCTCGGTAACGCGCATCTACAACTACTACAAGAAATATGGTTACAAGACTCAAGTGATGGGGGCGAGCTTCCGCAACATAAATCAGATCGTTCGTCTAGCGGGCTCGGATTTGCTGACCATCAGTCCCGAACTCCTTGACCAGCTTGAGCACTCCGAAGGCGTGGTTGAGCGCAAACTCGATCCGGCCACAGCTCGGGCCAGCAAGGAAGAAAAGCTGCACCTGACGGAATCATCGTTCCGCTGGCTGCACAACGAAGACGCCATGGCGACTGACAAACTCGCCGAAGGCATTCGCAACTTCAACAGCGATGCCCGGCGCCTGGAGGAGTACGCGCTGTCGCAGGTCGCCGAAAAGGTTGGGTGAGTACGAACGCCAGCGGAGTGCTTCGGAATATGAACGGGAGAGACACTGTACTGAAGGAAGGCGTTGCCATCGCTCGCGACAAGCTTCGCGCCTCCTAACGTCAACTCTTCGGTTTCGCGGTCGAAATATCGACATGAGAACGACACCGTCGAAGCATCGACAGAGTTGCGGGCTCCGTTTACCCACCTAGAAGCGGCTCGAGCGAAGCGAAAAGATGATCGCCTTCTCCCAGGAGCTACATACAACTCGAGCCGAGGCGCGGAGGGTTTCGGCAGAGCAATTGCAACGAGGCAGTTGCCTGCTCGCGGGCCGACACGGCAACTGCACAGGAGTTCGACGCTCAGACGCTCCGGTTGCAATGACAACTGGAGTAAGCGCAGTCGCAGGATGAGCTTCTTTCGGCTTGGAAGGTGTGCAGCAAGGGTTCCGACGGCGAAACACCGCATGTCTAGAGCTTTCAATTCGAGACCATTGGCCTGGATTGCGGCGGCACTTCTCGCAGCGGCCCCCCGCCTCCTTGGCCAGCAAGCCGACGATCTCCGGGGACAGTTACAGCAACTCAAGCAGCAATACGAGCAGACCACCCAGGATCTGCAGCAGCGAATCGCGGCTCTCGAACAGCAGATTGAGAAACAGAACGACGCGAAGAGCCTGCAGCAGAAAACCGAAAAAGAAAAGGACGCAACAGTCTCGGCTGCTGAGCTCGCCGCCCACGAAGCGATTCAAAAAGTCTTGACCGGACAATCAAAGGATGTTGGCGCGCAGTTCCAGGGGCAGATCCCATCGCAACCAAACTATGATCTTTTGCAGGAGGCGGAAACCAAGATTGCAGGACTGCAGCAGCAGTTAGGCAGCTTCGAATTTCACGGGTATTTCCGCTCCGGTTACGGATTAAGTAGCGACGGCGGCGAGCAAGTCGCATTCCAGGCCCCCGGTGCGGGCGCCAAATACCGGCTGGGAAACGAAGCGGAAACCTACGGCGAGTTCATCTTTGTCAATAACTGGCTGAACCCGCAGGCTACTTCCGATCGGGCGTGGCTGAAAACAGAAGTCATGATCGAGGCCAACACCACAAACTCCGCCAGCTATGCAAACTTCAACAATGGCGCCGGCGACGATCAGTTTCGCTTGCGCGAAGCCTTTGTGCGAGGGGGCAATTTATTCGACGGGCAGCCGGAGGCAAAGTTCTGGGCCGGCGAAAGGTATTACCGCCGGCAACACATCGAAATCGACGATTTCTATCCCCTCGACATGAGCGGCTACGGAGCCGGCATCGAAGATCTGAATCTTCGTATCGGAAAGTTGGCAGTGGGCTACTTGGCGGGCGCCCGGCCCGATATTGAAACCCAAAACGGCAACTACGCCAAGAGCAATGTGGACGTGCGCTTCTACGATCTCAAAGGCCCCCTCGGTCTCTGGGGCGCGTGGTTTAATTTCGCCAACAGCAGAGGGGGCACTACCCCCGCCGGCCAAGTCATTCCTACCACCAGCGGCTATGCCTTCGGCCTGCGTCACCAACGACTCGAGTGGCACGGCGGTTACCACTCATTCGGGATTCAGTACGGCACAGGTCCGGCCAGCAACTTCAGCACCTCGATTGACACCCCTACTCGATTCATCAATAGCACTGCGCAGCTTCTGATCACGGAACAGGTCTTGGTTCAGCCGAACGACAAGTTCGCCATAATGCCGATCTTCATCCTCCAGCGGACGCGAGATGGCAATCCTCAACACGGATGGGACCAGTGGGCGTCGTTCGGTGCGCGCCCTGAGGTTTTCTTCACAAAATATCTGTCGCTGGCGTTTGAGGCCGGGTTCGACCACACCCACAGCAGTACCGGCCTATATGACGGCTGGCTGCGAAAGGTCACCATCGCCCCGCAACTTGGAGCCGGCCGCAAGTTCTTCAGTCGTCCGGTCCTGCGCGTGTTTTTGACTTACGCGGACTGGTCGGATGGTTTGCGCGGCTTTGTGGGCGGGATCCCCTTCCAGAATCGGACGGATGGCCTGACCTACGGGGTGCAAGCGGAAACATGGTGGTAGAAACCGGAGGCGGCAAAATGGCTAGTCGACAAATAACGACAAATGGCACGCCGTTGCAAACCATTTCAACGATTCGTCCACCCGACTATACCCGCCCGCTGGTGATTGTTACCTCGTTGTTTTTCATGTGGGGCTTCCTCACTTGTCTCAACGACATTCTGGTCCCGCACCTGAAATCAATCTTTGATCTTAGCTACGCGCGCGTCATGCTGATCCAGTTTGCGTTCTTTTCAGCATACTTTTTGTTCTCCCTCCCGTGGTCGAGATTTGTGAGCAAGGTCGGCTATCAGCGGACCATGGTAGTCGGGCTGCTAACCATGGCGTGCGGCGCCTTTCTCTTCTTGCCTGCCGCATCTGCCGCGTCATTCCCTCTTTTCTTGACGGCTCTTTTGGTTCTAGCCGCGGGAATTACCGGGCTTCAGGTTTCGGCCAACCCTTATGTGGATTTATTGGGCAAGCCTGAAACCGCGTCCAGCCGCCTGGATTTGACCCAGGCCTTCAACTCGTTGGGAACGACCATCGCACCCAAACTCGGCGGGTTGTTGATCCTGAGCGCCGCTCCCTTGGCCATCGAACAATTAAGGCAGCTAACTCCGCAAGCTCTGCAAGCCTATCGCGTGCAGCAAGCCGCTTCGGTCAAAATGCCGTACACGGTGATTGGGGTTGCCCTGATTTTGCTGGCGGTGCTGATCGGCACCTCGAAGCTGCCCACAATCGAAGCCGCCGTAGCCAATCGCGGGAAGGCTGTAACCGATTCGATCTGGCGGCATCCTAATCTTGTGTTCGGCGCGATTGGAATATTTGCCTACGTCGGGGCCGAGGTCTCCATCGGAAGTTTCCTGGTCAATTATTTCGCCCTGCCGCAGATTGCCGGCCTAACCGCCAAAACTGCAGCAGGCTTCGTTTCGTTCTATTGGGCTGGAGCCATGATCGGCCGTTTCCTCGGTGCGCCCCTCTTGCGGCGATTCAAGCCCGGATCGTTGCTGGCTCTGTGCTCCATCGTTGCGGCGGCGCTGGTATGCGCTTCCATGGTGCTGGACGGACATATGGCGATGTGGTCTATTCTGGCGGTCGGACTTTTCAATTCGGTCATGTTCCCAACCATTTTTAGCCTCGGCGTGGCCGAACTCGGACCCCTGACCGGCAGCGGATCGGGCATTCTTAATATGGCCATCGTGGGCGGAGCGGTCATCCCACTCTTGCAGGGCGTGATTGCCGACCGCATCGGACTTCACCATGCGTTTTTCGTGCCCGTAATTTGCTATTTGTATATTCTGTTCTACGCTATGCGCGGCTCGAAGCCGAACAGCGAACGTTACGCCACAAACTAGAATAGGCACGGCCATGCTGAGCGCGGGCGAAGAGGCTTACACGATCTTAGAAAAGGAGAGCACATGCAACTTGGAATGATAGGGCTGGGAAGAATGGGCGCCAACATGGTGCTGCGTCTCATTCGCAAAGGGCACAACTGCGTAGTCTTCGACAGGTCGCCGCAAGCGGTCAGCGATTTGGTTAAGGAGAACGCCATCGGAGCCGCTTCGCTCCAGGAGTTCGTGGGAAAACTCGAGACGCCGCGAGCCATCTGGTTGATGGTCCCCGCCGCGGCTGTGGACCAGACCATCGCCGACCTGCTCCCTCACCTCGACCCAGGCGACGTCCTCATTGACGGCGGAAATTCTTACTACGTGGATGACATTCGTCGCGCCAAGGAGCTTGCGGCCAGACGAATCCACTACGTGGACGTGGGCACCAGCGGCGGCGTGTGGGGCCTCGAACGAGGCTACTGCATGATGATTGGCGGAGAAAACGATGTGGTCGGGAGGCTCGATCCGATCTTCTCCACGCTCGCTCCCGGCATCGGCGACATTTCGCGTACCCCGGGCCGCGACAAAGTCGAAGGCACCGCCGAGCAGGGCTACCTGCATTGCGGTCCAAACGGCGCCGGCCACTTCGTCAAGATGGTTCACAACGGCATCGAGTACGGAATCATGGCCGCTTATGCCGAGGGCTTGTCGGTGCTGCGCTCCGCTAACGTCGGGAAGCGGCAGGGTATGATTGACGCCGAGACCACTCCCCTCCGCGATCCGGAGCATTACCAGTACGAACTGGACCTCAAGAACATCGCCGAGGTGTGGCGGCGCGGCAGCGTGATCGCCTCATGGTTGTTGGACCTTACCGCCGCCGCTCTGCTTCAAGATCCGGCCCTTTCGAAGTTCGCAGGCCGCGTCTCGGACTCCGGCGAAGGCCGCTGGACCATCAAAGCCGCCATCGACGAAGCCGTGCCCGCTCCAGTTCTCACCGCCTCTCTTTACGAGCGCTTTAGCTCCCGTGGCGAAGCGGACTACGCTAACAAACTCCTCTCCGCCATGCGTTATGAATTCGGCGGACATTTGGAAAAGCCCGCGGAAAAATCTGAGGCCGCATAAGGAGACACCCATGACAGATTCACACTCGGACGCGCTCGTCTTCTTCGGGGCCACCGGCGATCTGGCCTACAAAAAGATTTTTCCGGCGCTGCAGGCCATGGTGAAGCGAGGTCACCTCAATGTTCCGGTCGTCGGCGTAGCCAAGGCCGGATGGAATCTCGATCAACTGCGGGCTCGGGCCCACGACAGCCTGGAGAAGCACGGAGGGATCGATCCCGCTGCTTTCGATAAGTTGATCGGCCTGTTGCGCTACGTCGATGGCGATTACCAGGATCCCGCCACTTTCTCAGCCCTTCGCAAAGAGTTAAAAGATGCGCAACATCCCGCGCACTATCTCGCCATTCCCCCAGTCCTGTTCGAAACCGTAGTCGAGCAGCTCGAAAAGTCGAATTGTGCCGGGGGCAGCCGCGTCATCGTCGAAAAGCCCTTCGGGCATGATCTCGCGTCCGCTCGGGAACTGAACCGGGTTCTGCTGAGCGCGTTCGACGAGGCCAACATCTTTCGCATCGACCACTATCTCGGCAAGCGGCCCGTCAACAATCTACTCGCCTTCCGCTTCGCCAACGCTTTCGTGGAGGCGTTTTGGAATCGCAATTACATCGAGAGTGTAGAGATCACCATGGCCGAGGACTTTGGAGTACAAGGCCGAGGAGCTTTTTACGATCAGACCGGAACCATCCGCGACGTGGTTCAGAACCACTTATTTCAAATTCTGTGTCATCTGGCTATGGAGCCTCCCGCCGGCTTCGACAGCGAGTCGATTCGCGACGAGAAAGTAAAAGTGCTGAAGGCGATAGCCCCGATCGAGGAGAAAAACCTGGTGCGCGGCCAGTTCCGCGGTTATCGGGACGAAAACGGCGTCGCCAAAGACTCGCAGACAGAAACCTTCGCCGCGTTGGAGCTGCAGATCGACTCCTGGCGCTGGAAAGGAGTTCCTTTCTACATCCGCGCCGGCAAGTGCTTGCCCACGACGTGCACCGAAGTTTTGGGCAAGTTTCGCAAACCTCCTTCAATTCTCCCCGACAGCGTTCTGGTGGAAAATCATCTGCGGCTGCGCGTGAGTCCTGAAGTCACCATCGCAATGGGAATGATGGCGCTGGCTCCGGGTGGCGATGGGCTCTCGCTGCAAACCGGCGAAATGGTTGCCACGCACTCTCCGCGGACCGACGAGATGGATGCTTATGAGCGTTTGCTGGGAGCGGCGATGACCGGAGACAGCACCCTGTTTGCCCGCGAGGACTACGTCGAAGAAGCATGGCGCATTGTGGAACCGGTGTTGAAAAAGGAGACGCCAGTTTATCCCTACGCCCCCAACACTTGGGGTCCCGAAGAAGTTGAGCGCGTGAGCCCATCGGGAAGCTGGAACAATCCGGGCAGCAAGGAAGCGTTTGCCGTGGCAAACGAGGCCGCTTAAGGGCAAACGTTCAATCGAAGATCTGAAGGGGCACAGCCTCATCCGGCCAAAAGCCCGCCAAAAGGAATGGGGAGTTAGTCCCTGAGAGAAAGCTTCCAATGAAAATTGAAGTCTTTGCAGATGCCGAGTCCGTCGCCCGCCAGGCGGCCGCGCTGATTGCCGCCGACGCGAGAGCGGCGGTTGCAGCTCGCGGCTCATTTGTCATGGCCGTCAGCGGCGGTCACACGCCTTGGATCATGCTTCGTAATCTCGCGCAGCAGGATGTGCCCTGGAATGCGCTGCACGTCGTGCAGGTGGATGAGAGAATCGCGCCGGCCGGCGATCCCGACAGAAATCTCACGCACCTCCGCGAAAGCCTGCTGCAGAATGCTCCGTTGCGCCCCGAGCAAATCCACGCCATGCCCGTCGACTCTCCCGACTTGGAAGCGGCATGCAAACAATACGAACTGACCCTGCGCTCGATTGCGGGTTCGCCAGCGGTTCTCGACCTCGCGCACCTGGGGCTCGGGCCCGACGGCCATACGGCTTCGCTGATACCCGGAGATCCAGTCTTAAATGTAGAGGCCGCCGACGTTGCCTTAACCGGCCCCTACCAGGGCAGGCGGCGCATGACCCTGACGTATCCGATTCTGAATCGCTCCCGCCGCGTGCTCTGGCTGGTAACCGGCAGCGAAAAGGCGGGAATGCTCGCGCGCCTCCGATCGGGAGATGTGTCGATCCCGGCCGGCCGGATTCTCGCCGATCGTGCGATCGTGCTGGCCGATCGTGGCGCAGCCGGGGAACAGGATGACAATTCGAAAACGGAAGTAGCGTGAGCCCTGAGTCAGCAGCAACGATCATTTCGGACGAGGCCATCGCCATCAAACGGGAAGTGAACGAGTTGGTGGAACGGCAAATTCAGGCTCTGAAACAGGAGTCTCCCTTGACCGATCTTCAACTTCTCGATTACCGGCTTCGGTCTGAGAGACTCCGAATTCTTTACCGGGCACTTGATCGAATCGCATGGACCCGCGTTACCTTCGGATTTCCCAGAACCGCCTGATCCTGCGCACGCCATCCCTGGCCGCGACGATTACGGTTCCACCCAAAGCCCCTGCTAGACTGTCGCAGTGCGTCGTCTGATCGTCAATGCTGATGACTTTGGCTTCACCGCGGGCATCAACCGCGCCATCGTCGAGGCCCATACTCGCGGCATCGTCACTTCGTCTACGCTGATGGCGAACGGACACGCTTTTGACGACGCTGTCCGCTTGGCCAAGACGGTTCCTCGTCTTGGCATCGGCTGCCATATCGTTTTGATCGACGGCGAGCCGGTTCTTGATAGCAGCCGTCTACCGACTCTCACCTCAACTCACGGCCAAACTACTGAATTTCGAGACGGACTGAAGTCTTTCGCCGCGCGCGCGTTCGTCGGCCGCTTGAGTGCAGCCGCAATCGAAGCCGAGGCCACGGCGCAGATTCGAAGAATACAAGCCGCCGGAATTTCCGTTTCTCACGTCGATACGCACAAGCACACCCATTTGTTTCCGGCTGTTTTGCAACCTGTGCTGCGCGCGGCGCGAGCCTGCGGCGTGCGGGCGATTCGCAACCCGTTTGGCCCCCGGAGACCTCTCAAGCCGGCGGATTTGCTGGCTCGCCCCAGCCTCTGGACGCGCTATGCCGAAGTGAGAATTCTGCGGACTCTTTCCGGCAAGTTCGGCGACGCTGCCCGGCGGGAGGGTTTTGCGACTCCTGACGGCACTCTCGGCGTGGTCGTAACCGGCGCGCTCGACGAGCGTCTCTTCCGCGGTATTGCCACAATTATCCCGGAGGGCACGTGGGAATTCGTTTGTCACCCGGGCTACAATGATGCCGAGTTGGGGGCGGCTCGCACTCGCCTGCGCCAATCGAGGGAGGTAGAGTTGCGGCTATTGACGATGCCTGAGGTCCGCGATCTGCTCTCGGAATCAGGCATTTCTTTGATCTCCTACCGCGAACTGAACGACCCTGAAGCTCGCCCAAACACCTCGTGAACCGGCAAACCATTCGATGCAAGCCTGCTTTACAAATTACCTTCGTAACCGTACGAAACTTACTTTCAGAGACTATGATTGCGATTAGACCGAGCTAATTAATCAGTGAGGTCGGAGGTTCTCTTATGTCTGCCCCAGGGGCAGCCCCGCGCACCACCTTAGATCTACGCCTTCGTGTGTGGGGAATGGGCGCCAACAACCAGCCTTTTCATCAAAACGCCACCGCGCAAAATGTCAGCGCGACGGGAGCCTGCATTTGCGGCCTCGAGCAGGAGCTGAAAGTAGGCGACGTCATCGGCGTGCAGTACGAAACCAAGAAAGCTCGTTGCAAAGTAATTTGGATCATCGATGCCGGCGGCCTCAAGAAAATCAGGGTGGGAGTTCAGTTGGTGGTCGATCAGGAGTGCCCCTGGCTGGCCGTGTTGCCCGCGGAAACGCGCTCCAATATGCCCCCGGAGCGTCCTGATAACCGCAGAAGATTTCAGCGTCATAAGATCTCCTTCCCTTTGGAATTTCGCGACGAGCGCGTGAATACGCCAATGCGGGTGAACGCAACCGACATCAGCGGCAACGGCTGTTATGTTGAGACCGTCATGCCTTTGCCGGTTTCGACGTCTCTGCGAGTGGAGTTCTGGATTGACCAGGAACAGATCTCGACTTCTGCCGTCGTCCGCACCCGCGACCCGGGAGTGGGCATGGGCGTGGAATTCAGCGGGATGACGGAAGATTCCAAGAAACGATTTCAGGCCTACCTCGACAAACTTGATCCCGGCCTTTCTGCTCAAGGGCACGCGGCGTCCTCGGAGTCCTGAGCTCCGGTCGCGGCGCTTCTCTGGCCGCTGAGAACCGTCACCTGCCGTAGAATCTGCATCCTCTTTTGTTTTCTGCCATCGAATCACAGGACCACTCAAGGGTAAGTCCACAGACTAGGAAGGGCCGGCTGCGCGAATGAAGATCGGGATCACCTGTTATCCCACCTATGGCGGTAGCGGCGTGGTCGCCACCGAACTGGGTCTCGAACTCGCCCAACGGGGCCACGAAATCCATTTTATTTCCTACGCCCAGCCCATCCGGCTGCGCGGCGCCGAACCTAACATCCACTATCATGAGGTCGAGGTTTCCCGTTATCCGCTCTTCGACTATCCGCCGTATGATCTCGCGCTGGCCACGCGCATGGCGGAAGTCTCGCAACTCTACGATCTTGACCTGCTTCACGTGCACTATGCGATTCCCCACTCGGTTAGCGCGCTTCTGGCGCGCCAGATGCTCGCCGAAGGTCCGCGCGGCCGCCGCCTGCCCTTTGTAACCACGTTGCATGGCACCGATATCACCCTGGTGGGTCTGGACCGCTCCTATCTGCCCATCACTCGCTACTCCATCGACCAAAGCGATGGAGTTACCGCCATCTCCAACTACCTGCGCGACCGCACCATGCGGGTGTTCGACGTGAAGAAGGAAATCGAAGTCATCTACAACTCCGTCAACTGCGACGTCTATTGCCGGCCGAAGAACACCGCTGATCTTCGCCGGGAGTACGCCGAAAACGGAGAACGGCTGCTGGTGCACCTCTCCAATTTTCGCCCCGTGAAGCGGCTCACGGATGTGATCGAAATCTTCGACCGCGTACACAAGCAGATTCCATCGAAACTGATGCTGATTGGCGATGGCCCTGATCGCTCCGTCGCCGAATGGCTGACGGTACAAAAAGGAATCCACGCCGACGTACTCTTTCTGGGCAAGCAGGATCAGGTACAGGAGAAACTGGGAGTCGCCGATATTCTGCTGATGCCGAGCGAATTGGAATCTTTCGGCCTGGCGGCCCTTGAAGGAATGGCCTGCGAAGTGGTCCCTATCGCGACCCGCACCGGAGGCGTTCCAGAAGTCATCGAACACGGCGTCAGCGGTTACCTGGCCGATGTCGGCGACGTGGACACGATGGCGCGTTACGCCATCGAACTCCTGAGTGATGACAACAGGCTACAGACGATGGCCAAGGCCGCGCGCGCCGTCGCGAAAGCCCGTTTCTGCGCCAGCAAGATTGTGCCGCAATATGAGGCCTTTTACCGGCGCGTGCTCGCCCGCTCTTCGTAGAAGCTCTCGGGAACCGCGCCCATGGCCTGCAGCAGCGGCAGGCGAATCCGCACCAGCGTTCCCTTCCCGATATCGCTGTCAATCGTC
>Ga0074045_10002409_pt1 | contig 17337 bp, 14 predicted proteins | sample BogForMeECP23OM2_FD_94442 | JGI IMG/M metagenome (GOLD analysis project Ga0074045, IMG submission 94442) | Bog forest soil microbial communities from Calvert Island, British Columbia, Canada - Bog Forest MetaG ECP23OM2 | ecosystem: Environmental > Terrestrial > Soil > Wetlands ...
ACGGAGGCGCATTCTTCTGCGCGAACACCGAGGCCAGGCAGTCATCGATGAACGGTGGTCCAACGATGGAAGCGATAATAACCGAAACTGTGGGAGCTGTGCTCATAGACGAATGACCGCTGCCAGGTACCTTACTCTCCTGTCCTGGTTACGTAAGCCATGGAGCTTACCCGGGATCGCAGCGGATGAGCAGCACCACACAGCCCGTCCAAGCTGTGCTTTAAGGACGCGTATTTGCCGTGTAACTCTCTTCACCGTTTAGCATGATGCCCGGATCAAGAGTGGCAGAGTTGCGAAACCCGTCCTTCATGCGGGTAGTTCGCAACTGTAAGAATGGGTTGAAGTATGGCTTATTCGGCAGCGGCGTTTCGAAACCCGCCCGAAACACCTCGTAGACCTTTAATCCCGAACGGGTCTGTGGTAAGACCGTTGTCGGTGGCGTGGTGAAGGCCCAAGTCTGGGCGGCGTTGATTGCCATGTTGCTAATCAAGTACCTACAGTTGAAGGCCACCTTCGGCTGGTCGCTTTCCAATCTGGTGGCGCTGCTGCGGCAGCAGTTGTCCGTCTACCGTGACTTGCGGGTCTGGATCGACCATCCCTTTCAAGCCCCGAGTTGCCAGAAGTGCTGCCGGAACAACTGGCTATGATCTGGCAGTAGTTTAGACAGCAGCCCGTTCCCCAGGACTGAACCTTGGCTAAATTGGCAGTTTCAGGAGGCGCAATCTAATTTAAACCGCGTCCATCCGAGAAAATCGATTTTCGAAGGGCCAGCCTACTTTGCGTGAAGGCAGGAGAGGATGATTATGTCCCGCATTTTCAGCAGCGCCGAGCCCGGTCTTCAGCTAACTTGGACAGCAATGAATGTATATATATGTATGGAGGAACCTACATGCCTGACCGCACGACCATGGCCCGGCCGCGATGCAATAACACCGCACCGCAAGACTTAGCGCCCCAAAGACTCACGAAAAAACGGAGCCGAAAACGACTTAGTGAGTGCGCCTACCATTCTGGAGAAACCCTACTCTATTACTGAATCGGCAGTGACTTACCGAGAGCTAACTCACGACTGCTGCTGACAGCTTAGTCCGTACATCAAGACCCCGCCGTCTGGTCGATTCCATCACGGGTAGGCACCGGCTTCGAGAGTCGGTTTGAGGTCCGAAAGGAGCGCGAGCGGCTAACGAGGACGCTGTACTTGAAGACGTACCAGAACGCGTGCAGGCCGTCCAACATGCCGATTTTCTTCCCCTCTTCATAAGTGCGTCCATAATAACTGATTGGAACCTCGTAGATGCGCACACCCAATTTAGCGATTTTAGCCGTGACTTCAATCTCAAAACCAAATCCGGACGAGGTGATGACCATGTCCCGGATGATACTTCCGCGGAAGGCCTTATAACCGGTCTCAACGTCAGTCATGTTCATATTCGAAAAGAGATTGCACCAGAATGTCAGAATCCGGTTAGCTAAGAAATGGTAGAAATACAAAACTCGGGTTGCTTTCCTGACGAGAAATCGCGAACCGTAGACAACATCGGCCCTGTCCTGCAGGATGGGCCCAATCACATCAGGAATTTCTGCCGGATCGTACTCCATATCGGCGTCCTGGACGATAACGATATCACCGCTCGTGGCGGCGATCCCGGTTTTGACCGCTGCCGTCTTGCCGTAGTTCTGCTCATGGCGAATGCTGTGGAGGTTGGGGTACACGCCGGAGAGATCCGCGAGCAGGCTAGGTGTGCCGTCTTCCGAACAATCGTCAACTACAATCACCTCAAGCGCCAACGGCAGCCGCAACACCTTTTCGACGATGTCGCGCAGCGTCCCTTGTTCGTTGTACGCAGGTATAACTACCGAAAGACAGGGCCGCAGGTCTGAGGGCGTTTCCGAATGAAGAGAATGTGGCATCATGGAGGCTCCGTCCGCTACTCACCCTTACACGATTCTTGTGCAGGACCTAAAAATTATGGCCGAGGGTTAGGTCAATCGATGGTTGGTGGAACGATTAGTTCCACCGGGAAATGCTCAGACGCGAGTTCTCCAGTGTGCTTGCCCTCAACCTTTACCGGCGAATTCGCGGTGTTCACGCACCGCTTGAGAGAAGTATCGCTTGAAAATGTCTTCGCTCTTATCGAGGGGCACCCAGCCCAAAACGGGAAACACTGTCCCAAAATCAGGCTCAAGGCGAACTTTAGACTTGACTCCAGGTACCAATGAGATGAAGCTAGTCCTAGACACGGAACCAGGATCGGTGTTGGTCTAACAGTCCTGCACGTGTCTCCCGAGCACCGAGCGCTAATCCTGGGCCCTCTCTCCAGGTAGAACAACTTTGGTCGGGTCAGCAAGCCTCATCTCTTTCGGCATTAGCGCCGACCACCGAGACCATCTTGAGGAAATTTGCATAGTCTTAGGGGAATCAACACCCTTCTTTTACTCCGCTCGCTGATCCGGGGAGTTCCATCTTGCTTCGGTTGCCGCGTCGCGAGGAGTCTAGGTAGCACTCCTCCCGCGATAGCAGCCAACAGATCAGTTTGGAAACAGAATGGGAGGAAGAGGTGTCCGAGAAATATCCTCCGAAGCGAACCAGTCCCGAGAATCGGGCTTGGGGGAGGATAGGTTCGACCTTTCTGGAAGCCATCAAGGATAAGAGAGGCTCCGAGACGAGGCGAATCGGTCTGCACTGGCGCCTGTTCGGATTCCAAAACAGAAATCCCGGGCATTGCCTGCAAGTAAGAAAAACGGAGACCTCGAAGAAAATCCTGTTGCTCTTTGGGTCGCTGCTTCTCATGCTTTTGTTCGCTGAGGGTACATTGCGGTTGTTCCCCAAGTTTCGTCCACTTCCGCGCACCTACGTGGGGGAATACGACAATCGTCAGGCAAAATATTGGTGGGTTCCCGATCCATTGGTGGGCTGGAAAATGCGTCGCGATCTTCTGAAATCAACGCCCAGGGATTTCGAGTACCATCTGATTTCCATCCAAGCCAACCCTGTAAAAGGATTGCGTTCGCCGGTGATTCCTTCACATTCGGCGTGGGGGTCAGATCCGAAAAAACATTTGCCTCACTGATTCAAGCTGGCGTTCCAGGTAGTTGCGCAAATAACATGGGCATACCTGGGTTTGGGCTCGACCAGATCTGGCTGACAGTTCGTACACAGGCGCTTCCTCTTCATCCTCGACTGGTGGTCGTCACTTTCATAAGCGGCGACTTGACCCGTAGCGAAGAAGCCTACGATTCTGTTTCGGGGTTGAATAAGCCGGCTTTTAAACTTTCCGAGAGCCGACTGGTTCCCGAGACTGCGGAGGATCGCCCGAGTTTCTTCGTTCGGTTCTTACAGCACCATTCCAGCCTATGGCGCGTAGTGCGGCTTGCGGATCGCACACTGGCCCACCGCTACCCGCATGGGGAATGGTGGTATCTGAATGCCGCTATCCTGGACGCGATTCGAGATGATTGTCGCAAGGCCGAAGTGCCCGTGTTGTTTGTGTATATTCCAACTCGCGGCTGGATCTCGTTTCCAACCCTGGACGCTTACATGGTTCGCAATCAGGCAAATTTCATAGACATGTCGCAGGGAGAATTCGCACTTGCACCGGATATGTATATTCCCGGGGACGGCCATCTTAACGATAAAGGTCACCGGCGGGTCGCCGATGCCGTTATCCGCTGGCTTCAGGACGGGGAACCCGTCCAAGCACAAGTCGATGCTACACGGCATAACTGGTGACGAGGATGGAGCTGCTGTGTGTATTGGGCGGCCCGCAGCTCAGGTCGGTCAGTAGCACATGCAGTTTCTACGCCAGGCCAGGGCCCAAAACGCTCAAACCCCCGCCAATTGGCCACTTCGTCAGACTCTCGTACAGAGCCTAAATGGCACATCGTCGCGGTAGTTGGCGTTTGCCCAGACAACTCCCCTAACCTTGACTCGGTTTCTTAGCGCACCGCGTGGGTCCCAAGAATGGGAAGCATGCCCGGCGAAACTCTTTGCAAGGATTCGTCAGCCACTTTCGCCATCTCTTGATCGCCGAGTTCATCGAAGACTTGGACCGCAGAAGTATAGTTTGCTTTTGCTCCTTCGATGTATTTCTTGTTCTCGTATGCTTTAGCCAGCTCCAAATAAATATTCCCCACCGAATGGAGGTCACCAAGTCGCCAGGAAATCTCGAGCGCGCGATTTAACACTCTCATTGCTTCCCCATCCTGATGTACAGCTAAATCTAAGGCTGCCTGTTTCTGCAATACTGGCACAAGGTTTCCAAAAATGGGACTATCTTGTGTCATTACGGCCGACTTAGCGCTGGCGGAAATGCGGAATCCGTCGCTTATACGTGTAGTTCGCAACTGGAGGGATGGGTTGAAGTATTGCGTATTCGGTAAGGGCGTTTCGAAAGACGGATAGTCCGTTTCGTAGATCTTCAACCCCGAACGTGTCTGACTTAATACGATTGTAGACGGTGCGGGACGCGGTAACTGAGCAACGCTGCACCACGCTATCGATCTCAGATCGGCATAATGTTCGCTCAGGAGATACCCGGCCGAGCGTTCCCCGTACTGGAACAAAGCAGGTAGTGTACATAGCACAGCGAGAAGACGAGGGTTAGCAACCCGAAGCAATCCGAAAACAACTATCCACAACCCGGCAAACGCAAGTAGCACGAGCACGCGTAACCGGAACTCACCAGAGATGTGCAGGTAGTGCAGCAGAAACAGAGCCGCGATGGGGAGAGTAAGCACTAGCCCCATAAGCGGGGCTTTCCAGTTCCATCTGCCCTGTTGCCTTTGAACACCCCAGCTAAATATCGCTGCAAAAAGAATCCACACCTGGACGATAACAAATCGTCCCGCCGGCGCCTGAATGAACCACACGATCAAGTTTGCGACTGAAGCACATACGAGTGTTGCATATGCCCACCCGGGTGGCGCTTCGTCCAGGCTGATGCGGGGATATCCCCGTCGCGGCACAAACAACAAGGGCATGCAAATCAAGGTCAGAACGAGGGGCAAGACAATGTTTATGCGGTCAGTTTTCGCAGTCAATTGCGCCCATCTTCGCATCCATAGCCAGCCGGAAAGTTTACGAGGATCGTAGCTAGGCTGCAGGCGTGCAAAGGACGTGATGAAGGCACGTTCAGCTTCTGCCTGAGGAAGAGGAACCCGCCAGTCCATATTCACTCGGAGTGCCGTCGATGGATAAAGCGGATAGCCACTGAGAATTATTCCTCGGATCGGGACGGATATCGCCAGAACCGCGCTGACGGCAAGAGCTCCAACGATCATCCTCTTACGTTGAAGTCCTAGTGTGAACTGCAAGAGGGACCTAAGAGCGACAACTGCGACAATGAAACCACAAAACACAATCGCGCTTATCTTGACACTGGGTATCACTGCACCGACGACCAACACTGTTGCTGCCAGGACTGCGAAGTCACTGGTGCCGCGCGGTGCTGCTGTCCACCTTAGAAATAGACACGCCAGTACCGCGGTTGCAGCAGCCACGAAAACATCGGCCTTTAGGGTCGAGAGCATTGAACCAATAACTCCAAACGATACAAGGCCGACACACGGACAAACGAGGAGCGCCGGGAAGAGGGAGCGTTCAATCGATCTTCTCGTTCCCTTCGCGAGGTCCCGAACCGCATCCAGAAGAAACACACAGGCCAGAACAACAAACAATCCGTTAAAGATATGATTTACGGCTCCCCTCCAAGTTCCAGTGCTAAGCATGGCGGCAAGAAGGTGATGTGAATTGTTGAAACCGAGTCGCCCGCTCAGATTCGCTAGGCCGGGAACGATAGGGTACTCATGAAACCAGCGAATGGCTTGAAACTCGTAGAAGTAATCGTCATAACCAAGACCTCCAGCTAGGGCATGATTTGCGGTCCAGATTGCAAACACACTGACCGCAGCAGCAAAACGCCAGTTAAATGGAAGCCGCAACACCGAAGCAAACCATCGCCTTTCAACAATTAACGCCAGCGCTGCACAACTAGTGAACGTAATAAGTGCTCTATCGTTCACAGGCAGAAAGAAATGCCAGAGCATCAGACTGGCGATGAGCAGCGCAAACCCTGTCCAGACAGCGTAGTAAAGGTGGTACCAGATCGGTTCAATGCCCCCCAAGCGATTGAGGAATAACACGCCTATTGCGGCCAAGCCCAGGGACACGGCGACCCAGGTGCCAAAAACTGCAAATGTTAGTGCGATTGACACTGGGACCCCTCAGAAGACACGCGCAGCGGGTGCTTAGCTGGAGGCTCTTCCGCAAGACTCTTAATGACCGCGTCGGCGACCAGAGCATTGCCAGCGGCGCTGAAGTGGGTATCTCCGAACACGAAGAGGTTCAGGTACCAGCAGCCGGGCTGGCTCCGCGGGCATTCATCCTTGGCGGCAAAGAAAACCGGGAACAAAGAAATGAAGCGTTTGCACTTTCCCTCGCACCACTCACGCCAGATACGCACCTCCCTGGAATCTGCCGTGTCGTGCACGACCTGTGCGGGCCAGGGGTAAACGACGATACTAATGGGGATATTTCGCTTTGCGAGTTCCTGCCACAGGAGAGTCATCTTCACCTTCTCTTTGGCGATGCCACCCTCCACTCCGAGCGGCGCATAGCCGGCTGGGTTGGGGTCCGTTTCATTAACCCTCCGATACGTCCACGCCGACCTTTCCGCGTCAAAGGTGTCGCCGAACCCGCCCCATGTGAGGTGATAATAGCCATGACCGACAAGAACCCGCTCAATAAACTCGAAGATGCGGTGGGTGAGCAGGAGGTGTTTGGTAATATTGGAGCGCCACTTCGCGTGCCAGGACATGATCAAGCGCTGCCGCTCAGGCCCGGTCACAGCGCCGGAAGCGTCGACGTCCCGGTAGTAGGCGGCCTCATCGTTGACATCGGAAAGATCCATGAAAACGATTACTTCGTCGATGTCAACTCCCTTAGCCAGCACCATCCGGGCCGTGTTGAGGTAGTTAGAGGGCGAGTAGCTGTTAACGCCTCCATTGAGGAAGTCGTATTGGGGGTAGCGGGCTGCGATTCTGCCGACATAGCTGTCGCGCCACGCGATCTTGCCCTCCGTGAAGGAATCGCCGAGCATTAGGATGCGAGGACGGGCATCGGCGAGCGGAACCTCTCTGACTTTCTCGTCTCGAAAGCCGAGACTGTTGGTAAAGATCTCGTATGGATTCGCGCCCCAGGACTCGGTGCAGGAACAATTGGGTTGTGTGGCGTGATGGCGAACCGGATCACGGACGCGGCAAGGCTTCATAAGCCTTGATGCAGCAGAGCGCTGAATCGTGGTGGTGCGAAACCAGTCGAGGGTGAGGAACACTGCGGCGCTGCAAACGAGTCCTACTAGAAGCAGTGCCAGTTTCATCTGGCAGTGACGACCTCGGGATTGGGAAGATCCGCCGTCTTCAATCGCATTCATCTAGGTGAATCTCTGTTGGCGCAGCCTTTTGTTATGTCGCTTCCTTCTCGAACCCGAGTTGCATTTTTCCTGTAGAAGTCACAAATATAGCCAGCGATTTCCTTTGAAAACGCTGCGGTGTAGTGCACAGCATCTACATAAAGGTTTTCGCGCTTATCGACCTGGATGTCGGCCAACCACAACACGTTGGGTCCCAGTTGTCCTTGCGCCCGCAGGCTCTCCATTATGGGATAGCTGTATCGGGGTCCGATATCTGTGCCGAATACTCTGTCAGGGTCGTAGAACAAGTGCCAGCGGAGATCATACTTGTACATTGGAACTGGCTGCACCACAAAAATTGTGCGCACACCGTAGCGAGCAGCTATCGCTTCAATCATTTTCTTATTGGCCAACCATCTGTCGATCATGCCCTGCAGGAGCGCTCGATCAGCATAATCGGTGGCTCCCGCGAGGTTCTGTCTCGACCATCGTTTTCCCAGCCACTGTGCGGCTTGAACCATTGGTACGGAATCGAGAGCGCTATAACGTAGCTCGCCCGCCATGAAGCGCCTCAGCTGAGTCGTATACTGCGGATCGTCACCAACGAAATGAAAGTCGTTCAGGCCGTCGACAAATATGGCCACTTGGGGAACGAAGCCTGCCTGGAGTAAACGCTGAAATAGGGCCAGTTCTTGGCTGCTGAAGTAATAACCTCGCCCAAAATTGTAGACTGCCATGTGGCCCGAACTGCTCGACACAGCGCAATCCCCAAAGTACGAGGATATGGTCTCTTCATCTGGAAGGCCATATCCGAATGTGGTCGAGCCGCCAAACATAAATACATTGATAGCCTCCGGACGTGGCGGCCATGGGGCCTGATTCTTCGAGAGTCGGAAGCCAGCAGGGTCGATATTTAGGAACTTTCCTCGGAACGGTCTTTCTTTGAACTGTGTAAATGGTTGATATTCAAACGGCAATACCCTTCTCCAACTCTCCTTGAGCAGGTCATTGACATCCTCAGCGCGCCAACCGGGATATGCCCTGAAGATCTTGGCGCCATATAGCTTCAAAGGCCCCGGCGACGTCCCGTATCTCAGGTGCATAATCGCGTACAGCACAAGATTCAGGAACATGAACAAGAGAAGAGTGTTGAACACGATAACGGCCGCACTGATGTACCAATTCTTTAGTTTGGTCGTGACTATCGGCCAGGCTCTTTCATCGCTCGGGTTGATCTGAATCGCAGACAAAGTCCTTCCTTTTCAGCTTGCCGGCCTTTCGCTCCGTAGGGTTGTCCACAGCACTTGACCTATGCTCGGGGATCCGGCTGCGCAGTGCGGTGTTACCACCTCCGATATTGCGAGATCGGCCAGAAGGGATCGTTAGTTGGTAAATCGAACCATCCGAACAGCTTATGCAGTATCAGGGCAACGTCATACGGAAGTATCGACCACTGCGGGACTCCGCCGTAAGCCCACGAATAGGGAATAATCAGCCAGGCAACAAACATCCAGGAAAGGAACTGCGGCGTGACCGATCTCAGGAACCAGCGGTTCAGCAGAAAAAACACCGCCATAAGCGGGAAGCTGACGATTGCGCCCACACGGGTTTCATCGTAGGTAATAGGCAGCAGCAGCATAAGACCGCATAGAGCCACAAAAAATGGCGCAATCCTCTTCCCCAAATTCGCGTACTTGATCACCGGCGCCCAACCAATCCCGAGGACGGAATAAATAATGAATTGGAAATGAAAGTAAAAATCCCGGACGACCATGTGCCTGAAAGGAGGGTTGCCCAGCCAATAGGCTCTCCCGGAATTGACCACCGCCTTGAAGTGCCGGAACAGCTCAACTAATGCACCTTTACCAAGCACTATCCCGAGCAGGAGAGGGAAGGCCCAGCGCCATGAATACTCCGGCTCGCGCTCGTCGGGCAAACCAAACAAGCTGACGAATGCCACCGCCGCGAAAGCGAAGAATCCTTGCTCGAAATGTTCCATTCCGAGCGCCACTCCGATGATCAGCGTGGCCCATAGATCCCGGGGGAAGGCCAGCGCCAGCATCATCAGGAAGAGGGTCACCGAGTCGCCGCCTACCCAGAAATAACAAGTTCCGGCGACCGGCAGAATGAAGAAAATGACCAATGCCGTGCGCGCAACCTTGTCCTCGAATCTCGAGAAGACGGTTCCGATAAACAACCCGGTAAAGGCCAGAGAGAAGAACAAGTGGAAACAGAAGAACGAGAGCGGGCCAGTGGCGCCCACAAGCCAAGCCACAAACGGCGCAAGCCAGCTCCAATATAGATAGTGGAAGGTCGGCAGGTCCTGCAATGGATTGACGAATGGATTCTGCGCAATCAGGCGGGACCGGTCAAGAAGTATCGGGTTGAACCAGATCCCGGTTTTGAACAGGGTAACTGCAAACAGGATGGAAATCAGTTGCCATCTTTTTGAGTTGTAAATGAAGTGATCAACTCTTTCCCAGATGGGCAGAGAAAGCTCGCGCGGGCGCTGAACCGTGCGGGAATGGTCGCGCTGTAGAAAGGTCCGCGGCGCAAAGGAGAGCCAGTTCCCACTTGTCAGGCGCCCAGAATGGTTCTGTTCAGTCATGTTGGAGAGGGTCAGAGCTTTTCAGGAGTTGGCAGTTATCACTGCAGATATACGACTTCCATGGGCCCGGAGAATCGGACGTCGACCTTATAGCCGGCCTGCTTCATAGCTTCCAGCTGTGCCGGCTTAGGCTCGATCCACGCCGTTTCCCGGGCATGGTTTCGGAGATCGTTCAAGCTCCAAATTTGCATACGAGAATATTTCGTCAAGTTGAGCTCGATGTGTTTCATGCTCGATTGTTGTAAATCGTCGCCTTCAATCATCAAAACGCATTCCTCAGGGCGTTTTGAATAGTGTAGAGCCTGTAAGTACAGGGCGGGATTCTCAAACAAGTGGAATCGCTTCTTATCATCCCGGAGAGCGCCTTCCACTTTCAAGTACTTCCTGGTTTCAGCGTGTTGTCCAAACGGGTCAACCGACTCCGGGTGCTGCACCACAACTAACTGATTTGCTATCCCCGAGGCCGCCAGAAGAGCGCATATCCCAAGCGGAACAATCACGGAGTTGCCGAATCTCCGCCATAACCAACAGGACGCCGCGATGGCAATGCCCGGTAACGCTGCGACGAAGTAGCGGCTACCGAAAGCCTTGGTTTTCAACAGCGCTATAAGAAATCCGGCCAGCGGCATGCTCAAGCACAACCAGCCCGCTGATTCTGCGGCTCCCATCGGCTGCAAAACGACCGGCTTATCTGGCACGCTTACTAAAGCAATCCAAATTATCATCAGCGCAAGCAGGAACAAACCATCCGGGAACAATTGAGAAAACACCGTTCTCAACTGGTAAATAGACGTAGGCGACCAAAAAATGGGCGAGAATTCCCGCCCATAGTTCACTAACATTCTCGCTAGAAGGGCGACGGGTAGGCCCACCCCCACGACTCCGGCAATCAGCTTTGGGGAAGGCTTCTGCCACGGCCTCCAGCGAGAAAGCTCCCAGAGCGCGTAGGGCACCAGGCAGAGCACGGCGTAGTAGTGCATTGTGACTGCGACAAACAAGATTGCTCCAAAGCAGACAGCGGCCGGCTTGCTATCAGCTTTGGTGGACGCCCACACCCAAAACGCCAGCGCCGAGAGCATGAAATAGATAGCGTAGGACCGGGTTTCGTAACCGTAGTAGGGCAGGAATGAGCAGGTGAGGATCGAAAAGGCAATCAATCCATGCAAAGCGTCCGTCAGGCGCCGCGCGCAATCGAAGGTTATCAGCATACCGGCGATCATCGCCAGAGCGGACGGCACCCTCACGGCCACTTCGCCGTCTCCAAACACTTTTTCAAACAGCCTGACAACCACGTAGTAGGCAGGAGGCATGCCGTCAGCGGGATGAGCAAGCGCCTTCAGGAAGGTCCCGATGTCCGGCAGCCCGGCTACGCGGAGGGTAAGGAGCTCGTCGAACCAGAAGAGACGATGGGCGGCGATATATAGGGTGGTGACGAAGTAAAACACAGCCAGAACGACAGCGGCAACAATGGACCACGTCGCTACAGCATTCGTGGTGCGCTTCATCTCAACGGGACGCGCGCCTTGCCTCGCCTCCATGGCTAAAGGCCTCCAGAGCTGTCCCTCCCTTTGCCTGTCGGTCCCGAAGCTGGTCATTGATGTCAATAAAGTCTCTGATGTTAGAAAATGCGATACATAAACGCGCCCTTGCCGCCGCTGTGAGTAAGGGTGACGATCAACACGACGACCACTAGGGTCAATGCATAGAACGGCGCGATCCAAAGCCAGCGCCTGCGAGCTACGAGCGCGATGATTTCTCCACGGGAGTTGGCTGCCCAGGCTTCCGGCGCAACCGAGTAGCGGTCGAGAGCATCGATCACCCACAGCACGGCGGCATACCCGAGGGCGAGAGCCACAACCATGAGATACAAACTCCAGGCTACAGAGTGTGAGAAGTAGCTCGCAGGCGACACCACTGCTGACAGCATCTGGGCAGCCTTGGGCAAAGAGTTAGCGCGGAACAGTATCCAACCCAGACTGATGAGACTTATCGTTGTGATCCAGGAGATCGGCTTCCAAAGACCAGCGGGCGGCGTCCAGTCGAACCTCCGCTGTAATTGCTGCACCTGGCGATGTAAAACGAGAAGCACGCCGTTGTAGCAGCCCCACAGCAGGAATAGCACACTTGCTTTATGCCACAGTCCGAATACGACCATCGAAACGATGAGCGCGAAATTTCGCCACCACATCCCGCGGCGCAAAACGGCCAACGGGAGAAAAACATAGTCGCGAATCCAGAACGAGAGCGACATGTGCCAGCGCGTCCAGAAGATCGACGGCGTTGCGGATTGGAAGGGACGGGCAAAGTTCTCCGGCAGGGTAAAGCCCAGCATTTTGGCGGCGCCGATGGCGATGTGCGAGTAACCAGCGAAATCGAAGAAAAGCTGCAATCCATATCCAAAAGCCAGACACCAGACGTCCGCGCCACTCCAGTGCGTGAGGTGATCGAAACCAGCGTTGATCCCGTCTCCGTCGCCGGCCAGAATTCCCTGTCCCAGCATTTGGGCCAACTGCATCATCAACACGCCCGTGGCGATGCGGCTGAGTCCACGCCCGATGTCGCTCCGTCGTAGCGGGTCCTCCGAGCGAAATTGCGGCAGCATTTCGGGCATGCGACAGATCGGCCCGGAGATGGCCACCGGAAAGAACACCATGTAGAGCGCGAACTCCACGAAGGACGGATCGAGTTCCTCGCCGCGGTAAAGATCGAAGAGATAGCTCATAGCCTGGAAGGTCCAGAACGAGATCCCGAGAGGCAGAGCAAGGTGGGCAAACCTCTCCAGCGAGGAGAAAGGCATGGCGACAGCAATTTCCGGCAGGTACTTGAAGCTGCCCAACAGCGCCAGGTTGAGGAGAATACCTGTCCACAGGACAAGCGGGGAAGGCTTCTGCCGAAGCCATCTTCCCAGGAGGAAGTTCATCACCGTGGAAGCGAGAAGAACCGCGGCAAACCAGACGCCCCAGGTGACATACAGTGCATAACTGCCGGCGAGGAGAACGGCCTGTCGCACCCTTCGCGAGCGGACTTTCGCGAAGACCACAACGCCGAGCAGAAGCATGACACCACATAGAATTCCTCGAAACAGAATCCCTCACTTAAATTCCCGGAGCCGGCCAACCTGCCGGCTCTTTGCGATCACGTTATGAAAGAGTGATTGTAGATCTACGGAGAAAATTGGCCCGTGGGACGTCTCGGCTCTCAAAAGCAACATTCCGGAGGAGTGAGCGCGTCCTGGTTGATCAATGAACTTGGGCGAGACGCTGGCGCTCCTGCTGCACCGCCTGACTCACCTTCGACGGATCAACAAGGTCCAATGATTTGAGCTGGGCCAGGATGTAATTTGCGATGATCGTGTTGCCTATCGGAGAGTAATGGCCCCATGCCACGGTGAGGTCAGCGACACTGTAGCGGGAGTTATAGCTGTCCAGCGCGTTCAGGATGTCAATGTGCCGATATCCTTTGGATTGAAAATGCTCCAATAAGGCTGCATACCGGCGAATTTCTCCCTGTCGACTTCGAGTCTGATCATTGCGATCAGGGAACACAAGAATAATAGGTAATGCGCCATTATCAAGAGCTTTCTGATAGAAGGCATCAAGGATTTTGACAGTGATTCGATAGGCTTCCGATTTCGTGTTGTACTGCCCGTCAAGATTGAAAATCGGATTGATGACGCGTTGATTTACTTGTCCAAAGAACACCTTTCCCAGACGGACGGAAGGCAGGAAGTCAAGCGGTCCACGGCTGTAATTGATCTGGTACCAGTAATCATTCTTCCCGAGCTCTGGCAGCACCGTCGCGTCATTCTTCAAGAAATTCTCGTAATCGGAAAATGTGGACAGCGGATTGGGCAGAAGAACTAGCTGGTCGTCCTCCACCCGGAAGCGGGGCTTCGTAAAGACCAGGTTGTGAAACATATTCGTATAGAAAGCGGGTAATACATTCACCTGGCGGTCGACATTTTGGGACATGTACCCAATTAAGACGATGTTGGGGTGATAATCGGTGCCTATTTTGAGGTAGCGCAGGTAGGCCTGGTCGAGGCCATATCCGCCCACTCCATAGTTCAAGACCTCGATGGAAGGGTCGATTGCCGTAATCTGTTTTGTCCAGTTCGCGCCCAGCGAAACGTCGCCGCCGTAGGTGAAAGAGTCTCCGAAAGCGGAAATGCGGAGGGTCCCCGGTTGGGGCACGGTTGCGTACTCATGGTCATCTCTAATACCAACAGAATTGGTATGCGATGGCGGGTTGATCCAGCCTAACGTGTCATCGATGCCTGTGGGGGACGAACGCTTAAGGAACTCGGTCAGGATTGATCTTTGCTCCGCGCTTAGGACTGTCGGCCTTGGGTCGTACCGGATGTTGCGAGTTCTCGCGAGCAGCCACAAGCAGCCGAAGCACAGCCCTTCCAGGACCAGGTAAATGAAGAGGACGGACGCGAGTAATAGTTTCGTTCTTGATTTCATTTACTAAAGGGCTTTCTTTGCTTTAAGGCTGCCGCGGCAGATAGACGCAAGCCATTGGGAACCGTCTCGCGAGTTGATAATACTGCCCAATTTCCCTGGTCTGCTCAAAAGGCAAAGTGGTGGAGAGCGTCCTCGATTCCAGATCGTCCTCCAAGACTATGGCGGCGAATTGGCGTCGTTGAATCGCGTCAGACATGGGTTGGCCAAAAGAGGGGTTCTTACTTGCAAGATGGGTAAACATCCAGGGATCCAAAAGGTACACTCGCTGGCCTGCCAGGATCGGGAGCAGCGGGTTAACGGCGAGTACAGGTTTGTCCTGTTTCCCTAGGAACTGAAGCGCATCGCGAAGCCCGCGAGAATATGCAATGTCAAAATATCCAACATTGTCGTCGTTCCGTAAGTTCCACAGGATTGGGGATAAGGCAAAAAAAGTCACGAACGCCAACACCCCGATCCCAAAATTACTTTCCATCGTTGCGTTGTCGAACAGCCATGCTGCAAAAACGATGAGGGCCGCTACCTCTAAATCGAGGAAGTGATTAATATTGGCTCCGACCGCCCCCAGTACCACAGCCGTTTCGACCAGTGTCGCGACAAAGAACAGCGCCGGGATGCTCACAGCTTTGCTGCGTGGGAGAGCGAGTAGCCCCGCAAAGCCCAAGACAATGAAGGCGAGTTCAATAGGCAATCCCTGCGCCGGCCAGGTAACAAGATGCTTCACGCCGGCAAGAAGACTGAATCCTGCGGCCGTCGCACAGGCTCGCATAATGGCTAAGACCCGGCCTCCTGTGGCAAACAACATGACGCTGAGCACACCAGCGCATCCAAGACTTGTGGCCAGCAGCAGTTCCATCGCTTTTCTGAGGCGTCCGGAAAGCAAGAACGAGAGCAACACGGCGGCAACGCCGAACAAGCTTGTCGGTTTTGCTGAAAACGCCAGCGTGAAAAGAAGCGAAGCACCAAACAGGTGCCGCCGCTCCACTCTGGGCGCCATACAGATTGCCAAGCCCAGTACATTGAGAGCAGTCGGCAGAAGGTCGCCCCGAATCGAAAGGTATGCAATTTGTGTGGATTTGGGTGCCAATACCAACAGACACACGCAGGCAGCCACGCGGCGTTCAACCCTTAGTCGCCGGAGAATACGATAGATGCCAAACAGCAGGGCCAGGCACGCGACTGCTTCCAGAGCATGACCTGCCGCCTCTGGGCCGAGTCCGATCTCCATCAGTGCAGCTTGAAGAACAAAGTGTAGAGGGAAATAGCGGGTGCCTCCGTAGCCCAAGTTCCCATACAAGGGCCGGTAAAACACGCCATTCTTCAAATCAACGGCCAGCGCCGTCCAAATCCCGCTGGTCGCTGTCATAGCCACACCAGTCCGCCACCCAGTGTAAACCCGGGCCAGCGTCAACAGGACCAGGAGACCTGCCGCGACGTAGAGCAAGCAGCGCAGGATGCGTTTTCTGACAACATCCTCAGGTCGTGTGCTGGCTCGGATCGGAATGGTCGTTGCAGTTGGATTCATTGGATAGCGCCGGGACGAGAATCGAAGCTTCAAAGGCATCTGCCCGGTTGCCTCCTTGCAGGTGATGTGCCGCGTTGTGGCAACTCAGTCTGCATCCGGAGGGAAATGCGGAGATATCGGTTAGTTTCGACTGACTGAAACGCGGGAAGTGCCCGAATGGTCTAGCCCCGACCTATCGGCCGCCGGACAAGCTCACGTCCTTGTTGGGTGCATTCTGCAGAATTCTCAACTCCCCGCTTGGCTGTGGCGGGTTCTGCTGAAGCACCTGACGCCGTTCGGATTCTCCTAGAACCTCAGACTTCGCCCATGGGCGCGAGCCGACTAACGCTTTGGCAAGCTGCACCGGCTGGTAAACGATGCTCGGCCACAGGAACACCTCATTGGTGCACCAGCATTCATTGGCGTGGACGCTCCGGCGAAGGGCTTCTGCTTGCGGCGACGACCAGATTTCGCGGAAGCTCTTCTGGCGCAGATTCCCAAGCGGAGGGTGCATCTCGCAGAAACTGACGTCCCCATTGGCATAGACTACGCCGCTCATGATCCCTGCGCGGCAGGGGATAACCTGCGTTTGCTGCTGAGCGGTTTTCACCTTGGCCCACTGCAACATCGGCTCCACCAGCGAGCCGTAGCGGTTCTCCTCGCGCGGGGCCCAGAGCCGTTTGGCGTATTGATATAGCTGCTCGTACGCCGCCAGGTTGGGGATGACAAGCGATTGGTTCTTACGTTCGCCCCGAATCAACGCCAGGTTGTGGTGGTCCATCGCCGGGCACCGTTCGTACAAGTAGGTCGTCAGTCTCTTTATCTCGTCAATGTTCTCCGACGTCACAGTGGAGATTGAATGGATACGCAACCTAGGCTCGCTGGCTTGTAGTTCAGCGAGCGCCTCGTAGGTTTCCAGCAGTTTTTCGAACGACTTGGGATTACCACGGAAGCGATCGTGATACTCCGGCATGCCGTCAATGGAGAGTTCACACACAAAAAGCTTAAGGCTCTTCTCTTCGAAGATGTTCTTCAGCGCCTTGATCGTCCGCTCTGTGAAGTATCCATTCGTCGGGACATAGATTTGTTCAACCCCATTGTTCTGGATGAAGAACCGGCAGATTTCGGCGAACTCAGCGCGCAGGAAGGGCTCGCCGCCGGAGAGGTTCAGGTTCTCAATCCGCCCCAAATCCCGCGCGAGCGCGAAAATCTCCTCCACCTTCAAGTCATCCCGTTGATTGAGGTTTCGCCAGTAAAAGCAATGCTCGCACGTCAGATTACAAATGGAGTTGATAAAGAGAATCAGAAAGGGCGGAGTTCCGACCGTTGGAAAAGCGAGGTTCTTCCAAGTAA
>Ga0074045_10002410_pt1 | contig 17336 bp, 12 predicted proteins | sample BogForMeECP23OM2_FD_94442 | JGI IMG/M metagenome (GOLD analysis project Ga0074045, IMG submission 94442) | Bog forest soil microbial communities from Calvert Island, British Columbia, Canada - Bog Forest MetaG ECP23OM2 | ecosystem: Environmental > Terrestrial > Soil > Wetlands ...
AAGAAATCCATTGCAGCAATGGCCTCGCGATGGTTTCTGAGGAACGTCAGCCATCGCTTCACGGAATCTGGATCTCTCGGAGCTCGCCGGATCCATCGCGAGACACTCCTTTCCGAGAGATCGAAACCCAGCTTGAGCAGTTCGCCGTGAATGCGCGGTGCTCCCCAGGTCGGATTCTCGGCAACCATACGAAAGATCAAGGCGCGAACCTCTTTGCCGACACGCTTCCGTCCTCCTACCTGGCTGACTCTGGAGACCCACGTCCAATACAAACGAAACCCCGCGCGATGCCAGTTCACGACGGTTCTAGCTAGGAGTGACCAAGATGAGCGGCTTGGTCCATCCGGACCAGAACGTTCTCAACGCAACCCAGAACAGCTTGTGCAGGGCAGTTAATCGACGGCGAGGTTGTTGCGCGTGCAGAGCCAGCAATTGCTGACGGAGAGCCAGGTTCTCGAGGACGAGGTCCTCCCGGGAATGGAAAACGCTGACCAACCAGCCGAGGAAATGTCGAAGCGAGACAATCATGGCAAGAATTGTAGCGGAAAAATCTGAATCCAGTTTTTCGCAAGTCATTCATTCTGCGGGTGTACGACGTTTTGGCGAGTACCGGTATCTGACGCCGCGCGGGAAGGGCAATCAAGCCCCGCTGGTGCAGCTTCAGCAACAGCGTCCGTGCCGCCATGTCCTTCCGCAGGCCAGCCCCATTACACCAATTCCACTGCTCACACAGCGCCTCGGACAATCGCCGCCGGCTCCAGTCCGGATGAGCCGCCAGCAACTCGCGGATCTCCTGCAGGTTGCTCTCCGTTACTTGTCGGCCTTGCACCAGCATAGCGTCGTTCACCGGGGAAGTATGCCGGAAGGAAAATCCGGAGTCCAGCGAAAAGTAGAAGTAAAGAGGAACCGTGGAAAATGGTTTACGCCCGGTACCACTGGCGGCGGGGTGTCCCTTCTAAGCCATGGATCAGCAGGTTCAGTTCTTCGGGACGCAAACAGCGGCTCGGACCTTCCCCGGTTGGCCACCCGAAAGTGCCTCTCTCTAAACGTTTAGTACACACCCACAGCCCCGAGCCATCCCAGACCAATAGCCGAAGCCGCGTACGACTACGATTCGTGAACACAAAAAAGTGGTCGGACAGGGGATCCTGTTGCAACACACTTTGCACCCGAGCATAGAGCCCGTTGAAGTTCTGGCGCATATCGACTGGTTCCAGAGCCACAAAGATGTGCGTTGCTGTCGATGGACTCAGCATGACGGGCGCACCGTCTTCAGCAACGACGCGATCCATGACGGCGTGGCGGCCACACCGAGCCGCACCACCACTCCGTCGGGTAACTGGACTTCAGCCGCCCACGGGCCGGTGGCCGCTACCGAAGGTAGGAGTAGTTCTTGAGAGCCGGTAGTTTCCCTGCCGAGCGAACTTTCATGGCCTTCCTTCTGGATCCAGTTCCGCTACGTTCCCAGCTTTAGGCCATGCTGCTCGGCGAACTGCGCCGGGCGTAATCCGCTGGAGCGATACCGGGTTATCCACTCCGCGCGTTCATTTCGGTTGCAGTAGCGATGCTTCTCGATGAAATTGGTTTCCATGCCGGTAGCTTTGCACCGGCATTCAGCGGCCGCAAGGTGTACCCCGTTTACCGCTTACGTTGCATCCATTGCTGCACCGGCCTCAAAACCCTGTGAGTAGGAGTGGCTTCCGTTTGCCACAACCAGATAAACCATGAAGACTTTTTCAAGTAAGCTGTAGATGAGAATGGGCTTCCGCCATTCGACTTTAAATGCGGCGACGATCATAAAGACGCCCTAACCAGGTCCCGAACCCGCGTTCGATGTGACCGCCATACCGTGGTTCTCGAGGGGGGCGATGCTGGACGGCGATAGGTACTAGAACGTATTGTAGGCTATTGAAAAGCTTAGAATGGTAGTACTGCCGAGTGGTTTTCAAGACCGCCGGTTTCAACCGCTCACCCACTCCTCCGCTTTTAATTATAACGTGCAACTCCACATCGAGGGGCTTTCCGTGCCGTTTTTTGAGGTCAGTTGCTGTATTTTCGTGCAATCGTGACCGAATTGTGACGGAAATCCGAAATTATGGAATCACTGTGATGCTCGTGACGGGATGAATCTCGTTCCACTGAGCGTGAAACGTATCTTGCACGTATCTGCCTACTACGCGAACGTGGGAGCCGACTGGGGGCAGCGTGACATGATCCGAGTAGCCTTGGCATGCTGCTTTGGCATCCGCCTGAGACACAGGGAACTTGCACACGATTTCAAATACCAGGTTTCCTCCCTCGTCGCTCATGTTACCGGCGTTCAAGAGGTTCTGAAACTCCGCGTCCACCTTGAGCCAACCGTGCGAGTCGCCGTCTTTTTCGTGACGGACGCCATCGGGTTCTGGTTTCTTTTCCGCCGCTGTGGCATCCACGATTGTGCCGGTGACAGAGATGCACTCTTGCTTCACAATCAGGCGTTGGGGATGGTAAACGTGGACGGGAATGTTCGGATCGCACCCGTTTGTTGTCGTCGCTGCAGGGATCGCAGCGGCCGGCGCACTCGGGGGTGAAATGCTGACATACTTCGCAAAGACCCAGCCGACCTGGTCGTCTTCCGTCCTGACGTGGTAAAAACCGCTATCCGGCTTTGCGTCCACCAGAGTCAACCTGGTTCCCAACGAGAGACGCTCCAAGATTGGGCTCGAGGTCGAGGGGTCGCGGCGCAATAGGACATCGCTATTGGTTGTCGCCTTCTGAGCCCAAACGGAGGACGGGCCCACTACGGTAAATAGAACAGCCAGGGCCACGGCTACACGCCAATGACTGATTCTCATATGTCCTCGCTAGCTGCGTATTCGCATCGTGCGTTGAGACGTAGACTAGTCGCCATTCCTGCTACACTGATACGATTCGTCACTCCCGTTCACTAGCTAACTAGGGTGCCGGGGTGCTCCTCATTGTAATGAGGCACCCTTGTGCTTCGCCAATGAAAAGAGAAGGGACAATTGCCGCCTTCGTCGCCATCGCAGCGGTGGTAGGGTATTCCCTGCAAACAGGACCAAAGCCACAGGACAGTGGAAAAATGGATGGGAGCGTGGTTAAACGCTCAAAGCCATCGTTAACGAAAAGTGAAGCGCATAAAGAGCTGCCGGGTTGCGCTGGTCTGCAAGAGGAACTCAAAGACTTCCTTGAAATCGAGAACCTGACCCTTCCCGGGCCATGCTATGAAAGTGGCAACGTCCCTCAAGACCTACCTCCACAGGATTTGACTCGCAAAACCTCAAACCTAAAGTTTGTCATCGCCATACTACCCGACCCGGCCCACACGCACTTGCCCGTTCTCTTCGATCAATTCGCCGTTGCCATTCAGGAGGGCGCGCAAGACGAGAAATATGATTTCGACGGCTCTTGGCTTCCCTGGGACGACGAAGGGACGCCTTACGCGGTGCTCGCCGACGAGAAGACTGCCAATCTGGAAAAGGAAATAAAGGAGAAGCAGCCGGGCATTATTCTTTTTCGAAAGGCGCTAGATTGCCCCGAAAATGCAGGAGAGCAGGGCAACTGTAAGGAAGTTTGGGACGCGGCAGCCAAGAAGGACGAAAACGCCCTATCAAGCAGCTATCGCCAGGGGTTGGTAGTTTTCGTTGTTGGAGAGGAGCCTACTCACGGAATTCACAAAGACCAGTTCCGGAATGCTCTGGCGTGGATCGCGAGTTTACAGCGAGGAGCCGATATTGAAGGGAAACCCTTGGCCATTCTGGGCCCCACATTTTCAGGCTCTTTGCCTTCCGTGACACAAATCCTCTCCGAGCAAAACATAACTGCGCAGTTAGATTTGGGTCAGACGCGAAATAGTCAGCAGCTCGCCGTCTACAGCGGCAGCGTGAGCAGCAGTCTTGCAGCACAGGCGTTTCAAAATACGTTTGATTCTCACGTCGTATTTCACAGTTTTGTGCAAAATGACGACGAGATTCTTCGGCGATTCTGTAACTATATCCGGAAAGAGCAAGATGGATTCGAGTCTGGCCTCATGGCGATTATCTCTGAAGACGAAACCGCGTATGGAAGTTCCGGAGTGAAGCCAAGAGATGGTGAAAAGGATAAAGACGACAAAGTCGGCCAAAACGCTTGCCCCGGCAAAGCTCCAAGACTTTACTATCCCCGCGACATCTCGGCACTGCGCGGGGCGTATCAGAGCCAGTCTATCTTCACCGCCGGGACGTCTCCACAGTCCGCCGGAGCACAAAAAACAAATCTGCCCACTGATCTGGCCGATCCATCCGGCAAGGTACACGATTCGATCCGCAGCTACGGCGGAAACCAAACCCCTCTGACTCAAGAGGCATTCTTAATGGAGATGGTCGCGGCTCTGCGCGCGCTTCACACTCGATACATTCTTTTGCGCAGCAGCAATACTCTTGACCAGTTATTCCTGACCAACTTTCTTCGACGAAGCTACCCCGATGGACGAATCGTGATTTTCGGTTCCGACCTGATGTTCATCCGGGAACGTGGCGCGACCGGACTTAGCGGCACGATGGCCCTCAGCACGTATCCCCTCTTTCCCCTGGAGCGCGACTGGACGGAGCATCAATCACTCCCTGCGGCCGACCGGGTATTTAGTGCGGATACCACCGAAGGCACCTATGTTGCCTTCCGGCTTTTGCTCAATGACAAGAGCCTCAATTCCGGGAAGCCGGAGCCGGCTGGATGCCATGTGATCGACAATGAGAAAGATAAGGATAAAAATAAAGACAAAGACGACCCTGACACTGGTTTATTCCTCCCGCGGATTTCCTGTGCTAAGGATCCGCCCATCCCTGACTATTCCCCTCCATTCTGGACGCTGTCGGATCAGTGCGGCGAACTGAAGGACGCGAACAAAGGTGACCAGTGCCCTTACCGTGGGCCAGCCACATGGTTGTCCGTCATTGGTGTCAACCGGTTTTGGCCCATGGCATCCCTGACGCAGTGGACTCCCTATTCCGAACCGCCTTTGGCGAACCCGCCGAAGAGTGAGCGTGACACAGAAAGGGAAACGGAGCCCGGCGGCCGGCCAGGAATGCCATTGGGAATGAAAGTATTCTTGCCTATTCTGTTGGGTTTTTCGCTGTTTCACGCGTGGTGCTGCTGGTCGGGATCATTCACGGCCAAGCCTGCATTCCGGGCGCACTTCGCCAGCACCGGGGAGAGACGGCATATCTTTCTGGTCTTCAGCGGGAGTTGTTGCGTCGCGTTTTTGGCAATTGTCGCGGGATGGGGTTGCGGTGTATTTTCGCTTCCTGGCCCGGGATTAGCCTATCCCTGGGTTGCCCTCGGCTGCATGGTCGTCGCTTGCCTGGTGGCATGGGTGGCCATCCTCGCGAACAGTCTGACGGCATGGAAGCTATCGCGGGACCTACCACCAGACCGCCCCGATTTGCCACGAATGACCAACCAGGCTTTCACTACCTGGAACTACCGGGCAACTGGGTTATTGATTTCCTCCATAGTCCTATTCTGTCTGGTTTTCGTCGTTCCCGTTGAACACGCGCTTATAAAAGATAATCGCGTGTTGACCTATTGGCGTGCGATGCATCTCACGAGTGGCGTTTCTCCCCTCGTGCCAGTCTTTGCAGTCTTTATAGGACTTTACCTGTCGTTTTGGTTTACGTTGCACGGCTTGGCCTTGTTTGGCCCAGATCGTCCTTGTCTTCCGCCAAAAGAGCGGTTGCTGATCAAGGACCCTACGGGAAAAGACAAAAACTTCCTGAGAATGTTCAGTCAAGAGGATGCTGCGGCAAGCATTGAGCAGGCTGCCATGCCTTTGAACTGGAGGGTTGTGACGTTTAGTTTGATTCTTTTCGGGGGCTTTCTCGGCGTGGCCTTCCTGGTAGCGCGAGGAGTCCCGGTGCGTAGTTTGGGTGCGCAGAACTACGCGATTATTTTTCTCGTCTGTCTGGACCTTTGCTGCAGTCTATCGATTGTCGAAACTTGGCGGCTTTTCCAAATATGGAATGAGCTCAGACGCCTTCTCACGTTTCTCGATCGTCTGCCTCTGCGCCGAACTCTTGCGGCGCAGCGCGGTTTTTCCTGGGGAAGCGTATGGAGGATGAGCGGGAATGTGCTGGACGTACGCTATAAGGTAATTTCCAGGCAGATGGAATGCATGAATCATACCATCGCGAGTCTGCAGGAATTCCTCAAGACTTCTTCCGATAGCGGGGCCAAGAAGTCCCTTGATACCTTGACGGATATGCGCGACGCTGGCATGAAATTTGCGGAATGGTATTCGGCCAACTTTGCAAATTCGCGCGTCGGAGATTTGACGAGTTTCAGGGAATTTCAGAAAAGTATTGCGTCCGCAAGCGGCACGTTGTTGACGCAATTGCTGGTGCCGGCCTGGAGGAACGAGAAAGAGTCCTTGCTTGTCGTGTCCCCAACGGAGGAGAAAGAGGAAGCAGCTCCAACGCCACCGCCCCAGGCTAAGGAAGAGCATATTCGCAATGCGGAAGAATTTGTGTGCCTGAACTACCTGGGTTTCATCCAGAATATCCTCGGTCGCTTGAGGACCATGGCCATAACCATCGTGGTGCTGTTCCTGGCATCCACCGTGGCGATGTCCACATATCCGTTTGATCCACGCCAGGCGCTGAGCGCAGTTTTGATCGCTCTCTTCATCATTGTTGGTGTTGTGATTGTGAAGGTGTATGCGGATATGCACCGTGATGCCACATTAAGCCATGTCACCAACACCAGGCCCGGAGAGTTGGGACCAGAATTCTGGTTCAAGATTGTCGGATTTGGTTTTGCTCCCCTCGTTGGACTTCTCACCAGGGTGTTCCCGGGAATTACGGATTTTGTTTTCTCCTGGCTGCAGCCGGGGATTTCCTCCCTCAAGTAGCTAAAGGCTAAGCATGTTTTCGGGAACATGACGCAGTCAGAAACCGCTGAGGCTCGTATGGAGCGAAGGGTCCATGTCCTATCCTCTTCATCTTGTAAAAATAGTAATGCTTGACAGCGAAACGTTTCTTCGTTTGAATGCACTACTTCTGCATGAGTTCGTGAGCATCTCCGAGCGCCACGCAGCGCTTTGCTCGCAACCTCTCGCACCCTTCGCCAGGAATGCTCGCGTGCGGTCTGGAGGTGTGTGTGTTCGGCTCTCAAGTACTCGAAGTAATGATTGGCCTGCTGCTGATCTACTTGGCACTGAGTGTGGTGTGCTCGGGCATCAAGGAAGTTCTTGCCAGCCTGTTCGCCCTACGATCCAAGACTCTCGAGCTCGCGATTCGCAAGATGCTCCAGGACATTAACGGCGATGTTGCGCAGAAAGTTCTTCAACATCCGCTTATCGCCGGAACTGTCTCGCCTGGCAAGAAACTGCCTTCCTACATCTCTTCCAGAAATTTCGCATTGGCACTCCTGGACACGATCGATCCCGTCAAAGACGGTACGCAGCCCCGCACAATCCAGGATCTGCGCGCGGGCATCGCGAGCCTCCCGGCAACGAACCTGCGCAAAACCTTGCTCGGCTTCATTGACACCGCGCAGGGCGATCTGGATTCCGCTCAGAACAAGATCGAACACTGGTTTGACGACACCATGGCACGCGTAAGCGGTTGGTACAAACGCCTGGCGCAAAAGCTGATCTTTGTCGCCGGCTTGCTGCTGTGCCTGGCACTGAACGCCGATACGTTTCAGATTTCCCGGGAGCTTTGGAGCGACGAGGCGTTGCGCAATGCGGTTGTGGCGCAAGCCAGCAAACGTGTGCAGGAAAGCAAAGCTGTCGAAGCTGCGCCAGGCGGCGCCACGCAGGAATTGCGCTTGGCGCAACTTCAAGCGGTCAGCGACGAAGTGCGTGCAGCTCACCCTCTGCCGTTGGGTTGGAGTCGCGAGAAAAAAGGCGTGCGCGGCACGCTGCTGAGTTGGCCCGAAAGCCCTCTGAAGCTTCTCGGGATTCTCGCAAGTTCCTTGGCGATCTTGCTTGGCGCCCCCTTTTGGTTTGACCTGCTCAACAACGTCATCAATTTACGGATGTCCGGCGAGCCGCCCGCGCCTTCGCGCTGACACACACGATTTTTTTCGGAAGTGTCGTCTCCGAAGAAAGGCCCGTTTAATGTTTGTAACAAAAAGGAGTAATTATGAGCGCCAGCGCAAAACAGGTACCACTGCCAGGAGCTACCAAACACCGTCAGAAGAATGCGGAAGTCGTCGGTGAGGCCTCTGCCGGTGACTTCAATGTCACCGTCATGGTGCGCCACAAGCAGCCGCTTCCCTCAATGGAGGAACACGCAAACCTCAAGCCACATGAGCGGAAATACCTATCGCGCGAAGAACAAGCCAGTGCCTATGGCGCGGATCCCGCCGATATTGCCAAAGTGGAAGCCTTCGCCCGCGAAAATGGCTTACGCGTCGTTCACAGCGATCCAGCACAGCGCAGCGTGATCCTGTCGGGAAACGCCGAGACCTTCCAGAAGGCTTTCGGCGTGCAACTGAAAACCTATCGCACGCCGGAGCACACCTATCGAGGCCGCGAAGGAGACATTTTCATCCCTCAGGAACTCAGTGGCATCGTCACCAGCGTCACGGGCCTGGACAATCGCCAGTTCGCCAAGCCTCACGTTCGTGTTCATCGCAGCGTGGCCCAGGCTATGGGCGCGAGCGGCAGCGCTGGTGCCTCCGCGAAAGCTCTCCACGATCCGGTTGGCTTCTCACCGATACAGATCGCCGGTCTCTACAATTTTCCCAAAACTCAGGATGGTACCGGGCAAACCATCGGCATTCTGGAACTCGGAGGTGGCTTCCGGCAGAGCGAACTCACGACTTACTTCTCGAGTCTCGGAATCAAGTCTCCTACAGTCACAACTGCCAGCTTTCCGAACGGTGGCACGAACAGCCCCGGAGCCAACGCGCTCGATCCACAAAATCCTGATGTGGAAGTCATGCTGGATATCCAGGTGGCCGGCTCAGTGGCCCCCGGTGCGCAGATTGTTGTGTACTTCGCGCCGGATGCGTCCGACCAAAGTTTCCTTGGGGTTATGAACGCCATGGTTCACGACGCGGTCAACCGCCCGAACATCATCTCTATCAGTTGGGGTGGGCCGGAAGACGAAACGACGGATCAGTTCCGCAATGAATTTGACCAACTGCTGCAATCCGCCGCGCAAATGGGCATCACCGTTTGTTCTGCGGCAGGCGACAATGGCTCCGCCGACTTTGCCGCCAACGATGCCAACTGGGACCACCATGCTCATGTGGACTTCCCATCTTCCAGTCCAAACATCCTGGCGTGTGGTGGCACGCAAATTACCGCGTCCAAGACTGCGATCAGCAAGGAAATCGTGTGGCACGATGGTCCCAATGATGGAACCGGCGGTGGCGTAAGCCGCAAGTTCCCTCAGCCCGCCTACCAAAACAATATCGACAAGCAGGCCGCGGTCAATCCTGCTGGGCCCGTCATGCGCGGCGTTCCCGATGTTGCCGGAGACGCAGCGCCGGGTTCCGGCTACCAGGTGTTGTGCGATGGGCAGCGATTCCCCGATGCAAGCCAGAGTCTTCCGCCTGTCGGGGGCACCAGCGCTGTGGCTCCTCTGTGGGCCGGGCTGATGGCTAGAATCAATCAGGGTTTGCCCAATCCCGCTGGATTTGTCAACGCCCTGCTCTACAAAGTGCCTGCTAGTGCCGCAGCATTCAATAACATAACCACAGGCAACAACGGTGACTACAAAGCTGGGAAAGGCTGGAACGCGTGCACAGGTCTTGGAAGCCCCAACGGGCAGAACCTGCTCAAGGCGCTGCAATCCTAGGGATCACGGCTGCCATTCAGCAGACTGCGTAGGTGTGCCTGGTCCGGTGGCGCTTTCTCCGAGGGGCGTCACCGTGATCCAGGATACTCTCGGCAACTCGCGGGGAACTCCGGAATACGGCGAATCGAAAGTGCATCACCGGTTCCGGTAGTCGCGATCCGCGCAGGACTTTGTCGCCAATCCATTTCCGTGGAGGTGCCAGATGGATTTTGACGTAATCGTAATTGGCAGCGGTTTCGGCGGTGCCATTGCCTCGTGCCGCTTGTCCGAAAAGGGTAAGAAAGTGTTGGTGCTGGAGCGCGGCAAGAAGTGGGACCGCACTAGGTACCCGAGAGAACCGGAAGACGAATGGATTTGGAGCCACGTGGACCCGGCAAAGTACCACGGCTGGACGGATTTACGTCGTTTCAAGGGTATGGCGGTAATTGCCGGCGCCGGTGTGGGCGGCGGCTCTCTGATTTACGCCAACGTCTCGGCAGTTCCGCCAGAGTCCGTATTTGCAACTGGCTGGCCTCCGGAAATCACGTTCGCGGGACTGCAACCTTACTACGCGACCGTCGCGGATGTTCTAGATATTCATGTAGTGCCGGAGAAGCAGCGGAGCCCCCGCGTTCAGCTAATGAAGGACGCGGCAGACAAACTGGGGCAGAGCCAGCGTTTCCGTCCAGCCGAACTAGCCGTTTCCTTTGACAACAATCTCGTCTACGACTTCGACACCGAACCCGACCTCAAGAACAGCAAGCGCTTCACCAACAAGCATGGCGTCGAGCAGGGAACTTGCGCGCATATGGGAGAGTGCGACATCGGCTGCCGAGCCGATGCAAAAAACACTTTAGACAAAAACTATCTGCACATTGCCGAAAAAAATGGCGCAGAGATTCGCCCTTTGCATCTGGTCAACAAAATTGAGCCTGTTGCCGGCGGTTACCGGGTCTACCACAACGAATTCAAGAATGGCGGTTCCATTCCGGGATCGACCACCGCCGAGCGAGTCATCCTCGCCGCGGGCTCCATGGGTTCCACGGAGCTTCTGCTGCAATGCCGCGACGTTCACCGCACGCTGCCCAATCTGAGTCCTGCTCTGGGTAAGCATTGGAGCAGCAACGGCGACTTTCTGACACCCGCAATGTATTTGCATCGCACGCTTTGGCCGGATCGCGGGACAACCATTGGCGCGGTCATCGATTACCTCGACGCCAGCGACAACGGAAAAACTTACTGGATTCAAGACGGCGGCACACCCAATGTAATGAACAAATACTTTGAAGCGGTACTCAACCGCGTGCGCAAGCAACCCGGTGAAAGCCATCTTCTGGAAGGGTTCAATATGAAGTCCCTGATCCAGCACCTGACACTGTTTGCGGCGAATTTCGATGTGTTCAAGCACATCATGCCGTGGTTTGCCCAAGGAGTCGATGCGGGCGACGGCGAATTATCGCTGACCAACGGAACTCTGGATTTGAAGTGGGACATCACGCGCTCTCTGCCGCTATTCGAGACCATCGAAAAGCGCCACCACACGCTGGCCGAGGCGACGGGTGGCCACCCGTTTCCATTACCTACTTGGGCGCTTTCACACGAACTGATTACTCCGCATCCTTTGGGAGGCTGCAACATGGCCGCGACGGCCAATGACGGCGTTGTGAATCACGAAGGCGAAGCCTTTGGGTACAAGAATCTCTACGTTGCGGATGGAGCAATCATTCCCAGGCCGCTGGGAGTAAATCCGTCGCGAACGATCAGCGCCCTGGTGGAGCGAATTGCCGACCGAATGCCAATCTAGAGTGAGGAGCGGGCCATGGGATGCACCGATGACGTGCGTGGACGAGGGTTCGCCGACCTACGGAACCCCGGCCTATTTGCACAGGTCTTGCCCAATTTTCACGATGCATTAATGTGCGGACTGCTGCCAAGATGCACATTATCGTGGAAAACCCAAGGGAAATTCAACAATAAGGGAGTAGATTACTGATACGTTTTCGGGAGACTGGTCACTACTCAGCCATGGAAGCAAACTGAACGCACGCCACCCTTGTGTTCAGAAAACGACTTCCCCGGGGAGCTGCCCGAGAGCCTCCGAAGACCGGAGAAGAGGAAATGTCTAACGAATTGACACCCCAGAACCTAACTACGAGTGTTGTTCCCAACATCGACGTGGATCAGATTCAAGGAGATGTGTTGATTGGGTTGCAGAAGTTCGCCGAGCATTTCCTATTCTTTCAGATCAGAGACGTTCCCGGATTCAAGGCCTTGCTCCGAAAGAAGATAGCGCATCAAATTACCACTACGCGGACGGTCCAGGAGCGGGAATTCCACCTGCGGGACCACAAGAACCAGGGAAAGACCACGCCTCTGCCGAACATTGGCGTGAATTTGGCGTTCACCGAGGGCGGGATCGGAAAGCTGATTCCGGCAACGAATAACGGGCAGACCTTGGGTGATACCTCTTTCTTTGCGGGCGCCAAGAAGCAAGCCCTCTCGCTCGGCGATCCTGTTGATGCAGCTCAAAATCCGAGCACGTGGCTGCCGCAATTCCTCAACGCCACCATCGATGGCGTGTTTCTGATTACCGGAGGGACGGACGCGGATGTGAATGCCAAAGCGACTAAGCTTCTGGGCATTTTGGGAGCGACGGTTGCGGCATCGTTTGAGGAGAACGGCGACGTGCGGCTCGGGCTGGAGAAAGGGCACGAACACTTCGGGTGGCTCGATGGCGTCTCGCAGCCGGGAATCAACGGTTTGGTAACGCCGTTTCCTGGCCAGCGCCTCCTTGATCCAGGCCTTTTTGCGTTTGGTTATGGGCCGACGGCGAATCCACCGCTGCCCTGGATGAAGAACGGCTCGTTTATGGTTTTCCGCCGCTTGAAGCAATTGGTGCCGGAGTTCGACCAGTACCAATTGACAAAGGCAGCAGCTTTGGGGATGGATCCCGTGCTTTTGGGTGCACGCCTGGTTGGAAGGTGGAAAAGTGGCGCGCCCTTCGCACTGACCCCGAGCCAAGATGATTCAACGATGGGGCCGGACCCGCAGCGCAACAACAACTTCGACTTCGCGGATGATCAGGGCGAGAGAAGGTGCCCGTTTGGAGCGCACATTCGCAAGACCAATCCGCGCGCAGACTTTGGCTTGCCGGATAATGCGGGAGTGGATCCACAGACGGCGGACGTGGATATTCATCGCATCATGAGGGCCGGAATACCCTTTGGGCCGGAAGTAACTGTTGCGGAAGCGGCGAACGGGAAGACCGCGACCGATCGCGGCCTCATGTTTGTCTGCTATCAGACTTCAATTCCGAAACAATTCGAGTTCGTGCAGATCAAGTGGGCGAACAATCCGGGTTTCATTTTCGGAAAAAAGCATCCGGATGGATCTGCGGTGGTTGTTGGCTTCGACCCAATCATTGGGCAGAACGCTACAGTTCCGCGAACGCGCTTCATGGATGAGCCAGTGCCGAACTATCCCATCGGCAATACGCGGAGCACGTTAAACGAGCCCAACGATTTCATCGTACCGACGGCGGCAGGATATTTCTTTGTGCCATCGATCGAAGCGCTGACGAATGAGTTGTCCACCTAATCGAGCAGACTTGAAGAAAAACCGCTTCAACACTTCACCTTAGTCACGGTGAAATGCTGGGCCGAAAGAAGTAAGGGTGAAATCCGTGGGCGCTGTTCCAGACAAAACAGTCAGTGCGCACCACGGTCAGGATCCCTACAGACGGGCGAGCCGGTCTTGGTCATTTGAAACTGACCTATTGCCTATCTCTACAAATGGTTTCCCTTGCATAGGCGCGCGCCCTATGCTAGGGTGTCCCCACCCTTGCCCTCGTTTTTTCTACAGGAGTCCGCTCCCTGCCAGGGATTCTCGCGCACGACATCAATAAGATCGTCCAACCGTTCTCGAAGGAGGGTCAAATGGGTCATACAGGTTCAGCAACTGTTCGCCAAAGGGAACTGGCAGCGCCGCTCGCCGCGCCACATCCGGGTTGGCTCCAAATACCCGATTGGTTCTCCTTCGACAACGAAGGAGGCAACGTCGCTGTTGCGGATCTGACGGGCACGGGCGCTCAAGATCTTCTGGTCATCACCGTGGACCATCCCGGGGGCCAGGCCAACCGCGGCATCTTCCGCATCGGCCATGCTATGGACGGCCAAGGCAACGTAACCGGGGGCTGGTCTCCGTGGATAGACGTGCCGAACTGGTTCTCCTTTGAGAATCAGGGCGTCGGCGCAGCCATCTTCGATGTCGATAAGGACGGTAAGCAGGACCTGCTGGTGTTCATGATTGACCATCGTCAAGGCGGGAATCAGGGCTTCTATCGCATCGGCAAGCAACTCGATGTGAACGGAAACATCAACGGAGGGTGGGGCCCGTGGATACCCATTCCCGATTGGTTCTCCTTCGAAAACCAGTTCGGCGGAATTACTCTTGCCGATCTCGACGGTGACGGCGACCCCGAATTGCTGGTGATGATGGTTGACAATCCGCCGGGGCAAAACCGCGGTCTGTACCGCATTGGAAGGAAGCTCGACGCCAACGCCAACGTTACCGGGGGTTGGACGCCTTGGATTGATGTGGGGCCCGTAGTCCCACCCCCTCCGCCGCTCAATCAGCCAACTTGGTTCTCTTGGGAAAATCAGGGCGCGGGCATTGCTGTGACCGATGTGGATAACGATGGGCATCTCGATCTGCTGGTCTTTATGATCGACAATCCCGTCGAACAGAACCAGGCATTCTACAAAATCGGCAGCCAAATCGACATCGACGGAAACGTCTCGAATTGGAGTTTGTGGCGCGGCATCCCCTCCTGGTTTGCCTGGGAAAACGAAGGTGGCGGCATCGCCACCACCACCCTCAATGGAACGCGCGGGATGATCTCGATGATGGTCGATAATCCTGTGGGCCAGAACGCAGGCTACTACCGGTTCATACCTTTGGACGCTAACCCCGCGCGCGATGGCCGATGGCAGGTTTTGCCATTCCATTCAGGCGTGCTCGCTGTTCACGCTGCGTTGCTTCCTCAGGGGAAAGTCCTTTTCTTCGCCGGTTCTGGCAGCAGTTCCACCCGCTTCGCGGCGCCTGATTTTGGCAGCATGGCCGACGGCATCTACACCAGTGTGGTCTGGGACCCCAACGCGCCTCAGGGGAACAATTTCTTCCACCCGCAAACTCTTTTCGCCCCTAACCACCGGCCCTTCGACTACTTTTGCGGCGCCGACACGCTTCTGGCCGACGGCCGATTGCTGTCAGCGGGTGGCACGGGGCACTACAATCCGTTCGCCGGACGCAACGACGCCACCATATTCAATCTCGCCACGGAAGAGTGGTCCTTTGTCGCCTCTATGGCCCACGGCCGCTGGTATCCCAGTCTCATCACACTGGGCGATGGCCGCGCCCTTATCGCCACTGGCCTGACCGAAGACCTGACTAACCCGCACAACAACACCTTGGAGATTTACAATCCCACCTCCAATAAATGGCAGATGCTCCACTTCGATGCCGGCTTCCAGGGACTCCCGCTCTACGCCCACATCTTCTTGATGGCCGATGGCCGCATTGTATTCGACGGCGGCCGCATGGATGACACTCTCCAGGTCGACCCCTGCATCATCGATCTCACTCACAATCCAGTTCACCTGACTCCCGTGCCCGGCATGGAAGGCGGCGGCATGCGAAACCAGTCCGCCAGCGTCCTGTTGCCGCCCGCACAGGATCAGAAGGTCATGATTATGGGTGGCGGTCCCGCAGGCAAACCGAATAAGACCGACGCTATCGACAACGTCGACATCGTTGATCTCACGGCCCCGCATCCGCATTTCGTCCCGGCCGCACCGCTCTGTTTTCCGCGTATCCACCTGAACTCCGTTCTTCTCCCTGATCACACGGTGTTCGTCAGCGGTGGCTCGCTCAAGCAGGAAGACGCACCGATGGCGCATTTGCAGGGTGAAATCTACGATCCTGCGGCGGACACTTGGACACCTATGGCCGCCGCGGTGGTCCCGCGACTCTATCATTCCACCGCTCTGTTGCTGCCGGACGCCACTGTCGTCACTGCCGGTAGCAATCCCGATGGTGGCTCACACGTCGTGTGGGACGATGACCCCAACGAAGAGATGCGCCTCGAAGTCTTCAGCCCGCCTTATCTCTTCAAAGGAGCTCGCCCGGTGATTAGTGCCGCGCCGGCGCAATGCACCTATGGTCAGTCAATTCAGATCAAATCTCCGCAAGCCGCCAACATTCGCTCGGCCAGTCTCTTGAGGAACTGCGTGACGACTCATTCGTTCGATGGGAGCCAGCGCCTGGTCGATCTCGACGTCACCAGCCTCGCTAACGGCGTAGTGACCGCCACAGTACCGCAAAACCCCAACATCGCGCCGCCCGGTTGGTACATGCTGTTTATCGTCGACAATAATGGCGTACCCTCTGTCGCTAGCTGGGTACGCCTCAGCTAGAAACTTGACGGCTCCTAGCGGGAGTTTACTGTGCGCCGTGAGAAGCGCTGGTCCACTGCGGGTGAAAGTCCCGCCCGGGAGCTGGTTCGTTCCACCCGGTAGCAATCGGAGCGGCGGTGGAGGTAACGAAGCCGTCGGAGCCTCCGATGTAGAGGGTCGCCATGGCGACTTGGCGAGCATGTAGGCCGTAACCACCGTCGGTGAACGCTGTGCAAGCCCCGAAACGAGCGATGCAGGAGTCGACCCGCTAGTAATCGAGGGAAGGCCGATGTCGATGGAACGTACGAGCGAACAAATTCCATCAGACCTGCCGGGGTACTGGCGACGGCATGCAGGCAAAAGGGACCAGAAGCAACACGGGAAGCCCCAGCGGTGATCGCAGTCAGGATCAACTGGCAACTCGCGAGAGCCAGGCCGGGCCGTATGGGGTGGCGGAGAGGTCCGTACGACCGATGAAGCCGGGTAATGCCGGCGGAGGAAAGGGACCTCAGTTGAAAGGAACGCAAGAAGCAACGAAGACGGAGGGATTGACGTGAGTCTAACAACCCCAGAAAGCGTTCAGAAGTTGCAGAAGGCGTTGCACGACAAAGCGAAGGAATCGCCCGACTTTCGTTTCTACGCATTGTACGACAAGGTGTACCGGAAAGATGTCTTGGCATTCGCCTATGAACGCTGCAAAGCCAATGGCGGAGCAGCAGGAGTCGACGGCCAAACCTTCGAGGACATAGAGGCGTACGGCGTGGAACGATGGCTGGACGAACTGGCGCAAGAGCTGAAAAGCCGAACCTATCAACCACTGCCCGTGCGGCGGGTATACATACCCAAACCGGACGGGAAACAGCGGCCGACCCGATTTTCGAGACCGATCTGCAGTCAGAACAGTACGCCCTATCGGCAAGACCGCAGCGCACTGGACGCGGTGAAACACGTCCACAAGCTGATTAACACTGGCCATGGAGAAATTGTCGACGCAGATCTCAGCAGCTACTTGGATCAGGTTCCATAATGCCCCCTTATTCATGAAACAACCCTGGTTGGGTGTCTACCACTTTGATTCGCAAACCCTTACGACGCCCGCGGGTAACCAATACGGCTTCCA
>Ga0074045_10002411_pt1 | contig 17330 bp, 15 predicted proteins | sample BogForMeECP23OM2_FD_94442 | JGI IMG/M metagenome (GOLD analysis project Ga0074045, IMG submission 94442) | Bog forest soil microbial communities from Calvert Island, British Columbia, Canada - Bog Forest MetaG ECP23OM2 | ecosystem: Environmental > Terrestrial > Soil > Wetlands ...
ACGCCTCCAAAATCCTTGCGGTAAAGCATGAGCAGATTGAAATACTCATTCGCGCCGATCACCGCCCCGCCCATCTCCGTGCCAAATCCGCCGATATCCTTGGTCAAGCTGTGCACCACCAGGTCCACTCCGTGCTCCAGCGGCCGCTGGCAATACGGCGTCGAAAACGTGTTGTCCACCACAATCCGGATCTTTTCCGTTTCCTTCCGCCCCGTGTTCAGCCGGTCCACCACGTGCCGCACCGCCTGCATATCTATCAACTCCATCGTCGGATTCACGGGCGACTCAAAATAAACCACGCGGCAGTCCTCCGTGGCCACGCTGGCAAGCGTTTCCGGCTTGCACAGATCACAAAAGTCCGTGCGGATTTTGTAGCGCGGCAGCCAGCTCGTCATCAGGCTGTGCGTGCAGCCATAGAGGACCTGGTGCGCGACAATCTGGTCGCCGCTTGCCGTCAGTATCCCCAGAGCCCCGCTCACCGCCGCCATGCCCGTGGCAAAGGTGACGGCAACCTCACCACCTTCGGCTACCGCCAGGTTTTCCTCCAGCATCCCGCGGCTCGGCTCGTCTAACCGGTCATAGATATAAATGGGCGCGCGGCGTGATTCCGGTGTCGCAAATTCGATGAATCCCTGGGCTCCGCGGTGCACCGACGACAACCGGTAGGTCGCCGAGCTCGATTGCGGCGGCACAACGTGGTGATCGTAATCCCAACGCCCGGTGGCAAAGCTCCCATGGATCAGCCGCGTACGCAGACGGTATTGCTCGCGCGGTTTTTTCGGTTTGCGTTCATCAGACATGATCGGCTCCTTCTCCGGCAGGATCCCCGCGCCGCCGAAGAACCGGCACGCGGGTGAGTGCGTTCGTGGAGAACCCCATCATAGTCCAATTGCCCATGCCCGGAATGTGACGCGAGGTGCACACAAAAACATGCCGTGGCGCAACGCCGGGGTTGACACGCTGAAGCTCGCCATGTATAAATATACAAGACGTTGCATAAAACACTTTCGATGAGCGCGACTAAGACATTTCGCCACGGCCAGATCCTTCGCCTGGTTTCCGGGGGCCACATCTCCAATCAGGAGGATCTCCGCCGCCGCCTTGCCCAGCAGAAGCTTCGCGTCACGCAAGCCACCCTCTCGCGCGATTTGCAGGAATTGCGCCTCGTCAAAACGAACGAGGGTTATAGGTCCGGCACCGGCCTGCCCGAAGAGGCTGCCACCGTTCCTCCCCTCACCCGCGCTCTTCGTGAATTCCTGCTGGATATCCGTCCCGCGGAAAATCTCCTCGTGCTTAAGACTCCACCCAGCGGCGCTCAGCCTCTGGCTGCTGCCGTTGATGGCGCGAAATTCTCCGAAATCGCCGGCACCATCGCCGGTGATGACACCGTCCTCATCATCACACCCAGCCGCAAGGCCCGGGAATCTCTCCAGAAAAAGATTGAAGTGCAGGTGAAATGAGAGATCCCCGGCACATCGCCGTCATTGGTGTCACTGGCTACACGGGTTACGAGCTGGCTACCCTTCTTCTGCGCCATCCCGTGGTCTCCCGGCCGACCTTTTACGTTCGCGAGACCAAAGGCGCAAGCTGTCTCTCCGAGCTTTTCCCCCAACTTCGCAGTTGGGGCGAGGCGCCTTTGAAGCCGCTTTCCATCGAAGCGGTTACCGCAAATTCCGCGGGGACGGCTTTTCTTGCCACACCTCACGAAGTGTCTGCCGAAATCGGGCCGAAGTTGCTTGACGCGGGTTTGCGTGTCATCGATCTGAGTGGCGCGTTCCGCTTTTCGTCAGCGGAAACGTTTTCTTCCTGGTATAAGCTTCCCGCGCCCCACGAAGCGCATCTCGGCGATGCCGTCTATGGCCTGCCTGAGATTTACGGCGAAAGCATTCCCGCGGCGAAGCTCGTCGCCAACCCGGGCTGCTATGCCACCAGCGTGATCCTGGCGCTCCGCCCGCTCACGCAGGCTGGCATCGTCTCGCCAATCCAAAACGTCATCTGCGATTGCAAATCCGGGGCCAGCGGTGCGGGCAAGGAACCCCGGCGCGATCTACATTTTGTCGAAGTGGGCGAAAATTTCCGCGCTTACAATCTGTTCTCGCATCGACACACGCCGGAGATTGTCGAGCACACCGGCCTGCCCGCATCCCAGGTGGTTTTTTCCACGCACCTCCTTCCCGTTGCGCGTGGCATCTTGTCCACGATCTACGTGACCCTGTCCACGCCGCACACAGCGCAGGCGATCGAAGAACTTTACAAAAAGTTTTATGCGGGCCGCACCATGGTGCGCATCTCCCCCGCGGGCTCACTGCCTGAATTGCAGCACGTCACGAAAACGAATTTCTGCGATATCGGCTTCGTCCTGGATACCGATGGCAAGCGCCTCATCATCGTTTCCTGCCTCGATAACCTGGGGAAGGGCGCCGCCGGACAGGCGGTGCAGAACATGAATCTCACGCTGGGCCTTGAGGAGCAAACCGGACTTCTATGAGAATTGTCATCAAATTCGCGGGTGCTTTGCTTGAAGACGCGGCCACTGTGCAGCAACTCTCCCAGCATGTCGCCACGCTCGCGCGCCAGGGCCACGAAATCCTGGTGGTTCACGGCGGCGGCCGCCTTTTCACTGCCACCCTCAAACGTCTCGGCATCGAAAGCAAGTTTGTTTCCGGATTGCGGGTTACGGATGGAGAAACCCGCGACGTCGCGGTAATGGTTTTTGCCGGATTGCTGAATAAACGGCTCGCCGCCGCCATTTCCGCCGAAGGCCAGCCCGCTGTGGGCATCTCTGCCGCGGACGCGGCCTGCTTTTCGGCCTCGCCCCTCGTGCACAACGACGTCGAAGGCAGCCTCGGCTATGTGGGCTATCTCACCAGCGTCAATGTGCGTTTTCTCGAATCGCTTTGGCGAGAGAAGCTCATTCCGGTTGCTCCATGCCTCGGCCTCGGTGCCGACGGCGAACTCTACAACATCAATGCCGATCACATGGCCGCGGCCTGCGCCGAGTTTATAGAGGCTGACCATCTCGTTTACCTCACCGATGTTGCCGGCGTCCTCGATGGCGATAAAGTTCTCTCGGCCATTTCCTGCGAACAGCTCGACCAGCTCGTGCAATCCCGCGTAGTCTCCGGCGGCATGATTTTGAAACTCGAAGCCGCCAAGCGCGCCCTTGAAGCCGGCGTTCGCGAAGTTCACATTGTCGGCGGCCATTCCGCCGCTGCTGCCCTGGCCCCGGCCTTGTTTGCGCCTGTCTCCGGCCGCGCCACTTTTTCCGCTGTTCCCGGCACCCGGGTTCTCCGCGGCTTCTCTTCCGCGGAACACTCGGCCGGTGCAGCCGTCTGACACTCTTTCACCAATGGAGAAGAACGAATGAACGCATCCATCACGCTTCCCGTAGCCATGGCCAAGGACCTCCTCACCGGTGCCGAATGGTCGCCCGCGGACACGCGCGATCTTCTGCAACGCACCGCGGACATCAAGGCGCGCCCCTCGCGCTTCGCCTCCGTCCTGCGCGGCAAGCACATTGCTCTCATCTTTGAAAAGCCTTCCTTGCGCACGCGCGTCACATTCGAGGTCGGCATCCAGAGCATGGGCGGCGAAGTCGTTTTCCTCGATCACACGCAAGCGCGACTGGGCGAGCGCGAATCCATTCCCGACGTGGCGCGCAATCTGGAGTGCTGGGTGCAAGGCATCGTCGCGCGGGTTTACGAGCAGCGCGTCCTGGAAGAAATGGCTGCCAGCATCAAGATTCCCGTGGTCAACGCGCTTTCCGACAAGTTTCACCCGTGCCAGGCACTGGCCGACTATTTCACGCTCGAGGAAAAATTCGGCTCCCTGAAGGGTTTGAAGATTGCTTACATCGGCGACGGTAACAATGTCTGCCATTCGCTGATGTTCCTCGCCGCGCGCCTCGGCGTGACTCTCCGCATCGCTACGCCCGCAAATTACGCTCCCGCGCCGGACGTGCTTGCGGATTCCAAACGCGTCGCCAAGGACACCCGGGCGCACATCGAGTTGTTCACCAATCCGGCGGAAGCGGTTGCCGGCGCACAAGCTGTCTACACCGATTCCTGGACCAGCATGGGCTTTGAGGCGGAAGAAAAGGTGCGCCGCGATGTCTTCAAGGCTTATCAGGTCAACCGCAAGCTCATGGAGCAAGCCGCACCCGGGGCCTTTTTCATGCATTGCCTCCCGGCGCACCGCGGCGCGGAAGTGACCGACGAAGTTCTCGACGGCGCCACATCCATCGTGCTCAACCAGTCTGAAAACCGCATGTACGTGCAAAAGGCCATCCTGCACGCGCTGTATTCCTGAAATCGATTGGCCTGCTTAGGAGAAGACCCGTTGACACCGCAACCTGTGAAACCCAAGAAAGTCGTACTCGCCTATTCCGGCGGCCTGGATACGTCCATCATCATTCCATGGCTCCGCGAAAATTACGGCTGCGAAGTAATCGCCATGATCGGCGATGTTGGCCAGCAGGAAGATCTCGAGGCCGCCCGCAAGAAGGCTCTCGCCACCGGCGCATCCACCGCCTATGTCGAAGATCTCCGCGAGGAATTTGTTCGTGATTACATCTGGCCCACGCTCCGTGCCGGCGCTGTTTACGAGCATACCTACCTGCTCGGCACTTCCATGGCGCGCCCCGTGCTGGCCAAGCGTCAGGCCGAACTCGCCCTGCAACTCGGCGCCGACGGCCTCTCTCATGGTTGTACCGGCAAGGGAAATGACCAGGTCCGTTTTGAGTTGGCGTACAAGGCCATTGCTCCCCACCTCCCCATCATCGCTCCCTGGCGGGAGTGGGCCATTGACTCGCGCGAAGACGCCATCGCCTATGCGCAAAAGCACAAGATCCCGGTGGAACAGAGTCGCGCCAACATCTACAGCCGCGACCGCAATATCTGGCACCTGAGCCACGAGGGCGGGGACCTGGAAGATCTTGCGAACGCCCCAAGCGAAGCGATGTGGCAGTGGATTGTTTCGCCGGATCAAGCTCCAGACAAGCCGGAAGAGGTGGTGATTGGCTTTGAAGCAGGCACGCCCGTTTCCGTGAACGGCAAGAAGCTCGCGCCCGTTGAACTTCTTAATACACTGAACGACATTGCCGCAAAGCACGGCGTTGGCCGCACTGACCTTGTTGAAAATCGCCTTGTGGGCATGAAGTCGCGCGGGGCGTATGAAACCCCCGGGGGAACGCTCCTCGTTACCGCGCACCGCGAACTGGAACGGCTCACTCTCGACCGGGAAACTTCCCACTTTCAACAGGCTCTTTCGGTGCGTTACGCCGAACTCGTCTATTACGGACTGTGGTTCTCGCCGCTCCGTGAATCGCTCGATGGTTTTTTCAGCGTGGCCCAGCAGCGCGTCACTGGCTCGGTCGGCCTGAAACTCTGGAAGGGCACGCTCAACGTCACTCAGCGCCTTTCGCCCTTTTCTCTTTACCGTGCGGACCTCGCCAGCTTTACCATGGGCCGTTACAATCCCAAGGACGCCGAGGGCTTCATCAATCTTTTCGCTTTGCCCGTCACGGTGCGACCCAAGGCCAAAGCCGAAAGCCAGCATTCTTGAGAATTTTCGCCGGGGCGCGGCTCCGTCTTGGGAGAGTTTCTGACGGCCGCGCCCCATTCCACTGCGTTATTTGGTCTACGCAGTAGCGCGCGTTGCCGGTGCGGCGCGATAGTGTAGGAATTGGAATCGTTCTTACAAATGCTTCAGTCAAAGCACGGCTTGGTTTCTCTATGACCGAACGCAAAGACGATCGCCTGTGGGGTGGCCGCTTCGAGCGCCCGCCGAACGAAGAGTTCGACGCGTTTCAGCGGTCGTTTGCGTTTGACCGGCGCCTGCTTCCTTATGAGCTTGCCGTGGACCGCGCCTGGGCCAGCGCTTTGCTTCGCGCCGGCATCCTTAACGATGCGGAAGTTCGCCAAACTCATGCCGCACTGGACCACATTGCGGAACGCGCCAAAACCGATCCTGCGTGGCTTGATTCCTCGAATTCCGAGGACGTCCATCACTTCGTCGAAAAGGCATTGGTCGAGTCGCTCGGCCCGCTGGGCTGGAAACTCCACACGGGCCGCAGCCGGAACGATCTCGTTGCCACGGATTTTCGCCTTTTTGTCCGCCAGGCCGCGGGTGAATCTCGCTGCGGTCTGATCCTTCTCATTCGTGCTTTCCTCGATCAAGCCAAAGCCCACCTCAAAGTGCCTATGGCTGGCATGACCCATCTCCAGCATGCTCAGCCCATTCTTTTGTCCCATTTCCTGATGGCGCACGCGGAGGCTTTTTCGCGCGACCTCACGCGTCTGCAACATGCCGCCGCAAGCGCCGACGTTTGCCCCATGGGATCCGGCGCCCTTGCAGGTTGTTCGTTCGCCATCGATCGCCAAGCCATCGCCCGCGATCTTGGTTTCTCTCACATCACCGCCAACAGCCTGGATGCCGTCAGCGATCGCGATTTTGCGCTCGACTACCTCTTTGCACTCGCCGGAATCGCCACGCATCTCTCTCGCCTCGCCGAGGATTTCGTTCTCTTTGCTTCTCAGGAATTTTCCTACGCCATTCTCCCCGACGAGTTTTCCACCGGCAGCAGCCTCATGCCGCAGAAAAAGAATCCTGATGCCTGGGAGCTTTTGCGCGGCAAGACCGGTCGCATCACGGGCGCCCTCTTTACCCTCTTCACCACGCTGAAGGGTCTCCCCTCCAGTTATCAACGCGATCTCCAGGAGGACAAGGAGGCTCTTTTCGCCGCTCACGACCAAATTGCCTCGATGCTCCACGTTGCGGCCGGTGCCGTCTCTGCAATGAAATTTAACGAGAGCAAGCTAGCGGCCGCTTCCGCAAATCCCGCTCTTCTCGCCACCGAGGCCGCCGACTACCTTGTCAAAAAAGGCGTCCCTTTTCGCCAGGCCCACGACCTCGTCGGAAAACTCTTGCGGGAAGCGGAACGCCAGTGCAAGCCTTGGACTCAGTTGTCGCTCGAGGATTTCCGCGGGATTTCACCCGCATTTGATGCCGATGTCGCCGATGCTATGCAACTTGCCGCGGCCCTCCACTCCAAGAGCATTCCCGGAGGCACCGCCGAAGAGTCTGTTCGTGCTGCGATTTCGCAGCTCGAGCAAAAACTCAAATCACTGGAGAACACGCCATGAGCCTCAGTTCTGCATTCAGTATTTTCAAAGCCGTATCGCACCGCGCGGAGGATCGGAGGTTGGTTCCGTGAGTCTCACCCCCGCCTCGCGGATTCTTATCCCATGATGCACGTTCTCTCCGAAGCCGCCCTCCCTCGTGGATTCCGTTTCTCGGCCACTGCCTGTGGCTTGAAGAAGACTGGCGCGCTGGATCTGGCGATGCTCTCCAGTGACGTTCGGGCTTCGGCCGCCGCCGTCTTCACGCAGAACCTGGTCGTTGCGCCACCCGTTATCGTGTCCAAGGAGAATTTGCGGGCCTCAAAGGGCCGCGTGCGCGCTGTTATTGTCAACGCAGGCAACGCCAATTGCGCCACCGGCCCGGCCGGCCGCGCCGCTTCGCTGAAGACCGTGGAAGAGACCGCGCGCCGCCTCGTCTGCCATCCCCATGAAGTTCTGGTCTGTTCCACGGGCGTCATTGGTGTGCCTTTGCCGCTCGAAAAAATTCTCCGCGCCCTCTCCGGCATCACCCGCAATCGCCGTCCTTCCGCGCGGTCTTTCGCGGAATTTTCTCTCGCCATCTGCACCACGGATACGCGCCCGAAGACGGCCACGGCGTCCTTCAGCATGGCGGGCAAGCGCATTCACTTCATGGGCTGCGCCAAGGGTGCGGGGATGATCCATCCAAATCTCGCCACCACTCTCGCGTTTGTCGTCACGGACGCCGCCATTTCTCCCTCGCTCCTTCAGAAAACCCTGCGCGATGTTGCAGGGCGAACTTTCAACTGCATCAGCATTGACGGGGATACTTCCACCAACGACACGCTCCTCGTCCTTGCCAACGGCCAAGCCGGCGCGCCTCCCATTCAATCCGGGACTTCCGCGCATCGCGCCTTTGCCAAAGCACTCGAGGAAGTTTGTCACTCGTTGGCATTGCAGATCGTGGCCGACGGTGAAGGAGCACAGCGTGTCATCGAAATCGAAGTGCGTCACGCCAAAACGGAAGCCGACGCCCGGCGCATTGCCCAGACCATCGCCACCTCCCCGCTCGTCAAAACAGCCTTTGCCGGCGGCGACCCTAATTGGGGACGCATCTTTGCCGCGGCGGGACGCTCTGGGGTCAAGTTCGACCCTGCACGCGTGGACATCCAGATGGCCGGAATACCCGTGCTGCGCCGGGGCCTGCCGCTGGATTTCAATGAGCGTGCCGCCAGTAACCGCCTGCTGGAGAAGCAAGTTCAGGTCATCGTTGATCTCCACGCCGGGCGCGAGTCCACGCGCTTTTGGACCTGCGATTTCACTGCGGAATACGTGCGCATTAACGCCTCGTACCGCACCTGAAAGCGGTGGCACAGCGTTTACGCAGGGTCAAAATAGTTTTCATGGGGGTTTGTGTGCCCCTGTGCCATTGCGGGGCTGGATCCCGGTCCAGTACTCCCCGCCATCCTTCCCCCCGCGATTTATAGTTGCAAAACCAGTCAATTTTCGAGACCATGCACGGGACCACCGAAGTCTCTACCCGCCCCGGCAGTCTTTCTGATCTGCCTCGTGGGCGGTTTCGATTCTTCGGTGCGCTCCGCAATCGTGGTTAGGTTCCGGGCAGAAGGAGTCCGCTGGTGAAGAAGCTTTACGTGGGTAATCTTCCGTTCAACGCTTCGGAAGAGCAGTTGCAGGAATGGTTTGGTCAAGTGGGTGTGAATCCCTCCGCAATCAGTCTGATTCGGGATCGCTTCACGGGACAATCGCGTGGCTTCGCCTTCATCGAGATCGCCAACGATGAAGACGCTGACCGTGCCGTGACGAGTCTGAATGGTCAGAATTTCGGAGGCCGGAACCTGGTCGTTAACGAAGCGCGTCCGCAAACCGAACGCTCCGGTGGCGGTGGTGGGCGGGGTGGTTACGGCGGCGGTGGTGGTGGCGGCCGGGGCGGTGATCGTGGCGGTCGTGGCGGTGGCCGTGGCGGCGATCGTGGCGGTGATCGCGGGGACCGCGGCAATCGCTGGTAGCTTCTCTTTCTCTTTTTTTCTGGGATAAGTGCTTCGGGCGCGCCCTTGCACCCGCGGCGCCTTTTCCTTTCGTCGCGTTTTCTCCGGATTCGTGCCGGGCTCGCGCTTGCACTCCCACCCGTGCGGCTCCCTTTATTCACAGCCACGCTACTTTTTTCTTTTCATCCCCGCCTTTCCAATGTACTATCGCCGCGGTCGAACCGGCGGCCTTTGTGCAAAGTCCTACCCGCCCGGTTTCTGCGTTTCGGTGCAGCGCTCACCGCTCAAATCCTGTGGCCGAAACTTCACGCGGGGTTACGTGTTTGATACACCAGGCGAAGTTTTCCTTTCGCTCCGGACCGCTTGGGTATATGAGAATAACGGCTTGCGTTCTGTCTTCCGTACAAGCGTTGATTTGGAAGCCGTTGCTAGAGGAGCGAACCTTCCTGAGTGTGTTCGCATCCAACGAAGGGCAATGAGTCTAAGTACCCGATGAATACATGGCACAAACGCGACTGGAAGCAATTTTACGAACTGGCGCGCCGCCCCTGGCAGCGTCATCGGCCACCACGCCCCGTCTATCCCACGGGTCTCAACCGCGTGCAGCCGGCTGCGGGTTTCAGCCTCTCTGAACTCGATGATGCCGGTGTGGATCTCGAACTCGCCGAACGCCTGGGCCTTCCCGTAGACGCCGGCCGCATCGGCGCCTATGGCCCTAACGTCACCGTTCTGCGCGATTTCGTTCGTTCCTCCCGCCAGCCGCTGTAATCATTGCCATCCTTTGTCTCGTTTGTCGAACCTCGTTTTCGTGCGTAAAATAAGTATGTCTAGAATCGCTGGCAATCATGTCTTCGCCCTTCAACATCATCGCCAACGGTAACCTGCCTCCCGCGCCGGCCCCGGGCGCCCATCCGCGGCCAGACTGGCTGCGCGTGAAGTTCTTGGGCGGCGATGGTTACCACAACCTCAAGCGCATCATGCGCACGCTCGACCTCCACACTGTTTGCGAATCCGCGCGCTGCCCCAACATGGGTGAGTGCTGGGAACACGGCACAGCCACCTTCATGATTCTCGGTGACATTTGCACGCGCGCCTGCGGCTTCTGCGCGGTGCCCTCCGGCAAACCCGCTGGCCCTCCCGATGAAGAAGAGCCGCTGCGTGTCGCCGAGGCCGCCGCGCGCATGGGCCTCCGCTATGCCGTCGTCACCAGCGTGAATCGCGATGATCAGCCCGACGGCGGTGCGCGCATCTTCGCCCGTACCATTCAGGAAATTCGCAAGCGAGTTCCCGGGTGCAAGGTTGAAGTCCTCATCCCCGATTTTCGAGGCGATTGGGACGCCCTCGACACCGTCCTCGCTGTCAAGCCAGACATCCTCAACCACAACACAGAAACCGTGCCCCGCCTCTATCGCCAAGTGCGCAAGGGCGCGCTCTATGAACGTTCCTTGGAATTATTGCGCCGCGCGAAAGCAACGCATCCCGATGTGCCCACGAAAACCGGCATGATGCTGGGATTGGGCGAACAGCCGGAAGAAGTCCTGGAGACGATGCGCGAACTCGCTGCGCAAGGCACTGACATCTTCACGCTGGGGCAATACCTCCAACCCACGCGCGAGCATCTGCCGGTAATCCGTTATGTTCATCCCGATGAATTCGCCGAATACAAGAGCCTCGGCGAGCAGATGGGTTTCAAGCACGTCGAAGCCGGGCCCCTGGTGCGCTCTTCCTACCACGCCTTCGACCAGGCTGAATCCGCGCGCCGTTAGTTCTGTCCTCTACCTCGGCGCTCCCGCTATGGAGCGCTACCTATTTCGACGCGACGATGCTCCAGTCCGTGAAGGGGACCGCTCTCCCTCCGCGAATCACCGTTGGAATCACATGGTCAAATCCCTTGTGGCTTTTCGCGGAGTAATTCAGCTTTAGTTGATGCCCCATACCCATTTCCACGTCGTGCAGCGATTCGATTGCCTCAATCAGTCCTTCCCGCGTCAACTCTTTCCCGGCCTTCCTTAATCCTTCTACCAGCACCATGGCATCCACGAATCCTTCCAGGCTCACGAAATTGGGCCGCGCACTCGGCGCGTATTTCAGCAAGGTCCTCCTGTACAACGCCACGGTCTTCAGATCTGTCAGGTAATACGGCGGCACGACTTGCGTGATCACCATTCCCTCCGCATCAGCTCCCGCTTCCTGTACGAGTTCATCTGTCCCGACAAACGAAACCGTGACAAAGAGCGGTTTCCATCCTTTTGCGTGTGCCTGCTTGATGATCGGCGCCACGGTATTCGACGGTCCCACTACGACTACCGCATCCGGATTCGCTGCCCTCACTCTCTCGATCGCCGTCTCCGCCAGACTCGTTTGTCGCACGTACGACGCCGCTGCCGCAGGTTCCGCACCCTTCCCCTGTAGCGCTCTTTGTACTCCCTGCAACACGGTTGCGCCGAAAGCATCCTCCGGGTAGATCACTCCGATCCTCCGGTAATGCAGTCCGGTCCACAGACCTTCAATCTGCTCTTTCGTTTCGTCCTCGTAGGACGCCCGCACGTTGATCACCCAGTGCCGCAGCGGCGAGTAGAGCGTCTGCGCTCCCGTGAATAGTCCCACCAACGGCACCTTGCTACTCTCGGCCAGCGGCACATATTTCACTGCCGTCGGCGTTCCCACAAAGAACGCCATCGCAAATACCCTTTGCGCCATCAACTCGTCCCAGCATTTTTGTGTCTTGGCCGGATCGTAACCGTCATCGTAAGACACTAGTCGCAGCTTCCTTCCGTTCACCCCTCCTTCTTCATTGGCGAGTCGAAGGTATGCCTCCGCTCCTGTCACCGTCTCCCGCCCCAGAAAACTCGAAGGGCCTTCGAGCGCGGCGCACGAACCGATCAAAATCTCTTTGTCCGTAATTCCTGGCGTTTGGCAGCTTCCCGTACTGCACAAGCCGAGCAGAGTTATCAACAGCGGACAGAACTTGAAGATAGGGCCCATGGAGCGAGTGTTCATAATGGGTTCCCCCTTTCTGATAACTCTATGCCTGGCAAGCTTCAAGACAACGGTGAACCCGCTAGCTTGCAGCGAATCAGTCAGGAGCCTACCACTACCGGTGGGAGACTCTCTCCTTGGATGGGTGTTCAGACACACCCCTGCGCCATTTCTGGCGCATCTTTCGGGGTTACTTCAGGCGGGACCTGCTTGCTTTACTTCGCGGCTGCCAAAGCTTTCTTGCTGGCTTTCGCTGCGGTTGAGGCTTTACGACGGCGCTTCGTCTTTGGCGGGGTGGCGGGCGGTTCGCCGATGATTTCAGCCGTGAATATGCTGGTTACAAAGAGCTTCTGCCCATGATCATCAAAATCGATGGCCGTGCGTTCCGGATCCGAGGCCGTGACAATGCCCAAGCCGTAGATCCCGTGCTTGATGGTTTGCCCTTCCTGCATTACTTGCACAACGTCCTCCTTAACTTCGCCTTGCTGGATTCTTGCTGATTCCACTCGCTTTTGGGCGAGGTCCCCGACCCCTCGGGGACCTTCCCAAATCTAAAGGCTAGAGGCTTGTGACGTTCTCAGCCTGAAGGCCCTTTGGGCCCTTCTTTACTTCAAATTCCACCGCCTGGCCTTCGTTCAGGGACTTGTAACCGTCCATCTGAATTGCGGAGAAGTGTACGAATACATCTTCCCCGGTCTGGCGTTGGATGAACCCATAGCCCTTCGAAGCATTGAACCACTTCACTGTTCCTTGTTCCTTCACTGCTGAACCTCGATATTGAAATTGCTTTGCCTCTCTTGGTCCCGGTCGTTGGTTTCCCAGCCTCCGCGACTGCCTCCAGCCCGAAAAAAAGAGCTGCGAGTTTGTTCTCGCAGCCCCCTGAACGAGTCAAAAGGTAATACAAGAGCAACAAACGCTGTATCTAACACTATCACAAGAAAGGGCTTATTGTCCACAGTACTCTGTGGTCCTTCTTTCCTCTTCCAAATACTGTAAATTATTTAAAATCAGATATTTATCGGATTTCCGGCCCAATTCGGCCCGGTTTCCTTACTCTTCCAGCGATTCCGGTTGGAGGCTCAGGTTTTCCCCTCCGGAAGCCTTCTTCTCCCAATACTTCTTCACCCAGGCCTCCCAGCTTTTCCCAGCCGCCGTATCCCGCCCGGAAAAGGCCAGTGCGGCAATCTCCGCATAGCCGATTTTGACCCGCTGGTTGGAATCTTTCGGCAGCAGCCGTACAAAAGAGCTCTCCAGGGTCTTCCCGCTCACGCGATCAAAGATGTAACCCTCAAACTTTGCCCCATCTTTTCGCGTTATGCTTACGTCCCCGCGATAATCGAAGGCTTTTTCCAGGGCTTCGCGCAATTCTTCATCCGACGCCAGATTCGGGATCCAACCCTGCAGTGTTTCCCGCTCAATTCCGGGTGCCACCTCGAGCTCGTCTGGATGCAACGTGTGCTCCGGGCGATCGGCATGCCGCGGTCCGGTCACGCGCGTGTCTCCTCGAGCTTCGCCGGTTTGGAGTCAATCTGCACTAGCGGGTTGTAGGAGTGCACCGGCTGCACTTCTTCATTCAGCAAATCCAACGCGCCGACATCTTCATACTGCGACGAAAACGTCGCCCTCACAGTTTCCAGCAACCCCTTCAGCGAACTGAACGTGTAGTCCACCGCCGAAGCTTCATATCCGCTGTGCACCATGCAATTCGCGCACTCCGGATTGCCAGATTCCGTGCCGTAATTGGCCCACTCTGTCTCGGCCATCAATTCCGCAAACGTCTCGGCATAACCGTCCTGGAGTAAATAACACGGCTTCTGCCAGCCAAAGATCGAATACGTTGGCATGCCCCAGGGCGTGCACTTGAACTCCTGCTTGCCCATCAGGAACTCCAAAAACAGGGGTGATTGGTTGAACTGCCAGGTCTTCTTCCGGTTCGCCAGCATCGCGCGGAACACCCGCCGCGTTCGCGCCCTGCCCAGAAAATGCTTTTGGTCCGGCGCCTTGTCGTAGGAATAGCCGGGCGAAAGCATCATGCCTTCTACGCCAAGCTCCATCGTCTCGTCAAAAAAGGCGCGCACGCTTTTAGGGTCCGCACCGTCAAACAGCGTCGTGTTTGTGGTCACGCGGAACCCGCGCTCTAATGCTGCCTTGATGCCCTCGACAGCCAGTTCATACCCGCCTTCGCGGCATACCGAAAAATCGTGGTGCTCTTTTTGCCCGTCCAGATGCACAGAAAACGTCAGGTACTTGCTGGGCTGGAAGAGATGCAACTTTTCCTTTAGAAGCAACGCGTTCGTGCACAGGTAGATGTATTTCTTGCGCGCTACCAGCCCCTCCACGATCTTTTCGATCTGCGAATGCATCAGCGGTTCGCCGCCGGGGATGGACACCATCGGCGCGCCGCATTCGTCCACGGCTTTAAAACACTCTTCGGGCGAAAGCTCGCGCTTCAGCACGTGCGCAGGGTATTGAATCTTTCCGCAGCCCGCACACGCCAGATTGCAGCGGTACAGCGGCTCCAGCATCAGCACCAGCGGATACTGTTTGCGCCCGCTCAATTTCTGTTTCAGGACGTAACTTGCCACCGTCCATGCTTGGGATATAGGTACAGGCATTCGCTCCCCAGTAAACTCCGGACACGATTTGCGTCGTGCCACGCGTCTTGCTGACTGAAAGGGCTTCTCGCGCCACTAAGGCAAACTTCACTAGCCTTGCTCAAGTCCCCCGGCCCCGAATCTACCATTTTACCCGAGAAGCGCCCCTCACGGACACCTCTAGATTCTACGGGCCTTCTCCGGATTCCTCTATTTTGATGCAGCGAAAGGTGCTTAGGTGGCACCCGACGTGCTCCCCCTCCCCCTGAATGGCACATCACATCGGCCCTCTCAACCGGCGTATGATGAACCCGCGGCACGCGGAGACTCACTGACCCATGTCCCGCCCAAACCTTCTCTCTCTTTTTGACGAGTTCGCCCGCTTCTCCAGCGGCGTGGCCCTTGTTCAGCAGCACGGGTATCGCCGCGAAACCTGGACCTACCAGAAGCTCCTGGGGATGGCTGTCCACCGCGCTCGCCAATTGAAAGAATGTGGTGTTTGCGCCAATGACCGCGTCCTGCTCTGGGGCCCGAATTCCGCGGAATGGGTCGCCGCCTTTTGGGGCTGCCTCCTGCGCGGCGCGGTCGCTGTTCCCCTCGATGATTCGTCCACTCCCGAATTTGCCAACCGGGTCGTCGCCGATGCCGGCGTCAATTTCGCTTTCGCTTCGCGCTCCAAAGCACCTCTTTCTCCTGCCATTCGTACCCTCTTTCTGGAGGATTTACACTGCACTTCACCCGCATTGGACAATCCGCGCGCTGACCAAAACGCGAAGATTGGCCTTCAAATTACCGTTTCCTCTCTCTGCGACGATCCCATCACCCGCGACCATGTTGCACAAATCCTCTTCACCTCTGGCACGACAAGCAACCCGCGTGGCGTCGTCCTGACCCACGGCAATTTCCTTGCAAATCTCGAACCACTGGAAAAGGGCATCGCCGAATATCGCAAATACGAGCGCTGGTTTCATCCCCTGCGCTTCGTTTCTGTCGTTCCGCTGAGCCATGTCTTTGGCCAGTTCATGACTCTCTTCGTGCCACCGCTCCTCGGCGCCACGGTCGTCTTCGAGAATTCCCAGCAACCTTCGGAAATCCTCCGCACCATCAAACGTGAACGCGCCTCCGCCCTCATCGCTGTTCCGCGCATGCTCGACGCATTACGTACGGCGCTTGAACGCGAGATCGACTCGCGCAGATGGCGTGCCTGGTTTTCCTCTGCCTACGCCGCTGCCTCGAACGAACCCTTCCTGCGCCGCGTCTGGCGCTTTCGTCGCCTTCACCGTCGCCTCGGTTGGAAATTCTGGGCCTTCATCTCCGGTGGCGCGGCGCTTTCGCCCGAAACCGAGGAATTCTTCAAGCGCATCGGCTACGCCGTGGTCCAAGGCTACGGATTGACGGAAACCGCCTCGCTAATCAGCCTTAATCATCCCTTCCGCGCCACGCAGGGCTCCGTCGGGAAAATCCTTCCCGGCCGCGAATTCCGCCTCGCGGAAGATGGAGAGATCCTCGTCCGCGGGGAGAATGTCTCCGCAGGTTATTGGGAAAAGGGCGCGCTGCAGCAGGGAGCCGAGGAAAATGGCGGATGGCTGCGCACCGGCGATCTTGGCGAACTCGACGCCCAAGGCAATCTTCGTTTTCGCGGCCGCAAGAAAAACGTCATCGTCACGCCCGCCGGTCTGAATATCTATCCCGAAGATCTCGAAGCCGCGCTCCGCCGCCAACCTGCCATCCGTGACGCGGTCGTCATCCCCCTCCAAATCGGCGCCAACGCCGAGCCCTGCGCCATCTTGCTCTGTGGCACCGTCACTCCTGACGGTGCATCTGGCGAATCCGAGGTGCGCGCCGCCATCGATGCCGCCGACTCCTCCCTCGCCGATTACCAACGCATCCGCCGCTGGCTCGTCTGGCCCGATCTGGATTTCCCCCGCACCCCCACCGGCAAGCCGCGTCTAGCTGTAATCTCCTCCCGCGCCGCCGAGCTCCTTGCCTCGTCCACAAACGCTGTCATCCCGAGCGAAGAGAGGGATCTGCTTTTCTCCGCGCCCTTGACCTCATTTACCTCCTCCACTTCCTTTACCTCACTCCCCACCTCGCTCAAAGATTTGACGTCTCTCGACCGTGTCGAACTCCTCTCCACTCTCGAGCACCGCTACAACGTCGAACTCAACGAAACGCAATTCGCTAACGCGCAATCTTTCGCGGACATCCAAAAACTTCTCGCGCAGCCCTCCGCTCGCCGTTCCGACTACGTCTATCCCCGCTGGACGCAACGCTTCCCCGCACGCCTCTTTCGCCTTCTCATCTATTACGCGCTCACCTGGCCCGCCACGCTTCTCCTGGGCCATCCCCGCATTCGCGGCCACGAACATCTCGCCAATCTCAAGGGCCCGGTGCTCTTCGTCGCCAATCACACCACGCGCCGCGCGGATATCGGCCTCATCCTTTATTCGCTTCCAGCGCGTTTCCGCCATCGCCTGGCCACCGCCATGGGCGGCGAAACATTGCGCGAATTTCGTCATCCGCCACGGGAGTGGTTTTTCGCCAAGCGCTGGCTCTGGCAGGTGAATTACTTCCTCGTAGTCTCGCTCTTCAATGTTTTCCCGCTTCCGCAACTTTCCGGTTTCCGCGAAAGCTTCCGTTTCGCCGGCGAATCC